>Ga0302303_10002329_pt1 | contig 11608 bp, 8 predicted proteins | sample III_Palsa_E2_1_FD_194542 | JGI IMG/M metagenome (GOLD analysis project Ga0302303, IMG submission 194542) | Peat permafrost microbial communities from Stordalen Mire near Abisko, Sweden - III_Palsa_E2_1 | ecosystem: Environmental > Terrestrial > Soil > Palsa > Peat permafrost | place: Sweden... | reverse complement strand
GTACAAATCGTGAAGCGCGAACATCCGACGGTCGTCGGATTGTTTCGCTATGGTCCTCACGGAAACGTCGTGCTGCCCTACGACACCCGGCTCCATCATGAAATCGCCATTCCTCCCGGCGAAGAGCTGACCCCGGCGCTTCGCGAAAAACTCGGGATGACCGAATCGTCGCCGGCCAGAAGCAGAACACGTTTGCCCGAGCTGGATGGAGCCGTTGTAAATGTGGAAATGATCCGATTCCCGAAAGGCGGCCTGGCGCCGACCGGACGGGTGATCGAAATCGTCGGCCGCCCGGGCGAAATCGGCGTCGACGTCGAAATCATCATTCGCAAGCATCATTTGCCGCACATTTTTGACGATGAAGTCCTGGCCGAAGCTCGCTCCAAACCGCAGCAGGTCCGTGAAGCGGATCTGCGCGAAAGACGCGACTTTCGCAATTTGCCCATCGTCACGATCGACGGAGAGACCGCGCGCGATTTCGATGACGCGGTGCTGGTGACACAGCTTCCGGACGGAAATTATGAATTGCAGGTGCATATCGCCGATGTGGCCCATTACGTCGACCGGGGCTCGCGCCTCGATCGCGAAGCGCGCCTCCGCGCGACCTCGGTGTATTTTCCGAACCGTGCTGTGCCCATGCTGCCGGAAGAACTATCGAACGGAATCTGCTCGCTGAATCCGAATGTCGACCGCTTAGTCATGAGCGTCGTAATGCAGCTGGATTCGACCGGAAAACTGCAACTGGCGGAGTTTTTCCCAGGAGTCATTCGTTCCGTGGAACGGATGACCTACACCAACGTCAACAAAGTATTGGAAGGCGATCCGGAAATGGTTCGCCGCTACCAGAATGTTGCAGACGGATTTCGGCGGATGAAAGAACTAGCACTGATTCTCAACAAGCGCCGCCATGGCCGCGGCTCGATCGATTTTGACCTTCCCGAACCGGTGATCGAGTTCGACGATTCGGGACGAATGTTGAGCATCGTCCGTAGTGAACGGAATATCGCCCATCGTCTGATCGAGGAATTCATGCTCGCCGCGAATGAAGCGGTCGCCCAATATCTGGAATACCGCGGCGTCGCTTCGTTGCATCGCGTGCACGAGAAGCCGGATCCTAAGAAAGTACTGGAATTCGAGGAAGTGGCGCACGCGTTCGGGTACTCGCTGGGAGTCGAGGACCTGGCCGAACGGCGCGTGGTTGTCCGGCATGGCCAGGTAAAGCCACAATCCCGCGCCGGTCGTGCGGGAAAAGGGCGCATGCGGGCCATGAGCGTGACTACGCCGGCCGCCGATGAAGTGGATATTCGCCCGCACCATTACCAGCGGCTCACCGAAAAAATTGCCGGAAAATCGGAAGAGCGAATTCTCTCCTACCTGATGTTGCGCTCGCTCAAGCAGGCGCGTTACGCGGCGGACGTCCTGGGGCATTTCGCACTGGCCACGCAGGAATACACGCATTTTACTTCGCCGATTCGCCGCTACCCGGACCTGATCGTTCACCGCGCGCTAAAATGGGCGCTGGAGAATCCTGATGTTGCGCCATTGCGTGCGTCGATTCCAGATAAACGCGGTGAGGAAAAGTCGATCGCCGCTCTGGGGCCTTACCGCCGCGTCGAACTGCAGGAAATCGCGGCGCAGAGTTCCGAAGCAGAGCGTCGCGCCGATTCGGCTGAGCGCGAGCTAATGGAATGGAAGACGGCTCAATTCATGGAGAGCCACCTCGGCGAAGAGTACCAAGCCCTCATCATTTCGGTGCAAAAGTTCGGATTCTTCGTGGAGTTGGTCGAAATATTTGTCGAAGGTCTGGTCAGCATCGATCGTCTGGAAGATTTTACCGGGCAGCGCTGCATCTACCGTGAGCGGGACCACACCATTGTCACTGAGCCTTACCGCGGATCGCGCGGCGCCGGATCCAAAAAGGTCTTTCGCCTGGGCGATCTGGTGCACGTGCGGGCGGAGAGAATTGATCCATTCCGGCATCGGGTGGAATTTTCTTTGGTGTAACTCGCCCAATTTTCTTCGGGGCCAAATCTTCGGATTTGCGCGCACCTTTTTCAAACGGGCACATATCTAATCTGTACGGGAGGCCAAAATGAAACCAACAATCGGATTCATTGGACTGGGTTTGATGGGCGGGCCGATGGCCTCGAACCTGGTGAAAGCTGAATTTCCGGTGACGGTGTGGAATCGAACGGCATCGAAAGCGGAATCACTGGTCAAGCAAGGAGCAAAGCTGGCGGCGAATCCGCGCGCAGCAGCATTGCAAGCCGATGTCCTGATCACCATCGTCAGCGACCCGGCCGCATTGGAAGAGGTGCTGTGGGGCGCGAACGGAGCGATCGAAGGGCTGCGCCGCGGCAGTCTCTACATTGATTCCAGCACGGTTTCTCCCGATTTGGCGCGCCGGGTGGCCAAAGTTTGTGCGGATCGCGGCGTGGAATTTCTGGATGCGCCGGTCACCGGCGGCAATTGGGGCGCGGAGAAGGGCGAATTACTCTACATGATTGGCGGAGATGCGGAAGTCTTTGATCGGGCCAAGCCGGTCCTGGATGTTCTGGGCAAGAAATTTTTCCTGCTCGGACCCAACGGCGCAGGCCAAACGGTGAAGCTCGGGATGAATTTAATTTTGGCGATGCAGGTTGACGCGCTGGCCGAAGCGCTCGCGGTGGTCACGGCGGCGGGCGTGGAAGGTGAACGATTGGTGGAAGTGTTGCAATCGAGCATGGGACGCACCGCACTTCTCGACATCAAAGCGCCGTTGATGCTCAAGCATGAATACAAAGCGAGCTTCCCGTTGCGGCTAATGCAAAAGGATCTACGGCTCGCGCTCGAAATGGCTCGGGAACACGGCGTCACGCTGCCGGCAGCCGCGGCCGCATATGGGACATATACAACGGTAAAAGATTCTTCGAACGACGATCCGGATTACGCGGGTATCATGCGCTTTTGGGATGCCAAAGCGAAGCGCGCGTCTTAGCCGACTGCGCTCCCCGGGAAAAAACTAAGCGGCAAGTCGCGCGAGGTTCGTAATCCGGCGTTCGCCGCCAGTATCGACGGGATCGCGTTCACCACCACCGCTGCGGTGGCCACATCTCCGTGGGTCCCGCCCGGAATGGTGAGGGTGAGATTCGGGTCGCCGTTCAGCACCACGGTATCGGCCGGATTCTTCGCACCAACGTACATTTTCAATTCCATGAATATTTTTTCCTGGCCGGCCGCTGTGCCGCGACCCACCTGATGAACGCCGGCGACCTGCCCGGGCTCAACCTCCAGGAATTCCGTTTTGATCACTTCCTCCGCGATCATCGGCTCGATCGTTTCGGAAATATCGTCGAGCGAAAATCCCAGGCCATCCGCCACCATGGCGATCGATTCCGGCAATCCATGATGCTTGATCACGCCCGCCCCCACCTGCGCGCGGAATTCATCGGGCGTCATGCCTGCTCCGATTTTTTTCTGCAGCGGCAACCGGCGTTTCGAAGCGTCCACGATACGGACCGCGCTAACCCAATCGACCCACTGCGAGACGGCGCTGAGCGTGAGCGGCAACTTGTCCATAACAAAACCCGGATTCACGCCGGTGCCCAACAGGGCCACGCCTTCTTCTTTCGCCGCCTCGTCGAGTGTTTTCGAAAGTTGCGGGTGCTTGCGGAAGGGATACGCGAGTTCTTCGCAGGTGGATACGATGCACAAGCCGGCGCCAAGGCAGGCCAGCAACTGATCCATCACGCTGGTCAGGTACGAAGAGGTCGAGTGCACTACGACGTCAGCCGGCTTAGCCAGCACCGAGGCAGCATCAGCGGAAACGAGTACGCCCCACGGCGCGTCGGATGCGCCAACGACTTCCCCGAGATCACGGCCCACTTTTTTCGCGTCCGTATCGATCGCGCCGACGATTTCGAGCGAATTTTTCTGGCGCATCAGACGGACAATGGACGCGCCGATGGGACCAATCCCGTATTGGATGACTCGAATTTTCTTTTTCACGATGGCTTCCCCTGAAATTTTTAGGAATTTATACCTTAAAGTGTCGGACGCGAGACTGCAACGGCTTTTGCCCGCTCAAGTGTGGGCACCAAAGAAGTTCCACGACGTGCAGCTAGGAATTTAACAGGCAGGTTGTCTGAACCTGCCTCTTTGAGATGTAGGGCCGAGAAACGCCCAGTTCTAGTGGGCCGTAGAGTACTTTGAATAATCCGGATACGCCGGACGCTTGACCGGTTGCGGCGGATTCTTCGATAGCTCGTCCATCACTACCGCGATGGCTTTCTCCAACTGCGCGTCGTGGCCTTGCCGCCATTCGGCCGGATCAAGTTCAAGGTCGATGTCTGGCTGCACGCCATGATTCTCCACTTCCCAAGTGCCGTCGAGCGTGAAGAAAGCAAACCGCGGCGCAGTGACGAAACCGTTGTCGATCAGATTGGGATATCCGCCGATGCCAACCAGTCCACCCCAAGTGCGTTTGCCAATCAGCGGACCCAGACCGACATGGCGGAAATACCAGGGAAGTGCGTCGCCACCCGAACCTGCGAATTCATTAGTGATCATCGCTTTCGGACCATAGATGCCGCTGAGCGGCGTCGAATAATCGGCGCCCTCGCGGGACATCCAGTAGTTCCAAACTTTCCGCTGCATGTACTGGATGATGTAGTCGGCGGCCTGACCTCCGGAATTGAAGCGTTCGTCGATCACCGCCCCTTGTTTTCCGAGCTGCGCAAAATAGTAGCGGTTGAAATTGGTGAAGCCACCCGCGCCGGTGTCGGGCAGATAGACGTAAGCCAGCTTGCCGCCGCTCAGTTTGTCGACGGTGCGCAGGTTGTCTTCCATCCACGCGCGATTGCGCAGCCCTCTTTCGTCCGGCACCGGAACCACAGTCACATCCCGCGAACCGGAGCCGTCGGGATTTGGTCCAACCTTCAGTACCGTTTGCTTTCCGGCGGTTTCTTGGAAATAGCTATCCACATCGTCTGCGGTTTTCACGTCGCGTCCGTTCACGGCCAACAAATAATCGCCCGCCACGACATTTACGCCCGGCTGGGTGAGCGGAGCATGCAGCTGCGGATTCCAGTTTTCGCCGTTGAATACGCGCGCGAAGCGGTACCGGCCATTCTCGATTTTGTAATCCGCGCCAAGATAGCCGACTTCGAGGGGTTGTACTTCCGGAATATCCCCGCCGCCGACGAACATGTGTCCGATGTTGATTTGGCTCAGCATTTGCCCGAACAAGTAATTCAAATCGTCCCGCGTCGCGATGCCGTCGAGATACGCCGAATACTGTTTGGAGAGCGCGGTGAGATTTACGCCGTGAGCATGCGGGTCGTACAGAAAGTCGCGTTCGATCCGCCAAATTTCGTTGAACATCTGCTTCCATTCGGCGCGCGGCTCGACCCAGACCTGCATATTCTCAACTTTCAGTTGCCCGTCGCCGGGCTTTACCGCCGCCGCAGTGGGAGCGATCGACCAGTTGTCGCCCTGCTGGTACAGAATTTTCTCGCCATTGAACGAAATGGCGAAGTTCTGAACTCCCGCGACGATTTGCTCGGTCTTGCGCTTGCCGAGATCAAACTTGGAAACGGTCATCGCAGGCGGCGCCTGAGGATCGGCACCTGCGGGAAGGTCCGCGACAAATAGCTCTCCGGTTTTGCCGGCTACGACCGCCGCGTAGTCTTTGGGTGGAAGGGGCAGGGCCAGGATTCGCTGGCTGATATTGTCGAAATCGATCGTCACTTTCACCGGCTCTTTACTCTTATCTTTGCCCTTCTCCGAATCTTTGTCGCCCTTGTCGTCTTTCGCTTTATCGGCGTCATCCTTCTTTTTGTCCGCGTCGGTTTTTTCTTCGTCGCTCTCCGGAGCCAGTGGCGAAGGCAAATCCTTGCGCAGCACAATCACATAAATGTTGCGGGTAACTTCCTTGCCGTCCGACGACATATCCAGTCCGCCGACGGTCGGCCCCACGTTCGTACTCGCCGCGAAATAAATATATTTTCCGTTTTGATCGAACACAGCAAACTGCGAATCGCTCATCCCGTCGGTGATCTGGGTCGATTTCCCGGAATCGAGCGAATACACGAAAACTGCACGGAAATGATTGGGCAGGATCTTGGTGTAAACGATCCAGCGATTGTCCGGCGACCACGCCGGGTTCAAACCAACCGATTGGTAATAATCTGTATCAACCTTCACGGGTGTGGGCTTGTCGAGATCCACAAACCAAAAATTGAGGCGCTTATCGGTGTAAGCGATTTTCTTGCTGTCCGGCGACCAGGTCGGCCCGTAAAAGAAAGATGGCGCGCTGCCCAGATTGATTTTTCGGACTTCGCCCAGGCCATCCTGCGAACGCAGGTGCAAAGCGTACTCACCTGACTCGTCGGAAAAATAAGCGATCCATTTTCCGTCAGGAGACCAGGCCGGGTCGCGATCGGCCACGCCGGGGGAATTCGTGATGTTACGGATATCGCCCTTGTCTCCAGGAACCGTAAGAATTTCGCCGTGCGCTTCAAAAACCGCGCGCACGCCGGTCGGTGAAATCGCCGCATTATTAATCTGCTTCATTACTTTTTCGAAGTGTGGCCGAACTTGGATCAGATCCGCATTGATCTGCACCTTCACTGGCTTCTCGGAACGCGATGCAAGGTCATATAGATGTAGCGACCCGAATTGCTCGTAAACGATCGCGCCGGGACCGGCCTCGGCAGATTTAATTGGCATGCCGCTATTTTCGAGCACTTGCGTATCAGCTTTCGATTTCAGGTCATAGGCAAACAGAGCGTTCGCACCATTCCGATCGGACAGAAAATAAACCGTATCCCCGATCCACATCGGATTGAAATCGTTCCAATCTTCATGCGGCAATTTCACGACACTGGAATCCACAAGGTTTGCGATCCAGATCCGTGGCGACGTGCCGCCGCGATAGTGACTCCAGTTTCCAAAGGGACTCGGCGTCGGCCGATACGCCAAGAATTTTCCATCAGGTGAATACGAGCCTTCCCAACCAACAGGCAGCGGAACCTTGACGGGAAATCCACCTTCCGCGGGAACAGTGAAGAGCGCCTGCGTATTGTTCGCAAAGCCGTCACGCGGCGATGAAAATAAAATATTTTTCCCGTCCGGCGTCCAGCCCGACACCACGTCCGGCCCAGAATCAAACGTGAGACGCCGCGGCGTGCCGCCACTCGCCGCCAGGACGTAGACGTTCAGCTTGCCGTCGTACTCGCCGGTAAACGCGATCCATTGCCCATCGGGAGAAAAGTGCGGGCCGCGCTTGATGCCCGGACCCGCCGTCAGACGAATCGCCTCGCCACCATCGCGGCTGACTTTCCACAAATCGTCGCCGTACATAAACGCGATGTCGGTGCGATTCACGGTAGGCTGGCGGAGGAGCAGCGGCTTTTCATCTTGAGCGAGCGAAGGCCGGGCAAAGCAGAACAACAGGGCGGCGAGGATCAGCGCGAACTTCTTCATCGAGATATCTCCTTGATTGGGCACCGGATGATACGCAAGCGCAGGGAAAAAGGTTTCTACCGCTTTTCGACGCAGCTCGCGGGCAAATGAAAGCGGATTTCTATGCGATTTTGCATGAATGAGGCGAAATTTCAGACGAATGTATAGCGTTAACAGCGGGAACGCAGCAAGGAAAAGTGCAAAAATTAAAATCGCGAGCGGCTCGCGCGATAAAACTCCCGCAGCGTCGTAACATTCGGTCCATAGGAACCGACGCGGCCGGCATCCACGGGCAATCCCAGATACTCTGCCTGCTCGATGCTCAACCCGGCATCATCCAATTCAGCCAAACTATAACCTTCCGTGGGAACCAGCCGATTGCGTCGCGAGAGATCCACCGGGCGCGGAGGCCGGTGCGCGCTCCAGCGCTTTCCGACAATGGCGGCAAAATCATCCCAGTCCCGTCGATTCCACATATTCCCCCCAATGCCCCGGGTTCATCGGTCCCGGTCACGCTATTGGATGCTGGCATCGCACTTTCGGTAACTCGAATTTCGCGTGAACATCGCAGCGCCCCGAGACTCGTTTGGCGGCGAGCTGCTCAGGATTCGAGTGGAGCAGATAGTAACTCCATTGTCGTTCGAAAGTCGCCTCAGAAAACCTCGTGTATCGATAAAGTTATTGGATAGGAGGACCGCCGCCCGGCCGTCGGCGAGTCGGTTCCACCAACGGCGGGGCGGGCGTTCGCGGTGCTATACTTTTGGTACGCCCATTCACTTTGTCGCCCGCGTGCGCCTGATATGAGCAATCCAGTTATCGTCGTCCACTACCACGAAGTCTGGCTGAAGGGCCGGAACCGCAGATTTTTCCTGCGCAAGCTGCACACCTCGTTGCGACTCGCGCTACAAGGGCTTCCCGTAAATCGTATCGAGCCGCTGGGCGATCGCATGCTGGTTTGGATTGACGATTCTTCCGCGCTTCCCGAGATATCCGCAAGAATCGATCGCGTTTTGGGAATTGCCTTTTATGCAATTGCCCAACCTACTGACCGAGCGATGGAAGTTCTTTGCGAAACAGCCTGGAAGCAGGTCGAAGATCTTCGATTTTTCAATTTTGCGGTGCGTGCAAAGCGCAGTGACAAATCCTTCCCGTTATCCAGCGTGGAAACGGAAGCGGCGGTTGGAAAATATATTCTCGATCGTGTGCACGCGCAGAATCGCGAGGTGCGTGTCCGGCTGAAAGATCCGGAGCTGACCTGCTACATCGAAATCATGCGGGGTATCGCTTTCGTTTACGCACGCAAGATTCCTGGTGCCGGAGGCCTGCCCGCCAATACGGCTGGCCGCCTGACGTGCCTTCTTTCCGGAGGATTCGACTCCGCGGTTGCTGCGTATCAAATGATGAAGCGCGGCGCTCATCTGACTTTCGTGCATTTTTATGGTGCCGGCGTACAGCCCGGCGAATCATCGGCCTATGTCGCGGGCGAACTGGTTAAACAGTTGGTGCCGTACCAGACCCACGCGAAATTATATCGAGTGCCTTTTGAACCGATTCAGCGCGAAATTGCGAGCAGCGCGCCGGAGGAATTCCGGGTGCTGTTGTACCGGCGCATGATGTTGCGAATTGCCGAAGCTTTCGCCCGGCGTGATCGTTCGCTCGCGCTGGTCACCGGCGACAGCCTCGGCCAGGTCGCATCCCAAACTATGCATAATATGGTTGCGGTGGACGCCGCGTCGAAGATGGTTGTTTTTCGCCCGCTGGTGGGAACCGACAAAGAAGACATCATCGTTGCGGCCAGAAAAATCGGCACGTACCCCATTTCCGCCGAACCTTTTCATGATTGCTGTCCGATGTTTCTTCCGCGCCAGCCCGCGCTGTACGCTTCACCGGAAGACTTGGCAAGGGCCGAAGAAAAACTTGACGTCAACGAGTTGACTTTCAGGGGAATCCGCACTGCTTCGCTGCTGAAATACGAATACAAATCCGGCCGCGTGGAAGTTTCAGAAGTGGCGATGAAGGCTGGCCGGCACAACTCCCAAATCGCCGTCGGCTAAATTCGCGAGTCGCATTCAAAACGCCTTAAACTGCCTAGAAATTACCAAGTGTGAAAAAAAGAGGAGCGACCACGTCGCGCCTCTTTTGCATGCAGACACTCCGCAACACTATCGATCGCGTCCGCCGCCTCCGCCATATCCTCCGCCGCGACCACCGCGATTGCCTCCGCCGCCTTGTCCGCCGCGTCCGCCGCCGCTTCCGCCTTGCCCACCACGGCCTCCGCGACCACCTCCGCCTCCACCTTCCTGCGGTCGTGCTTCATTCACCACTAACGCGCGTCCCAGAAAATCTTTTCCGTTCAACGCTTCAATCGCTTTCACCGCGTCGGCATCATTGGCAATTTCCGCGAAGCCGAAACCGCGCGGCTGATCGGTAAAGCGGTCCCGTAAAAGCGTGAGCTGATCGGGTTGCACTCCGATCTCCGCGAACATCGCTGCAATTTGTTCTTCAGTAGCCTTGAATGGCAAATTGCCCAGATACAGTTTCTTCATGGACCGTGCTCCTTGGGCTCCTGATCCACGCCAGGGCGCCATTGAGAAGCTGAAGAAGCAGGATTTCGGCCGCGGGACTCCATCTGGCGATGGGCCCTACCCGGTCTGAAGCGAGCGCTCCAGCAACTGGCAGCATCTTGTTCTTATTGCCTTGGACAGTCAACAACTGGGAGTTTCAGAAGGGCTTCGGCGGGAGTTCTTGCGGGTGACGATATTTCAGTGCAATTTCACTGCGTTTTCTGATTTCGAACTACGTGCGGTAGCTCGCGTTGATGTGAATATATTCCGTCGTGAAATCGCAGGTCCACATGCGTGCTGTCCCGCCGCCCGAATTCAAATTGACGCCGACCGGAACAAACGATGCCAACATCTTGCGATGCGCGACGCGCTCGTCGAAAGCGTGTTCGCGGCCGTGGCGGCAAACCGGAAGACCAGCCAGATGGATGTCCACGCGATTGGATTCAAATTTGACGCCGGAGCGGCCCGCGGCTGCGATAATCCGGCCCCAATTGGGATCCGCGCCGGCGAAAGCCGTCTTGACCAATGGAGAATTCGCGATGGTGCGCGCGATCTGAACGGCCGCGGCATCGGACGGCGCTCCGCGCACTTCGATTTCGATCACCCGTTGGGCGCCTTCGCCATCGGCCACAATTTGCAAGGCGAGCGATTTGCAGACTTCCTCGAGCGCCCCGCAGAAATTCTTGTACGCTGCATCTTGTCGCGTAATTTTGCGCGCGCCGGATTCTCCATTCGCCAGCAGCGTCACCGTATCATTCGTGGACGTGTCGCCATCCACAGTAATGGCGTTGAATGTGCCATTCACGACTGATCGCAGCGCCCGCGCGAGTAACGCCGGAGAAACCGAAGCGTCGGTAGCCAGAAAAGCGAGCATGGTCGCCATTTTGGGCTGAATCATTCCCGCGCCTTTCGTGCATCCGAGAATGCGCACCTCTTTGCCCCCGACGCGAAATTTGGCCCACGCGCTTTTAGGACGGCTGTCAGTGGTCATAATCGCGCGCGTAAACTCGGTGAACGCACGCGCGTTGTTTCCGCGGGCGCGAACCAGCTTCGGTACCGCGTTAACTATTTTCTGCCATCGCAGCGGAACCCCGATAACGCCCGTGGAACAAACCATAATTTGCGTCGGACGAAGCTTTCCTAATTCTTTAGCGACCTTGAGCGTCGTTGCCGTAGCGGCGGTGAATCCTTCCGAACCTGTGCAGCAGTTCGCGTTTCCGGAATTCACGACGACGCCGCGCATCTCCGTTCGGGACTTCTTCAGATGGAGCTGCGAGGTGATGACCGGGGCGGCCTTGACCCGGTTGGTGGTAAAAACGGCCGCGGCGGTAGCCGGTGTTTCGCTGACGATTAGTCCCAAGTCCAATCCGGATTTTTTCAGGCCGCACGCCATGGAGGAATACGCGAAACCGCGCGGAACGTCCGCATTCGAAATGCGTCGCGATGCGGATGTTGGGTTCGGCAGCTTCGATTGTTGGGATTTCATGAAATCTTCGCGCGTGAACTGAGCCGCGCCTTGAATTCATCGAGTGCCGCGCGAACAGCAGTGGGCGCTGTACCGCCGGGAAGGTTGCGGCGCGCGAGCGCCGAATCAAGCGTAA
>Ga0302303_10002326_pt1 | contig 11626 bp, 7 predicted proteins | sample III_Palsa_E2_1_FD_194542 | JGI IMG/M metagenome (GOLD analysis project Ga0302303, IMG submission 194542) | Peat permafrost microbial communities from Stordalen Mire near Abisko, Sweden - III_Palsa_E2_1 | ecosystem: Environmental > Terrestrial > Soil > Palsa > Peat permafrost | place: Sweden... | reverse complement strand
CCCTAGCCCCCTGAAGGGGGAACAATTAGGCAAATATGAAACTAAAAAGCGCCTCTTTGATCTTTCAAAGAGGCGCTTTTTAGTTTCAGGGGCTGATTTAGCGCCTTAATTGCATCGTTAACAAGTACATTTCGGTACACTAAGGGTATAAACTGTGTTGTTTTTTACGATATACATAAATACCGCCAAAACCAATAACCCGAACAGAGCCCGAACATAACCCGAACGGTACCGAAACACAACCCGAACACCACCGAAACACACCCGAACACGATCGTGAACACCCGAACAAGCCCGAACACTTAATCCGCTGATAAGCAATAAATTAACAAAAACAAGCGTTTCCGCAAGCGAACGGTTGCGAATCGTGTAATTACTTGTATATAAATAACTTACAAAAAGAGTGTTTCCTGTAAAAAAACACTTTTCAATACACTAAGTCTGTCTCATTTTTGAGTAAGCACGAATTAAAAAATCGCTCAAAGCAGTTTAGTGTAATTCGTTAAATTCGATAAAATTAGTGTCCTATCTCATTTTTGAGTGAGCACGAATAGAAAAATCTCTCAAAGCAGTTTAGTGTAATTCGATAAAATTAGTGTCCTATCTCATTTTTGAGTAAGCACGAATAGAAAAATCTCTCAAAGCAGATCAGTGTAATCCGATAATCAGTATCTATTCAATTCCCCACCCCACCTCATCCGTACTAATTCTTATTTATTATCTTTGCAGCAATGCAGCTTAACAAACAGGCATATAGCCATTTAATAAAAACCGAGGCCAAAAACCTGGGCTTTTTGTTTTGCGGTATAGCTAAGGCTGAATTTCTGGAGGATGAAGCTCCTCGCCTGGAAACTTGGCTCCATAAAAACAGGCACGGCGAAATGCGGTACATGGAAAACCATTTCGACAAGCGCCTCGACCCCCGCTTATTGGTGGATGGCGCCAGATCGGTAATCTCCTTAGGGCTAAATTATTATACTGATGATACCCAACACGATCCATTGGCGCCCAAAATATCAAAATACGCTTATGGTGTTGATTATCATACCGTAATAAAAGATAAATTAAAGCAATTGTTAGCCATTATAAACGATAAGATAGGCGAAGTTGGCGGTCGCGCCTTTGTGGATTCGGCACCGGTGCTGGATAAGGTTTGGGCTAAAAAGGCCGGTTTGGGCTGGATAGGTAAAAACTCCAACCTCATCAATAAAAAAACAGGTTCTTTCTTTTTTCTGGCCGAGCTGATTGTAGATATTGAACTGGAATATGATATAGAGCCCACCGCCGACCATTGTGGAACATGCACCCGCTGCATGGATGCCTGCCCTACCGAAGCCATTGTAGCGCCTTATATAGTGGACGGCTCCCGCTGCATATCCTATTTAACCATTGAGCTAAAAAATGAGATCCCGCAGGAATTTAAGGGCAAAATGGATAACTGGATGTTCGGCTGCGATATTTGCCAGGATGTTTGCCCCTGGAACAAGTTTTCAGTATTGCACAATGAGCCGTCGTTCACGCCCCATACCGGGTTGCTCGGCATCAACAAAAACAACTGGCACGAAATAACCGAAGATATTTTTCAAAAAGTATTTAAAAACTCGGCAGTTAAACGTACAAAGTTTAATGGATTGAAAAGGAATTTAGAATTTTTAAAACTTACCGGGCCTATCTAATCTCAATCCGATTTTGCGTTTTTGCAGATAATGCAGGAATGATACAGAGTCTAAAGGCCCGGCACAATATCATCTGTCCATTTGTCCTTCTTAAAGTTTACAGGCATTCGCTTATCAATCATCCAAAACTCCTTTAACCCAGTGTTGCCAACGTGGTAGTTGGTTGTTTTTAGAACAATAAAACTTTGAAACTATTCTCTAACCTCCAGCCTCTAATCTCCAATTATCCTTTCTTAAATTTCTCCGCCAATAACTTCAGCATATCATCATTCACGGGCGTTGCTGCTTCTTCCTTCTTTTTAAACGGCTTATCGTTAGGCTGGTAATTATTAGGTTTACGCTGAAAGTCAGGTTTCATTATATCGGGTGATGCCTGCGGAGCTGCTGATCTTAAATTTTCTGCGGGTTTGGCATTTTCTGCGGGTTTGGCATGCTCAACAGGTTTAGGAGTTTCCACAGGTTTAGGCGCTGCGGGTTTAGCCTGCCTTGCCGCTGTTCTTTTAGCGTTCCAGCGCGAATAGATCTCTTCCAGCTTACGCTTGGTATACAAAGGGAAATCGCCCTGTATCATCCACGAATAGTAGCTCGGCTCTATATTAAACACATCTTCTACCTTTTTGCCTTTGTGCTTGCCAAAATTAAAGGTTTCATCGCCCTGCTCATCATACACCAATCGGCCCGCGAAATCAACCGGCCTGCTTAAATTGGTAAACTTATGCAGCGCGGCAACGTCATTTACCACAGGTATGCTTTTGTTTCCCTTTTTATCTTCCCACTCCTGGTTTTCATATCTGGCTATTTGTGCCAGCAAAACTTCCATGGTAGCGCGGGTATCAGCCTCGGCACTGTGCGCGTTAATGATCTGTTTATCGCAATAAAACTGGTAAGCGGCCTTTAAGGTACGCTGCTCCATCTGGTGAAATATGTTTTGCACATCCACAAAATGGCGGTTATCCAGGTCGAACAATACACCCGCGCGCAAAAATTCCTCCATCAGCATGGGAATATCAAACTTATTGGAGTTAAAGCCTGCCAAATCGCTTATACCAATAAATTCAGCTACAGCCTGCGCTATTTCCCTGAATTTGGGTTCATCCTTTATATCCTCATCATATATGCCATGTATCAGCGATGATTCCAGCGGGATAGGCATTTCAGGATGTACACGCCAGGTTTTCACCTCTTCGCTCCCATCCGGATTTAGCTTTATAACAGATATCTCAACAATTCTATCAGCACCTATATTAGTTCCGGTAGCTTCCAAGTCGAAAAAAGCCAGCGGTCGTTTTAAATTTAATTTCATTTATTTGTGTCAGGACTGCAAAGGTGCAAAAGTATACCAAACATTAAACACAATAATTTTAAATCTTTTAAAAAAAGCATAATTATTGCTATTTTGATCGCTCCTAAATCGATTAACGGAAACCTATGAAAAAACATTTACTATTTCTCTTATTACTCTCAACATCAGCCCTATTTGTAAAGGCCCAGGATTTTAAATATGGAACTTTTAAACAGGAAGATATGGCCATGGAAAATTATGCTAAGGATACATCAGCTCACGCGGTGGTTTTAGATGAATATGGAACATCGCGCATAACCTTTACAAACGACGATAACATTAGGTTAACGTTTGAGTATCATGTTAAAATAAAGATTTTTGATACCCAGGGATCAGAATATGGAAATGTGGAAATTCCTTTTTATACCGAGGATGGCCAAACCTATGAGGACGTTGGCGATATAACAGGCATAACTACTTACACCGATGATAATGGCCTTATTAAAACCGCGGAGCTTGACCCGGCTAAAATATTTACGGTAAAATATGATAAGCACCACAGCGCTATGAAATTTGCCATGCCCGCCATACGCAATGGCTGTACAATTGAATATAAATATCGCGTGGAGACACCATTTTTCGAGGATTTTCATTCATGGCAGTTCCAAAGCTCAATACCAAAAATCAATTCGGTGTATGAAATTCATATACCTGCTTTTTGGAATTTTAACGCCTCTATCAGGGGCGCTTTAAAGCTCACTAAAAATATTTCAGAAGTAGAACATCCATGCTTTAGCGGCCATGGTGTAAGCTGCGATTGCTCTCATTTTATATACGGAATGACGGATATACCGGCTTTTGTTGAAGAAGCGGATATGACATCGCCCAATAATTTTATATCAGCTATCTATTTTGAGTTATCCGATTACACCGATCTGGAAAACGGAGCCAATATTAAAGTTGCAAAGGATTGGAAAGATGTGGATTATGAACTTAAACACAACGAGTTTTTTGGAAGCCAGATAAGGCGGAAAGGATTACTTACAGAAATAATTGCACCGGTTATTGCCGGCAAAACCGATAGCCTGGCCAAAGCAAAAGCCATATATGCTTATATCCAAAAAACAATGAAGTGGAATGAGCAGAATGATAACGGAAGTGCTGACGGCATACGTAAGGCATTGGATAACCATACAGGTAATTCGGCTGATATTAACCTGGCATTAACGGCCGGATTAGATGCCGCCGGCCTGGATGCCGACGCTGTTCTGCTTTCTACCCGCGATCATGGTTTTGTAAATAAGCTTTATCCAACCATTACCGAGTTTAATTATGTAATAGTTAAGGTTGATATTGGTGGTAAAAGCTATTTGCTGGATGCTACGGACCCGGCACTAACCTTTGGCATGCTGCCGTTGCGGTGCCTTAATGACCAGGGGCGTGTGATGAGCCTTGATAAGCCATCCTATTGGATTGACCTTACCACCCTGCAAAGAAAAAGCAATACTTACCGGCTTGATCTTACCTTGCAAAAAGATGGTAAAATAAAAGGCACGCTAACCCATTATTCTGTTGGCTACGAGGCTTATGAAAAAAGAAAGGCCATAAAAAAGTTCAATTCGGTTGATGAATATGTGGAAGACATGGCTGAAAAATCACGATACAAGATATTAACATCAAACATTACCAATCTGGATAGCCTTGACCTGCCATTAAGCGAAGAATATGAAATTGAACTAAAGGGTTATGACAGCCTTGGCCACGACAGGCTAAAATTTAACCCTTATATACTTGACCGGATAAATAATAACCCCTATAAACTGGCTGATAGAACTTACCCGGTGGATTGGGGCATGCCATCAACAGATCGGTTTTTGCTCACCATGCACCTGCCCGATACTTATGCTGTAGAAACCCCACCTACCAACACGGCCATAACGCTGCCTAATGATGGCGGCAGCTTTGTAACCACTTTTGATACGGATAGTAATACCTTCACCTTTTCGCACGTGGTTAAGTTTAATAAATCTATTTACAGTACAGAGGAATACCCCTATTTAAAAGAACTTTTCAATAAGATAATACTTTCCGAAAAAGGTGAAATGATTTTCAAAAGAAAAATGTAAGGTTTTAAATATTTATTATATAACTTATTAATCCCATATAGCCATGAAAAAGATCGTATTCTTAATTTTAGTATGTATACTATCAGGGCGTTTAATGGCCCAGCAATACGCTTATCAGCCATTTGATAACAATATTGCCAAAGATTTTACCTATGGTGATTATAGCCGCGATGAAATGGATATGGCAAAATATGATAAGGATACATTGGCACACGCGGTGGTTTTAAAAGAATATGGCAAAGCATGGATAAGCAGCAATGGAAATAATACCCCCTTAACTTTTATATACCATGTAAAAATTAAAATATTTGATAGCAAAGCCTTTAATAAGGGCCATGTGGAAATACCCTTTTACATACAGGATAATGGCATGTATGAAGAGGTAAGAGCCAGCAGCATACAGGGAGTTACCTATTTTTTAAATGATAAAGGCGAAAAACAGGAAAGCAGCCTTAACCCCGACAGTGTACATATTGTTAAGGAAAATAAGCATTGGAGCAAAGTGGTTTTCAACCTGCCCAACCTGCATAACGGCTGCATAATTGAATACAAATACAGTATCGAATCGCCCTTCCTGGAGAAATTCAGAACCTGGGAGTTTCAATCAGACATACCAAAGGTTTATTCAGAATATGAAGTACACATCCCAACGGTTTTTGGCTACAATGTATCGTTACGCGGCGCTTTAAAGCTAACCAAAGATACCGTAGCTACCGAGAAAGACTGCTTTGAATCAACCAACCTCAAAAGTGATTGCGGCGTTGAAGATTACGAAATGAGCAATATCCCCGCTTTTAAGCCCGAAGTATATATGACCTCGCCAAAAAACTTTTTGTCGGCCTTATATTTTGAACTTACCGAAGCTACACAGCTAAACAATTACACTAATTTAAACCAGGCCTGGGAGCAAAATGTAGGCAAGGATTGGGCAACGGTTGATAACCTGTTAAAGATCAATGATAACTTTGGCGATCAGATAGGCCGAAGATCAATTTTCAAAGACCGTTTAGCCGCTATAACCGGCGGTAGTACCGTTGAACTGGATAAGGCGAAAGCCATTTACACATATATTCAAAAAAGCATCAGTTTTAATAATTTGTACAGCATTTATACCGACGATGGCATCAAAAAGGCGCTTGATAAACACAGCGGCAATGTGGCCGAAATAAACCTTGCCCTTGTTACCGCGCTAAACGCCGCCGGTATTAAAGCGGATGCTGTACTGGTTTCCACCCGCGATAACGGCATCCCCAACAAGCTTTACCCCGCCCTTGCAGATTTTAACTATGTAATAGCCTCGGCTACGATAAGTGGAACAAACTATTTGCTGGATGCCACCGATCCGCTGCTCAGCTTCGGAATGCTGCCTTTCAGGAGCCTGAATGACCAGGGCCGCGAAATCCCGCTCGATAAGCCATCGTACTGGATAAACCTTACAACGCCCCAAAAGAAAAGGAATGTTTACACTACCGACCTGGTATTAGCCGATAACGGCAAACTTAGCGGTACTATAACCCACTACTCCATAGGTTATGAAGCCTATGAAAAACGCGAACAGATAAAGGAATTTAAAACTGTTGATGATTATATCAAAAGCCTTACTACAAATAGCCCGGGCATAACTATACTTAAATCATCTATCAGTAATTTAGACAGCCTGGATATGCCCTTAACTGAAGTATATGAGGTAGAAATTATCCCCACGAATAATAACGGTGAACTAACTTTTAACCCCTTTATTTTTGATAAGCTCAGCGCTAATCCATTTAAGCCCGATACCCGCGCCTACCCTGTAAACTGGGGCATGCCCTGGGCAAACAGCTACACCCTTACCCTGCATCTGGCCGATAATTATACGATAGACAGCCCGCCGCAAAATATTACAGCGAGCTTGCCAAACGATGGCGGCGACTTTACCATGGATTTCAGCAGCGATGGCAATAAAATAACCATCACTAATCAATATAAATTCAACAAGCCGGTATATAGCCCGGCGGAATATCCATATTTAAAAGATTTGTTTGATAAGATCATCCTTTCACAGAAAACAGGGATCAGCATTACCGTTAAAAAGAAAACATGAGATCAGTTTATATCATATTCGGCCTGCTTATTCTGGGTGCCACGGCAAATGCCCAGCAAAGCTACGATGCCAGCCTAATTCCGAAAAATTTATTACCCTACGCCAGTGCCGTTGTACGCAATGAAGATGTTAGCATCGAGGTAAAGGACCTCGACAATACCACTTATCATATTAAGGAAGCCATTACCGTTTTAAATCAAAATGGCGATGATATGGCTCAGATGGTGGTATGGCACAATAGGAGCAATATTATAAAAAACATAAAGGGAACGGTATATAACGCATCCGGAATACCCATCGGTAAGTTTTCTGAAAAGGATTTTGAAGATGCCTACGCTGGCGAAGATTTTACGCTTTTTGAAGATTCAAGGGTGGAGCATTACCGGCCATCAATTACCGATTACCCCTATACAGTTGAGTACGAATACGAAGAAAAATCAAAGCAATCACTTGATTTCGACGATTGGGAACCCAATCCGGGATTAAGCACTGCTGTTGAAAAAAGTTCATTCACTTTTACCTGTAAACCTGATTTTAACATTAAGTATAAAGAGATCAATATGCCATCGGGCGTAACCATCGGAACAACTAAGGATGGATCAAAAACTTATTCATGGCAGGTAACTGATCTGAAGGCGGTTAAATATGAACCCAACAGCCCAAACCCGGATAAATATTTGACCAGGGTGAAGATCTCTCCCGAAAAATTTGAATATGAAGGAATTGACGGCTCTTATACCGACTGGAATGGCCTTGGCAAGTGGATGTACGATAAATTGTTAATGTACCGGCAACAGGTATCGCCGGAAACCGCGCAGCATATTTTAGATATGACCGCCAATATCCCCGACCCGAAATTAAAGGCCAAAAAGATATATGAATATATGCAAAGCAAAACCCGCTACGTAGCCATATCAATTGGTATAGGCGGTTTTCAGCCTTTTACCGCTGCCGATGTCGACCAGCAAAATTATGGCGACTGCAAAGCCTTGGTAAACTATACACAAGCCTTATTAAAAATAGTGGGTATCGATTCGTACTATTGTGTGGTGATGGGCAATCACAACCGTAAGATCAGTTTACTCCCTGACTTTGCCAGTATGAACCAGGCCAACCACATCATATTATGCATTCCCTTTAAAAATGACACCACCTGGTGCGATTGTACCAGCGAAACCATCCCCTTTGGCTATATAGGTGATTTTACCGACGACCGTAACGTGCTGGCCTGCACTCCCGATGGCGGCAAATTGCTGCATACGCCGAAATATACGGCCGGCATTAATTTACAGCAACGGAGCGCTGCTTTTATTATTAATAATGATGGGGAGCTATCGGGCGATATGACCACTAATTTTAAAGGTGTGGACTATGAAGACCGGGACGAAGAAATCACCCAATCGCCGGTTGAAAGGGTCAAATCCATCCAGAATATCTACCCGATAAATAACATGACTGTTGAAAAACTGCAGTTTACCCAGGATAAAAGCCTGCAACCTGTAACTACCGAAAACATTAGCCTTAAAGCATCGGAATACGCTGCCGTTGATGATGGCAAGATCAGCTTTATGCCTAACGCGGTAAATCGTTATGGAGAATACCAGAAACAGGTAATTAACCGCGTTACCGATGTATATATTAACGAAGGCTGGACCGAGGAGGATGAAATTACTTATACTTTGCCGGCGGGCTACCATTTAGATACCGAACCGCTGAATAAATTGATGGAACAGCCTTTTGGCAGTTTTAAAATAAGCATGAAGATGGAAGGAAACAAGTTGACATACAAACGCCGCTTACAGGTTATTGATGGCACTTACCCCAAAGATACCTACAGCGATTTTGTTGATTTTATGCGCGAAGTATATGATAAAGACCGCTACAGCCTTACCCTGGTAAAAGATTAACTGAATATAACTATACCCAGTATAATACCGATAACCATAATAAGGTACAGCAATATTTCGGTACTGGCAAAGCGCTTGTATTTTGTCCAGAATGAATAATCCTGTTTTGGTTTTTCCATCCGGCAAAAATAACAAAATTTAGTTACCCGTTTGCGCGCTGGTGGTGGTATCAACTATCTCTCCGCCTCTGGAGAAGTACTTGTATATCGACCCATGCAGCGGGACTACAATAACGCCTTTGGTTGAACTGGCATGTACTATATAGCCGTTTTGCAGGTAAACCCCCACATGACTGAATTTTTTACCGTCGAAATCAAAAAATACCAGGTCGCCTTCTTTCAGGTCTTCCTCGTATTCGCGCTTAATAACATTTATCTGCTGGCTGGTTGATCGTGGCAGGTTAATGGCATAAACTTCCTGCTCGAGTAATTGGGCCAGTCCCGAGCAATCAATGCCATCCTTATCCTGCCCGCCAAATTTATAGGGTGTGCCCATCCAGATATCAATAAAGGCATACAAGCGGCCGTTTTGTATGGCGCTTTTGTCAACCCCCATCATTTCCGAGTATTTTTCGGCAATGCTTTCCTGTGGCTTTACCATTTCGCCGGGTTCGCCCCTCATCACTGCTTTGCGCGAGTGGCAGGAAGAAAGAATAAAAAAAGAAACACAGGCTAACAGGATGAGTTTAGATTGGCTGCTTAACTTCATAGCCTAAAAATAAAAGTAAACTTTAGCTATGTATAAAGCTGTTTTTAAACATATTAACATCGGGTATGGTTGAGTTTTATATCCCTTATGCTTTCGGCTTGATCTCGCGCAGCATTTTAAGGGTTAAAAAGCTCAGTAATAGCAATACCAATACAATAGCTGCCCATAATAAAGGGGTGAAATTATGTTTAACAATGCCTGTTTCGGCAAAGTAAGCTGTGTTTTTATTAACAGCCGCATGGCTAATAACGGGCAACAGATTAAAAGCCCGGTATTTTAAAAAGCTCAGATCGTAATTAACCTGCTTCGCGGCTGAATCACCGCTTAGGATATAATAATTATGGCCGCTTTCTAAATAGCTTACAGCATATTGCTTCAATCCGTAAGCATCAATCGCGCCGATGTGCAAAGGATTATCATCGCCGTTGTAAATATCAACCATTAACAAGGTATTTTTAGCGGAAAGCAGGATCTCCTGGGTCCCTGCAGAGCTTATCACCGTATCGCATAGCTGGTTTGCATTAATTTCATCTAAATTCTGATCTCCGCTGTAAACCACTACCCTGCGGCTATAATATTTAGGCCCGGTGATTAATAAGTGCAGTTTATTTACCCGGTAAGGTTCATCCAAATGAATATACACCCGGCTGATCTTATTGGTATCGCTGATGTTAAACTTAACAGTCGGCAGCGCGGTAAATTGCGGTTTGTTTAAATTCTCGGTATAAATCCCCGCCTGTAATATTTTTACCGGGGTTTTATTTTTACCGTATACCTGTATCTTAAAATAGCGGTAATTGCTGATAGGAAAGTTTAAAGATTGCTCATAATCCGGCCCGCCTGCTGATCCGGCATCCTGCAGATCAATATCTTCCTTAATGGCAAACCATTGCTTCAGGTCATCGCTGCCGGCTATATTTACGGTACGGCTTACTTCGGTATTTTTTAGCTTGAGCCACAGTTCGTCTATACTTATTTTATTGCTGTTTTCGGCAATATAAACGGTAGCGGTGTCTGTTCCGGCATCCATTCCCGGAAAAACTACAAAATTATCCTGTTTTTCAACTGCTATATTGCTGCTCAGCGCATACGCTACAAATCCCCCCGTGCTATCCATTAAACGAATATCATTCAATGCTTCATTACTTTTGGCAATTATATCCGGGCTCAGCTCAATTTTATAAACACCGGCCGAGTCGATCTTTTGTACAGCAGCCTTATACTTAAAAGCGTTTTCCTGTGCAAAAAGAGGCATTCCCTTCAGCATAAACACCGCCAGCAGCGCGATCGTCAGCTTAATCTTTTGGCAGGTTCTTATCATCGGCGATAATAATTTTAACTTTTTGGTACATGAACGATATGATGAGCAATAGCACACCCAAACAAAAGAACGCGGCTATTTTCCCCGCGGCGGGTATGTTTTCAATATCATACACAAACAGCTTTACTAAAGTTAAGGTAAACAGGCTTAATGATATAATGCGCAATACCCTTGTTTTGTACCGCATCCCCAGCCACATCAGCGCGAATGAGGCTATTCCCCACAAAACCGGCAGTGCTGTTTTAATATACACCGTTTCAATTTGATCGAGCGATGTGCCCTGGTGATAAAACATCAGATTACTGAGCAGGCAAACCTCCAAACTCAAAAACAATACGATGGCTGCTGCTATAAGCCAGCTGATAATGTTGCTGTAAGCCTGCATCCAGGTTCGGCAAATGCTAATAAGGTCGTAAAATATCAGCAGGATAAATAGCGCGCCTATCCAGTGTGCAATAAAGTGGCTGGTACCGGCCTGATGCCCGGTTAACATATCCGATTGCAGCTCAAAAAATTGGGGCGT
>Ga0302303_10002322_pt1 | contig 11642 bp, 10 predicted proteins | sample III_Palsa_E2_1_FD_194542 | JGI IMG/M metagenome (GOLD analysis project Ga0302303, IMG submission 194542) | Peat permafrost microbial communities from Stordalen Mire near Abisko, Sweden - III_Palsa_E2_1 | ecosystem: Environmental > Terrestrial > Soil > Palsa > Peat permafrost | place: Sweden... | reverse complement strand
CGAGAAACATTAATTGGGCATGACAACTGTGTCGATTACATGAATCACGCCATTCGACTGAAACACATTCGGGATGGTCACCGTCGCCATTCCACCCTTCTCGTCTTTCAGCATAATGTGCGTGCCATCCTGCGATGACGCCCACAGCTTGCCGCCTTCAACCGTCGTAAGTTCCGCCGTTCCGTTACCCGCTTTAATCTGCTTCTCCAAGTCAGCGGCGCTCCACCGTCCCGACACAACGTGATAGGTGAGAACTTTGGTCAACGTGGCTTTATTCTCCGGCTTTAACAGCGTATCCACGGTTCCGGCAGGCAGCTTGGCGAAAGCTTCGTTAGTAGGCGCAAATACGGTGAACGGCCCAGGGCCTTCGAGCGTGTCCACTAATCCCGCAGCCTTCACGGCCGCCACCAGAGTAGTGTGATCGGCAGAGTTCACCGCGTTCTGGATAATATTCTTCGTGGGATACATTTCCTGCCCGCCGACAACCGGATTCTTCATCCCGGCAACAGCAGAAGTTACGGCGATGGCAACGATGGCCAGCACAACTGCAAATTTTCTGTTCATTTTCCTAATCCTTATCTTCTTGAGAATTGGGTTTCTTGACCCTCACTTGCAGTACGGGCGGATTCTGAATTTGGATTTTGTCTTTAGCGTGAATCTGGGTGGAGCGGGCCTTCAGGCCTGCGTCAAAAGTGCGGCTAAAATGATCCGGGCTTAAGCGCCCGAAGATCAGAGACCATCAACTTCCTGTAACATCCTTCTTGTTGCGCCGCGCAAACAATTCCCGCAACTCCGCCTTCACGACCTTGCCATAAGCCGTGCGCGGCAAAGCGTCCACAAATACGAACTCGCGCGGAAGCTTATATTTCGCGAGCTTCTCGGCAAGAAACTTTATGAGTTCATCAGCTGAGCAACTCTCGCCTCCAGCCGCAACCACAAACGCAACACCAACTTCGCCCCAAGTGACATGACGAACACCAATGACAGCGGCATCGCGCACGGCTGGACACTTCAGCAATTCAGCTTCGATCTCCGCCGGATAAACGTTCACGCCGCCGCTGATATACATGTCCTTGGACCGGCCAGCGATGTAGAAAAACCCCTCGTCGTCGCAACGCGCCAGATCGCCAGTGTGAAACCACCCCGCGCCATCGATCGCCGCCGCCGTGGCCGTCGGATTATTCCAATAGCCCTTGCACACGTGAGGTCCGCGCAAACATAACTCGCCCACTTCCCCCGTCCCAACGTCGCCGCTCTCCGAACCAAGAAGCCGTGCCTCAGTAAACATCATCGGCTTGCCGATCGATCCCGGCTTGAGCGTGGCCTCTTCGGACGACATAGAAAAACAATTCACCCCAACTTCCGTCAGGCCATAGCCCTGTTTGAGAATCACGCCCCGCGCCCCGTACGCTGCAATCAGATCGACGGGCAGTGGCGCTCCGCCGCTGATGAACCAGCGCACATGACTTAAATCAGCATCGCCGGATTCGGGAGCTTCCAGCATCATCTTGAAAATAGTTGGCACGCCAAGAACTACAGTGCATTTGTGCTTTGCGATGGATTCCCACACTTCGTGCGCATCGAATTCACGATGCAGAACGATGGTTCCTCCGGCGACGAAAATCGGCACGAGAAAAGCCGCCAGGCCTCCAGCATGATACAAAGGCGTGAACACCGGACTAACGTCGCCTTCACGCAACTGCCAGCACAGCGCGGTGTTGTAGCCATTCCACGTCACCATGCGGTGAGGAATCATTACTCCCTTCGGCTTTCCTGTCGTGCCGCTGGTGTAAAGAAGGCAAAAAACATCTTCCGGATCGCACGAGGTCGGCACCCAGTCTGAGGTTTCGATCCGAGCCACGCAACTCGCATAGTCAAGGTCGCGCGAGTCCTGTCCTTCGTAGACTGTTTCTTCAGTCGCCAGATCCAGCCCAATCCAATGTTTGATCGAGGAATGTTCGATCGAGGAATGTTCGATCGAGGGATATTCGATCGAGCATTCCCGTTTGAGCTGCCGAACCTTCTCCGACAGTTCGCCGTCATAGATCAAAGCTTTGAGTCCGCTGTCTTTTATGATGGCGGCCAATTCGACCACGGTAAGACGCGTATTGAACGGAACTAAAATAATTCCCGTCTTTCCCGCTGCAAAGAAGGCGTCAAGAAACTCCACCCGATTTTTTGCGAGAATGCCGACTCGATCGCCTTTCACCAGTTGGCATCGATCAAGCCAAAGGCGCGTGCAGCGAATCGCTCGATCATTGAGCTCACGATAAGTAAATCGCTGCTGAGTGGGAAAGTAAACGAGCGCGGTGCGTTCGGGACTGAGGCGCGCGCGTTCGCCGAGGATATCGCCGTGAATCATGAAGTTAAATTCCGGACCTGCTTCAAGGCATGCGGAAAGCGACGCCGGCCTGGTTATACCCCACGCCGGATCCCACGAGCACAATCAGCCCCGCGGATCGTAGCTTCCCTTTTGCGATTGCATCGTGCAGAGCCATGCCCACACACGCCGATCCGGCATACCCACATTCTTCCATGATCGTGTGAGTGCGTTCGAACGGAACGCCCAGGTCGGCCATTACATTTTCAATCGTCGGCTTACGCACTTGAGTAAAAATGAAAAGATCCACGTCGTTCAACTGAAACCCGCCCTCACGGGCAAGACGCCGCGTAATTCTCGGCCAACCCTGCTCGTTGATTTCCGGAGGATACCTCTCGATGAATTGAACTCGAGTTCTGCCCGCGCGAACGGCCGCTTCGCTAGCAGGCTCGGCTGTGCCCCCCGCATAAATTCCCCAGTTGCGGTTGTACGAACCATCCGCCTGCATTGCCGAAGAGATGAATCCAGGGCGATCCGCCGATTCCAAAACCGCCGCGCTGGCACCGTCGCCATAAAAGAAAATCGTGGGATCATTCGGATCTGCCAACCGGTGCATCAGATACGCGCCAACTACTAGAACAGTCTTAAGCGAAGCGTTGGTCGCAATCAACCCCGCCGCCGCAGCCAAACCCGTAGGAAATGAAGCGCAGGCACAACTCACATCAAACGTTCCCGCATTCTTCGCGCCCAATTTGTGCTGCAACACTACCGAGGTCGCCGGCGTGATGAAATCCGGCGAATCAGTCCCAAGAATAATCAGGTCCACGTCCTCAGGCTTGCGACCCGCGCGTTCCAACGCCTGACTCGCGGCGGCCAGCGCCAAGTCCGAGGTCGCCCAACTCTCCGGAGCATACCAGCGCTTCAGAATTCCCGTGGCAGCTTCCAGTTTGTCGATTCTTTCTGGCTCACTCGCGAATCGTGCCCGCAGAAGATCGTTCGTAATTTCTATCTCGGGCAGGTAGCTGCCGGTGGCGACAATTGTGGCATATCGCGGCATGGTGGAATTCTCTCGCTGGCGGATGAACGCTATAAAGTCAATCCGCCGTCAACCCTGATCACCGCTCCATTGATGAAGTCGGCTTCGTCCGAGGCCAGAAACAGGTAGGCATTCGCGATATCCCGAGGTTCGCCTAATCGCCGCATCGGAGTTTTCTCGCGCATTGCCTGCAGAACTTTTTCCGGCATCTTTTTTACCATGTCGGTCGCGATGAATCCTGGGGCGACCGCATTTACCGTAATCCCCTTAGGCCCCAGTTCTCGCGCCCAGGTTTGCGTCATCCCAATAAGGCCGGCCTTCGAGGCCGCATAATTGGTCTGCCCGAAATTCCCTGTGATCCCAACCAGCGACGAAGCGTTGATGATTCTTCCCTTCCCGCGCTCAACCATTTGCGGGGCCACGGCCTTGGTACAGTTGAAAACTCCGGTGAGGTTCACTCCAATCACCTGGCTCCACTGCTCGGAAGTCATCTTCAGCAACGTGGCGTCGCGGGTGATTCCTGCGTTGTTGATGAGGATGTCGATCCCGCCAAACTTCTGCAGCACCGCTCCCACCATCGCCTCAACCTGAGGCAACTGGGAAACGTCCGCACTCGCGTAGAAACCCTCTGCTCGCTGCGCCTCTATCGCTGAAACCAGCTCGCCGCCATCCGGCGGCAGATCACAAACCGCAACCCGTGCCCCTTCGCGGGCGAAGAGCAAAGCGGTTTCACGTCCAAGTCCATTAAGCCCGCCTGTGATCAGCGCTGTCTTTCCCTGCAGTCGCATTACACTCCAAAATCCTGACGCCACTGCAACAGCGCCCGCTGTGTGATTGTCATTAGAAGCTGTACTTCAGTGCGAACTGAATGATGCGCGGCCCCGCGCTGGTTTGCGTAATGGAACCAAACCCGTTCGTCGCAGTAACCGTGCCGAGGTTCCCGACCGTCTCGACAAACGCGTTGCTGTTGGGCTGTGCGAAGTTCACGAAGTTGAAGATGTTGAAGAACTCCGCCCGAAATTCAATCCTTGACTTCTCGGTCACCTGGAAAAACTTTACCACGCTGAAGTCCACATTCTTTTGCCCCGGACCGCGCAGGAAGTTACGCGAGGACGTCCCGAACGGCAGGACATTGCTGGCCTCGGTGCAAGCCCCGAAGGCGGCCGGATTGAAGTAGTCGCTCAGACGCGAAACAGTGGAACCGGAAGAGGTCACGGCAGACGCTCCCGCGACCAGATCGGCACGGTTATTCAGCGACGAACCGTCGGAACAAATTACCGTATATGGCAGTCCGGTCTGCAAAGTGACAATGCCCGCCGTCTCCCATTCGTTCGCCACACCCTTCGCGAACCGAGAGCCTCCGCGATAAAACCTCGGAAGGTCATAGATTCCACTGAAAACGAAGCGCTGCGTGCGGTCAAAATCTGACGACCCCACCTGCGTGTTCAGGTCCTGCTGATTGCCCGGCAGAGGCGCAAGTTCACTCTCGGCTCCGACAATGTTGTCTCCAGAATTGTTATCAATGGAGTGAGAATACGTGTACGAAGCCAGAAATTGCAGGCCGTGTCCGAAGCGCTTGGTCAAACTAGCCTGCAACGCGTTGTACTCCGAGGTCGCTTCCGTCTGCACTTGATCCATTCCAAAAAGAGCCTTATTGGTGGAGAAGCCGTCTCCGGCAAAAGTGTAGGGAGCGGTCGAAGGCTCAGTACCTTGATTCAAGTTGTAAAGGTTGATGAGATGGTCGCCTCTGCCTCCTGCGTAGCCGATGTCAACCAGCCACGTGCTCGCCGGCGACCATTGCACATCGAAGTTATAGGCCAGACTGTAGGGCGTGGACATATTGTGAGCGGGAAAGAATCCGTTGATCGGATTCTGCTCAATCGGTAGAAACCCATCCAGCAGTAACGGGATTGGAGAAGGCGCTTGCGCGGGCAGTGGAAAGCTATAGCCCGCGAGGTCGGGAAACGGAGTCCCAAAGAAACCCGCGGTGAACAATCCCGTTCCAATCGTGTCGTAGGGATACGTAAATACCTGAAGATTGGCAAAGCGATCGGAGAAGCGATCGTAATAGAGGCCAAATCCTCCGCGCACCACCAGATTGTTTTTCTCGGTAGGGTTCCACGAAAAACCAACCCGCGGAGAAACATCGAATTTACTGGGATTCAGTTCCTGGCCGGACGACCCTAACGTGAAGGCATTCGCGCATGGAGTCGTTGCAGTGCACCCGAGAGTCGGGGGGAACGCTGCCGGATTGAACTCGGAAAAGCGTCCATGGATTTCGCTGTAACCGCCAAAATGATCGAAGCGAATTCCGGCGTTAAGCGTCAGGTGAGAAGTCGCGTGAATATCATCTTGAACGAACCAACTCCCATCGCTGGCGCGGAAGCCGCGATCCGGAATCCCGGCGCCCAGCAGGGACACGTCAGCGCTCGTCGGCGAACCGCCGGCAAGAAAATCCTGGAAGTCGTTAAAGAGAATCTCTCCACGCGAGAATGCGTGAAAGTAGAAATCGATGTCATAGCGCCGGAATTGTCCGCCGATGCGAAAAGAGTGGCGCCCCGCGATATACGACAGGGTGTCCTGCGCCTGCCAGGTCTGGGTTACGGATTTCTCGTCAGCCAGCGGCGAAGAGCCAATCGTGAACAACCCGGTGACCGAGATTGTAGCCATGCCGGGATACTGGGCCGCAAAAGGATTCGTAATGCCAAACTGCGCATTCGTGAACGGCTCTTCCGGAGTGGATATGCCGCGAATCCGGCTGAAACCGAAGCGCGCTTCATTGATCAGATGAGGGTTGAAGATATGTGTATCGGCAAGGCCGAGCACGCGATTGTGGAAGCTGATGTCGCCGCCGTATCCCGGAACCTCGAACGGATTTGCTCCGAGAAAACCGAAGATGGCTTGTCGCTGCGGATCGTTCGAGAAAAAGAATTTCCCCGTCAGTTTGTTCTTCGCGGTAATTTGCTGGTCGATATTGAAGTTGAATTGGTCTTCCGTAAAACGCGAAACCCCGCTGACCGGGCTGACTACAGGAGTCGTTGAACCAGCCAGAGGGCTTGCGGCACTCGGGATCGCGAACTGTCCGTTGGGAAGCGTCGCCTGCAAGATCCCCAGGCTCACCGGACTTAGCGCGACCCCATAGTCGGTTAACGCCATATTTGTGAGCGTAGTCGTGCTGCGATCATCGGTCAGATCCTGCGGAATCAGCGGAGAGCCTAAACTGTAGGTCGGCGAAGTTCCATTGCGCTCGCGGCTCCCTTGATAGGAGATGAAGAAGAAAGTTTTGTTTTCTACGATGGGACCGCCTAGGGTGAAGCCAAACTGGTTGCGCTTCAGTTCCGGACGAGGCGTTCAGAAAAAAGTCGTTCGCATTCAGCGCGTCGTTGCGAAAGAATTCGTACACGTTGCCATGAAGGCGATTCGTGCCCGACTTGGTGACCACAGCGACGTTGCCCCCGCTGTTGCGCCCCTGGCTCGCGTCATACATCGAAGTCTGCACAATGAATTGATCGATGGCATCGGGCGCCGGCACGGATAGGCTCGGCGTTGAATTCGTTCCCGGACTATTGATCTCCGTTCCATCGAGAATCACGTTATTGCTCGTGCTGCGCTGGCCGTTCACGTTGATGTCGGCATCGCCGCGGCCCAACTCGGCGTTATTCGGAAGGCTGCTGATTGCGCCCGGAGACAGCGCCAGCAACTGCGTATAATTCCGCGTCGGCAGCGGAATCTGGTTCACCTGAGTTTCTCCGATGACGCGCCCAGTGGTCGCATTCTCCTGCGCCACCTCCGGCTCCGCGTTTACGTTGACGGTCTCTGTCGAACCCGCAATCGTCAACCGCACATCCACGGTGGTCGTCTCGGTAATGCGAACTTGCACAGCGCTCACTGTTGTGGCCTTAAAGCTGCCCGCTTCGGCTCGCAGTTCGTATGCGCCAGGCTCGATCAAAGCAAAGCGATAACGTCCATTCGCGTCGCTCTTGGTTTCACGCGCAGCCCCCGAAACGCTGCTCAGCACAACCTTCGCCCCGCTCACGGCTGCTCCCTGCGGATCGATTATCTGCCCAGCGATTTCACCCGTTGTAGGTGACTGCGCCCACGCCGCTGCCACCATAACTGCAAGAAACCCAAACGAAAATAATTTTGACGTCAGTCGCGATTTCATTTCCCCATCCTCCTCAACCCATCTCGCTTCGTCTTTCCCCCATCGCGCCACAAACCCTCCGTCGCCATCTTGATCAACTGCTCGACGGCGCGGTCGTCCGACATCCCCAAATGTTGTTTTCCGCCAAAAAGCTTTTCCACCAGAAAATACGTAAATAGTTGCAAGTAGATCGCCGTGAAAGCCAGCGCCGGATCGATGTCCCGGTTCCACACGCCCGTTCGAGTCGAGGCTTCCAGCTGCGGCCCCAGCCGCGCCTGCATGTTCTTGGCGAGCGAGCGGAATGTCCCCGCAAAATGCTGGTTCCCGAACTCCGTAATGTCGATGTACATCAAACGCCAGTAGTCGGGATTGTCGTAAACAATCTCCCGGATCACATGCGCCATGCGCTGTAGCTCCGCCGGATCGAACACCCCCTGCACGGGCCCCAGCGCCTTGCGCCGCAGCTTCTCCATGTGCGCCTCATAGCGCTCAATGATGCTTTCGAAGATCTCTTCTTTGGTGTGGTAGTAGTTGTAAAGATTTCCGATGGAGACGCTGGCTTCTTTCGCAATGTCCCGCACGGAAGTGCCGTGGAAACCCAGGCGGGTAAACACGTGGAGAGCGGCATCTTCGATCTTCTTCTGGTTCCGCTCCACGGCTTGAAGTCGAAGTTTCGGCATGCTGATCCGCTAGATACAACCAAATAAAAATGAACGTTCGTTTTTTATATCAGGGAGACCCTCGCTGTCAACCAGATTCTTCATCGCGCGCATCGAAAAAACTGCTCCAATCATCTCGTCGCGATTCCCAACTCACTGGAGCATCGCCGGTGGGCAAGACTTTCGAGCCGCTGGTAAGTGATTGTTATGCTTAGGTTTGCAAATGGGGCGAAGAAGAGAACGATGACTAGGGCAAGAACGGCTGCACGCAACGCAAAAACTCCGCCGGACACTCAAGTTGCGGCGCGTGGCCGCAGCCCGGAATGGCTTGCAGTTCCCCGGCATGCAGCTTAGTTAGCGCCAGCTCCGCCTGCGCGACCGGCAGAACTTGATCGCGCTCGCCCCAGACTAGCAGCGTGGGACATTGTATTTCCGGAAGTCGGTCCACGAGATAAGTTGTCAACGACAGGCGAATACTGCTGGCCAGCGCATAGGCATACGCTGGATAATCGCTCCGTCGCAGCTTGCTGTTTTGCTTTGCCAGGTAGCGATCGCTGGCTTCTGTCGTCTTCGCGAACACCGTGCTGAATAAAAGTGCATGGATTCCCGGCGTAAGTCCCGCCAGGACCGTTTCGCTGAATCGCGGCTCGATCAAAGCTCTCTCTTCCGCCGTATGCTTCTTGAAACCTCCGCTATTCACCAGCACCAGCTTTGAAACCGACTCGGGATGCTGCAACGCATACAGCATCGCGATCTGTCCCCCGAACGAGTTCCCTGCCAGACTGAATTCCTCCAGCTGAAGTCCCTGAAAAAACTCGCGCAGGCTCGACACAAAAAACTCCGCGGAATATTCCCGGCGCGGTTTGCTCGATCCTCCAAACCCTGGCAGATCCATCGCAATCACCCGGTGCGATGCGGCCAGCGGCTCAAGCACCGGCTCCCAATCCAAAAAATCCCCAAACATTCCGTGGATCAAAACCACCACAGGCCCCTTGCCCCGATCGTAGTAGCAAATCTCTCCCCAACTCATCTTTCGGGTTGCGTGATAACTGACGTCCGGAAGCAATGAAGATCTCCTTGTGAACCTGGTGGCAGGATTGAATTTGGAAGCGGGATTATACATGCCCGCCGCAATCTGGTGCCGGGAGGGGGAATCGAACCCCCACAGTCCTTTCGGACCTGCGGATTTTAAGTTACCACGGTGACTAAAACAAAACACTTACGCGATTTGTGAGGTGGGTATAGTGAATTGCTTTAACTTGCTATCTTGCTATAGGTTAAACAGAATTTCATAGCAACGGCTGGTAACGGCTAGGATTTGCCGGTAGGCACGAAATTGGGCACAAAAACCTGCAACGCTCATGCGGCTGATGCCAGTACGAGTTAGGATGTCGGCACAGCCACGACACCTGAGGAAATTCTGAAAGTGTTGCACATAACCCAGCCCAATTTGGGTCGGCAGCCACACGCTACCGATGCCATACAGGCGTGCCATGCGCCGAAGTTACCGCAGAAGTGAATTGTTCAACAAAACAGTCAGCCCAAGGGTACCGTTATCAATTTTTTTCGAAATTTTCACTTGGGCTTTCTCCTGATGATTTCATTCTTCTGGGCTGATGTCGATGAATAACCAGTTCTCTTCGCCCTTTGAGGTGAACTCGAATCCTGCCTTACCGCCTCCTTCGACGCGTTTTGCGATCCCCTTACGCATAGCAAGATCGTCGATACCAAAAAACTGGTGCTCGGCACCATCTTCCCAATAAACAACTACCTTGGCGTCGGCGGGTTGTTTAGTGAGTTGTTCCAGTAGCTTTCGAACCGTCGTGGCTCACCTCAGCCTTCCATTGTACGACGCGGCTTTCTTACTTCAGCCAGTTCCCAGCGGGGTCAAAGAATCGCGGTACTCTGCCTGCGAGGGGTGCCTTAGACGCTCGGGGGAACAAGCATGGACAAAACGGAAGGCTCACGATTAAAGACGACTCGAACGTTTGTCGGCGCCCATGCTCATCCGTTTTTCCAGCAAACTTAGACGATGCAAAAGCTGGCGCACGTGAGGTGCTGAAAATCCGAAACGTTCGCCGATTTGACATGCGTTTAGCCTTTCACGGTAATAGGCCCGGAGAACCGCAGCAATTACCCACGGCTGCGCGCTGACGCGAATCGTCGTATCAAGATTGCGAATCTGAATCTCTAGCTCGCGGCGACGGGGCGGGTTGTTACTCGCAACATATTCCGTGCATAATTTATCGAGTATCTTGAGTTGTTTTTCACCCTGCGCCTTTAGCCGCTCCCAAGCGCGAAAAAGCCTTTCTTTTTTCGTGCCGGGCTGCTTTTTCCGAAGCGACGCGCGGATTTCCAAGAAACGAATGCAGACAGCGCTCAAGCGGTTATCATTCAGCACCCAGTCGGGCGTCGGAAGTCTCCGAGAAGAGTCCCCATTTTGACAGCGCCGCTGAGTTTGGCAGAACGAAAGTTCGTCCCAAGAAAGTCTGGGGGCGAACGTACCGTCTACGGTTTTCTCCGGTAAATGAACAGCGCGCTGCCGGTGGAAGTGCGAGGCGTCAGGTTGGTCCAAACAGGCATTGCGGGCGGGCATCGGAGGGCAAATCGTGATACTGCTCATGACCTTACGGAAGAGTGTTGACCGGTTCGTGCCAACATATTGCTGGAAAAGCGATTGTGTTCCATTCTGTTTACTACCCGCGTTCCGCATCAAGTCGTCGCGCCGCATCTTCCAGTGCCGGGTCGGAAAAACTGACTCGGCCAATTGCTGGCTTTGCCACTGGGACCGCGGCGAGCTGCTTTTCTGCTGACTCGGCAGCAACGATGATGCGAGTGAGTGAGCGCAGTTTCATGCAGTTAAGGGTGTCGATCATTGGGACACCGCTGGTCTTCTCGATACTGCGAGCAATGGAGATGTCTTCCAAAGACATTCCCGTCTTACGACCGATTAGCCGCAACTCGTCGAAGGAAGAGTTCACTCTGCGGATGATAGGGGCAGCGAGCCGAGCGGCCCTATCCCGCAGAGCACAGCGTTGCTCAGCGTTCCGGACCCAATCGGATGATGGGGCAGGCACAGCGCGATGTTCTGCCAGGCAAAGTCTAACTTCCGCAATGCGGTCTGCGGCCCATTTCCTGTCTGGAGAACTCAGGGATTGCCTCACATCTGGCCAGCAGGGAGCCTTACCAGTGGACCACTCCATTGGTGATGTTCCGGCCAAGAGTTGCTCGCGGCGTTCTTGTGTAATTTGCATAAAAGTCCTCTCTCTATAACCTAGCGGTTTTACCGGCGGATTCCGAGGCGCGCCAACACGCAGGATTCGGCCTGTTTTTCAGAGGATTCCTGCCTAACGCGTGCTTGCAGCGCGGCTTCGTTCGCAGCCTCCCTCGCAGCTGGGTCAGAGGCATGCTTGGCATCCAGAAACACCTTTATCACTGCGACAGGCGCTCCATATCGTGCGAGCTGGCCTTCATCTTCGAAGC
>Ga0302303_10002317_pt1 | contig 11664 bp, 8 predicted proteins | sample III_Palsa_E2_1_FD_194542 | JGI IMG/M metagenome (GOLD analysis project Ga0302303, IMG submission 194542) | Peat permafrost microbial communities from Stordalen Mire near Abisko, Sweden - III_Palsa_E2_1 | ecosystem: Environmental > Terrestrial > Soil > Palsa > Peat permafrost | place: Sweden... | reverse complement strand
TTTAACCCGAAATAGTGTGCCGTCCAGCTCCACCAGCCCATCAATGCAGGAGCCGACGTTCTGGCATGATGAATCTCTCGAATCAACGAACCATATGTCTCCAGCTGCCGATGATAATCCGTGGCCAGACTGAAGAGCACACGCTCCGAGGATAGCTCTGCACCAGGGGCGACCGGCAGGCTCAACTCCACCCGATCCTCAAGCGCGGAATGCTCCAGAGAATTTTCCTTCTCCATTTCGGTCGTCCCTGTTGAATCGACTTCGTAGGCGGTGGGATGAGTGGTGTTGCCGGGAGCGCCCGCCAGATGAAGCCGCAGAATCGTGAGAAAACGCTCCGAAGTGAGCGCACCAAAAAACAAGCTCTCATGGCTCCGCCGATTGTAAATGAGCTGACTGCCGACGCCGCGATGCATCCGCTTTGCGGCATCCGCAAAGTTGCGGATGGTAATCGCTGGCCGGTCCTCGCTGAAGCTGTCGGAAAGAACTCGATCGTCAAGGGCCGGTCCTCCCAGATCGATAATCGATCCTTCTGTAGCTTCCAGGCAACGAATGCTTTCGACGTGAACGTCCTTACCGGTCGCATTCCGAACCGTTACCTGGATATCGCCGAAAGGCTCGCTGGAGTAGGCGCGCAGGTGATAAATCAAGTCTGGCTGCCCGCTTAGTCCTGAGTAGGTGACTTGCCAGTCTGTCGCATTCCCCAGATAGCCCTGAGCTTGCGAGTGCTCAACGGCATGCCGCGGATAATCGGACGCATGAAGCCAGTGCCCATCCACCTCAGCCCCTACTCCGGCTCGCAACGCATAAGCATCGGATACTGGCATCGCGATGGTGTATGTGCCGTCTGCCGGATTGACCATAATTTGTAAACCGTGGTCTTCGCCGGGCGATTGCGCCTGGAGCGTCGCAACGCCGCCGCCGACAAGCAGCAGAATTGCGGCAAATCTGACCGCATACACCATGCTCTGCCCGATTCTGTAGTTGGCCACCAATTCCTCCACTTAGATTGAGAAGTATTTTTGCTGCGGCCGTTTTCGACCGGCAAATCGACGATGGCAGAATTGAGCTGTCAAGGAAGAATTGCCTTGATTCCTGTGATCTCGCAAAAATCGACTAATGCCGGATATAGCTCTTCGCCATAGCCCAGGCATGCATATTCATTGGTCCAATGCTGGAGCAAAGCTTCGATGTCGCAATGCGCGGTCACGAAGCCGTGGGGCCAGAATGGTATGCCACATTCGTTGAGCCGATTTTCTATCTGATCGGGTGTGGGCTCGAAAATGCTGGCTCTAGTAATGACCATTTGAAACTCACCGTTCACTCTGCCGAGGCGGGCCAACACTCCTTCTCCCACTTTGCATATCAACTTTATTGAGAGGCCGCCCGCTTCGCCTTCCGTAGGAATGCCGTGTTCCGAAAAGCCGGCAGGACCCAGCTTGCTCGCCAAAGAAGGTGGACAAGCGCCATCCCCAATGATTTTGATTTCTCTTGTTTTCTTGTCAACGTGCTGAAGATCGCCGTAATACACCCTTTCCTTGCTCAACTTGGTAAGCAGGAGAACGGTCAAAGCCGTATTGAAATCGCCCAGCGTCGAAGTGCCAACTCCATCCTCAAGCATCATGCTCTGCGCAAAACAAGTGGCAGAATAATCGCCGGCCAGACCAGGAAAGGATTGAATCGTGTAGAAATCAAACTTCTCTTTGGCTACAACTTTTTTCAGAGCAAGATAGAGACGCATTGAGCGCTCGGTCACTGCGTTTCGGTCGGGTTCCTTGCCAAATAACTGCTTCAGCCGTGGCTGCAGGTCATTCAGTTCATTTGAGGAAATTCCTTCAGCGGCATGCTTCAGTTCCGAGGTGTCTCGGGAATCGATATCTACGCCAAACATTCTCATCCATTGCGAAGGATCGGCGGCGCCGCAGGTTTGCCCCATCCCGCGACCGCCAAACGTACCAATGGTTGACATATTTAAGAAGTTCTTCAGATGCGAAGATCGAGCATAGCTGACGATTGTGCTCACGGTGTCTGGTTCCTCCACGCCTCCGTATACAAATTTGTGCGCGACACCGATTTCGAGCAAACCTCCGTGCAACACCAATCCTCCGACGGGCCGCCAGCCTTGAGAGCCGGGGTGCGTCCATAGAAGCAAGCCTTTGCCGCTTGCGCAATAATCACGAATAGCGCCGACCATGTGCGCGGCCCAAACCCAGGTCCCGGAAAATAGGACGACCGCATCGATGGCATCGTCGCATTTCATTTTCTTGAATGCGGCGCGAGCTTCTTCTTTGCTGGCGACAACAATGCCATGCTCAATTACTTTCAGACCCGCCGCAACCAGTGCACTCTTGGCGAGCTGAACCAATGCGTCATCGATGAACGGGGTGCCCATTGGATCTTTTAGACCATCTTTGTGAACTCCGAAAACTATGAAGCCGATTGTCGCTTGGATCACCGTTCCTCCTGTGTTCGGTCTCTTAAACCTTCAGTCGCTTGCGATCGCCGTGAGCGCTGAACGCAACTTACGGTACTGTTCGGCTTGTTGCGCATAGGCTGCCGCAAGCGCAGGGTCGGGTGATACCGCGGAAACATCGCGAACCACGAGTTCCACAGCTTCCCGCAAGCTGCCGTATTCTCCGGATGTGACTCCGGCGAGTATGGCTCCGCCGAGACACACTGCCTCTGGGCACTCCATTACGTGCAGCCGCCGACCCGATAATGCAGCCCGCAACTGGAGACCCAGAGCCGACCGCGAGCCTCCGCCAGTGACGTAGACATCCCGAAACTCTCCCACAACGTTTGCCAGAATGTCGGTCATCTGCGCCAGTTCACAGGCGAGCCCTTCGAGGATGCCTTTGTAAATCTGGCTTCGTGTTGTGTTCGGGCTCAAGCCGGAAATGATTCCGCGTGCGTGCGGGTTGAAGTCAGGATTGCAGGTACCGATCAAATTGGGAGTAATGCAAAGACCCGTTGGGCCCGCTGGCGATTCTCGTTCCAGTGTCGCGTAATGGATGGACTCCGCGTAAAATGACTCCTCGTCCGGAGCGAGGACGCGTCCCCCGTACCATTCTCCGTACAACAGATCGTGGAACCACTTGATCATGATTCCAGATGGAAAATAGGCCAGCGTGACGAACTTATCCGGAACCACGTGACAATAGGAATTGAGAGAAGCCGCAAGCGCCGCATCCGTTAAGCTGGGCTGATCGGACGCCGCCAATAGACATTCATAGGTGCCCATCGAGTGCGCCACGCGGCCCGAACCGATAGCGCCAACTCCCAATGCACCGCAGGGTTGATCGTGCCCTCCCAGCACTACCATCGTTCCTGGCAAGAGACCGAGTTGACTGGCCGCGGATGGATCTAATTTTCCCGCAATCGTTCCAGCAGATACGGGAGCGGGCAAGGATTCGGCAGTTATTTCTGTGGCGGTGAGAATTTCTTCGGACCAGCGGCCCTGCCGTATATCAAATGCCAGATAGCGGGAGGCGAGAGAATAATCGATATAAGCGGGTAGTCCCAGTCGCGAAAGAACATAACCAATCACACTAAGGAAACGAACCGAGGGAACAAAGATATCCGGCCGGTGCTTACGCAGCCAAAGAAATTTCGGGAGCGGATACATGGGGTGAGCGACCAAGCCGGTGATTTCGAAAAGCCGTTTTCTTCCGATTGTTCTTTCTAGCCACACCGTTTCTTCTGTGGCTCGATTGTCCTGGTTGAGAATGGCGGGAGCGATTGCTTCGTTACTTCCATTTACGGGGACGAAAGTTTCGCCGTGCGAATTCAGGCATAGTGCTCGGACAGGATCGGAAGGATTCTTATATACGGCTTGCGAGCAAAGGCAAACCGCCTGCCAAAAGCGCTCAGGATTTATCTCCGCGTGCGAAGGAGCGGGGAACTCCGGTGTGTACGCGCAGGCGTGCTGGGCAAGTATCTTGCCGGTCAACTCAAACACCACCGCTTTGCATCTGCTCGAACCGATATCAATGGCAAGCAAACTCATGATGGATTTCGACTCCCGCTTGCGTTTACCGCAGAAGTGTTTCGAGCCGCCGGACTACCCGCGAGCATGTTTCGCCAGTCGCGTACTCGAACGGATCGATCGTCGCCCATTGCGGCCGCCATAGCGGGTTCACGCCGGAACCTGCAGTCAGATTCAACTCGCTATAGCCTCCGCCCTCAAGGACTGCGAGATATCCCTAATTGGCCGACAGGCGGAATCCGGAGCGGCCGTCCATCACATTCTTGTTGCGCAAGACCGCCTGTGTGCTCGGGAACCCAATGTCGTCATTTTGTGATCGCTTGAAATTCTGTGGTCACCGCTCCGTCAAGAGCCGCACGCGCCTGTTCAAGGAAAGCGCTCATGTTGTCGGCCTGGAAAACATTGCGGCCAAAGAAGACACCAGCCGCTCCCGCGATCGCAACTTCGCGGACCACATCAAGCGCGTGTTTGTCCGAGGCATGACGGCTTCCACCGAGCACCAGGATTGGTATGGGACATTTCTCCACTACCGAACGCATTGAAGTTGTTTCCCCGCTGTAGTCGGTCTTCACGACATCCGCACCAAGCTCGACTGCCATACGAGTGTGCAGATTCAGCCATTTGGGATCACCTGGATTCTGCACATTCTTCCCCCGCGCGAGAGATTCAACAATCAGCGGGATTCCAACTCGTTCACATTCGCGGGCGATTTCGGCGTTGCGAGTAATCTCCTTCGTCTCGAACTCGGCATCGCCCGTACCCACGACGAGATAGGTGAGAACGGCATCTGCGCCGTGTCGTAACGCTTCCTCGGGGCGTGCGAGAAGCGAACTGTGCAGCGCGCCGGTTCCATTTTGCCCAATCGCGGACCAAACCGTGGTCCAATCGAGGCGGACAATTAGAGCAGGCATTGGACCGAGTGTTGGTGAGTTCGCGAATTGGCGAAGGAGTCCAAGGTTTAGCAGCAATGCATCGACTTTGGCGCGGGCGAATTGGCGAATCTTTCCTAAGGGGTCTTCGGTTCCAGGAATCGGCCCCAGTACCAATGCGTGATCGAAAGCCACTACCAGAGCTCGGCGCTCCGAGCCTCCGAGCACACGATTCAAGCGAATCCTCATGCCGCAATCGCTCACAGTTCCCTCACGCCTTCGCTCGCACTAAGACGGAGTTCAAATTATCCGGCCCGCGAGCGATTGTCAACCTACTTGCTTGAATGTGCTCGCTTGTGCGGCGTTTTGCGCGTTTCCTGGGACTCCGCAACTACCACTTCGACCCCCGCCTCGCGCAGACCCTTGACGTATCTTGGATCGGTGCCGGAGTCGGTTACGAGCACGTCGATGTCCGCCACCGGGCCGACGTATGCGAAGCTCTGAGTGCCAAACTTACTGTGGTCGGCCAACGCGATCCTCGTTTTTGCGGCTCTCGAGATCATCTTCTTGATCTGTGCTTCGGCGTGGTTTGCGGTCGAGACTCCATACGAAATATCGATTGCGCTCACTCCCATAATTGCCTTATCGAGCCGAATTTCGGCGAGTGCACGCTGGGCCCATTCGCCAGAAAAGTAAAAGGTATCCTTCTGAAGATCGCCGCCGGTGCACAGGACGGTCACACCTGAGCTTCTTTGCAACTGGCAAACAATCGTCGGAGAATTTGTCACGACGGTCAGCCGATTCCGCTGATTTAAGCTACGGGCCAACTCAAATACCGTGGTGCTTCCCTCGAGAAAGACGGTCTCGCCATCAAGCACCAAATGTTCGGCCGCGCGCGCAATCGCATGCTTTTCGACGCTATGGCTGTGCGATAACGCCTCGTAGGAAGGTTGGAAGTTGGTGCTGGACATGCGGGAAACCGCTCCCCCATGAGAACGCACCAGAACGCCATCCTGCTCCAAGGCTGCCAAGTCTCGCCTCACCGTCGCGGCCGTAACCCCCAGAGCGGCGCAGAGGTCGGAAGCGGCAATGGTACGTTGACCGGAAAGTATCTCTTGGATGCGAAATCTACGTTCTTCTGCGAGCATAATGTCTGCGCTCTCCTGGCTGCGCTAAGCTGGTGAGGAACGGTGGCTCCGCGGCACCAATTGTATTTCGGATGTGGACGATTTGTATCGTAAAAAGTATATCTGTTGGAATCACAATCGATCAGAAACAAACAATTCGGTTGACAATCGGGCAAGCTATCGGTAGATTCGCGCAATTGTGAAGCGAAAGGCGACCGACATCGGAGTGGCGGGAACGATACACGGCAATAAGAATAAGCTCAGCAAGACCAGCACCGCGAATGCTTGTGGGATTCTTGGCGTAAGGCACCGTTGTGGTGCAGCCTAGAACTCTTACGATCTTGCCCTATGGCCATGAAGACTGAAACAAAGCCGCACCTGACGCGCGCTTTCGGTTTACTTCCTGCCACGGCTCTGAACATCGCGAACATGGTTGGGATCGGGCCTTTCATCACAATTCCACTATTGATGGCTTCCATGGGCGGCCCCCAATCCATGCTGGGCTGGCTGACGGGTGCGTTCATCGTTGTGTCCGACGGTCTGATCTGGAGCGAACTTGGGGCGGCGTTGCCAGGCTCCGGGGGCAGCTACCATTTTCTTCGCGAGGCCTACGGCCATGAGAGTTGGGGTCGCCTGATGGCTTTCCTTTTCATCTGGCAATTCGTTCTGAGTGGGCCTTTGGAGATCGCATCCGGAATGATCGGATTCGGAAACTATTCTACATATCTCTGGCCAGGATTGAACGGTCGCGGCCAGCAATACGTGGCGGTTGCCGTAGGCCTGTTTGCTTTGTTCCTCTTGTGCCGAAAAATCACATTCTTAAGTAAGGTCGCGCTTACTCTTTGCATTGGCACGGTGCTCGCGATGGTGACCATTATCGTCACCGGTTTCCCTCACTTCGATGCCCACAGGGCGTTCGATTTTCCTCGAGGAGCGATGACCTTCAACCGTGGCTTTGTGCTCGGCCTCGGCAGCGCCACTCTGATCGCCGTGTACAACTATCTGGGATATTACGATGTGTGTTATATCGGCGACGAAGTGCAGAATCCTTCTTACGTAGTGCCGCGCTCCATTTTGTATTCGCTCGCAATCTGCTGCGTGGGATATTTGGCGCTGCATCTCGCCTTGATCGGAGTGGTGCCGTGGCGGGAAGGAATTCATTCGAACTTTATCGTTTCTGACTTCATGGAACGCCTATATGGCAGGCGCGCCGCAATCGCGGTAACAATTTTGATCCTCTGGTCGGCTTTTGGTTCCGTGTTCGCGCTTCTCTTGGGTTATTCGCGAATTCCTTATGCGGCTGCCATCGACGGCTATTTCTTCCGTCCGTTTGCGCAACTGCATCCTACGAAAAACTACCCGCAAGTTTCTCTTTTGGTTCTGGGCAGTGTATCGATTGCGGCCGCGTTCCTTAAGCTTGATCAACTCGTCAGTGCGTTGATCACCACTAGAATTGTGGTGCAATTTCTGGGGCAGCTATTTGCCATTCCACTCTTGCGCCGAAAACTTCCGGATAGCGCGCGGCCATACAAGATGTGGTTTTATCCCGTCCCCATTGTCATTGCTTTCTTTGGCTGGGCGTATGTCTTTCTGACCTCGGGCTGGCTCTACATCCAGATTGGTTTATTCACCCTCTTAACCGGCGTTCTGGTTTTCTTCATCTGGGCGAAGTGGAAAGCTACATGGCCGTTCAAGCCGAGTCAGGATTCTGGATTCTGAATGACGCCCACCTCGAGATCGCGCGCATTCCAGGAGCAATCCGTGATTACAAATAATTTCCGTGGTTTCCGGCTCTCCGGAGAGGTGCTCGGCCGAGCCCGCCCCGTCCAGAGCGCAACTCTGTTGATAATCTGCGCCCTGATCCTAGTTGAGGGCTGTTTCGGTTCTTCCGACCCGGCTAGGCCTTCTCCGGTAGCTGCTCAGATCGAGGGCTTATCCGTGGTCGTTCAGCCGAGCGACGGCACATATGAAATCCAAACAGGAAATGGCGGCCACAGTGTCATTCACGCAAGAGTAGCGGCGGAGATCGATCACAAGTGGTTTGAATCGACGGACTACCCCAAACATGAAATATCTCAATCAACTTTTGACGATCCTCTCGGACACGGCAAGAGCATAACAATGACTTCGTCCGGACTTCCGAGTGTGCCCGATCTCGCCTACACATTACAAATCTATGATGGGAGAGCTTTTGGTGTCATCGAGGCCGAGGTACACAATCACACAGGCAATCCAGTGACAATCCAAAGTATCCGAAGCGTCGATGCTATCGGGGAGACAATTATCGATCTTGGTGGCACGCAGAAGAGCGACCGAGTTCTCTCGGACAGTTTCAGCGAGGATTGGCCTCCATTGCAGATTTACGATTTAGGAAGAGCTCCCAAGGGAATGCACCGGGCCGTCGGCAGCCAACTTATATATAACCGGGAGAACAAGCTGAGCTTGTTTATGGGTGCTCTCACTTCTACTCGCTTCCTTACCATCATTCATCTGCAAACTCGATCCTCATCGCCGGATGGCCCTGGCATCGCTTCCTACACTGTCGATTCAACCGGCACAACCGAGATACAAGCAACCGATGATGAATCCGGCTTGCGTGAGGGGCCGGCGGAAAACTTGATTGAACTAAGCGTTCCCCTTCCCGCGGGCGAATCAATAACTTCAGAACGAGTGATGTTCGCCGCCGGCAAAGACTATCATTCGCAACTTGAAACTTATGGCGCAGTGATTCGAGAGCTGCATCACAGTCGCGTCAGCGCAGACAGCATGCTTGGATGGTGGAGTTGGACGGCTTTTTACACGAAGATCACCCAAGGCGGTGCGCTTACGAACGCTCAATGGCTGGCCGAGCACCTGAAGACGCTGGGTTACGACTATTTTCATTTTGACCTGGGTTACGCATACGCTCGCAGTGAATATGCAACACCCAATGCCGCTCAGTTCCCCGGCGGCATGTGGGACCTTACTCACCGCATCTGCCGATTGGGATTGAAGGTAGGAGTTTGGACCGCTCCTTTTGAAGTGGGCGAGCGGGCATGGATTTACCAGCACCATAAAGATTGGCTGGTGCATAACGCGCACGGCGATCCGATTTCGATTGGAAACGCCGAAGAGGTGGAGGGCGAACGCCTGTTCGTCTTAGACGTCACTCATCCTGATGCCCAGGAATATCTACGGCAGACGTATCGTACGCTGGTCCGGGAATGGGGCGTGCGCTACATCAAGCTCGACTTCATGGACAACACGGCAATCGAAGGTTATTACCATCGACCGAACACGACCGCACTCGAAGCGCAGCGGATTGGGCTCGATATTATCCGAAAGACGGTCGGCGCAGATGTGCTCCTCGATAAAGATGGAAGTCCGATGTTGACCCCTGTTGGCCTGGTGGATGAAGGACGTATCTCGCAGGACACGGGCCATGCGTTTCTGCGGAGCAAAGAAGCTGCTCCGGGCATCGCGGCGCGTTACTACATGCATCGCAACTTTTTCATCGATGACCCGGACGCATTCACGGTTTCCCGGCAGATGCTTGAAGAGCGAACCATTCAGGCCCCACTTACATTGAGTGAGGCTCAGGTCTCGATCGCACTGGCGGCGGTTTCCGGCGGAATGTTCGAAATTGGCGACGACCTTCCAATACTAGGGAGTGATCCGGAACGCCTGGCATTGGTCAAGAACCCTGATTTGCTTGCAATGGTGAAACTTGGGCGGGCCGCTCTGCCTCTGGATCTCCTGACTTATGCAGATAAGGATGAGCAACCGAGCGTTTTCCTGCTGCGCGAAGATGCACGCCAGTCCATTCTGGCAGTCTTTAACTGGACGGAGCAGCCGAGTTCACGCACTTTCACCACTTCCGATCTGAAGCTTCCAGCAGAACATTTGTACAAGTTATTTGATTCGTTCGTGGAAGCCCAGCCGTTGGCGATGGACCACGAAACGCTACGCCTGGAGAATCAGCCCGCGCACTCCGTCAAGGTGATCAAGATTATTGATACTTCGATTCCGACGGCCCCGCCCTCCATCACCTTCCAAGTGCCGTCTGAAGCAAGAATTGGAGAAGAAATTGAGCTCTCCAGCGTAGCGTCAAGCGATGGAGTCCCCGCGCTGGCCTATCATTGGGATTTTGGCGATGGAGTAACCGCCGATGGCGCAATCCTCACTCACGCATATAGCGCTGCCGGAAATTACGCAGTGCGATTTACAGCCGAAGGTCTTGATGGCGTGTCCGCTGAGAAGACATTTTCGATCGCGGTCAGCGGAGCGGTGCTTCTTTCGTCTCCTCGTCGTTACGCCGAGCCGCACGAATAGCTGCACTACAAGAGACGCTGCCGCAGACCGTAATGGCAACTCGAACCCGAGAAACGCCGATATCACCCTACCTCGGGACGACCATCAACGAAGCTCGCCGGAGGGCCAGACGATTCGCGATTTTCAACCCCCTTCGGCTGGCGGCAGAGGGGCTGGCGTGGTCTCGCAGGGCCAGAGAATCCAAGAAGATTTCAGCCAATACCCTACGCAATGTTTGACTTTTGACCCCCAAGGATGAAATGATTAGGCTATATTGAGCGGACTGCATTTCCCCGCTCCGCACTCTTCCTTATAATGTCATAGGAAGTTGCCTTCCACGTATTCTCACCTCATCGAGAGGGGGCCAAGTATGACGCCCGTGGCAACGGCCAAGAAACTCAGCAAGTTCGATCCTAAGACATTCCTTTCGACCATCAATGGTGGTAGAAAGATCGAAGCCATTCCCAAAAAGCAGACGATCTTTGCTCAGGGCGACTCGTCCGACGCTGTCTTTTATATAAAGGACGGAAGGGTAAGACTCACTGTCGTGTCCAAGACCGGCAAGGAAGCCACAATAGGCGTCCTAACCAAGGGCGATTTCTTCGGAGAAGGGTGCCTTACAGGGCAGCCTCTCCGCCTGAGCTCGGCAACCGCAATGACCGATTGCTCCGTGATGAGAATTGACAAGAAGTCCATGATCGAAGTGCTGCACCGGGAGCACGCGTTTTCCGATATGTTCGTGGCATACTTGCTGATACGGAACATCCGATATGAAGAGGATTTGGTTGATCAGCTCTTCAATTCCAGCGAAAAAAGACTGGCCCGGATATTGTTGCTGCTGGCTCATTTCGGCAAGGACGGTAAGCCCGAAACTCTGATCCCCAAGATAAGCCAAGAGACCCTGGCAGAGATGATAGGCACAACGCGCTCGCGGGTTAGCTTTTTTATGAACAGGTTTAGGAAATTGGGGCTCATTGATTATCATGCCGGCGACGCATTGCAGGTTCACAGTTCACTTCTCAACATCGTGCTCCACGACTAGAACTTCATTCCGCAGAATGTGACTCTCCTCTCGCCGCCGGCGCCTGTGAAACTACAACCCACCTTCAACGTTTGTTCAGGATGACGGCTCGATGGCAATCGAGCCGCCCCTGACGCCTAAGCCTGCTTCTTCTTCTCTTGATCGTGTTTTTCCTGTTCCGACTGCGGACTCTTGGACTGTCCGCTCGGGTCCTGCTGTTTGGGCGGTGCTGGCTGGTTCGGCTGGTTTCCAGATTTCTGCTCCGGGCCCGGCTTCTGTTCGTCGGTATGTTGCAGCTTGCGGTTTTCTTGATCTGACATTGTTTTCTCCTTTGGATAGTCTTTTGATGTTGGGAGTTCAATGATGGCCGTGGCG
>Ga0302303_10002316_pt1 | contig 11664 bp, 4 predicted proteins | sample III_Palsa_E2_1_FD_194542 | JGI IMG/M metagenome (GOLD analysis project Ga0302303, IMG submission 194542) | Peat permafrost microbial communities from Stordalen Mire near Abisko, Sweden - III_Palsa_E2_1 | ecosystem: Environmental > Terrestrial > Soil > Palsa > Peat permafrost | place: Sweden... | reverse complement strand
CCCGCCAGCATTGTCTATGCCGTGGGGCCAGGATTGAGCCAGACATTTTTTGACGCAGGAAGGCGGCGCGGTGTCTCTGAAGAGGCGATAGCCGGGTTCGATCGGACGGCTGCCGACTACAGGCAGGCTGTGCTGACCTCGTATCAGCAGGTGGAGGATAACCTGGTGGCGCTGCGTGTGTTAGCCGATGAGGCGACGCAACAACGTGCCGCAACTGCGGCCGCCCAGGAGTCTGAGCGAATATTTAATAATCGCTACGTTGGGGGCGTTGACACTTATCTGCAGGTAATTACCGCGCAAACGACGGCCCTCACGAATGAACGGAACGACATTGATATCCTGCGTCGTCGTATGGATGCCACGGTGCTGCTGATCAAGGTACTTGGCGGAGGATGGGACCGGTCGCAACTGCCTCCGCAATAGGGTGGCTGGCAAAGCGTTTCTTTCAAGGGCTGCTCCAAGTAAGATGGCATTTGATTGGAGTTTGCGATGCAGGGAATACGTTGTGGCTGGCCGGTCTTGTTGTTCTTCTTCACTTTGCATGCGCAAACTCCTGCGCCCCCTGCTAATACTGGACCGACAGCATCTGCTGTGGCGGCGATCCAGGTTGCACCTGGGGCTGACCAGCATGTGAAGCAGCCTGCTGGCACATCTTTTGTAATCGACAACAATGGTGTGGCCAGTGTGGCTTTTACAGATCCGCTCTCCTATCAACTACAAAATCTTTCGCCCGGTGTCTTGTCGCAAGAACGAATCACAGGGTATAAGCCGAGCATTTTTCAGTACAACCTATGGACTCCGAATATGACTTGCGCGGGGCCTTCTCAGGATCTGAGTGGAAACTGGAGCCAATGTAATTTGATCAGCTATAAGCTGATCGATACGCAGCGTGGAATAGGGCAGAGGTCAAGTGGTTTTATGGCTAGCTACGGCATAGGAGACAGGGCGCTGGATTATGACTATGCGACATTCTTCGGTGGCGTGCAGGTATTTAATGACGAGGGGATTACCTTACATACAACGCACGCCGTTCAGAATGGCTTTCTGATCGGCCCGGTTACTGAGGGAGGAACAAATGTTCCCGTGATCAGGGCGAAAGTTGCATGCCGTTCAGCAGGTGGTGAGTCCTGCATGTATACCCTCGGAAATTACTTCAATGACGGTGGAATTCTTTATAACCAGTCGCAGGGAAGATCCGCGAAGATTGTTAGCGCGGGTAATGCGATGCACGGTTTGTACTTCGATGTTTCAGGGATAAGCTTGCCGCAATCTACCGCCTGGGGAAACATTGTAAGTTGTACGAATAATGGTGACGGGCGGTTTCAGAAATACACTTCTACAACCTGCAAAATCAAGTTGGGAACCGACCCGGCGAGTCCGGGTAGTTTTGTAGCGGAACAGGATATATATCTTTCAGGGCCATTCGAGGAGGAAGTGTATGTGATAGCGGCACCTCCTCCTTCGCGCGGGATACAGGAAATTACATTTAACACCCGCTATTACTGGAACCAGGGAGTTCCGACGATTGTCATGCAGGGCGGTCCAGGCGGCGAGGCGATTGTGCAAAATCCGTCGTGGCCGATCGCGTGGTTCGTTGTCGGTGCGTTTTCCAAATCGCGGTTGGTTTATAGCAATTGCCATCTTGGCTACTGCAATAATGCCAATGTTAGTGGAATAGCTCCTCATCCCACAGCGGTAGACAGTTTTCAGTCGACCGGGCAGATAATAAGAAAGGGAAATGTCGTTACATTTACCTATTCCGCGAACAATACAGATGTTGGAAGTATCTATCAATATCCAACGGGATCAACGGTTGTGTTGAGTGGATGGAGTCCTTCCGATTTGAATGGCACATATGCGGTGACATATGGATCAATGGATTCAGGAAGCCCTTCTATTCAATGGGCTCAGACCGGCGCAGATGAAACATCCACAGTTTCTGGAAAGATTTCTCAACCTCTCAGCGAGATTTCTCTTTATCCGTCGGCTTTTATTATTGGGACCGATGGCGGAAACGTGGGAGTGGCTCAGTTGGGGAAGAACCGGGTGAACTTCGGATCGAAGCCTTCTGGGGCGTGGACGGCCAATACAAGTTATGCGGTTGGATACACATTGATGGATCCTAGCGGGCATGCACAGATCGTGACTAAAGCTGGGGTGTCTGGTGCGGCTGTACCGACGTGGCGGAATGTTGCAGGCCCTGTTAACGATAACGAGGTCGTCTGGTCGTTTGCTGGGAATGGCGGCCCGGATATTGTAGTCGGCGCTCCCACATCGGAGTATCAGCAGGTTGGATTCCAATACTACGCAACACAGGCGACGCCATCCGACTCATATTCAGCATCGAGAGGGATTTCGATAATTGATTCCGGTCCCAGCCATATGACGAATCAATATGAAGCCATCAACGATGCGAAAAATGGAATTGGGGCTAACATGTTTCGCATTAGTGGGTCATTCAAGAACATATTTAATATGCAGTACAGACCCGCAAATAATGGAAGCATTATCTATGTAGCGGGGCAGGAGCCTGTATCTGCCAATCGCAAGCCTTATTACCTATTTGTAGATAATCAGACGTTTGCGTCGATACTCGTCAGGCCTGCTGTAGGCGGGTTTGGGATACATGGGGGACTTTCTGTCGACGGCGGATCCCTGCACCTCGACAACCGGCATGGAGCGGGATTGTATCTTGACGGATTGGCGCCGGGCACAGGTGCATTGTGCTTGAACGGGCCGGGTGGGCAGATAACAAATGTAGGATGTGGTTCAGGTGTTGTGCATTCGAGCAATGTAGTTGTGCAGGCGGCTCCAGGAACGGCAGGGAACGCGATCGAGGTACAAAATCATGATGGGAAAGTGGTTGCCGATTTGGATGCTGCTGGAAATGTGGGAGGCGTTAACGGCACATTTGTCGGCACCGTTCGTTCGGGTCAATATATCGGGCCAGTGAAGGCGCCAAGTGGCTCCTGCACGACAAACGGAGCCTGGGTATTCTCGCAAGATGGTCACGCGACCTTCTGTGCGAGTGGCAAATGGGTGACTAAGATCTGAACAGATTGGTGCATGCCGCTGAGGTTAGGTGGAGAGACTCCGGTGCTACTTCGCTCTACCGCCTGCTGCAGGATTGTCGTTGAGAGCGAAGTTGATGGCTCCGATTTTTTGGGTTGCGTTATCGCGCACCAGGAAGCGTACGCGTGTGGCGGGCGATTTCGTTGGAATATTGGCGTAAAGGCTGACGGTGGCGGCGTCGGGAATATTGGAAGTGGCGCTTTCTCCAACCTGCAATGTCGAGATTTTGACGCTGCGATCAACTACACTCCCTTTCTTGTCGAAAGACTCGACGACTACGGTGATCTTTGTGACTAGCTTTTGGGAACCACTTTCCTGCCAGGCCAGGTCGGCTGAATTCAAACTGATCTTGAACTGATCCGGTGTTTCTGCAACGCGATTTATGGACATGTGTACGGCATCGTAAACCAGCATGCTTTGTGCGGCTACTCCGAGATCAAAGTCCTGCCGGTTGGCCTGCTTTCCACTAACGTTGGGAGGAGTTGGAGGGATTCCCGAATAGTAGCCTTCGCGGGTTTCGGCTTTGAGGGAGGGATTTTTCATGACAACGCGGATGCGGTGAAACGCTTGAGAGTCAGTTCTTGGATTGGACGGTGTGTAGGAGAGCGTGTAAAAGTTTGCTCCATCCCATGCACTTGTTTCGATGAGTTTATCGACATCATTGCGTCCAAAGAAAGCGTGGCCGCCGGTGGCCAGAGCCATCTTATTGAAATCGAACATGCCGGCAATAGGATCATCGACAAAGCCGTCGTCATCTACTTCTTCTGGCTGTATCGAAATGCCAGCGGGATCGAGGGTGTAAAGCGTCACCCGCGCATCGCGCATTGCATTTGTGCAGGCTTCAATCACTTGTCTTAGCCCCTCATTGGCCTGGGGTGTCAAGGTTGTGGGGTCGAAAGGAGGGAAGCCGCGTCCAACCCAGAGCAGGCTCTTGTGCCCGGTGTGACCCGAGGTGGCTTCTGCAATTTCGATCAAGGATGCGAACGAGGCGTTGAATTGTTCGGCCTTCCAACTACTGCCTTCCAGATGCCATGGATAGTTTGTGAGGTGATGCTCCAGGGCGGAAAGAAGCTCCTCTTTGGATGTTGTGTAATCGTGAAGAAGCGTGAAATGCTGCATATCGACAGCACCTAGCAGAGTGGGCTGCTGAAGGGAATTTCCTTGCTTGTCGAGGAACTTCTTTAGGGAGTATCGAGCGAAAGCTTCATCCTGAAAACGGGTGTTGATCTCGTCGAGCACGATAAGTGTTACAGGCGCGTTGGGCTCTGTGCGGTCAAGATCCGCTGTGGAATGGATGGGTGGAGTTGGGTTTGCTGTATGTGACGGTGGCGGATCGAGCGAACGAATCACCTGAGGGATTTTGTCCTCGTAAACTTGAAAATCGTCCTTGTTGAGATTGGGAACGATCTCACCCTTGCTGTTTGTCACCACAACATCGAGCACAACCGCCTGTGCTTTAAGTTGCAAAGTATAGCTGCCCGGCGTCTGGCTGTCGGTGGATGTCGGCTGTTGGAGTGACGAGGATTGTTGCGCGAAAGCCACGTGTGTAAGCGCGATGGAAAACAGAAAAGAGCTGATGGTTAGGCAGCGTTTGCGTATCAACAGTAAGCCCTCAGCACAAAAGGTATCAGGTGTATTAATTCCGCTCAGAGCATGGAATCAATCATGTTTTCAGTATCACGCAGCGTTTTTACGAGCAGTACGTAGCGGGAGACATCGGCGATATTCCAAGAGGGTATCTGTATTGCCTTGGTGGAGGGCATCTGCGGATAACCAAAATAATAGATTGACATCTTTCATAAACATTTGCTACAAGAATGGCGCAGACAAGCTTCTCAATTTTGAGCGCTGAAACGCTGTTTAGCAAAAAGGCAACGGCATTCGACAGGCCGTGTTATTCGTTTTGAATCAGCGACTTGAAAAGTGTTTGAGAAGGGTTTTATAGGTCACGAATTGGGAACGTTATCAAGATGAGGGCCGAACGCAGATGTTTCGAAAAGACGATTTCGCACAGCGTAACCACAAGGACCGCCGAGATTTGGATTCCCGACATGGATAGTTGTTCAACACTTGTGATGCGATTTTCCAGCTTCATGACGTATTTATGCAGTTGCGTTTCAGTAACAAAGTGACATAGCAGGTCAAGGAGATCGTGGCATGGGCAACAAGCAAGGAAATGCTACCGGAGCACGCAGAACCCTCAACGGAAGGGATTAGCGGCACTGTTTCTGGTCTTCGGACTATTCACAATGGCGGCCGCCTGCAAGGCTCAACTTAACGAAACGGGCACGATCAACGGTACGGTAACGGACGAAACCGGCGCTGTGGTCCCAGGAGCTGCTGTCACCATCACGAACGTGGGGACAGGTACAGCGTCTCCGACCACGACCAATGGGGCTGGTGAGTTCTCAATGGTTGGCCTCAATGTGGGGAACTACTCGGTCAAGGTGGTGATCGCCGGATTTGAAAGTTACTCCGAAGAGAATTTTTACCTGGGATCTACACAGGTTTACACCGTGAACGTGAAGCTCAAACCAGGTAGCACCTCAGAGCAGATCGTTGTCCAGGCAGATGCGGTGCATGTTCAAACCGATACGAATGAGATTTCGAGTGAGATTTCTGGCAAAGAAGCAGACATGCTTGCGTTGGACGGCAGAAACTATCAGGATCTCGGCACCTTGATGCCCGGAGTAACGAACCTTTCCGCTGGCAATAGCATGGCCACCGGAGGGTATCTCTTCAACAACGCGATTTCCGTCAATGGCATGGGACGAACCAGCGTTTTCTATACTCTAGATGGAATCTGGAACCAAGAGCTAGGCGATCTGACGACAAATACAGTAACGCCGGATCCAGAATCGATTGATCAGGTCAAGCTACTGCAAAACAACTACAGTGTTCAATACAACATGATGGGTGGGGCTGTCATGATGGTTCACACCAAGGAAGGCACCAGCGGGTTCCATGGACAAGCGTGGTATTTTTACCGCAATGGGGCATTCAATGCTCTCAATTACTTCTTGATACCTGGCGGAAATCCTCCATTCAGTTGGAATATCGGCGGCGTGGGTATTGGTGGGCCTCTCTTTATTCCGCACGTTTACAACACCGACCGTCAAAAGACGTTTTTCTATATCAACGGACAATATGTAAACCAGCTGACTTACTCCGTCGCGTCGGCCAATGCTCCGACCCCGGCTGAGATCAATGGCCAATTTCCAGTGGAGATCCATAATCCGGTTACCCAGAATGATTACCCATACAACCCGGCGACTGGAACCTGGACAATCCCTCAATCGCAAATAGTTCCGAGCGCACAGGCTCTTCTGCAGGCTTTTGTACCCCCGCCCAACCATGCGTGTACTGTTTCCGGATGCACAAGTTCCAATGCCGATGTGATTGACCGATCGACTGGCAACTATGTGAATAACAAGGGCGTCCTCTTCAAGCAATTGAATACGATGGGAAAAATTGACCACATTATCTCGCCGAGGTTGCGGCTTACGGGAGAGTATTTCCGTGAGGGAGTGAAAAATTCTCTGGCTTCTGCGACCAGGATGAGCTCTTATTACCCAGCTAACTATGACATTTTCTATAACAATGACTCTGTGGCGCAGATTCATCTGACGCAAACGCTCTCAAACACGATGGTGAATCAAACCAGTGTTTCCATGGACAGGTATATCGTTACCCATACCTATGGTGGTACACACCTAGTATCGCAGGTGCCGGGCTTTACAGAGAATCTAGCATACCCTTCAACTATCATCGGTCTGCCTGGTCAGTGGTTACCCGATATCACGTTTAGCGTGGGCTGGACTCCATTTGGGTCGAATTCCAATGACACGCAATGGAGAACGGCTTATCTTGCCGAAACGCTCACCGACAATTGGACATGGCAGCGAGGGAAGCACAGCTTTGCGGCCGGCGGTTCCTTTATCCTCGGTAGTTCGCGCATCAATGCAGGAGCGGATAATACGGCCGGCACTTTCAATTTCAATGGTAATTTCACTGGAACGCCTATCGCGGATTTTCTTGTGGGATATGCCAACTCCTATGTCCAGGGCAATACTGTTGTTCGGAAGCACCTTACTTACCCAATCTATTCGCCTTATGCCGAAGATCAGTGGAAGGTGCTTCCGCGTCTTACGCTAACGCTTGGCGCACGTTACAACTACATGCCCTTTGCCAACGCGCAGCAGGGCTATGCAACTGCTTTCAATCCTGCGGCCTTCAACCCGTCAGCTGCTGCCACGGTAAATGTGCAGGGGGTCATTACACCTACATCGAGTTGGAACCCGGTCAATGGACTGGTTTATAACGGCTTCAATGGTGTGCCATACAACCTATCCAGTGCGCATGCAAACTATGTTTCGCCTTCTGTTGGATTCGCCTGGGATATTCACGGAAATGGGCAGTCGTCTCTTCGCGGCGGTTATAGCATCAATTATTTGAAGTCCGGGTCGAGTAGCGATTGCGAAGCTAACTGCATCGGTCTTCCGGTGGTCAGCGAAATCGAGTTATCAGGTGCGAACTTTCCGAATCCGCTTAACGGAAAATCTTCGGTACCTACTGCTGTCTCCGTATATGGCGAGGATATGAAAAATATCCAGGCGGCTAGAATCCACTCCTACAGTCTGAGCCTTCAACAGCAGTTCGGTCCCAACTGGATTGCAGAAATTGCCGAGGCCGGCGTAGCGGCACGGAACCTGCCGTTGGAACTAAACATCAACCAGCCGCTGCCTTATCAAGGCTATTCCTACAACCCGGCATTGCTTTCCAGCGGCGCTGGAAACTCCTACTATTCTCCTTACCCGGGTTACGACAACATTCTCTACGCAACTTCTTCAGGTATTGCCAACTGGAATGCTCTCGAGCTGAGCTTGCGTCATCCGGTTGGGCGTAACGTCATTATGCGTGCCGCTTTCACGTGGGCGCATGGGCTTAGCGATGTCCCTGGCCAGGCGGGTTATGCACAAGAGAATAGCGGGGTGCAGGATTCCTATCATCCGATGAATGATTATGGAAGCTCTCAACTGAATCAAGATTTGAACTTCTCCAGTTCCGTAATTTACAGGTTGCCATGGTTCACCGACTCAGGTTGGACGCAAAGGGCTTTCGGCGGCTGGGAGTTCTCAGCTATCGTTAGCTTTATGGCCGGCACGAGCATTTCTCCCGGTCTTTCTACAGCCAACCACGGCCTGGCGACTCGCCCCGATGTTAACCCATCTGTTCCGCTGCAGCGATATCACGGGGCCCATCCCTATACCGACACCGCCCTCGGACCATTCTTCAGCACCTGTTCCTTTACCGTGCCTACGGAACAGACACCTTGCAGCGTAAACAGCCAGCAGGCTCCCTACTTCAACGGATCGTTTGGCAACGCACCTGTTGGCATACTCCGAGGCCCTGGAACGGTCGTCAACAACGTGACTCTCTTTAAGAATTTCCCGATAAAGGGAGGCTATACGGCTCGTGTGCGCGGTGAGCTGTTCAATATGGCGAACCATCCAAATTTCAATAGCTGGGATGTAACCCTGGGAGATGCCAACTATGGGTACTACACAGGGGCGTCCGATCCGCGGGAAGCGGAGTTCGCCGTAGAACTTCTTTGGTGAGTCAAACCAGTCGATTGAAGAATATTTAGCGCTAAAAGGCGGAAATTAAGATGGTGAAGAACAATATACTTCGGAGATTAAGCCAATATCTCCTCTCCTGCGCAATTATCGCGTCATCGTTCTGTTTGATTTCCGCTACTGGGTGCAATGAGACATTGGAGAAAGCGGACGCCTTTGTCTCGATTCAGCCTGGAGGCACGTCATTTGGTACTGGTGGGTCGAACATTATTTACGCTAACGCGACTCCAACTGGAGTGACATGGACATTGACCGCTACAGATTGCACAGGGGCTGCATGCGGCACAATCTCCAACCAGACCGCTTCCAGCGTGACTTACAATTCGCCGATAACTATTACCGGCAATACGTTGACCGTGACGATTACGGCTACATCGAATACCAACACAAGCTTGAGTTCTTCCGTAACGTTGACAATTTTCCCGGTCTCTGTACAGCTGACAGGTCCGGCGAATTCTACGGTGACTCCGCTGAGTAGTGCACTGTTCTCGGCATCTGTCGTAGGCGATCTCACCGGGGCCGGTGTGACATGGAGCTTGAGCGGAACCGACTGCAGCGGTACTGGCAGCACCGCTGCGAATTGCGGAACGTTTCAATCGACCATCACACAAGCGACATACACTGCTCCTCCGTCTCCCGCATTGCAAACGATCAGCGTCACCGCAACGTCCATTTCATATCCACGTGAGATTGCAACGTATGTGATGACTGTTCCGAAGCTGTCAATCTATGTGTACACCCCGACAATTCTGCCGGCGGCGATTGCCGGCCAGCCTTACAGTGCGACAGTTCAGATAGTTGGCAACCAGCCACCATATACGGATACATTTAGCAATCTACCGACATGGGCTACGGCTACTGCTTCCGCTACTGGCACATCGTTTACCATCGCAGGCACTCCCCCAGCAGGCACGCACGGGACGGTTTATACCCAGGTAAGTGTGGCGGATTCAGAGTCGCCATCCGCGCAAGCCAGCCAATCGTTTGCAATTACGACCTATACTGCCGTTGCTACGGGCAATAATCTCCTCAATGGCACTTATGCTTTCTACGCCACGGGATGGACGGATGCCGCTACCGTCAACACCACCTACAACGCGATAGCTTATATCGGTTCGTTTTCGGCAGATGGAAATGGCAATATTACGGGTGGAGAGTTGGACGTCAATACTCCGAGTCAGGGCCTTGTCAGCTATGCATCGCTTGGCGGTACCTACAATATTCAATACGGTGAAGATTCCAATGGCAATCCATTGCCGCAGACTCAGATAGGGCTGATTACTCTTGTTCCGCCGGGCAAGCCTCCGTTGCCTATTACTCTTGCAGTAAGTCTAGGAGGGATTCAGCATGCCGCTAAGCCCAGCTTGACAACAGATCTGGCGACGTATGGGAACCTGGTCGAATTCGACGACACAACTGGCATCGGAGCCAACGTGACGGCAAACTCCAGTGGCATTCGTGCAGCTGGCCCCATAGCACTACAGAACGCATGTGTGCTCAATAGTGCGAGTAATACAGGTACTGGTTGCAATGGCGTTAGCCCAATTACCGGAAACTACGTGTTCGGTCTAGTGGGCAATACGGCGGTATCGGCGACCAATGTCACATGTTACGGTTCCGGACTATCGTGTGGTCCGATCTCCGTCGCCGGCGTGATGACCGTTGGATCAAGCGGGGGGATATCGACGGGTGAGGAAGACGTGATGGTGTGGCAGAAAAACGCTCCTGCCGTGGCCATTACGGGTGGCTCTCTGCTTAATTCAGGAAATACCGATGCATTCGGACGTGTGACTGCCAGCGTCAAGGCTGCTACAACTTCCGTTATGTTGAACTGGCCAAGCGATTTCATCATCTACTCGGTCAGTCCGCAGAAGTTCTACGTAATGTCTTCAGACCCTTATACAACCAACAGTCTGATCACCGGAACAGCATTGCGGCAGAACACCGCAGACATCCCTTCCACCCCCTTCAGTTCGACTCAAGCGCTTGTCTTGTATGAAAACCTGGATTCCAGTGCGGCGGCGAACGTTTCAACCGGGCCAGGGCCGGGCGGTCAACTTAAGTCAAACATACAGGTATTTCCGGTAGCCCCAACTAGTTCCACTACAGGCACGATTAAGACCGGCCCTCAGTACCAAAATGCTTCCGGTACATATACGGCTGCTAGTACCCAAATCGGCAGCGCGGGAAACTATACCTATACAGTTGCTTCAAATGGAAGAGTTACTGTTAGCACGACGTCGGAGCCTACTATGTATCTCTCAGATACAAATACCGGGTTCGGCACTCTTTCGGTACAAGCCACCGGCGGAGTTCCAGGCCTCTGGACAATTGTGCCGCAGACGGCTACAGCACTCAACGCTGGAACCTATAACTATGTAACGTATAACCCTTCATCCCAATTGGCCCCAATGGAGACAGGGGTGATCAACATACCGACAGGCGGCGTTCCAACCGGGCCAACCCCGGCCACCGTTCCAGTTACCGGATATGACTATACGGCGTTTGGGGCAGCCGGCAATACGTTCGTTACAGGCGATCCGATTTTGTATAGTGGTTCGCTCACTGGCAGTCTCTCAGAGAATGCTCCAGTTACGGATGGCATTGGGGGCATATTCAGCCATGGCGGGACCTGGACCTCCAGCACTCCTAGTATCGCTAACGGCACTCCTGGGATCATTCTCGGCCCTCCGTCAGGTAACACTACATCTCACATGCAAGGCTGCGGACAACAAACAGGTACTGAGGGTGGAGGCTTCGTGATTTCCCCAACCTCATTTGCCTGTGTACCTTCTGGAGGATCCTTTTCAACGGTTCACATCTTCCAGCAGTAATTCCGTTTAGAGAAACAACATCATCGAGTGGAACAGATCGAGCTGTTAACGATTGAGGATTTGTGGAATCGCGTTGAGCATACAGGCTATGTCGAAAACAAAATTGCAAGGTGTGGTCTGTT
>Ga0302303_10002315_pt1 | contig 11666 bp, 10 predicted proteins | sample III_Palsa_E2_1_FD_194542 | JGI IMG/M metagenome (GOLD analysis project Ga0302303, IMG submission 194542) | Peat permafrost microbial communities from Stordalen Mire near Abisko, Sweden - III_Palsa_E2_1 | ecosystem: Environmental > Terrestrial > Soil > Palsa > Peat permafrost | place: Sweden... | reverse complement strand
TGCAGGAGACCGTCACTTGATCCATCGGCACAAGCCGGACAGGTTGGATAACAAAGGCATTTTGACCACGACTACCCGGCCGGACACCATTGAAGAGTACCGAGCGGCCGGTGTAAGCTGGGTTGCTACCACGACACCGGATATGGACGGAGTTTCCGGCGGCACCAACCTGATGGAAGCCGCTCTGGTGGCCGTTCTGAATAAGCCGCTCTCACAGATCACCCGGAGCGATTACGCGGAGTGGTCGAACGTCCTGGGATGGCACGGATCTTTTCACACTTTAGCACCAATAATTTTGTAAGGAGAATACGTTAGAATGGCCTCTGCCGAAGAAGTCCGCGAGAGCCTTGTCTCGTTTGCGGACAGCTGCAATGAAAATGAGCGATTGACCCAGATGAACAAGGACTGGAATCGTATCGTAGAAATCCATGTCACCGATGAGGACGCGGATTTTACCCTGGTCACACAGGACGGCCATGTTGAGATCAGCGACGGGAAACCGACGACAGCCGATATGATCATCCAGGCTGAGGGAGAGATCCTGACGCAGATTTTCTACGGCGAAGTGTCTCCGAACGAGCCGTACAACGCGGGTACACTGCGGGTTCAGGGCGCGGAGAGCGATATTTTGCATCTGGACTTTATCACGGCGATGTTATGGGAGTAGAGAGGCCAGCCTCATCCAACGAGCTCCCTGTAGTCTCTACAGCATTACGGCGTACCCTTGGCCTGCGCACGGTCGTTTCGACCAGCGCCGGTCTGACGTTTGCATCGTCCACCTTCCTGGTCGTGGTGTTTATTGGCTTCAGTCTGACGGGGGACGCGTCATGGCTGCCCATTGTCATTGCCGGCCTGCTGTGCGCTCTGGCTGCGGCTTCCTTCTCTGAGCTGAACGGGATGTACCCGAGCGCTTCGGGGATTCGCCTTTACATACAGCGCTCTTTTGGGGAGACGGCGGCCCATGTGGTCTCGCTCACCTATATGAGCGTGGTGTCGCTCGTGGTCGGCACGGAAGCCTACGTGCTTTCTTACGTGCTCAACGCAGCCTTTCACGCCATCCCGCCTCCTGTCTGGATATTTCTGATGCTTACTCTCGCCACGGCGGCCAATTTCCGTGGTCTTAAAGTCGCAGGAGCGCTTCAGGATATCATAACCTATGCGGTGATCGCATCTATTTTGATGCTGAGCATATGCTCTTTGTCTAAAGCGCATTTTCATGTCCCCGGCCTGCTGCATCCGGGAAGCATCGGCACGGTCGCCAATATGGTGGGCTTTGCGGTTTTCCTGTTTGTCGGGTTTGAGTGGGTGACTCCCCTGGCCGAAGAAGTAAAGGATGTCCGCGCCATTCCGACCGGCATGTTTATTGCACTTGGAATACTTGTGGTGGCGTACTCTCTTATTTCGACCGCTATGTTCGCCAATCCGGCGTATCGCGGCGCTCTGTACGGGTCGGCAGCGCTGCGCAATCCCATCCCTCACCTGACATTTGCTCTGTTGTCCCTCGGGATTCCTGGACGAATTGTAATGATAGTCACCAGCCTGTGCATGTCGCTCACAACATTTAATGCAGGGCTAATTACGGTCAGCCGCTTCCTTTACGCCAGCGCGCGGGAGAACATTTTGCCCAAGCAGTTGGAAAAGGTATCGGTCAAATATTCCACTCCTTATACGGCTGTTTTTACGGTGTATGCAATAGCGCTGGTGGTATCGTTCGTCGTCTACTTCACCAAAAAGTATGTAATTCTGGTTAACCTGGCTGCGGTCACGGAATCGATCATTTATGCACTGGCCGCCAGTTGTGTCATTGCGCTTAAGATCAAGGAGCCTAAGACGGCGCGGCCTTATAAGATGTGGGGCGGGTACGTGCTGCCCGCGGTCACGGTGCTGCTGTTCCTAGGAGTTGGCGTTGGGGTGATCTTTACGGCAAACGACATCAACTATTGGGGCGCCGGGGTGCTGCTTGCCCTGTGCGCGGGAGGTTGGTGGGTGTATGTACAATTCTTCGCCATGCCGAAAAAGGAGCGTATTAAAGCAGAGCAAGCTGCGAAGCGTCAGAGCCGAAGGCCTCCGAAGAAGTTGGATTAACCCACCCCGTCTCCCAAAGCGGATCCACCCCTCCCGAGTTAACCCACCCCGTCGCCAGGGCTCCGACCCGCCCGAAACGGGAAGGGGAGGAGTTTTGGATCGCCCCCTGGCCTCCAATTCTGGGGGAACATGCTTACAGTATTTCAGTTGCGTCTGGCATTTTAGATGCTACGCCCCTCTCTCCTTTTTTGCTTTAAGTTTCTCCCTGCAAATAACAGCAACTAGTTCGATTTATTTTGAGGCAACGGCCTGGTAGTAGTACGATTCTTTATGAGGCAACGGTTGTAAAATGTCCGAAAATGTCCGGTTTTTTGCATTAAATTCCGGACATTCCATCTGAATGGGGATTTTGACCGGACATTTTTGTTTTGCCTTTTTTGCTGCCTCTTATAACAAACATTTGTTCAGTTATTATGCGGCATCGGCAGGTAATTGTCAATGGGTCTGAGAAGGAAATTCTGTATAGAATGAAGCATTGATAGACGATCAACGCACAAACACTAAGATCGGGATGGTTTATGGCAAAATCCAGGAAAATCAGTCAGGTGGCTCGGATGTTTCGAATAATGATCATCCTACACTCGCGGAGGGCTCCTGCACGGGTTACGCGGCAACAATTTGCCGAAATTCTTGGATGCTCGGATAAGACGATACAGCGAGACATTAACCAGCTTAAAGACGCCGAGGTCCCAATTGAGTACCGCACAGATTCACGTTCCTACGAGCTAACAGACAAAAACTGGACCTTTCCTGCTGTAAACTTGACACCTACCGATGTCCTTGCCCTTGGGCTAATCCAGGCCTGGATAGCAAACGGGAACGGCGCGTTCCCTTATACCAGTCAAATTTCGGAGGCTCTAAGAAAAACAACATCGAGCTTGACCGCGGAGCTGAAGAAGAGTTTTAACTCCGTGGGCGAATATTTGGCCGAGGTTGGCGGCACGGCGAGAAAATATTCCGATGCACCGATTGGACTACTGCTGCAAGCCAGCATGGAAAACAGAACCGTGGAATTGCTCTACGAAAGCCGAAGCTCGCGGCCTGGAGTATACAGGCCAAGACGCCTTGATCCGTACCGACTCGATCGCAGATCCGGGCAATTCTTTGAATTGCAGGCGTTCTGTCATGAAAATCAGACCATGCGTACTTTTGCGCCAGACCGGATGAAGAATCTGGTATTAACCGACGAAGTGTTCAGAAGGCGGGATCTGGTTCTCGAAGATAAGGGAGCCGTTGGTGGTCTGCGCAGCACAGAGAAAGTCGAAGTGGTGGTACGTTTCGATAAAACCGTAGCGGATTACGCTAAGGAGCATGGTTGGACCATCGCGCCGACCTTTGAAGACGATATAAGTCATAGCGGTTCCGTCATTATGCGCGGGGTAGCTCAGGGGACTGCTTCTCTTGTGAAGGAATTGTTGCGCTGGGGACGTCACGTCGAAGTTTTGGGCAGCGCGAAGTTGCGAGACGATATGGTCGCGGAGATTAAGGCAATGGAGAAGATTTACGGGGATTAACAGAAAAAGTAGAGAAATAATTTAGTTGCTAGATTTACAGGGTCAAAATAGGTGTCCCACCCTCCCTGATATAATGGACGTACTCCAAAGGAAATACGATGCGATACAGAATAATTTTAGTTGCAGATCATGCCGTGTCTTTACCAATAGCGTACCACGAATATTTAACGGGCGTGATCTACGGCCTGCTGCGTCGATCAGATCCAGAGTATGCGACATTTCTGCATGATGAGGGCTATGCTGTCGGCGAATCCGCAAAGCGGATCAAGCCTTTCACATACTCCCAGTTGATGGTCGAGAAGCACCGAAGGCGTATTGACCGTGAGCATGACCGTATCACGTTCGCCCCTGGCCCTATAGTCTGGCAGATCTCATCGCCGATGGCCGACTTCGTGCGCCACGTCGCTGGGGGGATGCTCGCGGAGGGAGCGATCTCGCTCGGCCCACACACCTTCCGGATTGATGGCATAGAAGTGATGGCATCACCAGAGTTCACGGAGAGCATGCGATTCACATGTCTAACTCCTATCGTGGCGTCCAAACCACGGACAAAGTCCGAAGGCGGCGGCAGCACTTATTTGCGTCCAGCGGACAGTCCTGAGGAGTTCAGCGAAGTTATCCGGGGCAATTTGCTAAGCAAGTATGCAGCGGTCTATGAGCGAGAGGTGGAAGACACTCGGTTTGTTATGGAATTCGACCGGGAGTATCTGTCGAGGGATAAAGATCGAGGGTGTAAGCTGACGCAGTTTAAGGGGACGGATATTTTGGGGGCGTTGGCACCGTTCAGGGTTATTGGAAATCCTGAACTTATTCGATTGGGGTACGACGCTGGATTGGGGACGCAAACGGGGCTGGGCCACGGGATGATAGGTGAGGTTGCAAACCGTGTGGTATAAAGAGAACGGAAAAGTCCCTGCGGCCCGAAAGATCGCTAAACGACCTTCTTCAGTTATATGGTGTTGTGGACAGATAGCAACGCCTGGCTTAAATGCCTCGCTGAAGATAGGGCCGCAGGTCAATTTGCGAAATACCCACATTTCCAAAGAAAATTCAGGGTATAATGTGTGTATAAAGGTTCCTGCGCTCCGAAGAGTTGCGATCGTGGCCTGCTCTGGTAATTTACTAGAGATAGGGACGCAGGTCATTTCCTCCTATTACCCTAATCTCATTCCCACTTTTCCGTTTCATTTTAGTCGTTGCTCGGCGCAGTTCAGCATTCTCAATCCTGTTATTAGCGTCTCTCTGCAGCAAATGGGCAACAATATCGGCCAGTTGAACACCTCCGGACTTATCCGAAGGAATGCCCTTAACATCCCTGATGATTACTTTGTGTCTTCCGGCACTCTGTCTAATTTCTGTTTTAAAACTGTCACTCTGCCTTCTTCCCTCAAAATCTCCTTTGTCGAAAACCACCTGCATTTTGGTGTGTGCTTCCCAAATCGCTTCAAGCGCACATATGCCAGTTGCAGGGACCAATTTTCTTGGTTTATCGAAAATAGCCGAGCCATATTCTTGAAAAAGAGAATCTTTATCGACCAGATGTCCGACGACCTGAACACTTTCAATGACAAACTCTGCAACAGCAAGTACAGCCCCAGGGTACTTCCAGATGTTGTATCCCTTAAACTCCACGCTGGTCGGAATGCAAAACCTCGCCCTCCAATCACGAACGATAGTGCTAAGGTCGTGGGTGATCGGGTTGTACTTTACGGCAACAGGGCCGTAAAACTCGCTCGAGCAATGTGGGTCTTTCCAACCGGGGTCGCCGGTCCAATCGATGGAGACTGTCGTATACATAGAAAAACAAGTAACGCTGGTACAAGAGTGCAACTACAAAACGCTCTACGTTGACTAATCAATTTTCAATACTCATGTACCAGCATGTAAACTATAGCACATTCCGTCTCTATTTAGGTGTATTTTTTACGTACGCTACGTTGACTTATCAACGGCATATGTTATACTAAAGCATCTGATTTGACTCGACCATCCTAACTATACTCTCACTATGAGTGAAAGACACATCGATGTATATTGTTCGTTACAACGGCCCGTTTGGATACATCAAGCCTTGGACTGCAGTCCGGGATGCTCTTACTTACTCTCAAACGTTTTTGACCCCTTCCATTGTTGAAGGCATGCGTCAAAAGCTTGAGGTGTCGGAAGTCTTAAGACATAAGCTCCGGCATAAGGGATTAGACATCCAGCAGGAGAGAACCCAAAGCGCTGGCTGGAAAAAGACAAAGCAGCAGATGACACGATCACTTTCCATTATTGAACGTGGGGTGATGCTTCAGCCTGAACTCTCGCTAGCGTTCTCCACGCGAGAGGACGCAGAAAAGGCTGCATCACAGCATCTGTGTCTTTGCCGCAATGAAGATGTGCTGTTGCCGTCGAATGACATCCAATCCGTGACCGCAGAAGAGTTTGATAGCTTTCCAGGTATTGAATTACGATTCGAAGTAACTGATGAATCGTTCCTAGTCGGATTTGATAGGTTTCATGAAGCGGCTCCAATGTATGGGCGCATTACTGTCATTTCGGAGATAGAGCCTTGACCCTCTATGCAAAAAGTGATGGAACTACCCTAGCGCAGCATACCTCCCATGTACTCAGCGCAGTTGAAGCGATAACGCAACATCTGATACCTCAGATCACCAAGCGTGAACTAGCTATTGCCGTTCATGGAGCAATCTTGCACGATCTGGGCAAGGCACACCCTTATTTTCAGGCAAAACTTGATCCTCTTTTCAACGACGAGAAGTACAAATATGAGGTTCCTCATCGACATGAGATCTCTTCCTTGCTATTTCTTCCTCTGTTCGACCGATCGGAATGGCCGCAATTGGTCGATATGGTCGTTGCCCACCACAAATCGCTACGCTCGCCTGACAGAGAAAATGGCAGAGGGTTGATCGACCTTGTTGAAAACTATGGCGAAACCTCTGTGTTCGAACGTCATTGCGGCCCATGGGAATCCTGGAGTGCAGAGGTATTTGCTATCCTTGAGGACTTCCGGGTTGCTCCTATTGCAATCACGAGAGCGGACGCCAGGACGGCGTTTGATGAGGCTCTTAGCTTATCCGAGGCAGCACGTTTCGGTCGAAATAACTGGCGTGGGCTGCTAATGTCCGCCGATCATCTTGCTTCCGCTTTGCAGGAAGATACGTCCGTAAAAATGGAGCAACTGTTCAAGTTGCCTGACCTTACGACGTTTCATAGACGGGCGGAAGAATCGAGTGCCGAACTTTATCCTCTTTCCAAAAAAAAGGTTAATTCACGTAAACCCCATACGTTGGTAATTGCCCCGACCGGTTCTGGAAAGACAGATTTCCTATTAAGACGCTGTAAGTCAGGCAGGGTGTTTTACCTCTTGCCTTTCCAAGCGTCAATCAACGCCATGTTTCTTCGTTTTGAACGAACAATCAACGGAACGGGAGATGACCGATTGCCAGACAACCAGCGCACCGACATAAGAAGAGTTCATTCGGCAGCACAGATCGAGATCGACAAAGACTTTGAAGAGGAGACGTTACTACAGAAACATCCAGGGGCGGCATTAAAAGTCATGACTCCGCACCAGATTGCAGGACTTCTTTTTGGGCTTGCCGGACATGAAGCTACCGCACTTGATGTCGCGGGCCAGAACGTGATTCTTGATGAAGTTCACGTCTACAGCGAACAGGTGCAGGCTATGGTTCTCGAACTCATCAAGATGCTTGTGCGATTGGACTGCCGTATACACATTGGAAGCGCAACAATCCCTACTGCTTTAGCTAACGAAATACGGTCAAGCATGGGGGGCAAGACCCAAATTAAAGAGGTGCGCCTCAATAGACAGGAGCTCGCCAGTTACAATCGCCACATCGTGATCAAGTTATCCGACGAACAGGCTGCTCGCGATTACATAGTAAAGTGCATCGCAGAAAAGAAACGCATTCTATTTATTTCAAATCGTGTTGCTAAGTCTCAAGAACGGTTCGAATGGGTCAAAGAGAACTTCCCCAGTGTTCCCTCATTGCTCGTTCATAGTCGCTATCGTCGTAAAGACCGCGCGTATTTGGAAGGGCAAATAGAAGCCTTTGATCGCTCAGAAGGTCCATGTATAGTTTGTTCTACTCAGGTCGTTGAAGTTAGCCTGGATATATCTTTTGACACGTTGGTAACGGACTGCGCGCCGTTAGACAGCTTGATCCAGCGATTTGGCCGAGTTAATCGCCGGCGCCGAATTTCCATCGAAAAAATTCTGTGCATAGTTGGAGTAATAGCTCCTCCAGCAAACGAGAGGGAAGCATTGCCTTATGATCACGTGACCCTTCAGCGAACCTGGGAGGAGTTACCGAGCGCCAGACTTCTTAGGGAAACAATTCTTCAGAAGCTAATCGATAAAGTCTATCCGACCGTTGATGTTAAGAAGATCGACATACACTTGATAGAACAGAAAGGCGTCTTTACGCTGCCGGAACTGTGGAATCGGCGAAAGAGTGTACTACTCGAAATCCTTGAAGTCGATTCAGCGTGCGTAGTACGTGAATGCGACTTACAAGAGTATAAGTCTGGAAACCGGGACCGTCAAAGCCTAGAGATTCCAGTTTCCATATCTGCACTTCGTCCGAAGTTTAAGATGTGGCCTCAGATAGACGTGGGGCATCATCCACTGGTATGTCCGGATAGCTGTTACGACGAAGCTCAGGGCTTAATGCTTGGTGCAGAAAGGGAACCGAATTGTATCATTCTGTAATAGGCAAGCGATTGGTAGCGTGCGTAAATAGGCGAGACGGAACTAATTACGGCATAAGGGATTTCTTTGATCAGATCTATATCCCTCTCTTCTTTGGTAGCGCCCGTCTTCTCCAGAACGTCAACAACTCGCCATTTGATCAGGCGATCACAAAGCAAAAAAAAGCGTTTACTCCGGAGCTGGCATCGGACTGCCTAAAACAGGTTCATAAAAAGGTCAAGGAACAAGTCCCCGATGCTAGCTTTTTCCTTGGTGGCCCGGCCGCGGGCAGTGCCGAGACAACGTCCGGTCAAGTTACGGCAATGACGGTGCCGGTTTCTACAGACGATGTCTATGCTTCATGGATAGGATCGGCCCTTGGGCTAACGGTACAAGGAGGGATGACGATTCTGATCGATTCGGAAGACGTCCTACTTGAAACTTATGACGGGTGGCTTCAATACCGCAGGCTTTTGGATCAAACACCTAAGATCAAACCGTTACAGATCAATACCTGGAACGGACAGTGGGTTAGAAAAAAAATGGCTGGCGAGATGCTTATCGACCCAGTTGTGACCGCCGATGGAAGTGCTCTTGAGACTCAGCCCTGGGTTCAACTGTTATTCGGTTTAAGCTATCACTATCGCGAGGGACCAACTCGGTCGCTTCCGGCCTATGTGTATTCTCTTGGTCAAAGTAATACCACGCTTGGATTCGTCCAGATCAACCTTCCGGAAGTTAAAAGGTTAGTAGATCTCTACGCCCATCTGTTCAAAGTGCCTGCCGGAATGGAGCCAAAGGCATTTGAAAATCTATATCAGACTGACCAATCCTTTCGATCAGCCTGTGCTAGAACTCAAATTGGGCTAAAGGCGCTTCATCCCAAAGATGTTTTCAGTGCAGAAAAAGGACTGCCCAAACTGCCAAACGCAAGCGATGGAGAAAAGCAGATCGCTTTCGATACTTACCAAACTTGGATAATTGCTATGCTAAACAATAAAGACTTATTATCATTGGCTGAAGACCTCGCAGGCGCGCTGTGCGAATTCCAAAAACAGGGAACCCGTATGACAACCGGATATCAGCAATCCATCAAGGATCTGCTTGAAAAGAAGACTCGACGCGAGTTCATTGAAGAGCTCACAAAGATTGTCGATAAAGACAGTAGTCAAAGTAAGCTTTTCGAACGCGTTGTAACGGAACTCTTATCGCTATCGTCCGACAACGTTCCACTCTTTCTTACACTTCTACGATTTAAATATGCAATTGCCAAGGCGAAATAACAAGGAAATAACCCATGTCACTTAAAACGTCCTATATCTATCTGCGCGGATTGCGACAAGTTGATCATACTGTTTTTTGCGTTGCGGACGGCCAAAAAACCTACCGTGATCCATTTACGGGGCGTCCAATGCCGTATTCCAGCGGCCAGCAAGTGAAGCGCTCAATAATTGACGAAATGACCTCACTCTTAGATGAGATGCGAGCACCAATTACCTTCAACTTTACGCTTACTAAAGAGGTCAGTAAGAACCCGACAGAAGGAGTCAAAACAACGTTTGGCAACGGTGAGCCCTGGTCCCCCTGTGATCCTAACTTTACGGACCAACTTATTGGGGGATGGATGCGTGCAGGTAAAGAAAGCGCTCCCGTCAAACGACGAAGTCCTCTATCAATCTCAGCAATGCGCCCTCTGCACCCGAGTCTAACAGGGCTTGGAGAGGAGGCGGTTACGTTTGACCGCAGTGACCATCCAGAACAGCACAAAATTCGCGTTACCGATGAATCCGGCAAGGAAGTTTCTCACGAGGATTTCTTAAACGCGCTGCAAGCAGCAAATCGAAATGCTCCCATGCGATTGTGGATCCCCAGCGATAAAGTTGGCCCAAGAGCGAACGGCCTATTTGTCTACGATATTGCTATTGACTTGCGCACGCTTTTCAGCGTGTCGATCAATACGTTCGAGCCCGAAGTTACACAAGACATGATTAGTCAGCTAAAGTCCAATGGGTGGATCGAGAGCCCTGACGGAATTCGTTTAATATGTCCCAAAGCACGAAGAGAGCAAATTGCCCCTGCCCTGGCAAATAGTCTCATCTATTGGCGAATTACTAGCAACCAGTCTCGGACTTACAGTCCCCAGAATACTCTGGCTGTTGCAATCAGCCACAATGCCAATCGGCTGGGGGCAGCGATCCGCGCTGATCTTACAGAGGAAAGCGAATACAAGCGCGCGGCGCCAGTGGTGGATGATAGCATAGCGGATGTGGATGTCTATGTTGCTCTTACAGCAAAAGCCTATATACGTGAGGTGACAACTACTAAAGATGCCCTTGAGCAGGCTGAAAAAGATCTAACTGCGCAAATCCTTGAGTTCGACTATGATGCCTGAAGATGGAAATCCTAAATCTATAGAACGTCTTCCTGCCGGCACCGAGGTCCACTACTACGTCCTATGCCGTCGTAAGCTCTGGTGGTTTACGCACGGCATCGAGCAGGAGCATGTCGACGGCAACCAGGGCGCAGAAAATGTCGCCCTGGGGCAGTTGCTGCATCAGGGGACTTTTCCCGAGAAAGATGGCCGCCGAAAGGAGGCTATGATCGATGGAAAATTGCGGATTGATTTTACGGAGGATGGGCTGGTCCATGAGGTTAAGAAGAGCCGTGGCGGCGATCGAGCAACTAAAATGCAGGTGTTGTATTACCTCTGGTATCTGAAGTATGAGAAAGGGATTACTACAAGCGGTGTGATCCACTATCCGAAGGAAAAACGGACGGTTCCTGTCATTTTGACGGAACAGGCAGAGCGTGACGTGGAAGAAGTCATCGACGGGGTCGCGAAAACTAAAGGGTTGGAGGCTCCGCCTGAGATAGAGAAGCCCATGACGATTTGTGCGAAATGTTCTTATCAGGATCTTTGCTGGGGTTGATTTGTTTGCCCCTATCGCTATTTACAGGAGCACCGACGGTGTGAAAAATTATTATGTGATGTCGAATGGACGGGTCAAGCGGGAGAATAACACGCTGGTTATCGAGTCGCAGAGTACGGGGCTGAAGCGTCCCATTCCGGTGGAGGATGTTGAGAGCTTGTATGTGTTTGGTGAAGTCGATCTGAACAGCAAGCTGCTCAACTTTTTGTCGCAGAAACGCATCGCTTTGCACATCTTTAATTATTACGGTCATTACAGCGGGACATTCCATCCGCGGGAGTATTTGCACTCCGGATTTTTGCTGGTGAAGCAGGCGGCTCATTATTCCAACCGCGTGCAGAGGGTCGCATTGGCGCGGGAGACCGTCCAGGCGTCGGCACACTCCATCATGCGTACACTTGGGTACTATGTTCGGCG
>Ga0302303_10002299_pt1 | contig 11717 bp, 7 predicted proteins | sample III_Palsa_E2_1_FD_194542 | JGI IMG/M metagenome (GOLD analysis project Ga0302303, IMG submission 194542) | Peat permafrost microbial communities from Stordalen Mire near Abisko, Sweden - III_Palsa_E2_1 | ecosystem: Environmental > Terrestrial > Soil > Palsa > Peat permafrost | place: Sweden... | reverse complement strand
GAAATCAGCGTCGAGCTCCCGGTTAATACGCCGCAATAGATTGAGATTGAACTCTGCCGTAACCCCAAGGTTGTCATTGTAGGCCGGCTCCAGTATCTCGGTGCTTTTATGCAGATCGAAACCGATCAGTAAACCGCCTCCGCGACCACACAAATCCGCGATCTGACCTAGAAAGGCCTCTGCTTCCTCACTGTGGAAGTTGCCGATCGTGGATCCAGGGAAATAAACGACGGTTTTTGTCGGCTCGCCTTCCGGGGAGGGAATCGTGAAAGGATGCGTGTAGTCGGCACAAACCGGCTGGACCGTCAGGTCAGGATACTCGCGCTTAAGAGTTTCCGCCGAAAACTGCAGATAGTCCTTAGAAATATCTATGGGCACGTACGCAGCCAGGGAATTTAATTTATTAAGCAAAAGCCGCGTCTTCAAACTGCTGCCGCTGCCAAACTCCACAAGACGCGCTCCCTTGCCAATCAAGTCCGTCATCGCTTCGATGTTCTCAGACATAATTGCCATCTCAGTGCGCGTCGGGTAATACTCTTCTAATTCACAAATATCGTCAAAAAGCTTAGAGCCGGTCTCGTCATAAAAATATTTGCACGGAAGATAACGTAAACTAGAACGAAGGCCTCCAATAACATCCAGACGAAACTGTTCCTGGCCAGGGAGACTGTCGTGCAAAACCACGGTGGAATCACTCATTTTTTATTTACCTGTTTCTAGCGACACGAACGCCATTGAACTGCCAGCGGATTTCAGGAGGAAAGAAGTTGCGATATCCAGCACGGATGTGCGATTGCGCCGTAGCGCACGAACCGCCGCGCAGGACAAATTGATTGCACGTAAACTTACCGTTATACTCGCCGAGAGCGCCCGGCGGCGCCACATAACCCGGATATCGGGCGTAGGAGCTGCGGGTCCACTCCCAGACATCTCCGAACATCTGGACCAGACCCATTTGTCCGGGTGGGGCAGGGGTGGGGTGAAAGACGCTGGACTCCGCGAAGTTGCCTTCGATCGGAACGGTGCGAGCGGCCACTTCCCACTCCTCTTCACCCGGCAGCCGTCCGCCTTGCCACTGCGCAAAGGCGTCGGCTTCGTAGTAGGAGATGTGGGTTACAGGTTCTGAAGGATCGATCGGCCGGAAGCCGGAAAGCGTCATCGATCCCCAATTTCCATCGGACTTCTCCCAGTACATGGGAGCTTCCCAGCCCAGTCGATTAACCGCGGACCAGCCGTCGGAGAGCCAAAGTTCAGGCTTCTTATATCCCGCGTCCTCCATAAACTCCATATACTCTTTATTCGTCGCCGGCCGGGAGGCTATGGAAAACGGCTCAAGCCACACTTTGTGCCTTGGACCCTCATTGTCGAACATGAACTGCTCGCCGGTCGAGCCAATTTCAACCAATCCGCCAGGGAAATCCATCCATTCAATAGGAGTTATTGGAGAACTCTGCCCGTGTTTCTGTTTCCTGAATACGGGCAGCAAGGGATTTTCTGAGAACACATGCTTAATATCTGTAAGCAGGAGCTCCTGATGCTGCTGCTCGTGATTGAGCCCCAAAATCAAAAGCTCGGCAAACTCGGCCATCTGCGAATCGACTAAATTATCGAAAACAGCACGCAGACAATCATCGACATACTCTCTGTATTCGTACGTCTCAGTCACCGTTGGACGAGATACTACTCCGCGCTTAGCACGGCAGTGACGGTCCCCGATACTGTTATAATAGGAATTAAACAGGAAGTCGTATTGAGGAAAGCGCGACGAGTACGAAGGTAGAAACCTCTTCAGCAGAAACGTTTCGAAGAACCAGCTTGTATGGGCCAGGTGCCACTTTGTTGGGCTGGCATCCTCCATAGATTGAACGACATAATCTTCAGGCTCAAGCGTCGAGCAAAGCGATTCCGTGAAGGCTCTTACTTCTTCATATCGAGCCCATAAATACGCGGATTCTGGGGGCAATTCTATCGACCCAACCGACGTTTCTCTTGACATGAGAGTAGTCATGCAATGGCTCCATTCTTTTCTGAATAAACGGTCGCACTATGAGTATTACTCAGCCTAACTGACATCGGCAAATAAATTGTTGAGTGATTCGCTCAGACCAGGATGAGAGAAAATGGCATCCCTGAGAGACGTATATGGAAGCTTGCCCATCATGGCGACTTCGACAACTGTCATTATTTCCCCGGCTTCAATTCCCAGAAAAGAACAACCCAGAATTTGGTCGGTCTTCGCATCGATCACGGCTTTCATCAGACCACGCGTTTCATCCGATTCTAGAGCCCGTGCGACATGAGTCATGGGCATGGATGCCGTCTTAACCGTGTAGCCCGCCTCTTTGGCTGCGGCTTCAGTAAGTCCAACTCGTCCAAGCTCCGGATCTATAAACAGCGTATAAGGAACAAGACGTCCTTTAATGCTTCCAGGCTTGCCCGTAAGTAGAGTTTGTTTGATAACTCTGTAGTCATCATAAGAGATATGAGTGAAGGCCGGCCCGCCTTTCACATCGCCCGCCGCCCAAATATGCGGCGTCGACGTTTGCAGGGCATCGTTGACGACGATATACCCGTGCTTATCGATTTTCACGTCTGCTGCCTTCAAATTGAGGCTCCTGGTATTCGGCTCTCGGCCCGCGGCGACCAGTAAATGAGATCCTGCAATTGTTCGGCCAATTCCGCCCGCTTTAATTTCGAGTGATATGCCTCCACCCGCACGCGAACTCACTCTTTCCGTATCCGCCGACAAAATAATCTCTATTCCATCATCGGTCAGAATCGAGGTAATCGCCTCGCTTATCTCAGGATCTTCCCGCGCAAGCAGAGATGGATCATGCTGTAAGACGGTAACACGACTTCCGAACCTTCGAAACATCTGACCAAATTCCAGCCCAATATATCCTCCGCCTAGAACTAGTAAATGCTCAGGAACGGTATCCAGTTCCATAACAGATTCATTGTCGAGATAGGGTGTCCCGCTCAGCCCCGGAATTTCCAGGATCTTTGCCCGGCAGCCAGTGTCAATCACGATATTTTCAGCTGTGACAGACGTCTGTTTTCCCGATGGGAGATCTATCAAAATCTCACGATCCGATTTGAAAGATGCCAAACCATGAATAAGTTCTAGATTTTTGGTCGATTCAAGACGAGACTCAGACGACGATCTGAAGGACTCGACAATGGAACGCTTCCTATCCCTGATTTTCAACATATCGATGGAAATCGGGCCAGTATGGACGCCGTAGTCTTCGCCGCGCCTCGCAAGATACGCTACCCTGGCACTCGCCACCATGGTCTTAGTAGGCGTGCATCCGGTGTTAATACAGGTCCCACCCACGAACTTTGCCTCAATGAGGGCTGTACTCCTGCCCGATGCCGCCAGATCCCGCGCCAGAGGGACCCCGCACTGTCCTGCGCCGATAATAACCGTATTAAAATGACTGCTGGTCATAGTTGGTCCCGTTCTTTAATAACTTCGTAATCTAAATTGGATACACTGAGGGTAGATACAAGACGATCAACAATCAAAAGGCATAGTTACGTTCAATATTTGACCCAATGTGCAGATTTTGTAAACATTTGCCTTAGAGTTCTCGTCAATAGACGTAATGAACACCATAAATTGGCTTAAGTGGAGTAGGGCGGCTGTTGGTTCCGTCCTTGTAACAATATTTCTAGCACTTGGCGCCCCGTCGCAGGCCCAATTCCTGATCACGGCTTCAGGAGATTTAGCAAGACTGGATCCACCGAGAGTGATGCGGCGGACGAGCGTGCAGGACGACAAAAAAATCTTGATCGTGGAAGAACAGCAAGGCGACTTCTTGAGCCACGATCTTTTAGTCGACGTCAGTGGGACAGGGACATTTACACAATTTCCCAGAAGCCAGGGACTAATTTCTTCAGGAACCATGGTGGACTGTACTCTGGCGTTTGTCAGCCCGGCAGCGCAGGATGTCGCCAAATACGACTTCTCTATGACATTTGCCAACAAGATCCTTGGCGTAATCGCAACCGGCGACCTATTGCAGAAGACAAATCTGGTTCTTGGAAATAGCGAGACAAACTATCCAAACCAGATAGAAACTCAGGGACTAAATCTTGATGGCACCAGCGATTCTGATACCATTGCTATCAGCCCTAATAGCAGGACGGTAACCGTTCACTTAAGTTCGACCGGGCAGTTAAAAATGCTGCGCATAATTACCGGCGGGTCAGGTATGCCCGACCTGTCGCACATCTATTCAAGTACACCGACCAAAGCGGTGGTAACAAGACCTGTTATGCCGAAACGAACCCACAACGGGAATAGATACCGAAGAAACCCATATGCACTACCGACTTACACGATCATTCAATAGCGGCCTATGATTCGACAAGAAACCTGGGCTCCGATCTATAACGGTCTCGTAGCCGGACACTACGACGGCGGAACAGACTATTCCTCATGGCGCTCCCGCGGTACGACGGATTGGCTTCTGATTTTGACAAACGGCGGGCAAGGTCGCTTTGGCACGTCTACGGGAGATCTCGTTGCTTCAACCGGTGATGTCGTACTTCTCCAACCTGGTACTCCGCATGACTACGGCACAGCAGTTGGGAGCGCTAATTGGGATATACTTTGGGTTCATTTTCACCCCAGAGAGGAATGGCTTGGTCTGCTCGATTGGCCCGCCTATGCCAGGGGAACCGTCGGCTTTCATATTGCTGAGCAACAAAGCTTCCAGAATATGAGCAGCAGATTTCAGGAAATGATCAATTTTTCCGTGGGCGCACTGGTGCATCGCGAAGCGTTTTGCATGAATGCACTGGAAGAGATATTATTGTGGCTGGATCTCGAAAATCCAAACGCGTCGCGGCACACGATAGACAGCAGAGTTCAGCAGGCCATGGACTTCATGTGTTCGCACCTGGACGAAACGCTTTCCATTTCTTATCTGTCCAATCTCTATAACCTTTCCGTGTCGCGTTTTTCTCATCTGTTTCGTCAGGAAATTGGAGAATCACCCCAACTATTTCACGAAAGAAAAAGATTGGAACGATCGGCCCAGCTCCTGTCCGTAACCGACAGATTAATTTCTTCTATAGCCATTGAAGTAGGCTACGACGACCCTCTGTACTTTTCCGCACGCTTTAAGAAGCGCTTTGGAATCAGCCCAAGCCTTTACAGATCCGAACATCAAAAATCAAATGCAAAATGATCAGGCGTTGCCCGCGAATGAAGCCCAAATTCCAACACATTTTGGTTCCGATAATATATATTATGTTAAATTCAAACTAGCAGTAGGGTAATCTTTTCTCTCATCCGGGACTCCTCCTGGTGCCACTCCAGTAGCCCTGTAGTGGAGTGTCCTACTCCTGGTGCCACGTTCGTAGCCCTGGACGGACGTGGCCGAAACCTATCGAAACCACAAACAAATGTGCCATGCTTGTGGCCCTGAACAAGCATGTCCTATCCGTAAAGGAAAGACATACTTTTCCCAAGCTAAAAGCATGGCGCATTGGTTTGCCGTATTAGGAGTCGGAAGTCGTATCATCCGTCGTAGCATCAGGCTCCGGAGCCGCCTCAACCGGCGCATCATCCTCAACCGGCGTATCAGTCGCAACCTCAGACGAAGAATCATAATCAGCGCCCGGTGCGTCATGGTCGCCTTCAGCGCCCGAATAATCAGCGTTGGACTGATCCGTGTCAGCTATGGCTGAATACGCGTCGGCACTGTCTGGCTCACCAGCCGCCGCAGCCTGATCGGCATACTCTGCGTTCTGGTCCGCGCCCGATTGATCGTATGCAGCCCAGTCTTCATCAGAAGCTTCCGCACTCGCCTGCGCGGAATGATCGGATCCGCCGGCGCCTGAGTCCGCATAATTTGTCTCGTCTTCGGCATTGGTCGCATCGTCCTGAGCCGCACTGTAGTTGCCCGTGGACGCATCGTAAGCTTCCTGAGTCTCGTCGCTTTGCGCCGTAGACTGTTCGTCTGCGGCCGTGGAAAGATCCGCGGAACTGCTGCCGTGCAGCATATCGTCGCTGCCGGCAGCCGAAGCGTCATTTTCCGCATCACCCTCGGCCTGTGACGCCGCCGTGTAATCTCCCGAAGCAACATCAGAATCGGCCTCGGCTTGTGCTGATGTCGCCGCATCAGCATTGGCTGATTGGTCAGGATCGTCGGTGGCCGTTGAATCCGTGGCGTCTGCAGCAGGTGTCGTATCGTCGGTTGGGTCTGCTGCCGTATCGTCTGAGGTAGCTAAAGCTGCCGTATCGTCTGTGGGATCAGCCGGAGTCGCCGTGTCGTCTGAGGTTTGGGCCAGTGTGGACGAAGCCCCCAGATCCGTATCAGATGAATAATCAGGTTGAGATATTCCGCTGTCCGTAATATCCCCTGCTCCATCGATTCCTGTTTCCGCGGCGGCAGCTCCCGTGTCTGTCAGTGTCGAAGTGTTGTCTGTGTCGGACGGATTAGTGTCAACACCTGTTACATCCGTAGAGGCTGCAGAACTATCCAAATGATCAGCCGTGCCATCAAAATCTGATTCAGGGAGGACCTCAATGAATTCAATCGGTTCGTCTCCTGCCTGTCCCGATGTCGCCGTGGCCAGGGCCGCTGCTTCACTCGGATCGATGACGTCGATGATTTCGACGAGGACATTATCTTGCGGATCCGCTTCGGATGTCGATGGAATAAGCATCAGATTCTCTCATTTCTTCAGACGGTTTTGGGGGCTGCAGGCTTCTTTTGAAGGGTAATTATTTTGCCGCAGTCTTGCTTCGGACACTTCACGCGGAATACATCTTTTCCCGCGAGTTCCGAGCGTGGAACGAGCATTCCGGTGCCGCAAGTTGGACACGCGACACGCACGGTATCAGGTGAACTCGCAGGCTTTTTTAATGCGGGTGTTGCCGCAGTCGTTGGTGTTGCTGCAGCGGGCGGCGGATACGCCTGCAGGTCCAGCGGCCCGATTGTCGATCTTATATTGGCTAGTTCCGAACTCTTAGCGAACTCTGTCATCAGCTTGAGACGGCGGGTAATGAACGGTGTCGGGGAGCTAACCATCTCCGCCATCCGCGTCATGTGCTCGTCACTGTCTTCCTGCTGCTGCAGCCAGGCTTCAATGTTGATCTGGCGGTAAAGAGGAAGCGAACGCAGCGACCACGACAGCAAAACCCGGCGAGCGGCTTCTTCGCTGCCCACGGCAATCAAACCTGCCCGGTCGGCCGTAATTTCAGCCTGGCGAGCCCAGGATAGGAACGGAACATCGATGGCGCCTTCTAGAAGCCGCTGCGGATTCAGAGCCGCCAGAACCCCTTCGGACATGATGCCCTTATTCTGAGCATGCTGCCCCATCAGGAATTCTTTTACGGTCTTCCACAAAGCGTGACCCGCCCGACAGTGCCCCATCTCACGGCCAAACAAAAACAGCAGATCGTCACCCTTGTAGCTATTAAGCAGTGCCGTTCCAATCAGTAGGAATGCGCTGCGGTCGCTCCCATAAGTGACGGCATCCCACGTCTTATCGCCCGAAACATAGATGTCGGGCATGTATGGCATGCCCAGAATTCGCGCTGCTCGAACACCCTGGGCGAAAATCTCCGGAAGCTGGTTGTCGCCAAGAAGGATTGCGTTAAAGGATGTCTCCACCCATTTGCGCCCAACCTTGTCCGACACAGTCCGTGCCGCAGCCACAAGCGGTGCAATCGTACGCAGCTTTGCCGTAGCCGCCGCATCTGCTCCAAGCTGAAAGGCGCTGGGGTTGAGTGTGTATCCCGGAACGAGCGGTCGCAGCCATCGGCACTGAGGACAGACAAGAACCTCGGGATTCAAATCATGCCCCATCCCACCGCACACGGAGCAGCTCGGCCCCGGCACAGGCGCGCCAATCACCGGCGGCGCACTTACGATAGCCTGCGGCATTACGGCAGGTTGTCCAAAACTGGAACTGAAAGCTGGAGGTGGATAGTAACCGGGCTGAGGACTTTGATTGCCCGCCGGCGCAGCCGAATAAGCCGCGCCGCACTGCGGACAAAATCGCGCCGCAATATTTTGGGGGCTTCCATGCCCATTCGGACAGAAGTAAACTTGGTTGGCAAAAGCCGGCATATTGGTATCCGCTGTAAGTAAAGGTAGTGGAAGATTCCACAAGCCGCAGATACAACAAGCGGACATATTGTAGTATACGCGATTTTACCCGTAATGTGCCATGCTTGTGGCCCTGAACAAGCATGTCTTATCTTAACCGTGTAAGGAAAGACGTGCTTTTCCCAAGCTAAAAGCATGGCACATTGGTTTACTTGTAACTGCCTGCAGCCCTAATGCCGGAAATGCCGCCGCCCAGTCATCACCATCGCCATGTTATAATCATCCGCCATCGCAATCGATTCATCGTCTTTCTTCGATCCACCCGGCTGAATAATCGCGACAACTCCTGCTTTGCCGGCAGCCTCCGGTCCATCGGAGAACGGGAAGAACGCATCCGACGCCAACACTGCGCCTTCAGCCCGTGGTCCAGCCTGCTCGACAGCAAGCCGAACGCTCTGTACGCGGTTCATCTGACCCGCGCCCACGCCCACAAGCTGCTGGCCCTTTGCAATCACAATCGCATTGGACTTAACGTGCTTAACCACTTTCCAAGCAAACAGCAGGTCTTTGCGCTCCTCAGGCGTAATTCCGCGTCGGGTAACTTCCGTCAGCTCGACATGCTCATCCTTAACCTGATCCGCCGTCTGAACCAGCAGTCCGCCGGAAATCCTCTTATAGTCATTGCCTTCCGGCTTCTCAGTAATCGGTCCGGTTTCCAGCAGAATAAGATTGGCGCCCCACTGCTTTTTCTCGGTCAGGATTGTGATAGCTTCCGCATCGTAGGAAGGAGCTATAATCGCCTCAAAGAACGTGTTCTTACCGGTGATAAGCTCAGCAGTCGCCGCATCGATGGCCCGCGACGTGGCCAATATCCCGCCGAATGCCGAAATCGGATCCGCAGCCCGAGCCCGTCGAAACGCTTCTTCCAAAGTCGAAGCCAGCGCGACTCCACAGGGATTCGTGTGCTTGATAATGGCCGCAGCAGCCTCCTTCTCTCCAGAAAACTCCGCAACCAGATTGTAAGCGGCATTGAGATCGTAGATATTGTTGAACGAGAGCTCCTTGCCATGCAGTTTGCGCGCGCCTGCAACCCCGGAAACCGCAGTTCCATTTTCGCGGTAAAAAGCCGCTTTCTGATGCGGGTTCTCCCCGTAGCGCAGAGACTGAACCTTGGTGAACGACAGCGAAAGATTGTCCGGGAAGTCCCCTGCCCCATCGCCCTCTAATTTACTGTGCAGGTAGGCTGCGATGCCGGCGTCGTACGCCGCCGTGTGCGCAAAAGCCTCTGCTGCCAGCGAGCGCAGTGTTCCCTGTGAAAGCGTTGCATGATTGGCCCGAAGCTCCTCAAGAACTGCCGTATAGCGCGACGGAGAAACCACGACGGCAACCGAAGCATGGTTTTTCGACGCCGACCGAATCATCGATGGACCACCGATGTCGATGTTCTCAATAGCTTCTTCACGAGTCACATCGGGCTTGGCCACCGTTTCCGCAAATGGATACAGATTAACAATGACAATATCGATGGGCTCGATGCCCGCCTCGGCAATGGTCGCCATGTGCTCTGGCTTGCTGCGATCGGCAAGAAGCCCGCCGTGCACTGCTGGGTGCAGGGTCTTCACGCGCCCGTCGAGCATTTCCGGAAACTTCGTGACATCGGAAATCCCGATCACCGGAAGTCCCGCTTCGGCCAGAGCCTTGGAAGTTCCGCCTGTCGAGATCAAAGTCACCCCAAGTTCAGAAAGCCCCCGGGCAAAATCGATCAGACCCGTCTTGTCCGAGACGCTGATAAGCGCCCGCGAGATACGATTCATAGTGACAATCCTCCAAAAGATATCAGCGGTAGAACCCGACAAGGTTGCCCGGATACATCCAGACGTTAAAAAAGCCGGGACAAATCCAGGACAACAAAGCAGTTGTCGGGTAGCCCAGGCGTACGGCGTGAAACATTATTGGTGGTCCACCAGGGTTATTCCCCTGTTATCGCCAGTCGCACCAATACTTAAAGTTTACAGACCCACAAATTGTACCCCACACGCCAAAATCGAGTCAAGATGATGCGGCCGGAATTGCAAGCTCTTACCTGCAATCCCGGCCGGTTTCTTCCGTTACTTGAAAGACCGAGAATCAGTACTGCCGAACGCATTGCCAGTAACCCATGCTGGAGCCGGCTGGAGCGGTCGCGGTATAGCTCATGGTCTCCAGATTCGCTGAAATCGGGCTCCCAACAAGCGTATACGGCCCTAAGACCGACGACGCGAACTCGAACTGATACACGGCGCCAACCACTGCCGGCCACGTAAGCAGGAATTGGTTGTTACCGATGTTCGTGATCGAGACCCTTAACGCCGGAACCGCTGGAATCGTATTCCCGGACGACAGGATCGAAACCCATTGCGGCACGTCATGTTTCAAACCGTCGGTCAAGGTCCCCGTGTAGGAGACCTGCACGATGTAAGGGCCGGTTGTAACTGGGTTGTTGACCACCACCTGTTCCACGTTATTCGTGATATCGTTGCCCGTCGTCGCCGCAGACGCTCGCGTGGTCGCAGATTGGTTCGTCAGGTCGGGATTGAGAATGTACGGCTGGTATGTCGTCGCGGCCGACGGGTTGAAGGTCGTCGTACCAGGCGGGTAGATGCGTAGGTTGACGTGGTTGACCAACCGCGATGTTTGCTGGTCGAGTGAGTCCGTTGTCTGGTCCGGACCCGCCGGATCGGTCCAGCAGATCGTCACCTTCAGCGGTGTGCTTGAGCTCACAGCCGTCGTATTGAACTGAATCAGAGACCCGTTCTGCAATTGGACCTCTTTAATGAACGGCTTCGGGCCGTTGGAAGCAGGATTTGTGCCCGAAGTGATGTCATTGTGCATCAGATTTACAGCCTGCACGGCGTCGAAGAGGCCATAACCGGCCTGGAAACTTGGCCCAGGATTGGGGCCCACCTGATCGGCTGTCTGGATCGCCAGACCGCGCAGTGTCGAGCTAAGGGGCGGATATCCATTGTTCGCCCACCCCGGCCGGTCTATGGCGCGCTGTTGCAGCACGAGGGCAAGGCCGCCCGTAACCGAGGGCGCTGAGAAACTCGTACCCGCATCCTCGTAATACTCATTATTGACCGTCGGATTGTTGACATCGTAGAACGGAACCGGGAGACCGATGAGCTCGAACGGATTGTGTGATCCCGTGCCGGATTGGATGCCTTCCGCCACTACATCCGGCTTGATCCGACCATCGTTCGTCGGCCCCATCGAGCTGAATGACGCCATCGTCACCGACGATGGTCCCGAGTATCCGCCCTGAACGTTCTCGGTCGCCCCCACAGTCAACACGTCCTTCGCGCAGGCGCTCGACGGCAAAGTGTTGTATCCCCCGGCGTCGCCGTCGACCCAGTCCCGTGTGGTGGTCTGCGCTGTCGTCCCACTCGGTCCGAGGTAGTAGGTCACTGCGCTGCCCGGCCCAGTGCCTTGATAGTTTCCAGCCGCGAATACCATCAGTGTATTCGGCGCCCCATAGCTGTCCGAGTCGAGCTCCGCCGGCGCTATACCGCCTGCAACTCCAAGGTAGGCTCCGAACTTCCAGTCTTTAAGCTGAGTTCCGTATCCGTACCAGTACCACTTCGGACTGGCTGCAGTACCCCCATTGACCCA
>Ga0302303_10002293_pt1 | contig 11728 bp, 10 predicted proteins | sample III_Palsa_E2_1_FD_194542 | JGI IMG/M metagenome (GOLD analysis project Ga0302303, IMG submission 194542) | Peat permafrost microbial communities from Stordalen Mire near Abisko, Sweden - III_Palsa_E2_1 | ecosystem: Environmental > Terrestrial > Soil > Palsa > Peat permafrost | place: Sweden... | reverse complement strand
AGTTTCCCTGTCTGCTGGTTTGTATTCGACAAGGACCACAACCTCAGGGATGACATTCTGGAGTGCGAGCTGCTCAACGAAGATATCCCGTGTACTATCTCCTACGACCTGCTCGAATCAGAAGCGTATGTCGACGAAATCTTAACCTGGGACGTCGCATTTGACACCTTCCAGAACTGGTTTGCGGATTGCTGGAGCGAAGCCGGGGGCCTTAATAGCGGATACGTGGCCTATATTCAGAATCATGACAGCGGCTGGGGCCTGGATCTCAACACGCGCAAGGAATGCGAAACAGACAGTCTGTTTGGAATTGAACCTGAGGCAGATCCGCTCCCGAAAATCCCTTGGCCCAAGAAGGACGAGATTACGCGCCGCATGACACCGCGTAGATACGACGAGCGAGTCAGCAAAATGCTTAACGACGGGGACATTGCCCTTCTGGATGAACTTATTGCGGACGGCTGGGACGTAAATTATGCACCGTTTCGAGATGACATATCGACGCTGGAACAAGCGGTTATGTGGAAAAGGATCGAGCTTGTGCGCGCCCTGCTTGAACGCGGCGCTGAAGTTGGCATCGCCTTATACATTGCAGAACGAGACCATGCTCGCGGAAGCGTAAGTAGTGAACTGATAGAATTATTGAAAGGTTACCAGACAAATCAATCTGAGGAATCAATTGTGGTCGTCCATACCTCCTGGCTACAAAAGCTGGCAGCAAAAATTGGATTCGGTCATAAGCAGTGAGCACAAAAGGATCTAAAGCGCAGGTGGTTTTTATAGGTAGCAATCGACCCAAAGTTTCTCGATTACTCCAACACCTCCACCCCATCACCCACGCGAACAGCGCCCTCTTCCATAGGGATCGTGAACATCCCAAAGATTACTTTCTGATTGCGCGAGCGATACTGCGCAAGAGTCCAACGCCTGTCGTACTGCAGTCCACGGTGCTGCACCGGCGCGCTTGTCAGGGAAACTCCCTTCAATGATTTGACAGGATAGATATTGATCTCGCTTACAAAAGGACTCATTGCAGAAGCTCCGTCCATCTCACCGGCGTTCAATCTCCATCGGCGCTCCATCCCGAGGCCGCAAGGTAACAACCGGATCCGGCACTGGAACATGACTATCCTTCAAGCGAAATTTCCACGTCCGGCCAAGTACCACAAGCGTTGTCATGAGCTCTGTCCAGGCAAACCGCTCTCCGATACATAATCGCGGCCCTCCGCCGAATGGGAAGTAGGCATACCTTGGCCGGGCCGCAGCCGCTTCAGGCAGCCATCGATCGGGATCGAACACGTCAGGATTGGGATAGTACCGCTCGTCGTGATGCGCGACACACTGCGCGGCAATCACTACAGTACCTGCCGGATAGGGACCGTCCTCACCGATATAAACAGGCTCTAGAGACTCGCGACTGACCATCCAGGCCGGGGGATAAAGCCGCATGGACTCGCTCAGGATATTTCGGGTGACACTCAGAGTTTCCAGTCCTGCGAGAGACGAAATGGCTTCCGCTCCAAGTGAGTCGATCTCATCATGAAACGCGCGCTCCCACTCCGGATGCTGCGCCAGCAGCACCCAGGTCCATGTCAACGCATTCGCCACGGATTCGTGCCCGGCAATTAGAAACGTGACAGCCTCGTCCATCGCTTCCGTTTCCGACAGGCCGTCGGCAACGTCCTGCGCCAGAATCTCCGGAAGGGACGGCGCTGCCCCCGGACGAAAGCCACTCACGATCGAAGCCGCAGCCTCGTCAAGCGCCTTGCGCGAGGCGGCTGCTGCATGCGGGCAGCCGCTCCGATGCCCTCCCGACCCGGAAACACTCAACGGGCCGTATACAGCGCTCAATGCCTCGGTAACCGCCGTGGTGACCGCAGACACGTTTACAGGGGTTCTGCTGCCGAAAATAGTCGCGGCAGCTACGCCGAGAGTAAGCCTGCCCATTTCCTGGTGGATATCTCGAAGGTCGCCGCTTTCCCAGTCCTTGCAGGCTAGATCTTCTTGTGCGATCATTTCAGGCAAGTGAGAGCTTACGGCATTCCTGTGAAAGGCAGGCTGCAAGCTCCGCCGGCGTTCACGGTGACGCTCCCCATCTGCGGTGAGCAATCCTTCGCCAAGCACCGATCTGGCCCGCAGCAGTCCGGGCCCTTTCTTGTACTTTTCCTGATCCGTCACCAGCACCTGTTCGATCAAATCCGGATGGTTTAAGAGAACGATAGCAGTTCGACCGATACGAAACTGCACCGCGGGATCGTCAGTCGACGCGGTCCCACGCAAAAACCCAAGTGGATCACTGCGAAATTTGGAAAGAGTCTGAGCGCTGGAACGAACAGAATTGTCTGACGAATTACTGGTTTGGTCTGTTAATATTGCCACGGTTAGATTCTAGCATACAACAGGGACCACCGGTTAGGTCTCCCATCATGCCGCCAACGGGCGAATTCCGGTACAATGCACGCAGATTTAGAAACGCCTATTTGATAGCTTGAAGGAAGTGACGTCATATCGCCGCCAAAAGTACACCTGAATTTTCTTGACGGCATTCGTGGCCTTGCCGCTTTTTACATCGTCGGCTTCCACATTATGGACTTGCTCGACAAGTTCAATGGGACTGCAAGCCACCGATGGTATGTCCGATTGTCCCGCATTTTTAGCCACGGGCACTCTTCCGTCGATGTCTTTATCGTCCTGTCAGGATTCTGTCTTATGATCCCCGTGGCCAAAGCCGGCGGCGAATTCAAAGGGGGAATCGCCGATTTTTTCCGACGACGCGCGCGTAGAATACTTCCGCCGTACTACGCGTGTCTTGCGGTCACCGCAATTCTGTACGCCTTAAGATATGCTATAAGTGCGCATTCCTCTCATAAGGCCCCCGCGTTCTCGATCTACTTCTATCTTTGGTACAGCCTTACTCACCTGCTGCTTGTTCAAAATATATTCCATGAGTACAGTCAAAGCCTGAACGGAGCCCTCTGGACCGTAGCAACAGAATGGCAGATATATTTTGTTTTTCCTTTTATCCTGGCGCCGATCTTTAAGAAATGGGGACCGTTTGCAGCACTATTTTTTGGCTATGCTGTGGGACTTGCCACATACCCATTTGATTTCCGGGATGCCTGCTTCTGGTATGTGGGACTGTTCGCACTGGGGATGGCCGGCGCCGACATGTGCTTTGCACCGAAACCCTGGCTAAAGTTCAATCTAAATTCGCTCCTGTGGATCTCCATCGTATCTGCCGCGTTTTCCACCGTCTGCCGATATATATTGACCATAAATCCTGGGGATGATCCACTGACCGACCTGTTTACAGGAGTTTGCGCCGCCAGCTTTATTACGTATCTGGTGCGATCTTCTCCTCTTGATCTCGGTGCCGGAAAGAACCGCCTGCGAGGATTTTTATCGTCGCGCCCCTGCGTCACACTAGGGGCATTTTCGTACAGTCTCTATTTGATACACGTTCCAATCATTGTCCTGGCGTTGACCTGTCTCGGTACAACAAAGATTTCGGGAGATCACAAGTTCCTGCTCATGTATCTCTTTGTAATGCCGCTTTGCCTGGTACTGGCCTACGGATTCCATCTGCTCTTTGAAAAGCCATTCATGGCTCCAGTTCCTAAACCGAGTGACCGATCGCTTCCAGTGTCCGAACAAGCGAAAGAAATACAGCCGTCTGGGGCTTGACTTAATTTCTATTCTCCGGCTATACTGTCGGCAATATCGAACGCTCTTTTGGGCGCACCGATCAATGTTAAAGAAAGGCAGCGGGAACGGCTCAGCCGGACCAATAAAAAGTATGTATACAGCAAACATCACTACTATCAGCGGAATGGCTTCGGCACGTTTCGCGTCGCTTTTGGTCGGCTCGTGGTCGAACATCAGCCACCTTCCGGTTACGGGCAGCGCAATTGCCAACAAGCCGTCGTATTGGGATTTCCCGAACCTTTCTGGAGGAAGACACCGCTAAACGCGAACTTCCCATACTACACCAGAAGCCCCGGGTTCCCAATGCAAACGCAAAGGAAACCCGGGGCTTTTTTCATTGAGGAGGACCCATGCCCATACTCGATACACCGCCGGAACTCGAAGACAGCGAATCAAAGACGTTAATTACACTGCAGGCAGACTTTGACGCGGAAGGTGTCTTCGGCCATCAGAAATTTGTCGTAACAGAACGTGATGTCCTGGTTTATGAAGCCTCGGGCGCGCTTACCTTTTCCATGCCCATTTCCGAGATCAAGACGGCCAGAAACGAGCCGCTTATCGGAGGCGGCCGTCTTGAAATCACAGCGAAAGCCGGGGGCATTATCCCGGTCATTACCTACACACAGTCCATGGCGGAGAAGTTCAGCGAAGCCGCCCGTGGAATAGAACAACTGGCGAAAGGAGAGACCCTCTCCATTACCCTGAAGGACCAGCAAACGCGCTGCATAAAGTGCGATCGCCTGCTGCCCGAAAAGGATGGTGTATGCCCAGCCTGCGTTAACCGCGGCAAAGTCATGCTGCGAATCGCCCAGTATCTGGTTCCCTACAAATGGCGGGCCATCGGACTGAGCCTTCTGTCGCTGTCGACCACCCTGCTTAATCTGGCTCCGCCAAAAATTCAGGGAATTCTGATCGATACCGTGCTGATGTCTCACCACAATATCCCCAAGCTGTACCATTTCATGGGATTGTGGCTCTGTGTGGTGGTAGCATCCACAGCGGTCCAGATCATGACGGGACGCACGATCAGTTATGTGAGCTCCAATATCGCAGCCGATCTACGGTCCAATGTCTACCGGGCCATCGAGTTTCTGCAGCTTTCCTACTTCGATAAGAAGCAGGTGGGAGCGATCACGAGTCGCGTGACGCAGGACACAGACCGGGTCTGGGGCTTCTTGACGGACGGTGTCCCCTACTTCGTCATCAACGGATTGAGCATGATCGGAATTGCCATATTCCTGTTCATCACGAGCCCCAGGCTCGCGCTATTCATCATGTCGCCCGTTCCCGTGGTGGCTCTGATCGGGGTGCTCTTCTGGAAGCCCATGTCCACCATGTTCCACCGCGTGGGACAGAAGTGGGCGCGCCTGCATATCCATCTCAATGAGTCGCTGTCCGGCATGAGGGTCGTTAAGGCCTTCGCACAGGAAGATCACGAAAACCGCCGCTTCCAGCAGCGCAACGTCGAACTGAAAGAAGCCGGATATAACGCGGACAGCCGCTGGCTGACCATCTTTGGCTTCATGTCGATGTTTGTCACCATGGGCACCCTGATCAACTGGACCGTTGGCGGTGTGATGGTGGTGCATCATCAGTTGACGCTGGGGCAGTTCTGGATGGTCTCTGCCTATCTGAGCCTGCTATACGGCCCTCTGCAGTGGTTTGCTCAGGTCAACGATTGGTTCAGCCGGGCCATGGCCGGAGCGGAGCGCATCTTCGAGGTCATGGACACGGAATCCGAGCCCTATACGGCGGTTGAGTCGACGGGCCTGCCCATTCGCGGAGAGGTGGAGTTCGACAATGTGCGCTTTGGATACGACAAATCCAATCCTGTCCTTAAGGGCCTGACCTTTACGGCCAAGCCAGGCGAGATGATTGGCTTCGTTGGAAAATCAGGGGCCGGAAAGTCGACAACCATCAACCTGATCTGCCGATTCTACGAACCGGACGCCGGCACCCTAAAAGTGGACGGCAAAGACTACCTGACCATGAACCTGCAGGACCTGCGCCGCCAGATAGGCATCGTCCTTCAGGAACCCTTCCTGTTCAACGGGTCTATTGCGGAGAATATCTCCTACGGAAAGCCGGGAGCGTCCCTGAGCGAGATCATGGAAGCCGCCAAGGCGGCCAATGCGCACAACTTCATCCTGAATAAGCCCGATGGCTACGACACCATGGTCGGAGAGCGCGGAGCCAAGATGTCCGGCGGAGAGCGCCAGAGAATCTCCATCGCACGGGCCATCCTGCACGATCCAAAGATCCTTATTCTGGACGAAGCCACCAGCAGCGTAGATGTGGAAACCGAACGCCAGATTCAGGAAGCCCTGGGCCGCCTGACCGCGGGACGCACCACATTCGCCATCGCGCACCGCCTTTCCACATTAAGAAAGGCAGACCGTCTGGTCGTTCTTGACAAGGGCGCTATCGTCGAAATGGGCACACATCAGGAATTGATGGACAAAAAAGGCGAGTTCTTCAAACTAGTAGAAACACAAAGCACAGTCACTCAAATTATCGGAGTGGCCTAGCTGAGGAGACAATAGTTTACGGAGAACAGACATGAGGTCGATGATAGCGGGGCCAAGTCCGGATCCGGCCTCTTCTCCCCATCCTGTGGGAGAAGATTGAGATGAGGGGTCCTCTCTTGCGGTAGATCGTCCACCATGAAGACTAAAGGAGAATATACAATGCTCACAACAAAAACGCATACTTATCTGATCCACGGCCTATCAGGTACGCCCGACGTAGTCGAAACCCTACTCTCGGGAGTGGAATCGTCCGATCCTCTCTGGGACAAGCGTGTCTCTCCCGAAAGATTCACCCTCCGAGAAGTACTGGCCCATCTCGCCGATTGGGACCCTGTCTTCCATCTGCGCGTTTCCCGAATCCGTTCCGAAGATAGACCCGCGCTTCCCGATATAGATGAGGGCGCAATTGCCATCCAGAACGACTACGCCCACAGCGATCCGTTAGAGTCTCTGAGGCGGTTCCAAGAAGGCCGAGCTGCCCTCATCACACTGTACGAAAGCATCACAGACGACGAGTGGGAGCGTGTCGGCATCTACAATGGCGCCGACGTCATGACCATTGAAGGCTATCTGGCCCTGATATCAGGCCACGACGGCTACCATACCCTGCAGATTGCACGGAGCTTAAAATGACAACAGTAGCATCAAGCCCGGATCCACAACAGATCAAACTCTTTTATGAGCCGAAAAACAGACTGCGCATGACGGTAGGCGACGACCGTTCCTACCCGACGGTAAAGCCCGCCTGGTCCGCTCCCCTGTCGCATCCTGAAACCTATCTTGCGCTTCTGGACGGCAAAGGAGACGAGATCACGACACTCGAAAACCCAAAGTCACTACCCAGCGAGTCGCTCGCCGCTGTGTCGGAAGAAATACGGCGGCGCTATCTTACCGCCACCGTCGTGGCAATACGGCACGCCAAGCAGGAATTTGGCGCGACCTACTGGCATCTGATCACAGATCGAGGGCCAAAAGACATGGTCACGCAAAATCTTCAGGAAAATGCGGTGTGGCTTACGGAAAAACACCTCTTGCTGCTGGATGTAGATGGCAACCGCTTCGAAATTCCAGACATTGATGAGCTTGATCAGGCCTCCGTTCGCCTCCTGGAATTGATACTATAGCCCGAAAAGCCTATTTGTGATTGTTTTCACAGCTTCAAATTAGGTACACTAAAGGCACCGTTTTGAAGATTTAAAATTCAGTAAGCACATATCTAGTCCGAGACTAATCGGCTATCAGGAGAGAGTTCAACGATGACCCGTCGTATCTTTAACTTTAGCGCCGGACCGGCGATTTTGCCAGAACCTGTCCTTGAAGAGGCCGCCCTGGCGGTCCGAGAAATCAACGGATCGGGAATGTCGCTTTTAGAGGTCAGCCACCGCGGCAAGGACTATGAAGCCATCCACGCCGATGCCGAGGCGCGCCTGCTGCGCGTTTTGGGACTGAGCGACGAGACGCATGTCCCCCTGTTTCTGCAGGGCGGCGCAAGCCAGCAGTTCGCCGTCGTGCCTCAGAACTTTCTCAATGCCGGCGAGCATGCCGAGTATATTGTGAGTGGAGACTGGGGCGCCAAGGCGCTTAAGGAAGCCAAACACTTTGGAGATGTCCGCGAAATCGCCTCTTCCAAAGCCGACCGATACGCCTACATTCCCCGCAGCTTCAATGTCGATCCAGCAGCCCGCTACGTACATATTACAACCAACAATACGATTGAAGGAACCGAGTACTTCGATTTGCCGGATACTGGCGGCGTTCCGCTCATCGGCGACGTTTCCTCAGACTTCCTGGCTCTGGACCGAGACTACGGCCGCTTCTCCCTGCTTTACGCCGGAGCCCAGAAGAATGCCGGCCCAGCCGGTGTAACCATGGTCGTGGCAAGCAAAGAGTTCCTGGACACAGCCCGAACCGACATCCCGACCATCTACGCTTACAAGACCCACCGCGATGCCCATTCGCTCTACAACACCCCTCCTGTCTTCTCTATCTACATCGTCGGCCTCGTTCTGAAGTGGGTGGAAAATCAGGGCGGCCTGGCGGCTGTGGAAGCGAACAACAAGGCCAAGGCGCAGATACTCTACGATGCGCTGGATGAGGCGTCTTCGTTCTACGAGACCGCCGTCACCGAAAAGGGCGATCGTTCTCTGATGAATGTCACCTGGCGCTTGCGCAACGAAGCTCTGGAGCCTGAACTGCTCGCAGAAGCGAAGAAGCTGGATCTCGATGGACTAAAGGGACACCGCAGTGTCGGTGGGCTCCGCGCGTCGATCTACAACGCCTTCCCTGCCGCCGGCGTCAAGGTCCTGGCCGACCTTCTGCGCGACTTCGCGCAACGCAACGGATAATTTTTGACTTACAACACCATAGAAGGACAGTTTAATGCCTAAAGTTCTTGTCAGCGACCCTATTGCAGAGGAAGGCATCGCGTTACTTAAAGACGTCGCAGATGTCGATGTTAAGATTGGCCTTACGAAGGAAGAGCTCTCTTCCATCATCGGCGAGTACGATGCCCTGGCCGTTCGGTCCGAAACCAAAGTAACAGCGGACATCCTCGCCAACGCGCACAATCTGAAGATCATCGGACGAGCCGGAGTCGGTGTCGACAATATCGATGTCGAAACGGCCACCAAACGTGGAATCCTCGTCGTCAACAGCCCGGACGGCAACACCATTGCCGCCGCCGAACTTACCGTGGGAATGCTGCTTGGCCTCGCGAGAAATATCCCTCAGGCCGATGCCTCATTGCGCGGCGGAGCCTGGAAGCGATCCCAGTTCATGGGTTCTGAAATCTACCAGAAGACCCTGGGCGTAATCGGCCTCGGCAAGATCGGCCGCGAAGTCGCCAAACGTCTTCAGTCGTTCCATATGAACGTCATCGGCTACGATCCCTATCTGAGCGCTGAGCATGCGAGCACCCTTGGGATTCGCCTTGTGGATCTGGACACGCTCTACGCCGAAGCCGACTATATCACCGTTCACGTCCCTAAGACCAAGGAAACCGCTGGACTAATCGGCGAAGCGCAGCTCGCGAAGATGAAACCCACCGTTCGCCTGATCAACTGCGCCCGCGGCGGAATTATCGACGAAGCCGCCCTCGCCGCTGCCGCCAAGGCCGGTAAGATCGGCGGAGCCGCCATCGACGTCTACTCCGTGGAACCGGCTCCCGCCGACAATCCCCTGCTCGGCATTCCGAACATCATCACGACCCCGCACCTTGGAGCCAGCACCGAAGAAGCTCAGGTTAATGTCGCGATAGACATCGCCGAACAGATTGCCGACGTTCTTATTGGCAAGCCGGCCCGCGCCGCCGTCAATATGCCATCGCTTCCCGCAGAAGTCCTTGTCCGCATTCAGCCCTATCTAACGCTGGCGGAAAAGATCGGCAGCCTGCACACGCAGCTCGCTCTTGGCAACATCAGCGCCGTAGAGATCATCTATGCTGGTGACTTCGACGGACTTCCGACGCTCCATATCACCCGAGCCGTCCTCAAGGGCCTGCTCGATCCAATTATTCCCGAGAGCGTCAACTACGTAAATGCTCCCGGACTGGCCTTGAGCCGCGGAATCGTCGTTACCGAAAGCAGAACCGACGGCAACACGTCGCACAACTGCCTCCTCACCGTCCGAGCGCACACCAACACCGGCGACCGTGAGATCTGCGGCAACGTCAACAATAAGACGGAGCCCCGGATTATCCACATCGACGGCTACCGCGTAGACATTCGCCCCAGCGGCCCAATGATCGTGACCGAACACACGGACCGCCCTGGAATTATCGGGAAAGTGGGCACACTGCTTGGCGACAACGGCGTGAATATCGCCGGAATGCATGTGGGACGTGAAGGAGAAGGAAAGTCGGCGGTCATGGTCTTGAAGATCGATACGCCCGTTTCCGACGCTGTACTCGACAAGCTACAGAATCTGGATGGACTGGAAACAGTGCGCCAGGTCATTCTGTAAGCAATCTGCCGCTCTGGTTAAAACAAATGAGGACCGCTCTTCTTCAACACTGAAGAAGAGCAGTCCTTAATAAATCTTGTACGAAACAATTCAAACGGCCACTGTTTCGCGGAGGTCCACCATTTCGCCGTCAAGCCATAGATACAGAAATGGCGCGACGCCGACGCGGCAAATCACTATATCGACATGCTCATCCAGGTTGAGCTCCGTACGGAACTCAATGGCGGTGTCCCCGTCGCTAAAACACGCCAGGTAGTCATGTCCTTCATCAAGCAGGCAGATGTATTCGCCAGTTTCCATGTGTCGTAAGGCATACACCAACTGTCTTGTTTCTACTTTAGGGTCAACTGTCATGATCGTTGCTCCTTTGCTTAGCCAATTTCTGGCCTCATCCCCTATACTTAATAGAACGGATTCAAAGCCAAAACTGTTCCGCAGCCTGTAAAGCACCTAGCCTTATTGATATCCTACCACAGGTTTTTGAGAATTGTATGAAAAATAATTTTTCTTGTTACGTCTTTGACCTCGACGGTGTTCTCTATCTCGGAGATACCCAGATTCCGCACGCAACGAACGCAATAAAGGATCTAATTTCGGCTGGCAAAAATATTTATTTTCTAACAAATAATTCTGGGAAGACTCGAAATGCCTATAAGCAGAAGTTGGAAACCGTAAATGGGCTGTCTGTTCCGGAGTCTTCGATCTTCACATCGGCCTATGCGACGGCTCTTGTACTGAAGTCGCGAGGGGTGGCCGGGAAGCGAGTCTTTGTAGTGGGAGAAGCTGGTCTGGCGGAGGAATTGTCTGTGGTAGCCGGGTTGGAAGTGATCACAGTCGCGGATTCTGTCCCCGAAGATTCGATTGACTATGTAGTCGCCGGCATAGACCGTCAGTTCACGTACGATAAATTGCGATTTGCCCACGGCGCCATCACCCGCGGCCATGCCGAGTTCTACGCCACCAACCGCGATTCAACCTTCCCCATGGAAGTAGGCGAAATCCCCGGCGGAGGCTCCCTGGTAGCCGCCATTGCCACCGCCACCGGCATCGAACCAACCACCATCGGAAAACCCGAAACGCACGCCTACGAAGCGATTCTGGAAGTAGCGAAACTAGCCGCAAAAGACAGCGTCATGGTAGGCGACCGCCTCGACACAGACATCGCCGTCGGCCGAAGATCCGGAGCTGCCACCATCCTCGTGCTCACCGGCGTAACATCAAGAGCAAAAGCCGAAGCCGCCACCGGAGACGAGAAACCGGACTTCATTCTAAACGACCTGTCAGAGTTATAGAGCAGGTCAAGATCCCCGACCTCCCCTGGCCCCTGCGCAATCCTGTCCCCCTGCCGCGAAGCGGAGGGGTTAGGGGAGGTCGGCGTCCTAACTCCTGCCCTACCCCAACGAAGACCCCCGTACCATCAAAGTCGCTTGCAAAGTCTCCTGCTGCAACGGCAAGCCAGGCTCATTAATACGCCGCTCAAGGAAAGTCCACGCAGTCCGGGACATCTCCTCCATAGGCTGTACAACCGTCGAAAG
>Ga0302303_10002290_pt1 | contig 11731 bp, 12 predicted proteins | sample III_Palsa_E2_1_FD_194542 | JGI IMG/M metagenome (GOLD analysis project Ga0302303, IMG submission 194542) | Peat permafrost microbial communities from Stordalen Mire near Abisko, Sweden - III_Palsa_E2_1 | ecosystem: Environmental > Terrestrial > Soil > Palsa > Peat permafrost | place: Sweden... | reverse complement strand
TTGTTTAGCACGATGCCAGTACCCTACAAAAATGTATAAAACAAAAAAAGCCACTACTTATGCAGTGGCTTATATAAATTATATTGAGGTTGTTATTTTACTTTTTGAAAGAAGTAAACATCATTTGATTGATTAACCCTAACTAATACTTCAGCATCGCTGTTTTTAAGGTCAACAAAATAAACAGTTTCAGCAAAGTTGCTGGTAGCGCTGTTTGTTTCTAATTTAATTACCTCGTTAACATCATAACCTTTGTAAGTATCAGCAATTTGTTTTTTTGCTTTTTCGCTGATCGTGTTGTAAGTAACATCCTGAGTTAAACCAAGATATTCGCCGCTTAAGTTATAAAAAGCAGTCATTTTAACACCTTCAACAGTAAAAGCAGCTTTTTGGCAATTAGCAGTTACAGTCCAGGTAACATCTTTAGCATCTTCAAAAGTAGCTGTAAACTCGTTTTGTACCGCGTAAGATACAACTGGAGTTTTTGTTGCTTTTTTACCACCATCAGCGGCATAAACGCTCGTGCCTAACAGGCCGATTGTTGCGATTGTAAGAAATATTTTTTTCATGTTGTTTTAAATTTTAAATCCATAACAAAAGTATGGCATAATTATTAAATCACTCAATAAATTTGAACTTTTATGAATATTTAATAATTAATATGCTTTTATCGATAAAAATTTAATTTTTTACAACATACTTAGTGTATAAATTACAATATCTAATTTTAAAACATGCCTGCAGGGGTTTTGCTAAAACGATAATAAAGTTAATTTAACTACTTTTTAACAATTTATTTATCCATTATCGGCAAATCCGGGATATAAAGTCATGCCGCCATCCATAAAAATGGTGGTACCGGTTATGTAATCTGCTTCGTCGGATGCGAGCCATGCAGCCAGCTTACCAATATCCTCCGGCTCACCAATGCGGTTGTAAGGTATAAGGGTTAATAAACTCTTTAATGCCTCTGGCGTACTCCATGCTGACTGGTTAATATGCGTTTGGATTGCACCAGGCCCAATTGATACCACCCTAATTTTGTGTGGGGCTAATTCCTGCGCCATGCTTTTCATCAGCATCATAACACCACCTTTACTGCTGGCATAGTTTACGTGGCCGCCCCAGGGTATCACTTCGTGTACACTGCTCATGCAAATGATCTTTCCGGCGGCTTTGCTTCTACCCTCAACCACACCGCGGCGAATAAACTCCCTGGCAGCCTCGCGCGAGCACAAAAACTGACCGGTTAGGTTGATGCCAATAACCGTATTCCATTGCTCCATAGTCATATCTACAAACTTGGAGTCGCGTTGCAGGCCTGCGTTATTTACTAAAATATCGATAGTGCCATATTGCTTATACATTTCGGCATACATGGCTTGTACATCGGCCTCGTTGCTTACATCGGCATGTATGGCGTAAGCCTGGCCTCCTGCTGCAGTAATTTCGTCTACCGTTTGTTCGGCAACTTCGTGTGCGTCAACGTGGTTAATAATAACTTTTGCGCCGGCCATAGCCAATGCCATAGCTACGCCTTTACCAATCCCGCTATCCGCGCCGGTAACCAGGGCTGCCTGCCCCTGTAGTGTTTGTATTTGATTCATAAGTATATGATGTTTTACCTGTTAAGATAAGGAATGTATTTACAGGAATTTAGTTTTGAGAAATAAAAGATATTCCCAATTGTTAATACATGATGCTGCAGGTTTAGATATATGCTAAGCGTGAGGATTATTTAGTTTGCACCACCCACTTCGGCACATAACCCGTACTATTATTATAGCGGATTTTATAATAACGATCGCCGCGTTCCAGCACTTCTACTTGCGAATAGTTGGGGATTTGCTGCACAACATTTGAACTCAGATTATCTTGCTCACGCATATTGATAATACCGGTAACATTAGCTTTCACCATGGAGGTATATAAGTAATTATTGCTTACCGCTATAATTTTAATGGGTTTAGGTTCAGGTAATTTGAGTTGGGTACGGGCAATTATTGCCGGATATAGCCTGGTCGTATCCCGTTTAATTGGTGTTATCGATTTGATAGCTTTCGGTGCAGCGGCTATAGCATTAGCATTTACCACATGCCTCTTTTTATGATGCTTAATTTTAGCAACCGGGGCAATAGGTGCGGTCGCCACTATTGCTTGAGGCTTAGTTTTCTCAGGCGCGTTGATCGCCTTGATCACATAATCGCCAAAAATACAGGTGATGGCAATTAAAACAAGCGTAAACACGATATCAATACCGCGCCGGGTTTTGGTGATGGCGGATGGGCGAGTTTTATAGGTGCCATTTGAAGAAGACTTTACGTTTTGCCCGTTTTTAAACTTGTTTAGCGTATTATCGTATTGTTTGCGCCGTGCCGGATCATTCAGTACTTCGTATGCCAATTGGATTTCTTTAAAACGATTTTCAAAGTACTTATCGTTCTGATTCAGATCGGGGTGAAATTTTTTGGAGAGCTTACGGTAAGCTTCCTTAATTTCAATTGGCGAGCAATTAACCTCTAAACCTAAAATGTAGTAAAAATCCTTCATCTCTAAATCAAACAAACAGCTAACTCTTATTTGATTAATTTTTAAGCATTTAGTTTAATTAGTTTTATAAAAAAGTAAAGAATTGTTGCTATTTCGATTTCCGAAAGCTGAATATACATTTTGATGAGGAAGGGCGAATAAAATTTCTCTTCGTTCCTCATCTAAATAACAATCTTGTTATTGGTGGTTTTATTATATGGCCGTTGCCATGCGATAATCCGACGGTGACATGCCGGTATGATTCTTAAAATACTTGCCGAATGATGATTGATCTGGGAAATTGATCTCTTCGGCAACACGTGCTATGCTGATATCGTGGTTTCTTAATAATACTTTGGCTTCCAATATTACAGCATCATCAATCCACTCGCCTGCCGTTCGGCCGGTTACTTCTTTAATGGTTTCGGTTAAGTGTTTGGATGATACAAAAAGCGCATCAGCATAATACTGCACATTACGGTGTTCTTTATAATTGTGGAATACCAACTCCTGGAAAAGTACATTCAGTTCCTGCTTACGGGTTTGTTTGCCTTTTACCATAACATGGTGGCTGGTATAAATAGACTCAACCTCGTAAAGCAATGATGTTAATATGCTGCGCGAGATCTCCATACGGTAAGGATGGTCTTCCCTATCCAGCTTTTTCTTCATCAGCATATAAACATCCAGCAGCATGTTGATTTCATCAGGTGATGGGTAGATTACCGGCAACGACGCGCTTTTAAAATAGCTGAAAGATTCGAGGAAATGACTGTTAACATTATTCTCGGTGAGGAATGCTTTGGAGAATACAATAAACCGGCATAAAAAATCATCACTGCTGTTATAGATCCTTAATATATGGAATGGTGTAGCCAGCAGCATGGCATCGGCTTTAGCTTCGTATACCTGTAGGTTTACTTCAACCCGGGCCGTACCACGGGTGCATATGCCTATGATATAACCATCTGAACGGTAAGGGTATTCGCTTAAACTAAGGAGCTGTTTTTCATCAGTGATGAAGAAATCAGGGCCAACTAATTTATCGGCATACAGATCTGCAAATTTTGATAAACTTAAGTGAGCTACCTTTTTATTCATGTACGGCAAGATATGGTTTAAAACTGAATTGGTAAAAATGTGATGCGTATTTTACAACCACAAACTATCAAATCCTTTCTCCGACTTTTTGACTAATATCTCCGCATTATAGCCCTTTTTTTACTATAAAAGCCCGCTAATTTTATTTTTTAAAGATGGACAGTATTCGTACCTTGCGACTGCATCTTAAACCAATTACAACAATTATGAAGAAACTACTACTATTAGTGCTAGCACTAATGCCTGTTATTTCATTTGCACAGGGTTTCCAGGTTAATCTGGAAGGACAAAAGCAAATTGGCATGGGCCACACCGGCACCGGCTTACTACAAGATGGCGCTTCTGTATTTTTTAACCCCGGTGCTGTAGCTATGCTATCGCAAAATTACATACAGGGCGGCGTTAGTCCATTGTTTTTCAAATCAGATTTTAATCCCCAGGGCACAGATGTACAGGATCATACCGCTAATAAGGTTGCAACACCTTTTACCGGATATGCTGTTTGGGGGCCTAAAAATTCCTGGTGGAAATTAGGAATGGGTGTTTACACTCCTTTTGGCGGTTTAACCGATTGGGGCAATAACTGGGAAGGAAAATATGTACTGGAAAGCCTCAACCTAAAAGCCATCTATTATCAGCCGACTTTAAGTATAAGATTAGCTGATTTTTTAAGCGTGGGTGCTGGTTTTGTATATAACCATGGTTCGGTTGATTTAACTCAGGCATTGCCTTTAACAAATGCAGCAGGCCAGGATGGCCAAGCCGAACTTAAAGGTTCGGGCAAAGGCTACGGCTGGAATGCGGGTATTTATATAAAAACGCAGGATAATGTTACTATAGGTATTACCCACCGTTCGCAAGTTAATACCACCATTAAAAATGGCGATGCTACTTTTAACGTACCGGCATTATTACAATCGCAATTTCCTCAGCCTAATACATTTACAGCAAGCATCCCGTTGCCGGCAACTAATACTATAGGATTCGGGTTTTATCCTTCAGACAGATGGACGCTGGCACTGGATATCAACGAGATCAACTGGGATACTTATAAAGTACTGGCGTTTGATTATGGCACTACCACCCCGGCATTACAAAATACTGTTGAGCAAAGAGACTATCAGGATGCGTTTAGTTTTAGGGGCGGCGCGCAATATAAAACACACAATAATGTTGCTATTCGTTTTGGCGGTGGTTATGCCACTACAGCTGTTGAAGATGGTTTTGTATCGCCTGAGGCTCCTGATGCTAACCGCGCATTTGTTACCGGTGGTTTAGGTTACACTTTCGCTAACCATTTAGATCTGGATCTTTCATTTGAATACGAGCACGTTATGTCTCGCGATCAAACAAATATACAAACACAGTTAGCCGGTACATTTAAAACTGATGTTTACATCCCTGGTATATCATTAGCTTATCACTGGTAATTAAATAACAATAGCATGAAGAATTTTAAATTATATATACTGTCAGGCCTGTTATTTTTAGCAGCTTGTAAACCCGAAGTACACACACCTAAACCAAGTAATGGCACTGCTAATTTCAGTCGTTTTATTGCCGTAGGTAATTCATTAACTGCCGGTTACTCTAACGGTGGCTTATATCTGCAAGGGCAGTTAAATTCATATCCATCTATTATGGCGGCGCAAATGAAAAGCGTTGGCGGCGGAACATTTAACCAACCACTATTTACAACAGCACAGCAAAACGGCTCCGGTTACTTAACCCTGGCTGGTTTAACCGCTACAGGCAGCCCTATATTGGATACCGTTACCAGCGATCTTGCCATCAGAGGTGAATATGTTGCACCTGGCTTCGGTCCGGTTATTTTATACACCAAGTATACCGGCGACATTGAGAACTACGGTGTACCGGGCATTAAACTGCTGGAAATAACTACGCCACAATACGGTAACTACAATGGTTATTTTGAGCGTTTGCTTCCGGGTGATGCATCAACAACAGTGTTAAATACCGATTACCTTGATTTTGTAACCGCTAAACCATTTACCTTTTTTAGCGATTGGTTAGGTAATAATGATGCTTTACTTTATGCAACCAGTGGTGGTGCCGGTGATGTATTGACCGATCAAACTACTTTTGCGCAATTATATGAGTTATCATTACAAACATTAACTGCAACCGGCGCAAAAGGTGTGGTAGCAACTATTCCAGATGTTACCTCTATTCCTTACTTTAATACAGTTACCGTTGCCGCTATTAATGCACAATTAGCTGCTAATGCACAATTAACCGCGGCGGGTATTAACAAACTTTATATTAATGCTTTGGTATCAGGAACTACTTACGCACCAAGATTAGCGACTGATAATGACCTGATGATACTTACATTCCCTACCACTAAAATAGGTACGCTTGTAAGTACTCCTTATGGCATGTTGCCTTATGGTTTAACACCATATTCACCGGTTGATAACCAATATGTGCTTGATGCTAATGAGGTTGCTTTAACCCGCACTTATGTGCAATCATACAACAACACTATTACCAGCCAAGCAAATGCACGCGGCCTAGCTGTGTTTGATGCTTATACTTATTTAAATAACGTTAAGCTGCACGGTTTAGAAGTTGATGGTATAGCACTTACGTCATCTTACATCACTGGTGGCTTATTCTCATTAGATGGGGTTCACCTTACCCCGCGTGGTTACGCTATTATAGCCAACCAATTTATTACAGCAATCAATAATAAATACGGCTCAAACATCCCGCTTGCTAATGTTGCAAGCTACCAGGGCCTGCAATTCCCATAATATTTTAAAAAAAGATAATGCATATAACCTATGCATTATCTTTTTTAAAACAAAACGAATACCAATTTGGTTTTTGGTATAAAAATGCTTTACTTTTGTAACAACTAAAACATTTCAACCATGAGCCGCGAACTAACAGAATTTTCTACACTGATCGACGAGCAATTTGAGATCGTCATCAAAAACAGGATAAGTTTTTGGGAATATCTTTTAGTCATGTTTAAAATAAACGACTAAAGTATATTAAATACAAGTTTTGTTAACCGCGTGTACCCAGGTTTTTGGGTGCGGTGTTATGATATGCGATCCTGCCACGAGCAGGATTTTTTATTTATAGATCGTATATTCACCCGGCTACTTTAACGTTTAAGTAGAAATAAGGCCATAATAACTTTTGTATTACCGGGCAACGTTGTACAATTGCACTGCTTAAATTATAACCCATTGAAAGTATTACACAGCGTACACCCGGATGATTTTAAAACCTATCAAACCGCCCGGATACGTGAGCGTTTTTTGATAGAGAATCAAGTACAACCTGATCTGTTAAACTGTACCTATACGCATTATGACAGGATGATCGTCGGTTTTGCCAATCCGGTAAATACCGAATTAGAACTCCCTAACTATCCTAATCTGCGTGCCGGATATTTTTTAGAGCGACGCGAAATAGGGATCATTAATGTTGCCGGAGATGGGGTTATTAATATAGATGGCAACGCTTACGAACTTAAAAAACTGGATTGCCTGTATGTAGGTAAAGGGGTTAAAAGCGTAAAGTTTTCAAGTAAAGATAAAAGCAGCCCGGCAGTGTATTATATGCTCTCTGCTCCTGCTCATGCGGTTTATCCGACTACCTTATTAACTCATGCCGATGCGGTGAAGGTAACTTTGGGTTCAGCAGCTACGGCTAATTATCGTACCATCAATAAGTATATTCACTTGGAAGGCATAAGAAGTTGCCAGTTAGTTATGGGATTAACTATTTTGCATGATGGCAGTGTTTGGAATACCATGCCGCCACATGTACACGACAGGCGAATGGAAGCCTATTTTTATTTCGATGTACCTGAAGGTCAAAAGATATTCCACTACATGGGTGAAGGCGATGAAACGCGCCATATCACCATGAATAATTACGATGCGGTGGTATCGCCGCCGTGGAGCATCCATGCAGGCAGTGGCACAGCGAGTTACAGCTTTATTTGGGGCATGGCAGGCGAAAATTTAGATTATACGGATATGGACCCTATCGCCATCACCGATATCAGGTAATAATTAAAGATTAAAGAATTGGAAAATCAGTTTTCATTAGCCGGTAAGGTAATTGTTGTAACCGGCGGTACGGGCATATTAGGTAATTCGTTTGTGAACGGCATTGTTGCCGCGGGCGGTGCGGTTGGTATTTTAGGTAGAAATGCCACTGTTGCTGAAGAACGCGCCGAAGCGATCAATAAAACCGGTGGTAAAGCCGTTGCTTTAGTAGCCGATGTGCTGAATGAAACCGAACTCGAACAAGCTAAAATCAAGCTTATAAATACATTCGGCCGGCTTGATGGCTTGGTGAATGGCGCAGGCGGCAATATGCCCGAAGGCGTGCTTGCAAACGAAGACGATGTCTTTAAAATGAATATTGAAGGTATGAAACGCGTGATGGATGTAAATACCTGGGGTACCATAATCCCGACACAGGTTTTTGGTGAGGCTATTGCTAAGACAGGCAGAGGCAGCATCGTCAATATATCCTCCATGAACTCAAAACGGGCTATTACCAAGGTATTGGGCTACAATATGGGTAAAGCTGCGGTTGATTGCTATAACCAATGGTTCGCGGTGGAAATGGCTAACCGTTACGGTGATGCCATCCGCATGAATGCACTTGCGCCCGGTTTTTTCCTTACCGAGCAAAACCGTAACCTGCTTACCAAACCCGGGGGTGGCTACACTCCCCGAGGTGAGTTGGTGATTAATCAAACGCCATTCAAACGCTTTGGTAACCCGGATGAATTGATAGGTGCACTGGTTTGGCTATTAAGCGATGCTTCCAAATTTGTCACCGGGTCGATGATCTGCGTTGATGGCGGTTTCTCTATTTTTGGTGGGGTATAATTGGGTTAAAACCTCTTTTTTATGCAAAAAATACCCTATTTTCCCGCATTTTAAGCGCTATTTGGGCCTGAATATTGCCGATACTGGCTGTTTTCGGCCCTGAAATAGATTAAAAATGGAGAGATTTTGCCTGAAAAATCTCCAAAAAATCCCCTTTTTTCCTAAATATTATAAGTCTCAATTTGGTCGGCAATTAAATTGAGGAGTTCCTCTTTTTCGATCCCGGCATCCTTGCAGATATGTAAATGCTTGTGCGAGCCGGGCTCAAAGCTGGCAACGAAAACGCCTTCTTTATAAATCTCAAATTTACATTGCTCACCCTCGTGATGCATGTAATCTCTCACCTCAAAATGGTGGTTCTCATTTTTATAACTAACCGATATTTCAAATAATTCCATAACAGTAATTGGTATACTATTCAAACCAAATTATGGCCTTATTGTTGTATTTGTAAACCAAATTACAATAAATATGGACTATAGCTACATATCAGGAAAGTTTGATAGATTCTATATCAGCCTGAAAGAAAACTTTGAAGTTGAATATTGGATGAACAAATTAGGCGTGAACCGCGAGGTGCTTCAACAAGCCGTACAAACCGTTGGGAATTCATCCGAAGAAGTGGAACGATACTTAAAATAGCCAATTATGAGCCTGATTAAATACGTAAAGAAACGGGATTTTACAAAAACGGCCGAACCTAAAGCCGGTATGAGTAAGGATAAGGATCACCTGATGTTTGTGATCCAAAAGCATGATGCATCGCGTTTGCATTATGATTTCAGACTGGAAATGGATGGCGTGCTGAAAAGCTGGGCTGTACCAAAAGGCCCATCCACCGACCCAAAAACTAAACGTTTGGCCATGATGGTGGAAGATCATCCGTTCGATTACCGCAATTTTGAAGGCACTATCCCGCAAGGCCAGTATGGCGGCGGTACAGTGATTGTTTGGGATGAGGGTACTTATGAACCTATTGAGGAAATAAAAGGCAAGAAGGCACAGGAAAAGCATTTGCTGGCTCAATTGAAAGCAGGCTCGTTAAAGATCAAGCTTCATGGCGAAAAACTGGAGGGTGAGTATGCTTTAGTTAAGACCCATGGTATGGGCGAAAACGGCTGGCTGTTGATTAAACATAACGACCAGTTTGCCAGTACCGAAGATATCACCAAAGAAGATCAGTCAATCTTATCCGGCAAAACCATCGAAACGATGGAGAAAAGCAGCGAAAAGGTTTGGCAACACGGCCATGAAGAAAATGTGAAACAGCCCGCAGCCAAAGGCAGTAAAAAAAAAGCCCTGGCAAAACCAGCTGAGGAAGTGGTGGGTGAAAAGCTGGCTGAGGGACAGGTGGATACGGATATAAATGTAGCCGCGATCTTAAAATCAGCACCTAAAGCATCAATCCCCAAAAACATCCAACCGATGAAAGCTACTTTGGTTGATGAACCGTTTGATGACCCTAACTGGCTTTATGAAGTAAAATGGGACGGCTATCGTGCCGTTGCTACTATTAATAAAGGCGAGGTCGACCTCATCTCCCGCAATAATAAAACCTTTAACGATAAATTTTACGCTATCCACAAGCTGATGCAAAAATGGAGCATCAACGCGGTGCTGGACGGTGAGATCCTGGTTTTGAACGATAAAGGTGTATCTGATTTCGGAGCACTGCAAAACTGGCGCAGCGAAGCTGACGGTGAACTGGTGTTTTACGTGTTTGATATCCTTTGGTATGAAGGCAAAAACCTGATGGAATTTCCGTTGATCCAACGGCAGGCCATTTTAAAGGAAATTCTGCCAACTGATAATGACCACATCCGCCAAAGTAAAGTATTCAGCGCCAGCGGAATAGATTTTTTTAATGCCGCGCAACGCATGGGCTTGGAGGGGATCATCGCTAAAAAAGCGGATAGCACTTATACGGCTGATTTGCGCTCTCGCGAATGGTTGAAGATTAAAGTGCATCAACGTCAGGAAGTTATTATTGCAGGCTTTACAAAAAATGATGGCACTAATAAGCAATTCAGCGCTTTGGTTTTAGGTGTATATGATAAAGGTGAGTTAAAATATGTAGGTAAAGTAGGCACGGGTTTTAACGATAAGGTACAAAAGGAAATGATGGCTCAATTTAAACCGCTCATCACCACTAAAAGCCCGTTTGATGTTGAACCTGATGTAGATAAGCCGTCGCGTTTTCGCCCAAAACGTATGGGTGCCAAACCAACCTGGTTAAAACCAGAGCTGGTTTGCGAGGTTGCTTATGCCGAAGTTACCAGCGATGGCGTATTTCGGCAGGCATCGTTTAAAGGTATGCGCATTGATAAAAAAGCAAAAGACATTGTATTAGAAACGCCTAATGATACCCACGAAACGGTTGACGAAACTGATGAAAAACACGAAACAATGGAAACACATACCCACGTGGTAACTCCACCAAAAGATAAAGACCGCAAAACGCTGTTAAACCCAACTGATGAAACGCAGGTACGTAAAATATGCGGTCACGATATCAAATTCACCCACCTGAGCAAAGTTTACTGGCCCGAGGATAATGTGACCAAGCGTGATATGTTTAACTACTATTACCAGGTTGCGGATTATATTTTGCCTTATTTAAAGGATAGGCCAATGTCGCTTAACCGCTTTCCTAACGGCATACATGGTTCAAGCTTTTATCAAAAGGATATCATGGGCAAAGCGCCGGATTGGATCACCAAAACATTCCCTTACACTACCAGCGATGACGAGCATAAGGAATATTTGGTCGGCTCTGATGAGTCTTACTTGTTATGGATGGCTTCGTTAGGTTGTATCGAAATGAATCCATGGTTTAGTCGCTATAAAACTCCTGACAATCCCGACTATTGTGTAATTGATCTCGACCCGGATAAAAATACATTTGATCAGGTGATTGAAGCTGCACAAGAAGTTAAAAAGGTGCTGGATGCGATAAATGTTCCATCCTATCCAAAAACATCAGGCTCAACCGGTATGCATATTTATATCCCGCTGGAGGGTAAATATACTTACGATCAATCGCAGATGTTTGCCAAGATTATTGTACAATTGGTTCACAAGCAAATTCCGAATTATACCAGTCTTGAACGCATGATCGCTAATCGCAAAGGCAAAATGTACCTCGATTTTTTACAAAACCGTCCTGGTGCAACCATTGCAGGCCCCTACTCGCTCAGGCCAAAGGTTGGCGCAAC
>Ga0302303_10002286_pt1 | contig 11748 bp, 6 predicted proteins | sample III_Palsa_E2_1_FD_194542 | JGI IMG/M metagenome (GOLD analysis project Ga0302303, IMG submission 194542) | Peat permafrost microbial communities from Stordalen Mire near Abisko, Sweden - III_Palsa_E2_1 | ecosystem: Environmental > Terrestrial > Soil > Palsa > Peat permafrost | place: Sweden... | reverse complement strand
TTGGTGTATAATATGGCCAATGCATTTTCACCTAATAATGATGGCATCAATGACTGTTATGGTATAAAATATTTTGGTGTGATCAGTGATTTCACCTTCATGATATTCAATCGCTGGGGACAACAAATGTTCTCTACGAACGATCCTGCAGTTTGTTGGGATGGGACTTTCCAGGGACAAAATGTGGGCGTTGGTACATATGTATATTATATCAGGGCAGTAACAGCTTGTGGTATCACAGAAAAGAAAGGAACCGTGGTATTAATAAGATAAATAAAAGTATAAGGTACAAAAATGAACAACTTTATTTATCAATCTCTTTAATTTAGGTCTAATGAAATTTTATTATTTTCTTATTTTATTGTGTTTATCATTTACCGTTTCAAAAGCCCAGGTTAATTTGAGCCAGGGTTTAGCTGCCTATTATCCTTTTACGGGAAATGATAATGATGTAAGTGGTAATAATAATAACCCTTCTTTTAATAATGCTACACTTACTACTGATCGCTTTGGTAATCCAAATAGCGCCTATCATTTTGATGGGGTAGATAATTACATACAAATTCCTAACAGCCCTACTTTAAATCCTGCCAGTCAAATTTCAATAGCCGTTTGGGTTAGACCAACCGGTTTTTATTATGGTACTTGCCATGGAAATTCTGTCATAATGAAAGGTGATCAGGATTATTTGACGGGTAATTATACTATTCGATTTGATGACGCATTATATACCACGGGAAATAGTTGTTCTAATCCTCTTCCTGATTCAATTCATGAAAATTTTAGAGGCAACGGAACGATCACAAATTATTCAACTTATATAAATAAAGATCAATGGTATTCTGTGGTTTATACTTATGATGGAACCACAGATAAAATTTATGTTAATTGTCAGTTAGTTGAGCAGAATCCCCAGGCGGAAACATTTACCAATGCATATGATCTTTTTTTCGGCAGATTAAATAACTCAACCTTTCCATATTGGTTAAATGGAGATCTGGATGAAGTACGAATTTATAACAGGGCGATCAATCAGGATGAAGTAAATGCCTATGGTGGATGCCCTACTACCTGTACTCCAACGTCAAGTACTATCGATACAACAATTTGCCAGGGACAAAATTTTAATGGCCATACGACAACCGGTACTTATCTTGATACCTTAACTAATGTTCAGGGATGTGATAGTCTGCGAACTCTAAATCTTACGGTAAATAATTGTGCCCCTATTTCTTGCAATAGTTGGTTAAACACGCCCACTGTTAATGACTATGTAACAGTGGGCGATTTAAATGTTGTTGGAAATCAGCTTACAGTTGAGGCTACATTCAATAGAACCGTTCCTCCTAGTACGCCAGGTAGTTATGGATTTTTAGTATCGAAGCATACAAATGCAACGGATAATAATTATTCGCTGTTCCCTAATGGCTGTGCTTTAACTACCGTTGATAATGGGGAAGTTTTCGCCTTACAAAACTGTCCTGTTGAATTAAATAAAACCTACCATGTGGCAATGGTATATGATGGAGTCAATCTGAAGTTTTATAGAGATGGATATTTAATTAGCCAAACTCCTGCAACTGGTAACCTGATCAATAATAGTCTTATAACAACAATAGCCCAAAATCCACAGGCTCCTATTTTTCCTTTTCTTGGATATATGAATGAAGTAAGGATATGGAACGTTGCACGATCGCAAAGTGATATAAGAACCTATATGAATTCTTCGCTACCTAATCCAACAACCCAAACAGGATTATTAGGCTATTATACTTTTAATAGTTTAGTAAACCAACAGGGTAATGCAGCGTTTAATGGAACAATACATGGGGCTGCTTTAGTAAACCAACCAAATCCTAACTGTACATTTGTTCTTGATTCTTGTTGTTCACCTACATCAAGTACTATCGATACAGCAATTTGTCAGGGACAAAGTTATTTAGGATACAGCACTACTGGTGTTTATATTGATACCCTAACAAACGCAAAAGGATGTGATAGTATACGAACGATAAATCTTACGGTAAATAATTGTGCGCCATCTCCATGTGCACCAGTTGATAGTGTGATCATTAATACTGGATATGATCCTGTGCATAATATGGCAATACCAATAGGCCAAAGAGATTCTAATTGGATCGTTACCGCTATGTCAACAGCCATGCAAAGTGATCCGCTTAATGTTTGTACACCAGCACCAAAACCTGCAATGGTAATTTTTAATAACGATATTGTTAATAATCCTCCTGCTCCGGCTAATAGTCAATTTATTTCTTGTCTGAGCGATCGTGTAGAAACTACTACTGTCCCACTTGATTATACAATGACCGTCGAAAGAAAGTTTACACTTAGTGCTGCTGATATTATCAACATCAATATGAATATCAGCGTTGATAATTTGTTGGATCAGATAAGTATCGATGGTGTACCGCAAGCCCTTAACAATCTTCCATTTGGTACGTATTCATTTGTAAACTATAATTTTACTGTACCACTCACGGTAGGATCACACACAATTTCTATTACTGCCCGTAACCAAACTGTTACGCCTGCTAATTATCCGAACGGATTTGTATTTTCCAATGGATTTGACCTGATCGTTGTTGGAACAGTAAAAAGTGCCACTGGATCAAATTCAATAGTTAATACTTATTGTACTTGCACTACTCCTACATTCGCAACAGTTGATACCACTATTTGCCAAGGGCAATTTTATAAAGGATTTGCTACTACGGGTACATATCTTGATACTATTCCCAATACAGCCGGATGTGATAGTATTATCACTATACATCTCATTGTAAATAATGCTTGTACAGTATCGCCATCCTGCGCGCCAACTGATACCTTGATCATTAATACGGGCTATAATGCAAGAACACATACGGCCACCATTCCAGGATCTGAAGATCCTAACTGGATCGTAACAGCTATGTCGAGTGATATGCAGAATGCCTATAGTTATAATAACGAAACAACAGGTATCCCAAGTGCTCCTCCATCTTCTGGTAGCCAACCCCCGGTTAGCATAGGACAAAATGCGATGGTAGTACCTGGATATACCGGAATGCCTTCAGGACTTACATACATCAGCTGCTTTCCTGACAATTTACTCTATACTGTGCAGCCAGTGGTAACTAACTTTACCAATTGCACAACAACAATAGAAAGGCCGTTCATAGTTGATGGCACTACAAGTTTGCCGGTGAAATTTAATTTCTCTATTTCCTGTGATGATGCAATAAGCAGTGTAATAATAGATGCGGGAACACCTGAGGCTATAATCTTACTCAATACTGTTACAGGAAGTATTTCAAGTCCGGTTGTTATAAATACTACCCAAACATTATCTCCCGGTACACACACAATCGATATCCAGTGTAATAATGAAGAGTCTGCATCCGGCGGAAATTATTATACAATTAACGGTTCACCATATCAATGGAATCCTTTTTCTGTAGGTATTGTAGGCAATATCGTTTCAGCAGCAAATATCTTACATAATCAATGCTGTACTAAATCTTTTTCAACAGTTGATACAAGCATTTGTCAGGGACAGTCTTTAAGAAGCCATATAACAACTGGTAGTTTCATTGATACAATTCCCAATGCTGCAGGATGTGACAGTATCATAACATTAAACTTAACGGTTATACAGAAATCTTTTTCTACTATTGATACCAGTTTTTGCCAGGGTCAATCTTTTCATGGCCATACAACAACCGGTACTTTCATTGATACTATCCCTAATGTTGCAGGATGCGATAGTATCATGACATTAAACCTTACTATAAAGCCTAGATCTTTTTCAACCATAACAACCTCGATTTGCCAGGGACAAACTTATTTAGGGTATACTAGTACAGGAATTTATATTGACACATTAGTTGCTGCTAACGGATGTGACAGTATCAGAACACTTCAGCTGACAGTAAATTTACCATCAAGCTCAACCATTGACACTTCTATCTGCCAGGGAGAAAATTATTTAGGACATACTTCAACTGGTAGCTATACTGATATTATGCCCAATGCTGCAGGATGTGATAGTACCATAACATCAAATATCACTGTTAATCCTGTACCGACCGTAATAACAAATAATGATACAAGTTTTTGTATTGGTTCATCCATGCAAATAAATACAACAGGTGCAACAACTTATTCCTGGTCACCAACTACGGGTTTATCTTTCCCTAATAATAGCAGTGACCCTGTTGCGAAACCTGCAGGCAGTACTCAATATGTTGTAACCGGAACTACCAATGGATGCGCTGCAAATGATACGCTTACTATTACTGTTAATCCATTGCCAGTTGTTACCGTTAGTACCAATGCACTTATTTGTAAAAATACTTCTACGCAGTTATCTGCAGGTGGTGGTAACAGCTACCAATGGACGCCGGCCGTAACATTAAATAATGCTGCAATAGCTACTCCGATCGCTTCACCAGTAACAAATACGATCTATCATGTTCTTGTGACAGATCTAAATAATTGTGTTAATACAGATTCGGTTAAAGTTGCTATCAGGCCTGATCCGGTATTTTCGGTAATGCCTGATACTACTGTTTGTTCGTATACCCCTGTTCAGTTACGTGCAAGTGGTGGAGATATTTATTTATGGCAGCCGAGTACAGCGCTTAATAATGCAGCGATTAGCGATCCTGTCGCAACATTGACCACCAGTACTACCTATACAGTTTATATTAAAGAAAATACCTGTGGTAATTTTACTAACTTAACAACAACCTTGACAGCATTGCCGGGTGTGATTGTAACAGCGGGCAAATCAAATGACCTTGATTGTTATACTTCTTCTGCAACATTATCAGCCACAGGCGCAGATGAATATCTTTGGTCGCCTGCAACTGCATTGAATAATGTAAACGTTGCTGATCCTATTGCCAAGCCATTTAGCACACAACAATACGTTGTAAAAGGAACGGATGCGAATGGCTGTTTTGGTTTTGACAGTGTAACAGTTTTTGGAAATTATACAGATCGTTTGGTGTATAATATGGCCAATGCATTTTCACCTAATAATGATGGCATCAATGACTGTTATGGTATAAAATATTTTGGTGTGATCAGTGATTTCACCTTCATGATATTCAATCGTTGGGGACAACAAATGTTCTCTACCAGTGATCCTGCAGCTTGTTGGGATGGAACCTTTCAGGGACAAAATGTAGCTATCGGTACATACGTATATTATATCAGGGCAGTAACAGCTTGTGGTATTACTGAAAAGAAAGGCACTGTAGTATTAATAAGATAGGCGATACTTACTTATGTATCTCGCTTGTAAAATGAAATTCTATATCAGGGTTGTTTTGTATCTCTGTATTTAAGAACCATTCGCTTGCTGCCAGGTAAACAATATGTCCGTCTTTATCATTGGCAATATTGGCTTGTTTAAAGCGTATAAAGTCTTCCAGTTTTTTAGGATCCTTACTTGTTAACCAGCATGCTTTAAAAAATGGCAGGCTGTTCATTTGTACGGATGCACCGTATTCTTGTAATAGACGATACTGAATTACTTCAAATTGTAACTCTCCTACGCAACCGATTATTTTTTTATTGCCGCCAAATTGCGTGAATAGTTGCGCAACACCTTCATCAGTTAATTGTAATACACCCTTCTCCAATTGTTTCGTTTTCATTGGATCTTTGTTCACTACTTCTTTAAAAATTTCAGGAGAAAAACTTGGTATGCCCGTGAAATAAAATTCTTCACCTTCTGTTAGTGTATCTCCAATTTTAAAATTTCCTGTATCAAACAAACCTACAACATCACCCGGGTAAGCTTCTTCGATCACATCTTTTTGACGTGCTAAAAAGCTATATGGGTTATTGAAACGAAAATCTTTTTCCATCCGCACATGATTGTAATAAACATTGCGTTCGAATTTACCGCTGCATACTCTTAAAAACGCTATTCTATCCCTGTGTTTTGGATCAAGATTAGCATGTATCTTAAAAATAAAACCGCTGAATTTATCTTCCTCAGGATTTACATCTCTTGTTGTTGTATGTCTTGGCCTTGGTGTTGGCGCTATCTGAATAAATGTATCCAGCATCTCTTTCACGCCGAAATTGTTTACAGCACTTCCAAAGAATACCGGCGCTATTGAACCGCTTAAATAATCTGCTGTTGTTAATTGTCCGTATACACCATCGATCAATTCAATATCTTCTCTTAACTGATCCGCATCCCTGTCTCCTACTTTTTTATTCAACACCTCAGAACTAAGGTCTGTGATCTCTAAAACATCTTCATCGTTCGCTTTTGTACCTGCCGTAAACAAGACCAATTTTTTTTGTCGAAGATCATACACACCTTTAAAATCTTTACCGCTGTTGATCGGCCATGTCATAGGATGTAGCTGGATCTTTAATTCATTTTCTATTTCTTCCAATAATTCAAACCTGTTCTTACCATCGCGATCCATTTTATTGATAAAGACGATCACCGGCGTTTTGCGCATGGCAATCACTTCCATTAACCTACGTGTTTGCGGCTCTACTCCGTTCACGCTATCAATAACCAATACCACACTATCTACTGCTGTTAATGTTCTGTAAGTATCTTCTGCAAAATCTTTATGTCCGGGTGTATCTAAAAGGTTTATTAAATGTCCATCGTATTCAAATGTCATAACACTTGTTGCCACACTGATACCACGCTGCCTTTCAATTTCCATGAAATCACTGGTAGCATGCTTTTTAATTTTGTTGCTTTTTACTGCACCTGCAGTCTGGATAGCACCACCAAACAACAGAAATTTTTCTGTGAGCGTTGTTTTACCGGCATCCGGGTGAGAGATGATGGCGAATGTTTTACGTTTATTTATTTCGTTGATGTATTTCATGCCTTAAGCTATAACCAAAATTGAGGCGCAAAGGTAAGGTTTGTAGCGTGAAAAAACAGGGCATTTTTAAAGCTATATCCTGATCTGCCGCTCAGTATAGCTATACCGTTGAAGGGAGTGACACAACGATGTTGCCACCTAGTACGAAAGCTGATAAACAAAATTATCCATCAACAGTTTTAACGTAACAATCAATCAAGTTGACTTAATTTTGAACGATGCGGAAATCGCTTAACATATTAGCTAATTCATTGCGGTTGACCATTCAGGAATTGAGGGTCAATAAACTTCGTACAGCACTTAGTTTTATAGGAGTGGCATTTGGTATTTTTTGCATTATTGGTGTGTTGGCGACTGTCAGCAGCTTGCAAAGAAATATCCAGAATGAAGTAAATACACTTGGCAGTAATACGATCTATATTGATAAATGGGAATATGCCGGCGGCCCTGATAAACCGATGTGGAAATACAGGGCAAGGCCGATAATGAAATATGATGAAGTGGCATTGATCAAGCAACGCTCGCAATTATTAGAAGATGCTGCTTACCTGATGCGCTATAATAATACGATCGCTTATGGTAATAATGTATTGCAGAACGCTGTAACCTATGGCATCACTGAATCACAGATAAATGTGCAACCCTTGCAAATTGAAACGGGCAGGTATATTTCTGCTGCGGAATTTAGTAGTGGCAGTGCCGTTGTATTAATAGGAAATGACAATGCAGAAAAATTATTTGGCTCTCCTGAAAAAGCTATTAATAAAACGCTGGAAATAGTTGGCGGTAAAAAAGCGACCATCGTTGGTGTAATAAAAAAAGAAGGGAAGAATTTTATTGGTTGGGATTATGATAACTGCATTATGCTACCATACAAATTTGCCAAGCAAATGATCAAGGAAGACCAAAGTAATCCAGTGATCATCGCTAAAGGAAAAAGCAATGTTACAACGGCTGCATTAAAAGATGAATTGGAAGGTATCATGCGCCAGGTGCGCAGGTTAAGTCCTACACAGGAAGATAATTTCTCATTGAATTCGGTTGAAGCATTTAGTAAAGCGATTGATGGCCTGTTTGGTACAGTTGATGTTGTGGGTGGAATGATCGGTATTATCAGCCTGATCGTTGGGATGTTTGGTATTGCTAATATCATGTTTGTTACTGTAAAGGAAAGAACAGCCGTGATCGGGTTAAAAAAAGCGATCGGTGCTAAAAGCAGCAGTATCTTATTTGAATTTTTGATGGAAGCCACTATTCTTTGTTTAATGGGTGGTGCCATGGGCTTATTTCTTGTGTATATTTTGACAGTGATACTTTCAGGGCCATTAGATTTCCCGGTCTATATTTCGCTACCCTTGCTGGTGGCAACGATCATTATTTGTTTGGTAGTCGGTATCCTTGCGGGCATTTTTCCGGCGTCAAGAGCCGCTAAGATGGATCCAGTCGTCGCTATTCGGTCTTAAATTGTTTATTGCTTTATTGTTGAATTGTTGAATTAATTTTGCAGTAAATTTTCTTATCAACAATTAATTAATCAGTTAAACAATCATTGTATCATTACCATTTTAGCCATAGAATCTTCTTGTGATGAAACCTCTGCTGCTATTTGCAGGGATGGAAAAATATTGTCGAATTATATTGCCGGACAAACCGTTCATGAAAAATACGGTGGCGTAATTCCAGAATTGGCAAGCAGGGCGCATATGCAAAATATTGTTCCTGTAGTTGATGCAGCTTTGTCTGCTGCCAATTGTGACCTATCGTCTGTTGATGCGATCGCATTTACACAGGCTCCGGGATTGATCGGAGCATTGCTGGTTGGTACACAATTCGCAAAATCTTTATCGCTTGCTTTAGATAAACCATTGATCGCCGTGCATCATATGCAGGCGCATGTGTTAGCTAATTTGATTAGCGGTGATAAACCTGCTTTCCCTTTTTTATGTTTAACTGTCAGCGGCGGCCATACACAAATTGTTTTGTGCGAGAGTCCGCTTAAAATGAAAGTGATTGGTAAAACGATCGACGATGCTGCAGGCGAAGCATTTGATAAGAGTGCTAAATTATTAGGACTACCCTATCCCGGCGGACCATTGATCGATAAATATGCAAAGCTTGGCGATCCCGATCGTTTTAAATTTACGGAACCACAAATTGCGGGATTAGATTTTAGCTTTAGCGGATTAAAAACATCTATTCTATACTTCTTAAAAAATGCTGGTGGCAGTAATGTTTACAAAGAAGAATTTTTGGTTGATGAAGCGACTAAACAAGAATTTATAAAAGATAACCTCAATGATATTTGTGCGTCTATCCAAAGCCGCATTGTTTCCATCCTTTTAAATAAATTAAAAAAAGCAGTAAAAGAAACCGGTATAAAAGATATTTGCATAGCCGGTGGCGTTAGTGCCAATAGTGGTTTACGTAATTCACTGACGGCTTTAGGTAAAGAAAATGGCTGGCGCACTTTTATTCCTGCATTTGAATATTGCACGGATAATGCAGGCATGATCGCTATTGCCGGCTATTATAAATTCTTGGCTAAAGATTTCGCTGAATTGAGTATTAATCCATCTGCGAGAGCAGAATGGTAAATTGCTGCTAAAGGCTAAATGCATTAGGCTCAACGCTCGATTACTGGTAAAGTATTTAGCCTCCTGCGTTAGGCGTTAATTAGTTTTATGTCGAATAATTATTTTCAGTTTAAAAAATTCACCGTCTACCAGGATAAATCTGCGATGAAAGTTTGCACAGATGCTTGTGTATTTGGAGCTTTTGCTAATCACATCGTGCGTCGTACACCTAATACTATACATATTTTGGATATTGGCACTGGTACAGGTTTGTTAAGTTTACTGCTGGCGCAGGATACGGCTGCTTTTATCGATGCTGTTGAAATTGATAATGGTGCTTATCAGCAGGCACAGGAAAATTTTAATTCATCTCCCTGGAAAGAAAGGCTCTCTGTTTTTAATACCGATGTATTGCAATTTCAAGCGGATAAAAAATACGATTGTATTATTTCTAACCCTCCTTTTTTTGAAGATGACCTGCGATCTGACAATGAAGAAAAAAATAAAGCGAAGCATGATAGTTCGCTTACATTGCAACAATTAGTACATGCTGTTGATGCTAATTTAAATGAGGATGGAATTTTCTTTGTGTTGCTACCTTATCACCGTATGCATTATTTTGAAATGGAAGCTAAAAAAGCAGGATTGTTTGTTGACGAAAAATTATTGGTAAAACAGACCACTAAGCATGATTTTTTTAGAAGCTGTTTATCTTTTTCAAGAAAAGAAACAAAACCACATGTTGTTACCCTTACTATTAAAAATAATGAAGGCGTTTATACCGATGAATTTATTTCATTGATGAAAGATTATTACCTGCACTTGTAAGCTTTACGCCCACAGCGATTTAGGATACTCTTCTGCTGCTACCAATTTATCCAGACTTGCCTGTACAGTCGGCGCATCTTCTTTATACGTAACACCAAACCATTGTGCTGTTGTAGGAATTACTTTAATAATACCATTCTGGTTCTCAATAAAATCTTCTGCTAATAATGGAATAAAAAATTCAGATTTAATATTGGTGTAATTGTCTTTCACAAAATCATGAAATAATTTTTCTGTTACATCAAATACTGTTGGATGAAAACACCAGAAGTTCATAGACACGCTCGAATCAAAAGGCACTTCGTGCTTTTTACCATCGTTGTCTTCGTATAATATCTTATTATTTTCGTCTTTGTAGATTTTTGTTCTTTCATGAATGCTTACTAAGTTACCTTCTTTGCTTACTTCGCAAACACCGCGACTCACTGTACCGTTTTCACTTAAAGTTTTTGACAATTGATAACCAATCAATGACCATTTATTTGTACCGGATTCATTTTGCATGAACTGGGCGGCTTTTATAAATGAATCTTTTCCATAAAAATCATCTGCATTAATTACCGCAAAAGGTTCGTGAATAGCATCTTTAGCACATAACACTGCATGTCCTGTTCCCCGTGGTTTTGTTCTATCTGCAGGAATGATAACACCACCTGGTAAAAAAGCATCTTTTTCCTGATAAACATATTCCGTAGCGATCTTGCCCTTTAACTTAGGTTCAAAAATGGCTTTAAAATCATCAGCAAAATCCTTTCTAATAATAAAGACCACTTTGCCAAAACCAGCCCTGATCGCATCGTAAATTGAATAATCCATTATTGTTTCACCTGAAGGACCAAAAGATTGGGTCTGTTTCATACTTCCGTAGCGGCTAGCCATACCTGCAGCTAAGATCAAAAGAGTTGGTTTCATATTATTTTAAATCTATATCTTAAATTGCCTCATTTATATGGGCGAGTTATTAATTGTAAATTTGTGTCACGAAAATAGGGCAATCGAACAAATTATATATGAAAAATGCTTTTTGATAACTCAAATATAAAGGTCGATCACCTTGAAAATCAATTATTGGACCAATTAGGAATAGAACTCTTTGTTCTGCGCCTGGACCTTATCCATCCAATTATTTCCGGCAATAAATTATTCAAGCTATTTTATTTTCTACAGCATGCGGAGAAATTTCCCCACAAGCATATTATAACCTTTGGGGGAGCCTATTCCAATCATTTGGTTGCGACCGCATATGCCTGTAAATTAAAAGGATTAAAAAGTATTGGCATTGTAAGAGGAGAAAGACCTATGATACTATCTCATTCATTACAGAACTGCCTGGAATATGGTATGCAATTAAAATTTGTATCCCGTCAGGAATATGATCAAAAAGAAGATGGCATATTTCAAGATAACCTGCTTAAAGAATTTGGTGAAGTTGTTATTATACCCGAAGGTGGTTATTCTTCTTTAGGAGCAAA
>Ga0302303_10002276_pt1 | contig 11768 bp, 13 predicted proteins | sample III_Palsa_E2_1_FD_194542 | JGI IMG/M metagenome (GOLD analysis project Ga0302303, IMG submission 194542) | Peat permafrost microbial communities from Stordalen Mire near Abisko, Sweden - III_Palsa_E2_1 | ecosystem: Environmental > Terrestrial > Soil > Palsa > Peat permafrost | place: Sweden... | reverse complement strand
TGTTTCCCGAAACGCGTTTTTCGTTGGTTGATTCTATCGGCAAAAAAATAAAGGTGGTAAACGAGGTGGCCAATGCCTTGGGTTTAAAAAACCTGAAGGCCGAACACTTGCGCGCCGAACAGGTAAATGAAAAATTTGATTTTGTAGTATCGCGGGCTGTTACCCGCTTAAAGGAGTTTTATCCCTGGGTAAAAGACAAATTCAACAAACAATCAAAAAATACCCTGCCCAACGGCATCCTCTACCTAAAGGGCGGCGACCTTGAACAGGAAATTGCCGAATCGGGGTTAACCGTCCGGCAATTTCACCTCAAAAATTATTTCGAAGAAGAGTTTTTTGAAACCAAGCAGGTGGTTTACGTAAAAGGGTAATTATTTATAGGCAATTACTATAACCTCACGCAATTGCTTCGTCAGGTTGCGGTTTCCACCTATAGAATAATGAGGCTCGTCAGTTGATTTTATAGGATTGTCATCCTTATCCACCAATGCAAAATGAAGCGGCAACACATAATTCATACCCGGTTTTAAGGCAGAAGCATCACAATTTTGCAAAACTCTTCTTGTTTCATCATTTAAAACGCCCGAGCTTCCCTGGGCTATACTGATTTTATCTACTTTATAATTAGGTGTCACTGTAAATGCTGCCAAAACCAATCCCGTTTTGTTACTATCCCTTGCAGCTTTTGGATACCTTACGGTGCGTTGAATTTGTTTATAAAAGCTGCTGTAATCCATATTTGCATTTACATCAGGAATGATTTTCGCTGATGCAGCAGGGCTTTTGCCTGCCGGCGGCACAGGTGGCGGGCGCTTATCAATAGGAGCCGGGGGCGGGAACTTTACTATAAACGCCTTCATTAAACTATAATTCCCTTTTGCAGGAAAGGTATACCCATATTTCTCGCTCAGCATTTTTACATCAGCAGCCGATGCCGAACTTGCAGTGTATATGTTCCTGGTGCCATCTTTATCATAAATACTAACCCAAAGGTTCACTTCGTTGCCCTGTACAAATTTGCGCTCGGTATATTTAAAACCTTTACCGGTATACCCGCTTTTAAGGAAACTTATTTTAACAGGTGGCGCAGGCGGAGGTGGCGGCGGCCGTTTATCAACTGCGGGCGCTGGTGGCGGCGGCGGTAGTTTAGGATATATATTCATGGTAGGGAAGGTGTAACCATATTTATTTTTCAGCAAGCTGATCTCAGCCGTTGTAGCCGAATTGCGGAAATATTCTTTCTCGGTGCCATCCTTTTCGGTAATAATAACCCGGTAATTGGTTTTGTTGTGTATCAAATAACCATCTTCCCTAAACTTGTAACCTTTACCGGTATAAGTAGCTTTTGGTTGAGGCGGTGCAGGTGGGGGCGGGGGTGGTGCACTATGTTTAGCCGTATCTTCCTCAATCTTAACATCATATAATACCCTTACATCAATACCTCTTTTAGCTAAATCATTTACATCTTTATTGCTGATGTTGTACGCCGTATAGTTTCTTATACTACCATCAGCACGTTTGTAGCTAAATTTATCGGTAATCATACTTTTACCATTTTGGCGTACCGACAACTCCCTGTTTGGTTCAGGAACTTGCGGGCTTGTATTTGCTTTATCAATACGATTAGGCCCGGTATGATGGTTTAAAGCTGTTTCATCGGTATTGATAGTGGTTGCAGGTTTAGTGCTGGTAGGGGCTAAATCAACCCAGCCATAATCCTTACTGAAAGCCAGTGTTGATACACAAAGCAGGCCCGCGCAAATGGGCACTGCCACCAGGTACTTCAGCCTTGCCAAGCCACCCGAACGTTTTTGATGTAACATAATAATCCTTCTTTTTAACAGGTTATAATTGAAAAATGAATGTGTAATAGATGAACCGCCCAGCCCGTAAGCGTTGTTCAACAAAAAGGCAGAATAATCGGATACATCGGTATTGCCCGCGGTTTTTTCATCGGCAATATATTCGTGTACCGCCTTTAGGCTTATTTGTAATAGATAGATGAAAGGGTTAAACCAGCAAACAATCTTCAACAACTCCACAAAAATTATATCCGCCGAGTGCTTTTGCTTTATATGCACCAGCTCATGCCTGATAATGGTTTCGGCTGCCGTTATATTGGCATTTATAAACAGGTAATTAAAAAACGAGAACGCGGTATCCTGGCCGTCAATTTCTACCAGTTTATAATCATTGGCTTGGGTCAATTTGCTATGGCTAAGTATATACAGGCGGTACAGTTTCATCATAAAAATCGCCAATAAAACCGCTGCGCCAAATAAGTACAAGTAGAAAACACCATCCTGCCAGGTAAAATTAACAACTGGTTTTGGGGCTATGGCATAAACCAACTGCTGCTGCTGTACAGGTATATAATTAATCGTGGTAACTACTGGCTGCTGCAAAACAGGGGCAGGGTGTTTTAATACGCCCAGTTGTAAAAACGGCAATACAAAAGCCAGCACACAGCTCCCTATTAAATAGGCCCGGTTAAGCGCGTAATGCGTTTCCTTGTTTAAAACCAGGCAATAACCTATATAAAATATGCTTAGATACAGGTTTGCTTCTAAAATGTAATGCAGCCAGTTCATTTTTTTTTGTTTTTAAGTTGATCAATCAGCGCGGTTAGCTCATCCAGTTCCTTAAGCCCCAGGTTTTTTTCATCGGCAATAAACGATACCAGGCTTTTGTACGAATCATCAAAATAGTTTTTCATAATCTTATCCAGCGAAAACTTCTTGTATTTCTCCTCGCTAATCAGCGGGAAATACACGTGTGAGTTGCCATAGGCTTTGTGATCGATAAACCCTTTGCCTTCCAGCACCCTTACTACCGTTGATACCGTATTGTACGCCGGTTTGGGTTCGGGTATTTTATCAATGATATCCTTTACAATGGCTTCGTTTAGCTGCCACAGTATTTGCATTACCTGTTCTTCTGCTTTGGTGAGTTCTTTAATTTTCATAGCAAACTATTTTTATAGTTAGGCTAAGGTATAACTATTTTTATAGTTTGCAAACTATTTTAATAGTTTTTATAAAATATTGGCAATGATATACAAATTTACGGCGATGGAAAATTCTATAGAAATAATTAAAATTGCATCATTCTCTTTTTGCTTTGGTGTTTTTTTCGGATGTTTGATATCTGCTTTATATTCAGGCAGAAAGAAAAATGACATCTCTAAACCTTAATTACATAAGCATAATTATACCCGTTGCTTTTTTCATTATCCCATGTTGGGATTTAATTAGAGATAGCGAGAAAAGAGGCTTACATAAGATAACAAAGTTAGGTTGGGTTATGTTGATTTTTGCCCTAATTGCGGGTTGTTTATCAGCATCTACTATTTATGTTGCGAGTAAAGAAAAGGATAAAGCAGACAGCACGGAAGCAAAAATGCGGAGAGCGGATAAAAAAGAAATTTTAGGCTTTGTGAACGACGCCTTTAAAACCCATCAAGCATCATTTAATCCAATTACTAAGACCATAGTAAAACTTGTTGAAAGAACCGACACAATTAAGACCTTTGATACTACAAAAAGCGCTATAATTCATCCGGTAATGGATTTGAGCAATAATGGAAATAATAAAAATCCTATTTTTTTAAGGGAGGGCGAAATAACTTATTTTTCGGTTTATTATGCTCCAATTAATAATGGTGTTGGATTTAATATAAAATCACAAATATTCTATATTAAAAAGATAGGAGTCAATTTTTATTTTGGTGGAACCATTTCTGGTAAATCGTCAACTTTAGAAGCTGTTAAGGGCAAAGAAAGTTTTGCAAAGTTCGGATTTGGGTTGCCAGAAAACAATATATATCCCGATACAATGTTGGTTTACCTAAAAGTAAGTTTTACAAGCAATCAAGAAAGTACACGGTTAGAGCCGCTTTTTAGACGTTACTTTTATGTGGTTTTTCCAAATAAGCCAAATTCCATTGAAGATTATCCTATTGTTCACCCAGTTGAAAGCACTAAATTAAGTGACGATTTTGAATCCTATTTAATTAAGAACCAATATTATTAATCCTTATCAGGTTTACCAGCTCTTGCAACTGCGCCTAATAAACTGCCAAATTTGGCTTCTTTCAAGTCTGGTGTTTTCTTTTCAGTCACGTCGGTGTTAGCTATTTTTTTCTGCTCTGCTAATAGAGGGCTTTCAATCAATTTGTGCTGTAAGTCTGTACTTGACCTAAGGCTTTTAACGTGCTTCAAGGCTTCTTTACGTAAAGCTATAACCCTATCAGACTTTTTAGTTATACCAGCCGTCAATAAAGCCGAGTCAAGGACTTCTAAATTAGCCAATACTATAAGCTGATGCGTATCTGCAACATCTCTAATATTAAGTCCTTTTTTTGCTAATTCCGGGTTTTTTTCGCGCCATTGTGCAGATGTATAGCCAAACATAGCCATATATATAATATCTGATGCTTCTGCATATATAATCCCTTGTTTATTTACAGGTAATGTAGTAGCAGGTATTAATACATCTTTTACCGCATCTGTTTGTATTTTAAAATTAACCTTACTTACAAATCGCCTAACATCCCATTGTCCGCCTAAAATTCTTGCTTCGTTTTGCCTTAATCTTTTGAATTCTTTAATTACAGCCAGTTTAAAAATCGGATCAAGCCATGTGCAGAATTCCATGGCTATGTCCTCATGCGCAAACGTGCCTCCGTATTTTCCTGGCCTTGCTTCAATGCCAATAGCCCCAGTGCTTTCAACCCATCTTTTAACTGACAAATTGAACCTATTTACCCCGGATTCATTTCTAATTACCATGAATTCGGGGTAATTAAAATTTGCATTTTCTGAATACTCCCATGCCCCCAAATACTCTATTGTATTTTTATTACTTAACCACCTGTCAATAGTTCCATTTCCATTGCCGCCACTATGCGCCTCTACTATTGCAGTAAGACAAATAAAGCTACCTTTGTCATTGCGGATTACTGTAATGTTTTTCCCGTTTATCTCGAATGTTTCGTTGCTCATTTTATTAATACTTTATAAGTTAAACGACCTGTTGTATTAGCTAATACTAAATCAAACCTACCCGATGTAGTCATTTTACGAGTATTATATCTTAAAGCATACTCATTAACATACGCCTGTAAGTGAGGTACACTAACCCAATGGTAAATGCCGTCAATACCACGTTTTAAATGGCTCCAAAAGTTTTCTATGCCGTTGGTGTGAAATTTACCATTAACATATTCTTTTGCGCTATGATTAACCCTGCCATGTATGTATTTCCAACCTAATATATCATAAGTCCTGTATTCGTCAGTAATTACTATACTACCCTCTTTAATAGACTTCTTTATCAAAGGCATCAAACTTTCAGATTTTGTGTTAGGTACGGCGAAAACCTTTACTTGTCCAGTAACACGGTCTTTCATACCCAATACAGGGGCTTTAGTATCTACGCTACGGCCTTGTGTGCTTTTAGTCTTTTTATTTGCATGTTTATTCTTTTCAGCACCACCGATAAAGGTCTCGTCAATTTCGGTTATGCCGTCAAATTGTTTCTTAAAGCTATCAGTATTAAATGCAAAACGCAAACGATGCAACATAAACCATGCGGTCTTTTGTGTAACGTCAATATCTTTTGCTAATTGGTGGCTTGAAACGCCTTTTTTATGGCTTGAAAATATATACAATGCCATAAACCATTTTATAAGAGGGATTTTAGTATCTTCAAATATAGTTCCGACCTTAGCATTAAAATACTTCTTAGTGTTTTTGCACATAAAACGACCGTCTTTCATGGTGTAAACCTTTGAAGTTTCATCGAAAGGGGAAACTACCTGCCCGTTCCAACGCATTTCAGCTAGGTAATCCATACAGGTCTTTTCATCGGGGAAAGCTTTAATTAAATCTAAGATGCTTTTAAAGTCGAAATCCATAGCAGTAATTATTAATCTACCGTAAATATCGACATAATAAAATTAAGAAACAAATTTATTTACCGTAAATTTGTATATCATTGCCAAAATATTTTATTTTTCCCCGTAGAGACGCAATACTTTGCGTCTCTTTTCCTATTTTTAGAAGCTTAAACCACTATGTCGCTACACCAAAAACTTGCTTTAACCTTCATTAAAAACATCGGGCCATCCGCAGTAAGGGCGTTGCTGGATTATTTTGGCAACGAAGAGGAAATATTTAAAGCCAAGCCATCCAGCTTTATCAATGTGCCCGGCATAGGCAGCTTTAAATCCAAACAGCTAAATTTTGATGAAGCCCTGCAAAAAGCAGATGAGGAGATAAAGTTTATTGAAGCCAATGGCATAGATGTTATATTTTATACCGATGACCGTTTTCCCAAACGCCTCAAAAATTGTAATGACGCGCCGGTATTGCTATACAGCAAAGGCAACGCTAACCTAAACGAACAGCGCATCATCAGTATAGTAGGCACCCGCAACGCTACCGATTACGGCAAACAGCTATGCCACGATTTGGTAGAAGAACTAAAACAGTATAACATACTTATTGTAAGCGGTCTGGCGCATGGCATTGATGTGGCAACGCATAAAGCCTGTGTTAAGCTAAATGTACCAACCCTTGGGGTGCTGGGTCATGGGTTGGATAGGGTATACCCCTCGCAAAATAAATCTACTGCGGATAAGATGATTGAAAACGGCGGGCTGCTATCCGAATATCCATCGGGCACCAATCCCGATAGGGAAAACTTTCCGCAGCGCAACCGCATTGTAGCCGGCATGGCCGATGCAACAGTAGTAGTGGAGGCCAGCATAAAAGGCGGGGCGTTAATTACTGCCGAAATTGCCAACTCCTATAACCGCGATGTGTTTACCTTCCCCGGCAGGGTAGGTGATGAATTTTCGGAAGGTTGTAATTTTTTGATAAGGCATAATAAAGCCTCATTGCTCTTAAATGTTGCCGATTTAGCTTACAGCCTGGGTTGGGATAAGGAGGGAAAGCCCGCGATTAATACTCAGTTTGTATTACCTATTGATTTGAGCACCGATGAACGCCTGATATTCGAAATCATTCAACAAAATAAACTCCCGCTGGCTATTGATGATCTTACCATTAAAACCAATATGCCCATGAGCCAATTGGCCATGAATTTGCTGAATATGGAAATGCAGGGCTATATCACTTCGCTGCCGGGTAAAACCTACCGGGTTAATTAATCCAGCTCTTTAGGGGTGGTGTACCATAAAAACTCGCCATTGCCTTCGCTTACCATTTTCCAGCTTTCAATTTCAAATTCAATAAATACTACAGAGCCGGGATCCATATTTTCTGTTTTGCCGGTTAAATGAAAAATCACATCGCTTATAGCAGGATTGTGGCCAATCAACCCTATAAAATCATATTCATCGGGCAGGTTTTCAACAATATTAAACAGGGCTTTGGTGCCGGCGTCAAATATTTCATTAACCAATATAGGCGCGGGTAACGAAAGGTGCTCGGCCAATACATTTGCAGTTGATAGCGTACGCAAAGCCGGGCTGCTAATCAGCACTTGTGGAATAACGCCCTTACTATGCAGGCGCTGTGCCATTATCCCGGCATCTTTAATTCCCGATGGCGTTAAGGGCCTTTCAAAGTCATTAGTATAACCTGTTTCGTGGCTGGCTTTGGCGTGGCGTATCAATAACAGTTTTTTCATTATGTAAAAATAAAAAAGAGGAGTTTAACTCCTCTTTTAACTTGTTTTAATATTTTTTGTTTTTGCTTAGAAAAATATACCTACCGATAAAGTTAAAGCGCGGTTATAGGCTTTTGAGGTTATGCCCTCATTATCAGCGGTGCCCTTGTTGTAGATATTCCTGAAACCATAATCATAACCTAAATTAACTAAAAAGCCGGTTTCAACCTGGTAGCTAATGGATGGGTCGACACCGTAATCCAATGGTTTAATTTCATCGGGGCCATCACCAATATTCAGGGTTTCGGTAAGTTTTGTGGTGGTGGTTTTCTTTGTGGTAGTAATATCAAGCGTACCTGTTGTGCGGCCGCGAAAGCAATAGCCAAGGTAAGGCCCTAAGGCAAACCTTAATGAGTTTTTATCACCTTCGGGTATGCTGTAAACTAAATTTACCGGTACCTCGCCATAGTAAAGGTATGTCCTGGTGTTCGAATTTATTGTAATATCACTGCCCGATGTAACAATGTCCTTTTCATTACCGCCGGTACCTGCGTAGTCAAAGCCGATTTCAAATGAAAAGCTTTTCTTCCATTTATAGTTTAAATATACCCCCGAATTCCAGGTTACTACCGGGCTTGTTGTAATTGATGCGGATGAGCCGGTTACAGTACGCGGCATACTGGCCAAGCTAAGACCCTCTTTAATTCCAAAGGTTAACCGGTCTACATTTACAGTATAACCATCTATATCCTGGGCAAACGTGGTAAGAGAAGCTGCGGACAGTAAAAACAGGAGTAATAGTTTTTTCATAGTTTTTTTATTGGGGTTGATAAAATGCTAAAAGTAGCCTTTTTAGGCTAAAAACCAAACCTTTAACGGCTATGTACCATATTAATTACAATTTTTATTTACAAAAATCGATCACCAGGTTTTCGGGTATGTCGTTCATACATTTAAAATGGCCCAGCGGGCATTTTTCGAGCCCGAATTTGGAGCACGGGCGGCATGGCAGGTCAATTTCAACCACAATGGCATCCTTAACATGATAAGGTTGTACGCCCAGCAGTTCGGGCGCGGTGCCGCCCCAAACAGAGGCTATCGGGCGGTTAAATGCTTCGGCAATATGGGTAAGGCCGGTATCAAAGCCCACCACCTTTTCGGCCTTTGATACCAGGTATACCGATTCATCAAGCGAGGTGATACCGCAGGCATTATAAATTTTGTCGCCAAGTGCCTGTGCAATTATCTCGCCGTTGGCCTTCACATCATTTCCACCCAATAAAACAACCGGGTAGTTTATTTGGCGACAAATATTAATAATCTTTTCATTAGGCATCCGCTTTGTAAAATGGGTAGCGCCAATAACAAAGGCAATGTATTTGTTTTGGTGCGATTGCGGTAACAGTTTGGATAGCTCATGCCCGGCCTTTAAATAATAATTGATAGGCAGGCCATCATTTTTTATGCCTAAAAATGCTGTTGCTTTAAGGTAACGGTCCACCAAATGCACGGGTGGCACCAACTTTAAATTAAGTTTTAAGCTTAGCCATTTGCGTATAGTTTGTTTACGATAGGTTGATGATTTTATACCTGTGCGCAATTTAATAATGGCGGTGCGCAGGTTATTATGCAGGTCGATGATGTAATCGTATTTTTCGGCCTTAATCTCCGCTATGGTATCTGATAAATTGGGCTTAAGCAGCAGCAATTTATCGGTGTAGGGGTTGTTATCGTAGATATATTTAAAGGCAGGCTTGGTTAAAAAGTGAACTTCGGCGCCGTGCAATTGCTCTTTAAGGCAGCGAACCACGGGTGTGGTGTAAATGATATCGCCCATTGAGCTAAAGCGGATGACCAGTATCTTCATGTTTTGCTGCGTATCAGGTTATTTGTTTCCTGATTTTTTGGATAATAGAAGTTGATGAATACCCTTCTACAAAAGTAATTGTTTTTACTTCGCCGCCGTTGGCCAGCACTTCTTTGGCGCCAACAATATTTTCTATCTCGTAATCCGCACCTTTAACCAATATATCGGGCAGCAGTGTGGTAATTAAATTACGCGGGGTATCTTCATCAAACAAAACAACAGCATCTACAAAAAACAGGGCCGCGAGTAACGCCGCGCGACTATTTTGGTCATTCACCGGCCTGTCGTCACCCTTTATGCGTTTAACCGAGCTGTCGGAATTTAAACCGATAACCAGTTTATCGCCCAGTTCGGCAGCTTTTGAAAGATAGGTAATATGGCCAATATGCAGCAAATCGAACACGCCGTTGGTAAACACCACTTTTTTACCCTCGTTTTGCCATTGGCTCACCCGGGGTTTAAGCGATGAAAGTTCGCTTATCTTGTTTAAAAGTGTTTGTTCAATATTGGTTCCCATCCGTTGAGCCTATTAAAAAAGATCGTCAATCGCTTTGCAAAATATATGGCCTATCAGTATATGCATTTCCTGTATGCGCGCGGTGGTATCTGCCGGTACAACAATATTCAAATCGCATAGGCCATTCATTTCGCCGCCATCCCTGCCCGAAAGGCCTAAAGTTTTGCAGCCCATTTCCCTGGCGGTGGCAAAAGCGTTTAACACACCCTGGCTTTTACCGCTGGTTGATATGCCGATAAACAAATCGCCTGGTTGTGCCAGCGCCTCTACCTGGCGGGCAAATACACGGTCGTACCCATAATCATTAGCAATAGCAGTTATGGCCGATGTATCGGTTGTTAAAGCTATCCCCGCAAAAGCCTTGCGGTCTTTAACATAACGGCAGCAAAGCTCGGCAGCAATGTGCTGGGCATCGGCAGCACTACCACCGTTGCCGGCAATTAATATTTTATTACCCTTTATTGCCGCGCTGGTAAACATTTCGCAGCCTGCTTCAATATCGGCAGTAAGCAATTCAATTACCTTTTTTATGGTGTTTTGATGGTCGTACAGTTCTTCAATAACCATGGTTGCTGTTTAAGATTGATTTTTTTTATCATTAACCATATCGGCAATAATTTCGTCAATGGTAGTAGTTGCACTGCCTAAATGCCTTATCACAATGGCAGCAGCATGGTTTGCCAGTTCACAGGCTTCGGTAACGCTTAACCCCGAGGCTAAAAAATAGGCAATGGCAGCTAAAACCGTATCGCCGGCACCCGTTACATCAAATACTTCGGTGGCCTTAACGGGCAATAACTCATAGCCGTTTTCGGTAAAAATAGCCATTCCTTCTTCCGATAAGGTAACAATAATATAGGTGACGCCGGTTACTTCAAATATAATTTTCGCGGCGGCCTGCATATCTTCAATAGTATTTATTTTATCGGTTTTGGCTGCCTCGGCTAACTCTTTTTTATTGGGTTTGATGATAAAAGCACCCTTATATTTCTGATAATCAATCCCTTTAGGGTCAATTACTACCCGTATTTGCTTTTCGTTAGCGGCTTTGATAATGCGTTGGGTTAGCCTATCGGAAAATAAACCCTTTTTATAATCGGATAATACCAGCATGGCGGTGCCTTCAATAGCCGGTATTAGCTTTTGCATCAGCTCATCTTCCGCATCTTCGCTCAATTCAAAGGTAAGTTCACGGTCAATCCTCACTATTTGCTGACTGCCGGCCAATACTCGGGTTTTAAGGGTAGTGGGGCGGTTAATATCTTTTATAACGATATTTGTATTGATCCCTTCCTCCAAAGCTATAGCTGTAAGCTGATCGCCGGCAGCATCATGGCCAATAATACCAGATAAGGTAACATCGGCACCTAAACTCACCAGGTTTTGCGCCAGGTTTGCCGCGCCGCCAAGGGTGTAAGTTTCATTTTTCACGTTCACAATAGGTACCGGCGCTTCGGGCGATAGCCTTGTGGCACCGCCCCATATATAATGGTCAATCATCAAATCGCCTATTACCAGCAAAGTCGGTTTTTTTGCCGATTGTCCTATGGAACGTATTTTATCTATTAAAGTCATTTTTCGTCATTGGGTCATTAAGTCATTGGTTATTTTTTATACCAACACTTTTACTAATCTCTAATCACCAACCTCTAATCACTTGCGGCCAAAAGCCACACCAATTTCCTGCAATGATAAGGCATTAAAACATCTTTCTTTATATAAGCCGCCTTTACGTGCAACTAATATACC
>Ga0302303_10002271_pt1 | contig 11786 bp, 4 predicted proteins | sample III_Palsa_E2_1_FD_194542 | JGI IMG/M metagenome (GOLD analysis project Ga0302303, IMG submission 194542) | Peat permafrost microbial communities from Stordalen Mire near Abisko, Sweden - III_Palsa_E2_1 | ecosystem: Environmental > Terrestrial > Soil > Palsa > Peat permafrost | place: Sweden... | reverse complement strand
TTGGCTTAAATATTGGAGGATGTAAAAATGACTATACGACAATAAAAAAAAAATTGCCAGCATCTGTTTTAGAGGAAGTCTTAGAATATTCGCAATTTTTGCAACAAGAATTAATAGCACAAATTAATTTTATACAACAAAAAAAAAGTAAATACATATCAAAATCTTTAAAAAATAAGAAATAGTTACTAAATTCATGTCATAATTTCGCTTATGACTTACACTTATTAGACGATCAACGAAAATATAGGAAGTGACAATAAAAACAAAGAAAAAAAGCTCCTGGATTAGAACTTTTACCACAAGTTAACTCTGGTAAAAAAGAGATATTCCTTATCCCAGCCTAAGAGATTACTTTACAATAAAATGGCTTGTAAGAAAAAAATAACCATATTTAAAAAACCTTTCAACGCCCGTCTTTACAGAGAAATTAATTACAGAAGTTTTTAATACCTAGATAGACTAGGCTTGATTACAATTCATTAATTACAAAAACGGCTTAATAAGTATGTTTAGTAAAAACCAATATAAAAGTTTTTCAAGCTAGGTAGAGCCAACGTATTCCAGAGATTTATACAAAACTACTATTTTGTAATAACTTGGCTTAAATATTAGAGGTAACCTTAAATATGGATAGAAAAGGAATAATACCAAAAGTATTTTTAACAAAATGCCTCATGCAACAGGTTTACAAAATATATTAATTAACATATTATGAATGTTAAATGTTTTTGCAACAGGTACACATAAAAACGTAAAAGAATTATATATATACATTAAAAAAACAAACATTCATAATTAAGTAAATAATAGTTTATTTTATATGTTATTATTATCTTAAATAGTATATAATATTAGCAATATAACAGTAATAATAGTAAAAAACAACATTATGAAAAATCTTTAGGGTTTTCATAATGATTTGTATAATGAGTTTAATTTTTTTATCTTATTACAACCATCGATGCTAATTTAACCATAAATTTATCGGAACAATAGTATAACTGATTATATGCTTACATATACAAAGGGGTTAGATAGCTTATCAATATTATTTATTGTTTTAAGTACTTTTAATAATTGCATGTATTTAACATCCCCTGTAATACGTATGGTCGAAAAGGCTTTTTTGTTTATTATTTATCATTGAGTTAGCGTTAGTGAATGTTTTTACAGTAACTGAAATTTTGTATAATTTTTATATTTTATTTGAAGCATATTAATTCTGTATTTTTGATATTGGTATTTGGGGATCACGTCTGAAAAAATATCTGCAGCTATGAATTTTTTATTTATAGTTATTTGGTTCTTATTTATGTTAGCATTATAATATATATTATAATACTGTGGATCAACAAATCTAGTGTGGTTAAAGCTATGAATTTTCACCAATAGTGGACATTTAATTTGGTTATATTCTTTATTGCTTTTGCTGTAAAATACCCATGTTCCGTTTCATTTGTGGTTGCCTAAGGCTCATGTAGAGCACCAACAGCAGGTAGTGTTTTATAGCAGGAATATTATTAAAATTAGGTAGTTATGGTTTTGTTCGATTCAATATTTTTGTTTCCATAAGTACAGAATTTTTTAGACATTTATTTTAATCTTAGCGTTAATCGGGATATTACTCTTCCTTTACAATCTAAGACAAATGATTTGAAACGTATTATTGCATATTCATCTGTTCTCATATGAATATGTGATTCTTGGTGTTTTAGTGATAGTGTTTATTTGTTATTGGATCTATTTATTAATGCTTAGTCATGGCTTAGTTTCGCAGGTCTTTTTTTGGCCGTAGGTTTTTTATATGATAGGTACCATTCTAGGAATGTCATTTATTTTAGGTTTAGTTATGGTGATGCATTATATACAATTATGTTTTTAATTTAATTTTATTAAACATTGGGTTTCCACCAACACAATTTTATTTCTGAATTTTTAATTCTTAATACGTAGTCCAATCAAATATTCTTGTGGGTATTTTAAGTACGTTAGGTATATTTGTTTACTCGGGTGTTGTTTGTTATTAGTTTTTACACGTATTTTTTTGGTGACTTTTCTGTACAGGAGGTTTTAATATATAAATTATTTTTATGATTTAACTTTTCGTGAGTTTGTTGCTATTTTTCCTTATTCTCGGTGCAATATTTTAGGTTTTAATCCTGGATTATTATAAATTATCTTTTTTTTGGCTTAGCTGCTTGGGGTATTTAATTTAAAAATTTTTATATAACTTACAAAAAAAATGCTGAAAAAATCTTATGACCCTTTTTTTTGGTATTAAAAAACTATTTTAGTTTATGGGTAGGAGAAATCTTAGGATCCCTTTTTTTCGGTATAAAAATTAATTCTATTGTTTATGCCAATGTGTATGCGTCTCAAAAATGTTTTTTTATCTTAAAATGTTTTTTTATCTAAAAATGTTTTTTTATCTTAAAATGTTTTTTTATTGTAAATATTTTGAAAGAGGCAACCAATGGATCAAGTGAAATCTTTATTACAAACGATAACCAAATTTACATCCGAGCATCCATATATCTGTAGTTTTATCGGGATTAGTATAAGTCTTGTTGCAGGGTATTATATTTATGAATATGTGACTTATATTCCTATAGTTGATGTGTTACAATCATCAGAAATACTTATTTTCAGTATTTATCTCGTCATCCTGAATATAAATTTTTATGTAACTTTACTAAGTTAACTAATTTGAATACAACAACATTAGACTTTATGAATAGTGTGCTTGCCAGAATAAGTTTAATGAAAGATGCCATTTCTGTACAGGCGATTTCATTTGAAGAATTGGATTTATTTATTACATCCTATGAGCAAAAAATTAACATTTTAGTTTTAGCTAGGTGTATTCGGCAAGATGAATATTTTTATGCCGAAATGGTAGTTAAACAATTATATACGTTATATAAGTGTTATCATGGTATAACCTGGTAGTGTATAAAAAGTTAATTTTTAGAATATATTTTAAAGTGTTAAAAAACTATTAAAATAGTTTTTATGGGTAGGAAAAAATCTTATGACCCCTTTTTTTAGGTATAAAAATAAACGATTAAGTTAGTTTTTTATGGGTAGGATGAAAATCTTATGACCCCTTTTTTTAGAAAGATGTATAAGAATAAGAGAAATAAAAAGGTTTTTAATTATAAATATGGAATTTAAACACTTTAAGCAACTATTGCAATTTTCTAAAGAATCATGGTTATCTAATATCTTGGCTAAGTCAGCTAAGACAATTAATTTTAGGTTATACTGTGTTGATAGTAAATTAACTACAACATTGTATCTTATTTATAAAATAATGTATCTCATTTTAGAAATTATTTTTACATTATATTGATACAAAAAAAATGCTGAAAAATTTTTATTAAAAAAAGTTATTAGAGAGGTAGTTATCGTGATCATTTAATTTTAAAACAAGAGGCTTTATCGTGGAGTATGGTTTGATCACAATGGACAGAATTTGATTCCAGGAATATATAAATTAAGTAGACGAAGTGTCGAACAAAAAAACCATTAGAGAAAGAAACACATTATTACAATATTCATGCTGGGTAAATGTATAGCCTTCGTAAAAGAGGTATTAATTCATCTTTAATATACGTAATGTTATATCGTTATGTTCTTATGATTACGTATGCATTTTTTAGTATAATATCCTAACTATGTAGTTCATGATTTCTAAAAAAAAACAAAGCTTTCGTTATAAACGAGCTAGTGTTATGAATTAAGAAAGCAATCACAGTAAAAAGTCAGATGATTTTGATTATGTATTGATGAAGTAAGAAATTTAAGCCAATTATTTTTAGATGATTAAATATATCAAAATTCCTTAGGAAGCCAAAATTCTTTTACTGACAATAAATAAAACTAATAAGGATACCAAATAACAACACGACATGCAAAATAGCCGCAGATGCTGTTAATGATCATGTTTATTGTTTTTCAAAAATAAAATTACCAGTTTATAGAACAACTTTAGTTGAATCTTAGATAAAACAATCGATTTACTTAGCATATGTTCTTAGATAATGCAAAAGGTACCTCAATCACAATCCAAATACAATGTTACCTATAGGTCAATTATAATAAGGCATCTAAAGTATTTCCTGCAGCAATGGCTCCGAAAAAGAAATTATGATATGTAGGGGTCTTTTTTAAGTCACATCCAGATTTACGAGAATATTGACAGATATTCTTTTAAGGGTCATCCCCTAAAAAAAGATTTCCGTTAACGGGGTATTTAGAATTACGATATCTGTAATAAAGAAAACATATTATTTGCACCTATCAGTTTGCCAAAGAATTTCGCGTTTTGTCTTTGTTCTTTATTCTATAGTTAAGAAAATAGAATATGACGACGAGATGGATCGAAATACTATGAGAATTATCGAAGTAGTTAATCAACAAAGTTTAATAATAACCAAAGAAATGTTAAGGATTTTACCCAAATTAGAGGCAGCGTTAAAAGAAAACAATAATAATTTGTATTTTGCAACAACGATCGAATATAATTCGTTAGAGAGAAAGTATCATTTTTGGCATCTGAGAAAGCAAGAGCTTTTTAGACTAATTGTTTCGCCAAATATACAAAAGCTTGCTAAACCTTTACTTTAAAACAAAAAAGTTGTTTTTTATATTTTTTGTGTGTTGTGGTGATAGATAAATAATGATGTTAATGTATTATTACCCTTTTTAGGATTTACATTATCCTTTTTTGTCGTTATATGGGAAAAAAGCAGCAAGTTGTTATCTATAGGATCTGTAGATTAGCATTAATTTTGTCAATATAAGATTTGAAAAAGTATGTTAGAAGAAATAACATATATTTATAATTTACATGGTTACATATGGTAATTTGAACTAAATTTTATGTTTTTATATGATCATTAGCCTCAATAATGATGTATTAATAACTTTATAACGTTATTAGTATGATATATTCATATAGTTATTAAATGAAGATCCATCATTATAAGATTTCTTTCATATTAGCTTTTTTTTGTTTTACAATGTTAAAATGGTCACCTCGGAAATTATGTCAATTTTTTCTAGGTTGGGAAGGCGTGGATTAGCCTCTTATTTGTTAATTTTTTTTGGGTAACTGAAATGAAGCCAATAAGGAGGACTTAAAGCAATTATGTAAATCGTATAGGAGATATTTTTTTATGCTTGCTTAGCATTAATGTGGATCAATTTAAGTGTTTGACTTTGGGGTATATTTAATGTTTATGCAACAATGATGATGAGGAAAGTTATATTCATTAATTTTTGGTAATTATCTTTGTTATGTTATTAGCATTTGTTTATTAATAGCGCATGTGCAAAATAGCACAAATTTTGTTACATACTGGTTACCAGATGCATGGAAGGACTACACCAGTATCTCACTTCTTCATTCAGCACAATGGTTACAGCAGGTGTTTCCTAATAATAGCTCATCGTTTATTTTTGCTTGTACACCTAATTGTCTTATTTAATGGTATTATTGGAATAGTAAGGCAATAATCTCGGGTTTATTGGATTAAGTAATATGATTTAAAAAAAATTATGCATATTCAACATGTAGTCAACTGGTTTCATGGTGTTTGCTGCGGATTAGGTTATTATAATTAGCCTTATTTCATTTAGTACACATGCTTTTTTAAATGTCTTCTCTTCTATGTTCTGGTGCATTATCCATGCTATAGGGATGATCAAGATATTCGTAAAATGGGTAAACTCATTAGTTTATGCCAATTACGTTTATTGTATGTTGATGGTACTTTAGCTTAACTGGATTTCCAATGTTATTGGTTTTTATTCTAAAGATTATTATTAGAAACAGCTATAATTCTTCATCATAGGTTTTTCTATTTTTTTTATGCTAGTTTTGCGCATTTTTGACTTCTTTTTATTCAATTAGATGCTTTATTTTGTTTTTTCAATGAATTCATTCAATACCTAAATAACAATTTCAAAAATTGAGGATGTCCTTTATTAATGGCTATCCAATGATAATTTAGCTATTCTTGCTATGTATCTGGTTTTTTCTTAAAGATTTATTTATTGGTCTACAGGATTGATTTTTTTACGTATTCCATTGCTAGTCATTATTGGCTTCGTTAATGAATATGAATATGATTTTATTATATCAAATTATTACCTACTTCGCATCGCTTTTCGGTATTTCTTTGGGTTATATTTTTTTAGTTCTCTAAATTTTATACATCTACTTATTTAATTATGGGTTACTAATTTAACAATCAAAAATTTTATTTGATCAAATTATAATTATATTTTGCACAACGTACGGTCTGTTTGGCTATGTTAATATAAAATTATTGATCGCGGTTATTAGAATTTTTTGGTCCTACGGGTTAGCACAATAGTTAAATTTTTAACAAGAAGTTTACTTCTATTATAACGGTTATCTTTTACATTATTATTAATTATTTTTGCCTCTAGTTACTTCTATTAGTTTATATTTTTTTTAATTTATCTTATTTTCTTATATTTTTTTTTATCTTGGTATTTTTTTTTTTAGACAATAAAAGATAAGAAATGGTTTATTATGTTAATATTATTTTATTATAAAAATATAAATAGTTAAAAATTTAAGTTTAACTTAAGTATGAATAAAAAATTTGAAAGATTATTTAAATAAAAAAGTTAACTAAATTATACTAAAGTATATAACGACAAAGCATAAAAAAAATAATTAATATATCTAAATAGTTAACAGTTATTAATTAAAGTATTTTTAAATATTTCTTTTAGTATATAATAAAAACTAGATTTAACTTTAAATATATATTTTATTTTTAAAAATAAAAATATATAAACTAATAACTGGACGGTAAAAAAATACAAAATAACTTCTTATGGCAAAATAATTAATAGAGTTGTCGGAATTTAAAAAATAAAAAATACGTAAATTTAATGTGATATTTGGTTCGTTTAGCAATAAAACGTGTTATAATTTTATAACACGTTAATTTCAGATGCTGCACGGGTATAGTAAGTAGACAATAAGAAGAGTATTAAAAAAACCAGACGAAGAGTATGGGTAATTTTAATAAAAAAGGAAAGAAGAAAAAAAAAAAAAATTTACATATAAACAGATACTTTAGCCATAAAAAAATTTAATGAAGATCTTCTGTAGAGGTGGTCTTTTAAATTACGACGACAAATTCATTATTCTAGGTGGTGGTAGAATTCGGGTAAAAACATATCGTGATATAGTAAAATGATTACGAAAAAACAACGTATCGTCACATATACAAATAAACATAAAACTTTAGTATATACACAGGACATACTTTTGCTCATTTATGGAAAGTAGATTGGATGTATTAATATTACGCTCTAATTTTGTTGATTCAATATAAAGCACGTAATATATTTTTCATGTAAATGTAAGGTTCAAGGACAAATAGAGTTAACCATCTGGTTATTTAGTAAAAAATTTCAGCTTTACATTTTAATAAAAATTATGTCGAATCATAAAAAAAAATTACGTCTACGTATAGAAATAAACGCATATTGCTATACCATCATATTTTATGTTAATTTTCTTGTATGTTAGCTTTAAAATGCAAGAACCAAAACAAAAACCATTACGTATCCTTTACAGATAAAAAAGGCGCCTTGGCGCTTTCGTCAAGCATATGCTAAATATAAAAATAATAAAAAACATGTTTTTTATTAAATAATTGCGTATGAAAAAAATTTTTCTAATTGATGGCATTACGACTTCATTAGAAAATGAAAGCTTAGAAAATCAATTATTGCTGAATTAGAAGAACTGAATTTAGTGATTCTGATGATTCATAAAAAATGATATTAATATAATAGTAAATTAACTGGTTTGGACAAGTACTATTGTAAAAGATGGTGTTGTACAGTAAGTGGCTTAAAAAATGTAAAAGCGGTGAAATGGTTAAATTTCTTGGAAAAGATTTATTTGGTATGGCTAAATCTTGAAAAAAATAGTGTGGTATCGTAATATTCGGAAATGATTTAATATTAAAGCCGGAGACCATTATAAGAACTTCTGATTAATGTCAATCAAGTTGGTGAGGAATATTAGGTGTGTTGTTGATGCTTAGGAAAACCAATGATGGTCAAGGTCTATTTTGGCAGATATAAAATGCGTATGAACGTAAAAGTCCCGGTATATAACAAGAAAATTGTACACGAACCCGTTCAAACGGTATAAAAGCATTGATAGTTTATTACCGATTGGTAGAGGACAACGTGAGTTAATTATTGGGATAGACAAACGGGTAAAACACTATTGCTATGACACAATTTTAAATCAAGCAATATTAATCAAGAATCTATGAGATGTATTGTATTTATGTGGAATTGGACAAAAACGATCACAATTTTAAATATTGTTCAGTTATTAGAAAAAAATGATGCTTAGATATACAGTGTAGTTGCAGCACTGCGTCTGAAAGTGCCCCCTTACAATTTTTAGCTCCTTACTGGTTGTGCAACGGAGAATATTTTGTGATCGCGGTAAGCAGCATTGATGTTTATGATGATTTACTAAACATGCTATTGCCTACGCCAAATGTCTTTATCATTACGTCGACACCAGGTCGAGAAGCATATCCGGAGATATTTTTTATATTCACTCACGATTATTAGAAAGGTCTGCAAAATCGAATGAAAATTTGGTGGTGGTAGTTAACTGCTTTACCAATGTTGAAACCCAAGCTGGTGATGTTAGTGGTTATTCCTACTAATATATAAGTATTACGATGGTCAAATTTCTCAGAAAAAGAATTATTTATAAAGGTATTCGACAGCAGTAAACGTTGGTTTATCTGTGAGTCGTGTAGGTTCTGCGGCAAATTATTCCAATGAGAAAAGTGCAGGTTCTTTGAAACTTGAGTAGCCCTTTATCGTGAAGTTGCTATTCTTTATTCTCAATTTGATGCAGATATGATGATAGTACAAACAATTACTTAGAAAAGGTAACTCCTTACTGAAATATTAAACAACCACAAAATGCTCCACTTCCAGTTTATAAACAAATTTTAATCATTTTTGCGGTATTTTTGGATATTTAGATTCTATGAGTTATCTCGTGTCAATGATTATGAAACTAAATATTCGAATTTGTTGATTCTGAAGATTGTATTCCATTTTTACCTTATTAGAAGGTTTATCTAGTAAGATCATTTTAATGTAAAGATAATGCTCTTATGCTATTTTAACTTATTTTACAACTTATTTTATACATAAAATTATGGGGGTAGTAAGTGGTGTTTAAATTTACTTATTTTGTGAAAAAAAAATATTTAATTTTACAACTCGCAAAAAAATAAGTAAACCACGAAGATTAAATATATACGACAATTTAAAAGAGTAACATCAATAAAACACTAGTAATAGATTCTTTTTACGTACGATTTTCATATGGGGGTAATAGAAATATTTGAACAAACTTATTACCCGTATTTGGTTGGATTTCGTATCAATTTGGAATATATAATTTAAATATTTTCTTTATAATTTAGAAAAGTATTAGTATAGTATCTAATTATCTTTTTATAAAAATATATCTTAATAAATACTGTAACAAGGAAACACCATTAAATATAATTTTCTAAATTATGTCAAAAAGTGCTAGAAAGACATTTCTTTTGTTCAGGTTAGATGGTTGGGTGGATCCTTTCAAATTATCGACGAATATAAAATTATTATATTATTTGATACGTTACCCACTAGTATAAAAACCGTAAACGTGGAGATATAAAAGTTATTTCGTGGATTTAATTAAAAAGAGTTCCTTATTTACAAGTTTATATATTCGTTAGTAGATCATCATGGTCTATTAATGAAGCTAAATTTTAGGTTTAAAAACAATTAATGTTTACAAATAATAATGAATTATTTTTGGGGATATTAATTGTTTCTTGGTAATTCACACTAACGCTAAGTTCTTTTCTATTCTTATTAAAGAAGCATCATTGTTGGTAATTACAAGACCGATTATATTTTAGAAATTATTTTGTAAGATCACTTTTAAGACGTATAGAATATTCAATTTTGTATAAAAATAAAAAAAAATTCTAAATACTTAACCCTTTTGTTATGCTTTCTATTTAATATTATTTTTGGTATATTGTTAAAAATCTTTTAATAGTTGTTCAATTTTAATAAGTGTAGCATATTTAACATTATTAGAAGTAAAATAATGGCAGCCATTCAAAGAGACGAGGACCGTCTGTAGTTGGTGTGTTTGGCTTATTGCAGCCTTTTGCGGATGGTTTAAAATTATTTTCAAAGGAAATTTCTTCCAGCAAAAGCAATAAATTTCTTTTTTTATTTGCACCAATACTTTTCCTTGCACGCATTATTATTATGGAGTGTAATGCTCTTCAAATTAATGCTATTGTGCAGATTTAAATTTGGAATTCTTTATGTTTGGCAATTTCTCGTTATCTGTATATGGTTGATTCTAGGGGATGGAGTTCAAATAATCAATATGCTTATTAGGTGCTTTAGAAGTGCTGCGCAAATGATTCTTATGAGATTGTTTAGCACTTATTATCTTACTGTAGTATTTATGTACAATCATTAAACTCTCTCTTGTTGTTCTAGTCAACAAGATGTTGGTTTATTCTACCGTCTTTCCTGCTTTTTAATGTTTTTTATATCTCGTTGGCAGAAACTCAAGACCTCCGTTTGATTTCCTGAAGCGAAGCTGAACTTGTAGTGGGTATAATTTGAATATGCTAGTATGGGTTTTGCTTTCTTTTTCATTGCAGAATAGCAATATTATTTTTATGTTTTTTTTTGTACGGTCTTTTTCTTGGTGGATGGTTACCACCAACTAATTTTTTTTTATTTTTATTTTCCTAGTATTTTTGGTTTAGTCTTAAATTTTAGTTATTATTATTTTATTTATTTGGGTTCGGGCAGCTTTTCCTCGTTATCGATGATCAATTAATGACCTTAACGTGGATGTGTTTTTACCTGTAAGTTAGCGTTTTTTTTATTTATTTGTGGATAAATATTTTATAAGTTAAACTTAAAACAGTATAATAATGAAAAAAAGCAACCTCTATAGAAGTATAACTAATGAATTTCAGAACTAATAAACGTTATCGTTAAAAAAGAAAAATTTTTAACGACGCCCAAAGACTAATACTAAAAAATGAAAAAAATGTTATATAGCTAGCAATGGTAAGCAGTCGCTATAACAAAGGTATGGATTAAATCCCATTATCGCAAGTTAATAAATTCGTAAATTAATGAGTTATTAATATACTAAACTTTAAAAAGACTAAATCTAAAATATACTTTTTTTTATATTTTACCTAAAAATAGAGAAAGATACTTTAAGGGGATCTTAAGCTTTTTAGTGTTATGGCGGGGTAGAGTAAAGTAGCTCGTAGGCTCATGACCTGAAAGTGGACGTCCGAGTGTCCCTCCGCCAATATTGGAAAATAGCAAATTAATGACTGAGTTTGATCTGGCTCCGGGTGAATGCTTGCAATAAGCTGACACATGTAATCATACGGTTTTTTATTGGACGTGGTATAAGGGTGTAGAGAACAGGGAAATAAATGGTAATAATTATTTTTAGATGATTAATTATATAAAACTTCCCTGGAAAACTAAAATTCTTTTAACAAAATAAATTAAATTAAATATAAGTTAAAGTTATGCGTTAGACTTAAAATTAACTATGAAAAAAACACATTTCAATCATCTGGTTAGCCAAAGCCCCTGGTCAATTTTAACTGCCAACAGCTTATTCTTGATAACTC
>Ga0302303_10002269_pt1 | contig 11795 bp, 12 predicted proteins | sample III_Palsa_E2_1_FD_194542 | JGI IMG/M metagenome (GOLD analysis project Ga0302303, IMG submission 194542) | Peat permafrost microbial communities from Stordalen Mire near Abisko, Sweden - III_Palsa_E2_1 | ecosystem: Environmental > Terrestrial > Soil > Palsa > Peat permafrost | place: Sweden... | reverse complement strand
AAGAGATCCGGCTGATGCGCGGCCCAAGATCAGGAGGGATGCCAAGCGCCAGTCCGCGAGTGCGTGAGGTGACGCAGCCAAAGGGATACAGCGAAAGCTGGCCCGTCACTCCCGCGTTTACATGGACGAGGTTGGCATACTCCCGGCCTGGGCTGACTGCGGCGCTGGAGCGGATATCGTTCCACCAGACTGCATTTGCAGCAGTAAATCGCGTGACAAAATAGAGGGTGACACAGCGTGTTCCGCCGCCCAGGTTTCGTAGTGAACCGCGCTGGATATTCTGTACGCTGCTTTTGGCGTCGAGACGCAATCCCAACGCATCGTGTCCGTTCGCGATCATCTCAGGATTGGAGTTTTTGGCGACATCCCGAACGAACCAGCCGCTTGCGGCCGTGGACGGCAGAGAGGGAGCCTGGATGGCCTGACCATCGAAGAGGTTAGCCGTGTCCAGCGCGCCGACCCGAAAATCGTCAAACAAGACCGTGCCGCTGTGATTGCGAAAAAGTGCGTACACATTCATGCTGCGCACAGGCTGGGTCGGCACGATGATGAGCTTTTCCTGCTGCCACGTATGCGTTCCGGTATTGAAGGGCGCTGTCTGTCCCCAGAGTGAAGATCCATTGGTGTAGGTCAGATCCACATAGATGGAATAGTCGTTGTCCGAGACTCCGTTAACGTTTACGGAATCGCTCCAGCCGGTGATCATGATCGGTTCCGGCTTGGTCTGGTTGAGCTGGATTGTGCTGAAGGCTCCCGAAGTTTGGGTGGAATCGGTGTTCGTACATTTGAGCGCATTCGCGCCATTCTGGCCGCCGGTGGGATCTACCGTGTAGCCCTGACCGTATACGGTCCAGGTCTGGATCGCGGCCGCATGTACGGTCCCCGAAAATATCAGGGACAATGAGCAGACGGTTTGTAATAATATGCTTGGACGGTTCATAATGATTAAGATAAAAGATTTCAGGAGCCGGACCACCCCTAGCCCCTCCACTTCGTAAAGGGGGACATGAGCGGCTCAATACCTGGGTGCGTAATCCGGTCCCCCTGCCGCGTAGCGGAGGGGTTAGGGGAGGTCGGCGATTTAACCTATTTCAATCTCCCTCACTTTCGGGTACAACTCTAACGAACTATGACTAACACTTCTACAAATCCCGGACACAAGATGAATATCGTTGAGTTCGCAAAAAGCCTTGGCCTGAGTATAGGCACGGTTTCCCGCGCACTCAACGATCGTCCCGAAGTAAGTCCCGTCACACGTAAAATGGTCCTGATGCGGGCGGAAGAGATGGGCTTCGTGCGCAACGCGAATGCACGACGCCTCGTCACCGGCCAGAACTTAATGATCCGGCTTGAATGTCCTTACAATACCCACATTTTGTCGGACCGCTATCTGGTGGAAATGGCCCGCGCTATCGAAGAATCGGCCGTAACACACGGCTACGATCTTCTTCTCCATCTTGGAACCCGCCAGAGAGACACCGCTTCAGAAATCGAATCCATAGACGGACTGGTGGTTATTGCCGCACCTGATACCAGCGTTGCCGATATACAGAAGCTTTCCCACAATGGCCACACGCCCACCGTGGTAATTACCGGCTCAAACCCTCTGGACTACCCTCTGGTCTCCTACGTCTGTCTCGACACTTTGCCAGGCATTCGGGCGGCAATCAGCCGGCTTGCTGAACTGGGACACCGCCGCGTGGGCTACATTGGAAGCGACCACTACAGCACCAGCCTGCGCCGGGCTCTGCCTGGTTTAATGACCGAGGTCGGATTAACCTGGAATCCCGATATGGCGATTGACGCGGGTATTGCCCAGGAAGACGGCTACAACGCCGCACGCACGCTTCTCACCCTGCCCGTCCGGCCAACGGCGCTCTTTGCACGCACCGATATCCTTGCCAGCGGAGCAATTCAGGCGGCGCACTCGCTCGGAATGTTTGTGCCTGGGGATGTCTCAATCATCGGTCACGACAACATTGAAGTGGCTGCGCTGGTCAGTCCGCCTATGACGACGGTGGCGATCAACATCCCGGAAATGGCTGCGATCGCCGTCAGGCTGCTTGTCTCACAGATGGTGGATAAATCCGATCCAGGTGTAGAGCACCTCGGCACTCATCTCGTGATCCGCAAGTCCTGTGGTCCAGTTCCCGCTGACGCATAGATTCGATGGTCGGCCTCATTAAGCTCGACCTTCTGGAAGGTCTGTGTCTGAGCCGATTCGCGCGCCTTAAGACAGAGCAGCGCATTCTGTATGGCGCTGTCCAGGGGAGAGAGCGATTGCGCCTCGCCTCGAATCACCTGCAGGAAGTTTGCGGCCAGAGCCCCATCCCCACCCCCGTGTCCATCTTCATTGGGCGAGAACTCGTGGCGTTCCACGCGAGCCTCATGATGGTAGATCACGTTCAAATATTCCGGATACCAGTCAAACTCAAGCGTTCCGTGGTAGCCGATAAATCGGGCGCCTCGACGTGCCGCCTTGCCGCGTACGAAGAAGTTCTGCGTATAAACGGCGTGCATTCCCGACTCATAGCGGATAAGAGCGCTTCCCGAATCCTCATTGCCTGTGTCCACGGCAAAGGCGCACATCTCCTTGGCCGGCTGATCCAGCGGCTTAGGCAGCGCTCGTGACGGGTGATATGGACTTTCGTGGCAGAGCGATCGCTCTTCGCAGTCCATGCACTTCAGCTTTGCCGGGTGATTGCCCTGAAATACCTGCTTAGAGGTCATCGCGCTGATCACCGTGGGCTTATTGTCCCCGATCAAAAAGTTGATGTAGTCCAGGTCGTGCGTGGCCTTTTGCAGGAAGAGGCCCTGTGTCTCGTTTTCGTCGCGGTACCAGGTCTGGAAGTAGACATTGCCGTACGGCACGTTGTTCCATGCCTGCACGTGCTCGATCTTGCCGATCTTTCCGGACTGTATGATTTCCTGGGCCAGTTTGACCACGGGGGTAATGCGCAGCGGAAAGGACACTACGACTTTATCGTTGCATTCGGCGCGCAGAGCTATTAAATCTTCGATGCGGGTCGCAACGGGCTTTTCCAGAAAGAGCGCCAGCCCACGTCGGAGAACCTTCACTCCCATGCTTGCGTGCAGGCTGCACCGGGTGCCGACAACAACTCCGTCGAGCGGTTCCTGGTCCAGCATTTCGTCGGCGCTTTTGTAGAACGTAATTCCGCTTGCGTCCAGTCCGTCGGTTTCCATATCGCGGCGTATCGCTTCCCCACGAGGGTCAGCAATCGCCGTAAGTTTCGTATCAGGGTCCTGAGCGCACATTAATTTAGTCATGTGCCGAGCACGTTCGCCGTACCCGATTACCGCAAGGCGAATTTTAGAAGACATTGTGTAATCCTGCTTATAAAAATTTATCGTTAGAGTGTTGTGGGAGGCCTCTCGGGTCCCCCGGCTAGTCGCGCGACCGCTCAAGAATAGCGTCCATGGCGTTCGACGTATTTGCAACGCGTACCAGTGGATAGTGCTTATACAGTGGAATCATCTCAGCAACCAGCGGGCCCGAGTATCCAATCTCAGTAATAGCCGCCATAACCGCCGGCCAGTTCACGTCTCCTTCAAGGAGATCCACAAACCCTTCGATAGTCCCAACGGCCCGTCTGAAGTCCTTAAAGTGAATGCCGACGACTCGTTTTCCCAGAATCTGCAGCCATTGCTCCGGATAGCCGTAGGGCAGTATGTTGGCCACATCGACGTACGCTCCGATATTCGGACTGTTAAACTGGTCGATAAACCTGGCCATTTCGAGTGGGCTGAGCAGAAACTTATTCCAGACATTCTCGATGCCCAGTCTTACATCAAGCTGTTCGGCGAATGGGAGCACCGTGCGCAAACCGTCCACAGCCCTCTCCCAGACTTTATCGTAACTCACCGCCGCGCGGTCCGGGATAAAAAAGACATCCACAGCGCCAGGGATTGTGAGCAGCGTTTTAGCCCCCAGCCACGACGTGATCTGGATCATCTTGGTTAGAGCCAGCCGCGCCAGTTCCCGCGATTCGACACTCTCGTCGCCCAGGGCATTAGCCCAGTACACGCCGGAGGCGACACTTGCGACCTTAACCCCATACTTGTTGGAGAGTTCGAGGATCTGTTCGCAGCGGGCTTTGTCTGTGTCCAAGCCAAGAACTCCGTCCTGACCTATACAAAGTTCAACCGCATCGAAGTTATTTTTCTTCGCTTCCTTAAAGCAGCTCTCGACGGCAAAGGTGCCGTCGAGCCCGCCGGGGAAGCTCCAGTAATTGATGGATTTCAGGAGCATCGTGTCGCCTTCGTTCTGATTTTATAGACTGAATGTTGCTGCGATGGTGCTGTCGGAGCAGTCTGGGCCTGCGGCAAGTGCGACGCCCGTGCTGCCATTCGTTTCGCCTGTCGTATTGCAGTCACTGGAATTCGAATTATTCATGCCTCCTTCGACGGCAGCACCCCGCAGCCATTTTGCATGCGTGTCGGCCATCAGGAAGTTCGATCCCTCAGTGTGACGTCCTGTCGGCGCAAGAAACGTTGCATAATCGCCTGTAATGGTGTTTCTAAAGTACCCGGTTGCCATCTTCAACGAGACACCTGCGCCAGCACCGTAAACAGGAGCCATCCACCCGCCATTTCCAGCCCCGTAGCCTGCGGGGGAATATCCGCCTCCGCCGCCGGCTATGAACACATCTGTTGTAAAGCTCCACGCATCGGGCAATGGGTAGTGATTGCCATCTACTTCGAATAACAGGACTGTTTTCGTCGGTGAGTCATATTTAGAAATTGGATAGCTGTCTACGGAAGTTCCAGCGTTGCCTACGATAGTAAGGAGAGTATTGTTACTGTTGTAGGCGTACGAACTGTGCGAACCAGTGGAGTCGTCCGGGCAGAGAAATACGTTTGCACTCTTGACATACGGATAAACTTCACCCGCCCAACCTTGGCCGCCTGGGTATGACCAGTACACGCCATTGGGATTTTTTTCATCATAATCTTCGTTATATTGAGCAACGGCAAGACCCAGCTGCTTCATATTACTGAGACAACTGGTCTGTCGTGCCTTCTCACGAACCTTGGCGAACACAGGGAATAGAATGGCGGCGAGAATCGCTATAATGGCGATCACGACGAGGAGCTCAATCAAAGTAAAGCCTATTCGGCTATTGGTTTTCATGTCGTTTTTCCTTTAACTAACTATACGGTCGGAGTGCGTGATAAAATCAAGAGATGAGCGAAACAACGAAATCGAAATTATCGTCTAATTTGTCTCCCTCAGCAATTGATCGGTAAAGCTAAAGGCGACACTGCCAATGTTACGGAAACGTTTACGGAATCCTGAACATAGTATATTACAGATTTTCCGGAATGTCAAGTTTGGCGACGGGAATCCGTTGATTTTTTTCTACCTGTCGCAAAATCCGGGGGCACAGAAATCGCGCAATAACAGCCGCCTGGGCAATTCACCCTACTGCTATGCGTAGAATAGCAGTCGTAATCTACGCATTTTTGCGTAGATTAGACGGTATAATCTACGCAAGAGGACTTCTGCCGTGGCGCGATACATTCACGAACAGGATGATTGGCCGAATTTTAAATGGAAGGATGCAGCTCTTGCGAATGAGCTCGCGGCGGTGCGGCACCGCCAGGGGCTGCTTCTTGGCCGAATGCAAGTAATGGGCTTCCATCAGCGAGAACTTACTGCACTGGACTCGCTAACGGACGACGTTCAGAAATCGAGTGAAATCGAAGGCGAGCATCTCGACCGGCCAACTGAAAAGCCGCACGTCATCGGGTCTCGGCAGTAGATTCCTGTCGAGACCCGACTTGTACGAAACGAGCGATTGGCCTAGAGGCTGAATGTCGCTGCAAGGGTGCTGTCTGAGCACTCTGGACCTGCGGCCATTGTTGCGCCATCTGTGCTCGTAGCGTTAGCCGTGTTGCAGTTGGTAACGCTCGAGTCCGTTGGGCCGGAGCTTACGGAACTGCCTTGCAGCCATTTAGCATGATCATCCGCCAGCAAGTAGTTGGCCCCGCCGGTGTGGCGCCCGGTTGTGGCTTGGTATATTATGTTGTCTCCGGCACTCGAGTTCCTAAAGTAGCCGGTCGCCATCTGAAGCGAAAGAGGAGCAGCAGCGGTAACCCACCAGTCACCAGCGCCAGTGAGCGCATATAGCGTGGAGCTCCCGCCCTGACCGCCCGCATTTCCCCAGCCAGCCGGCGTGCTGCCTACGCCCAGTCCCGATTTAGTCGATTCAAGCGACGGGGGTTCGGTAAACCACGATTTTTGAGCGCCAGTGACCTCGAATAGCAGAACAGTTTTGCTCGGCGAATCATACTTGGAGATGCTGACGCCGCTTACGGTGGTCCCGTTCGGGGCTGTGTTGTTGCTGTTGTATGCATACGAACCGATCGATCCCGGGCTGTCGTCCGGGCAGACGAACACGGCGTTGCTCTTGACATACGGGTACAACTCCCCACCCCATCCGTCGCCGCCAGGGAACGAAGCGTTATATCCATTTGGGGTCTGCTCGTCGTAGTCGTCATTGTACTGAGCAAAAGCCAGGCCGAGCTGCTTCATATTGCTCAGACAGGCGGTCTGGCGAGCCTTCTCACGAACCTTGGCAAATACGGGGAAGAGAATGGCGGCGAGAATCGCTATAATGGCGATCACAACGAGTAATTCAATCAGAGTAAAGCCTGTATTTCGGCTTGCGGTTTTCATGTGGGTATCCTTTACGTAATTTGAACGAGAACGGCGAAAGAAATGGAAGGCGAAATGAGATGCACTATTTTTTATGGCGCGTGTTACCCTTCCATCAAAACTAATCGTAATCTGAAAGGCAACGCTGCCAGCGATCCGGAAACGTTTACGGAACGCTGAACATAGTATATTACACATTATTTGGAATGTCAAGGTTGCACGCTAAATTTAATAGGGAAATTTTATTCGCTTTGCAACTAATCACAGACTATGTGTTTGCCGCTGCTCACGTAAGGATGCAGCATTATCTTAAGCTTTCGACGCTTGGGCGTGTTTACTTCAAACTCGTCTCGCATGTTCCAATCCCACCACGGTAATAATGAAAATGAACATTTGGATGGTCGGCAAGCAGTGACATCGGCACGCTGCTGTCGGTGATGTGCTTGCCGATCATCAGCGCGGTTAGACGCATACCATATGGATTATCGTGGTGCCCAGGATGCCATATCGACACCTTATCTGCTTTCCACGTTTGAATCGGCCCAACGGTAATCGCGTGGGTGGGTACGAGTGGAATGTTGCCGCCGCCGCTGGTGCGTGCGTTTTGGATCAGCGTAAGTGGATGCAACTCCACAAGGCGCGTCCCGAGCTTGCGGTATTGCTCCGGAGTCGGCGGCGAATCCGCAAAGTCTCCTTCACGCCTAACCGGATCGTTGAACGCCCAGTGCTTTATCTCTCCCTGACCACCCTGCATGACCGCGCACCGCACACCGTCCCATGTCCGTTCATACTCCGACGTGCGCTCGGTGGGAAAATGAAGGTTGTCATTCGGTATTGCGAGGTCAGGATATATCCGGTCGAAGCACATCTCGCGGTCGCATCGTGCAAACGACAGCGGATGGTCGGGCGAGACGGCTTTTCCATTGAGAAACCATTCGTCCATTCCCCAGAAATGTGCGTGCTTGAGGCTCAGGCCGAGGTCGTTTACCAGGCGTGCTACAAGTGGAAGCTGCTCCGTGGGACCGATAGGCCCGCAGAGGCCGACGGGATTGTCTGCAGTCGCCTGCTTCCAGCTTCCGATATACTCCAGTGCTTCGGCCAGGAAAAATTCGTCAAGGGAGTCGTAGAGGCTGACTTGAAAACCGGGTCGGGACAGTTCGTGCAGGTCTTTAGCCGTCAACCGCTTGGCATCGGCAAGAAGATCCGGTTCAAGGGTCGTGTAGTCCCACCAGTCTGGTGCGATTTTACTGAGTTGTCTTGGCATAATATTCCTTACGGGCTCTACACCCGATTTAACAACTCCGCCAGGATATCGTCCTGCGGATGTGGATGGCCTCGATGCTGGACAAACGCTTCGGCGTAGTCGACTCCGATTTTGGCGCCGCGTTTGGCGGACCAGGATTGCATCGAGTTAATATAGTCGTCCATGCCATGCTGGCGCCGCAGCCAGGTGCGCTGGCTGTCGTGACACGCAAGCGCGGAGGTCTTAAGCTCGATTTGAGCGGTGATATCGATAGTACAAGAAACCGGTGTATCGCGTCCGAACATGTCTACTCCACCAACGGCGTCGGTGTAGTAAAGGTACGGGATAGCAGGGATCGCCTCACCTTGGGCGTCGTAGTTTTTGCATCCCGCGTTAAAGCAGGCGTCTCGTACTAATTGCGACGTTATAATGTGGTCCATCATGTAATCATGCGGCGGTGTGGTGATCACAAGGAATGGATCTACCTGGCGGATTATTCCCGCCAGAAGGCGCCGCGCGGAATTATCGAAAACGATTTCAAGGTCGGAGAACTCCAAGCACCGGCAGCTTGCGGCGCCAATGATGTTAGCGCCTTCCTGAGCTTCCCTACGGCGGATGGATGCGATCTCCGTGCGAGTCAATTCGGCCGATCCCTTGTCTCCAGGCGTCATTATTGCCAGATGCACCTCATATCCAAGCCCAATCAGACGGATTAGCGTGCCCGCGCAGAGTATTTCTATATCATCGGGATGCGGAAGCACCGCGAGTACGCACTTGTTATTCATCATAATTGATCGGATCGACTTCCTGCCACCCGGAGTTTATTTGGACTGGCTTTGCGCCAGAACTCCCGCTTTCATCTGCGGTGATATCTTGGGATTATTCTCGATCGCCTGTATCTGCGCCGGTGTCATGGACCCGGACGCTGCGGGAGCGGGCGAATTATTGCCGTGGCTGCATCCGGATAATAGAAGGGCCAAAATACTAGCTCCAAGCCCCGACAAATAGAACCGTCGCATTTTTAGTACTCCTAGACTGAAATTATGCATTTCTCGGTCACGCACAGGCAGATCTCGGCGGCTTGGAGGCTGCCGAGATCTGCAGGATTGTGTCGCTGTCTTCGTGAAGCGCACTAAAGGCTGAACGTCGCCGCGATTGTGCTGTCGGAACAGTCGGGACCGGCGGCGATCACAACGCCGTTTCCATCCACCGTATTGCCGGTATTACAGTCGGTCGTGGTCAAATTGGTTGTGCCGGAAGATACCGCGCTGCCATGCAGCCACTTGGCGTGAGTATCCGCCATCAGGAAGTTGGACCCGTCGGTATGGCGTCCCGTTGGAGCAAGGAAGGCTACATCATCACCAGCCGGCGTGTTTCTGAAGTAGCCTGTGGCCATTTGAAGAGTAAATGCGGCAGGAGCCCAATCCCAATAATCACCACCGCCGTTTAGAGCCCATGTCGTGTAATTGGCGCCCTTGCCGCCGGCATTTCCCCACCCTGCTGGCGATATGCCGCCATCACCAAGACTCGCGCCCGCGTCGTCATTAAGGATGTTGTTTGTGTCCGGCTCTGGATTATGGTTTCCATTTACTTCGAAGAGAAGAACGGTCTTACTGGGTGAGTCGTACTTGGCGATGGCGTAGCCCTCTAAATAGGGGGAAACATCGCCCTGCGGATTCGTGTTATTGCTGTTGTAGGCATAGGAACTGTGTCCCTGGGAGGAGTCGTCCGGACAGAGAAATACTGCGGTACTCTTTACATAGGGATATAGCTGGCCAGCCCATCCATTACCGCCTGGGTAATACCAGCTGACTCCATCTGGGTTCATCTCGTCGTAGTCTTGGGAGTACTGTACGAATGCTAACCCAAGCTGCTTCATATTGCTCAAACAAGCGGTCTGACGGGCCTTCTCGCGAACCTTGGCAAAGACAGGGAACAGAATAGCGGCGAGAATCGCTATGATGGCAATAACCACCAGTAACTCAATCAAAGTAAAACCAGTTCGTCGACTGTTGTTTTTCATAGTTGTGCCCTCTATAGTATAAAGCGTGAACGGTGAATTGTCAAAGAGACGGATTTACGAATTGATCGGCGCGTATGTTCCTTTCAGCAAATTTCATAATGCGAAAGGCAACACTGCCTGGGATACGGAAACGTTTACGGAACGTTAAAACTAGTATAGTCCACAATGTCTGGGATGTCAAGTCCCATAGCTTAATATTTACCGGAAATTTATCATGGCGCTTTCAGAGTCTTTATTTCTTCAAGCCAGTAGGTATCCGCAGGCAAAGCGCCAAACGGATTGGGCAGACCGACCGGAGTGACATAAACCCAGCCGGCATGACGCTGCTTGCTTTCCGCCACCACATCACGCATCTGCGTATCTGTAGGCACATTAAAGATTATATGCCAGAAGCGGTTTGCGGGATACGAGGACGCCCACGGTATAGGTGTGTAGCCTGTCTGGTAGGAATTGTAATCGCCCGCAAAATTGCAGATGATATTGCCCGCCTGCATGTAGCCTTCATCCGGTTGCCCGCTGGCGTCTAGAACCACGATCGCTTTTGAGTTTAAGGACTTGATATACACGCGCCACTGCACGTAAGTGTTAACATCGGCGGCATCCGTGGGCACCTGGTCAAAAAAAATCCCATTGACGCCGTACCACGAAAAGGCATGCCATAGATCCTGGGCAACTTGATTCGGATCTCGCTTGCCGTAGCCCGAATTGACGTAGCATAGCACGGCCAATCCACTGGCCTGGGCCACCTTAACCTGCGTCTGATACGCAGGATCCGCGCTTGTTCCCGGACCGCTGTTGGGATTGATAACTTCCATGCCCACGGTCGGCGCTCCCGAAGCTGCCTTTTGCCAGAGCTGCCCAGGATAGTAATAGGAGGGGATTGCCATGCGCTGGCTTTGGCCGAACGCAGGAGTAACAAGGGTGATGCCTGGCGTGACAAGGGCGGTACATAGACCTAATACCGCAATATTCCCGATCTGCATGAAAATGCTCCTGTTTTGATGTCTGTCCCGTTAGTTCGCAAGTACTAAAGGCAACATCGCCAGGATTACGGAAACGCTTACGGAACCGTAAAGTCAGTGTATAGCAGATTATATCGTTTGTCAAGGCGGGACCTTAGCTTACCTGTCGCGAGGCGCACTAGAATTAATGACATCAAGGCTAACCCTCCAATTCCCAGGGATACCCAGGATTGGGGCTCCGGCGTTGCCACGAGCGGCGTCACTATCGGGTCTATGCCTGCATAGTTGTCCTGAGTTTCGAAGGTGGTGACCGAGGGCGTGAAGCCTCCCAGATCGACCGTAAACAGCGAGGAGTTTGCCTCATCCGTCGTGGGCAGGGTGACATAATTGCCGTCCAGGAGGTAGAACGAAAACTCGTCGGGGGTTCCGCCCGTGTCTGAATTGTTCGTTGTGCTCAGGTCGAAACTGAGTGTGCTGCCCGGCGAAGCCGCCGGTGTGAACCCCTCTATGTCGTACACCAGCAGACCGTTGTCCGTCAACGTAACGGGATCGCTTGGGCCGGCGCTAAAGTTGGTCATCGTGACCGTATTGTTGCCGTCCCCGGTTCCGCTGCCGTCCGTAAGTTCGAACAGCATGGAAAAAGGCCCATTCACGCTATTGGCGTTAAGCACGTCGGTTGGCACGCTGACGTTATAGACGTAGACTTCCGCGCTCGCCGATCCGCAGAAAACGGCGGCCAGCGCAAGGGTCGCCCCAGCGATTGAAATGGCCCGCATGGATTGGTTTCTAAGGTTCTTAGTCATGGGCATCCTTCTTAGCGTGGTCCGGAGCCGGCCAGTATTTGCGTCGTATATGTGAAGCTCAGCTGGATGTTGCTGTCGGTGAACT
>Ga0302303_10002260_pt1 | contig 11822 bp, 8 predicted proteins | sample III_Palsa_E2_1_FD_194542 | JGI IMG/M metagenome (GOLD analysis project Ga0302303, IMG submission 194542) | Peat permafrost microbial communities from Stordalen Mire near Abisko, Sweden - III_Palsa_E2_1 | ecosystem: Environmental > Terrestrial > Soil > Palsa > Peat permafrost | place: Sweden... | reverse complement strand
TAATCTGTCCGGTGATCGGATCCAATTGGATAGGAGCTCCAGTTAAATTAACACCCTGTCCGGTATAGGCCGGAATATTGGCTTCATCCGAAGGTCTTGCAGCACCCAAAGCACCGGTAGCTGCTTCAATATGACGTCCTCCCTGTAATGTTTTCACCCGCACATAGTCTTCCATTACGCCACCCACTAAACCGTCGAACTGAAAACGGAATGAAAATGATTTATAGCTCAAGGTATTTACTACACCCCACTGCCAGTCTGGGTCTGAGTGTCCAAAAATTTTGTTGGCCGAACTGCCAAGATCGGTGTACCGGTCATAAACACCGGAAGTAGGATCGATGACCAATTGTCCCGTGGGCGTTCTTACAAACCCGTCGCCATATACCAGATCAATCCTGGTACCGTTGTGCTGCCAATTATCAGGATTAGCATCACTTACCCATTTCCGGATATAAGTAGAGAAATTGGCAATGATACTCCAGCTAAATCCCCTGGGATTGGTGATCGGGCGGGCATTCAGTACAGCTTCCCATCCGTCGTTCGTATAGGTGTTGCCGTTTGTATAGAAAGAAGAATAACCTGAAGCAGAGGAAGTTCCCTCGGAAACAATACCTACATTCTTATAGTGATACCGGGTAACATCCAAGCCTATTTTGTTATTCAAAAACCGGATGTCCGCACCAAACTCCGTGGCTTTCCTCTCTGCCGTTTGAATGGTAGGGCTGATGGTCTGATCGGTAAATCGGGCACTATTCTGACTAGTATAGGTCGGGCTTAAGGTATAGGTGGGTGAGAACGCATAAGTCGGTCCCCCATATGGAGAATTCCATGTATACCCATAACTGGCAGCCGGTGTAGAACTTACATTTGGGGAGAAAAGAGCCTGGGTACCGCCATCCTTGCTTTCTGCGTAGGAGCCCCTCAATTTAAAGAAGGAGATTACTTTAGGCAATTTGATATAATCGGAAACGACCGTTGCTAAGTTGAGCGAAGGGTAAAAATAGCTTCCGGCATTCGTCGGGAGGCTGGACGATTTGTCCCAGCGTCCTGTCACATTGGCCGTTATATAGGACTTGTAGCCTGCATCCAAAGAATAGTAAGCACTTAGTACCGTCATGCTCGACGTAAAGTTACTTCCCGTTAAATTACCCAACGAGTTGGAAAAGGCATAGATGCCCGGAACGTTCAGGTAGTTGGTAGATTCAAAGTCGGAATTGAAACTGAGATTTCTGGCCGCAGCCCCACCGAGCGCTGACAGATCAAGGAACCCGAGGACGTTATTCTGATGATACCTAACCTGCAGATCCTCGTCTGATTCAAACAACGATCTCCTGTCTTCCCGGTAATCGCCCTGACGGAGCGGCCTTCCGTACACACCCGCAGAATAGGGCAATTTTTCAGAATTGAACATATCATACGTTGTCAAGCTAGGCCTGAGCTGTACGTCCAGATTTGGATTGATCTTATAGTTCAGGGACAGGTAGCCATATTCATTGTTCTGGTAGTGCCCCCTCAGCCATTCGTAAGACATGAACCAAGGGTTATTATACCTATAGTATTCCTCATAATTTTGCTGGATACCCACTTTTCCGGGCTGCCAATAATTCCGAATATTGGGCTGATTCACGCTCCAATCTGCGCCGCCCCAGATAATAATATTGTAGATAATACTGTTGGGGCCATAGCTGACATCGGGTACATTGGGTGATGACTGCCTACTATAGTTGAAATAGCCTGTTACGCTAAAATTTTTGCTCAATCGCTGCGTAATATTAGCTGTAAAGTTCCCGTTGTTTAATTGTGTATTGGGAACGATTCCCTTCTGGTAGGTATTTCCAAGCGACAATCGGACATCCGTTTTGTCAGTCGATGTGCTTACTGAAATGCTGTTGGAAGAGAGCAGACCTGCCTGAATAAAGTGTTTCAGGTTGTCCTTTCCCCTGGCAGTCCAGGGCGTAGGCGCCACGTGACCTGAGTAGGTGCTTCCATCCGCAAACGTCGTTGTGTAATTTTGAGAAGCATTGTAGGCCCCATCAAACTGAGGCAACAACTGACCCCTGAATTGGGGTCCCCAAACGTCATAGTCGTAATCATTGATACCGCTTCCTACTGCACCGCTGCCAAAGTAGGAGGAGGCGCTGGAACCACCACCGCCAAAGGCGTATTTACCATTGTCGCCGGGACCATACGTGTCCTGGTATTTGGGTAAGGCAATAAACCCTTTATTCACCTGGGTGCTGGAGTTCAAACTGACAACCCAGCCTCTTTTGTCCTTTGTCCCCTTTTTAGTATTGATGATGATCGCCCCGTTCTTTCCCTGAAAGCCATACAATGCGGCTGCGTTGGGTCCTTTCAATACGGTGAACGTTTCAATATCATCTGGGTTAATATTATAGGTATCGGAACTAAGGGAAACTCCATCAACGACAAACATCGGGCGATCTCCGGAGGCATTCTCCCCCCGCATAATCACATCCGGCGCATGACCGATTTCCTGGTTGATATTGATTTCAAGCCCTGCTGAATTTCCTTTCAGGGAATTGATAGGATCCGGTTCCCTGGCCTGGGTCAGCGTCGAAGCATCGATCGTCTGAAGCGCATAGCCCAGTTTCTTGGATTCCTTTTTAATACCCGTGGCAGTGACCACGACTTCACTCAGGCTCCTGGAATCCGTTTCCAGTCTGATCGTGAACGCCTGGTTGCTTCCTACCTTCAATTCCTTTTGTTTAAATCCGATGCCCGATATGATCAGGACCGTTCCCTGGGGCACACTGATATGAAAGTTACCCTCCGCGTCTGTAGAGACCCCTTTGCTTTTGCCTTTAACCTGAACGGTGGCCCCGGGAATGGGCTTGTCATCCGCTGAAGAGAGAATCTTTCCGTCGACCATGGTTGTCTGGGCCATGATCATAAACGGAAACAGCAGCATGCCCAACAATGCAGCTGCTCTTTTGAATACAATTTTACTCATAAATGATTTTGTTTGTGGTGGAACCGGTTTATGCAGCGAAAGTAGAAGGGATAGGTAAACTAAACATTAAGTTTACATTAGCTAAACTTTAAGTTTTTATTAACGGGGAGAATAGTTGATGAAAAGGCAAGCCCATAGCAGAAAGCGAGAGGCTTTTGCTTGTAACGTAAGGGAAGGGTAAATTTGAAAAAGAGGGAGCGAACTAATCTTGTCACGAAGGTACTCGTAAAACCTATGGTGTATATTAAGTTTACATTAGATAAACTTTAAATCTTCTTTAACAAACGGGGCGGGCGTAACGACAGAGCGGGAGTATCAAACGGGGCGGGCCGCCCGTTGCCCAAAACAAAAGAGCCCTGTTGAAACAGGGCTCGAGAGACATGAGAAAATCTAACGTATGAGAATTTTAGATTATTATAGACTGTTATGCAAAGCTGGCTCAAAGATGTAAAGGCATTCTTAACGCAACATGATCGAATTGTTATGATGACGCCTCCACAAAGCGAAGGTAGATATCGGAAATATAAAAAAATGCTAATTCCTTCATTTCGCCTCCTTTTTTCCATTCTTTTTTGCGTTCATTTCAACCATTTGTCCATTTTGCTGACCCGACCTTCGGCAAATGCGGGAATACGACCGCTCCGTAAGAATACGGGGCGGGTATTGAGGATACTTGCTTAAGGAAAACTATGAACGGTCGTTATCGTCAGAAAGAGGGAGGAAATCGAAATAGGGCCTGTAAATCAAGAACGTATATGCCGTGGAAAGGACAAAAAAAAGCATTTGGTATTACCGCAGTTTAAACAGACAATTAAATAATTGTAAAAGAATGCATAAGAAAGTGTAGGTTGGCCGCTCACAAAGTCTATTTTTGCCCAAAATTTGCCAGGTATGGGATTAAATTCCTTCGCAAAGATATTCATGCCCAAGGATAAGGTGTTCTACAACTTGTTTGAAGAAGTAGCTCATAACGTACAGGCCATGGGAGAAAAGCTCGTTGTGGTGGTTAATGAGCCTGACTTCGACAACCGGGACATATTGATCAGGGACCTGGAGGACATGGAGCACGTCAATGACGAATTCACACACAGGATCTTCACCGAACTGGGCAGGAACTTTATCACTCCCTTTGACCGGGAAGACATTCACTACCTGGCTACTGCCCTGGATGATGTTGCCGATAATATTTACTCATCAGCCAAAAAGATCAATTTCTACAGGGTTGATCCTGCCGATCCTGGCATTAAAAAACTGGCCAGTCTCATTGACCAGGGTTGTACTGAAGTTAAAAACGCTGTACTCGAACTCCGCAATATGAGGAACCTGCGCAAGATAACGGATGCCTTGGTTCGCATCAATAGCCTTGAAAATCAAGCAGATGACGTCTATGATACGAGCATCCAACGACTATTCGCCACAGAGAACGATGCAAAGGAAGTCATTAAAAGAAGGGATATTTTCCAGGTTCTTGAAATCGCAACGGATAAATGCGAAGACGTGGCCAATGTGATCGAATCCATCATCGTCAAATACGCATAGACCGGCAATGACTTTATTGATTGTTATTATTGTACTGGCCGTCATCTTCGATTATATTAATGGGTTTCACGATGCGGCCAATTCCATTGCCACTATTGTATCTACTAAGGTACTGACGCCCTTCCAGGCGGTTTTGTGGGCTGCCCTCTTTAATTTTATCGCTTTTTTCGTTTTTCGGGATCACAAAGTAGCCAATACCATCGCCAAGACGATCTACGAGCAGTATATTGACCTGCACGTAATCCTGGCCGGCATCATTGCGGCTATTATCTGGAATCTTCTAACCTGGTGGTATGGCATTCCTTCGAGTTCTTCTCACACGCTGATCGGAGGCTTTATCGGAGCAGCCCTGGTTAAAGTCGGGTCCTGGAAGGTAGTGGTCATGCCCAATCTGATAAAGACAGTGGCCTTCATATTCCTTTCCCCCCTCATTGGCATGTTGCTGGCCTTTATCATTACGGTAATAATTGTATGGCTTAGCCGCAAATCAAATCCGTACAAGGCTGACCGTTGGTTCAGAAAACTGCAATTGGTGTCTTCCGCTGCTTTCAGTCTCGGGCATGGGGGAAACGACGCTCAAAAAGTAATGGGACTCATTGCCGTAGCCCTGGCTTATCATAAGGGCGTGCATTTTAATATAGCAGACATGCCGGCCTGGGTGCCTGTGGTATGCTATTCGGCCATCGCTCTTGGAACAATGAGTGGCGGCTGGAAGATCGTTAAGACTATGGGGACCAGGATCACCAAAGTCTCTCCCCTGGAAGGAGTAGCCGCTGAAACGTCGGGCGCCGTGACGTTGATACTTACAGAGACCCTCGGCATTCCCGTAAGCACTACCCATACCATTGCGGGAGCCATCATGGGCGTAGGCGCCACCAAGCGACTTAGCGCCGTACGCTGGGGGGTTACCGTGAATTTGCTTTGGGCCTGGATATTGACCATCCCCGTCAGCGCCCTTATGGCTTCGGGGATCTACCTCTTACTGCGCTTGTTTTTTTAATTACCTTGCCTATCCAAAAAATATAATTCATATAATGAAGGGGATCATTTTAGCGGGAGGGTCCGGAACACGACTACATCCCATTACCTATGCCATTAGTAAACAGTTGATGCCTATTTACGATAAGCCTATGATTTATTATCCCCTTTCCACTCTCATGATGGCGGGGATACGGGAAATCCTAATCATCTCCACTCCCCACGACCTTCCGATGTTCCGAAGGCTGCTGGGAGACGGTAGCGCACTGGGACTATCGCTCAGTTACGCGGAGCAGGCCGTCCCCAATGGCCTGGCCCAGGCATTTGTCATAGGCGCCGACTTTATCGGAACTGACAGTGTAGCCCTGGTATTGGGAGATAATATCTTCTACGGCGCAGGCCTGGGGAATCTATTGTCACAAAATACCCGTCCGGAAGGGGGGATCGTTTATGCTTACCATGTGAGTGACCCGGAAAGATATGGGGTGGTGGCCTTCGACGAACAAATGAAGGCCATTTCCATAGAGGAGAAGCCGGAACATCCAAAGAGCAACTATGCGGTGCCTGGCCTGTATTTCTATGATAATGAAGTCGTCTCGATCGCCCGAACACTTAAACCCTCTCCCCGGGGAGAATATGAGATTACGGACGTCAATAAGGCCTACCTGGAAAGGGGGAAATTAAAGGTCTCTATCCTGGACAGAGGAACTGCGTGGCTGGATACAGGCACCTTTGATTCGCTGATGCAGGCTTCCCAGTTTGTGCAAGTAATTGAGCAAAGACAAGGCATAAAAATTGCCTGCATTGAGGAAATCTCCTTTCGCAAAGGATTTATTAACAGAGAGCAATTGATTTCCATTGCCCAACCCCTGCTAAAAAGCGGTTATGGCCAGTACCTGATGCAACTTATTGAAAAATAGAATCATTGGCCAAAACCCCCAATACTTGTATCTTCGACAGTAAATCATTTACCGGATTATGCAAAAAATCCTAGTTACCGGAGGATGTGGCTATATCGGAGCCCATACAATAGTAGACCTGATCGAAAACAATTACGAAGTAATTTCGATAGACAATAATTCCAGGTCCACCCCTCAATTGCTCGCTGGTATTGAAAAGATTACCGGGAAAAAGATCAAAAACTACAAGGTGGATCTGTGCAGCTACGATGAAACCGTAGCCGTATTCCAGGAAAACCGGGACATCGCCGCTATTATTCATTTTGCCGCTTACAAGGCTGTCGGGGAGTCTATGGATGAGCCGTTAATGTATTTTGAGAACAACCTTCATTCCCTGGTTAATCTCCTGAAGTGTACCAAAGAATTCAGTATTCCTCATTTTGTATTCTCCTCCTCCTGTACGGTTTACGGGAATCCGGATCATATCCCGGTCACGGAAGAAACGCCCCAGCAGCCCGCTGAATCGCCTTATGGCGCGACCAAGCAAATGGGCGAAAGGATCATACAGGATTTCTCCAGAACGGGTTTTATCAAACCCATCCTGTTGCGTTATTTTAATCCGGTGGGCGCTCATCCCTCTATTTTGATAGGTGAATTGCCCATTGGCAAACCGGCCAACCTGATTCCTGCTATCACCCAAACGGCTATCGGTAAGTTGCCGGCTATGACGGTATATGGTGATGATTATGATACACGGGATGGAAGCTGTCTCAGGGATTTCATCCACGTGAGCGACATTGCGCATGCCCACACCCTGGCAGTGAACTACATGCTGGGGGATAAGAATAAAAATACCGTTGAAATATTCAACCTGGGAACGGGTAATGGGGTAACCGTATTAGAAGCCATCCGCAGCTTTGAAGCCGTCAGTGGGGTCAAATTAAACTACAGCATCGGACCACGAAGGCCGGGTGACGTTATTGCCATTTACGCCAATAATGATAAAGCTGTTAAAGAGCTGGGGTGGAATATCCGGTATAACCTGGAGGATATGATGCGTACTGCCTGGGAATGGGAGTTACGCATTAAAGAGGATAAGACCCTTCATTCCAGCCAGAACTTCCAGCTCAACTAATGGGCCCATCAAACAAAATTGATCTGAATTTCACCTGTTTACTGTAGGTTTGCTTCGCAAAACCCGAATCTGCCCATGTTAAAAGATATACAAGTACTGAACGAAAAAGAAACCCGTGGTGGTTTCGGAGAAGGTATCCTGGAAGTAGGACGCAAAAACCCCAATGTCGTAACGCTTACCGCTGATCTGCTTGGCTCCATGAAATTGCAGGCCTTCATTAAAGAATTCCCGGACCGTTTCATCCAGGTCGGCATAGCCGAAGCCAATATGATCGGTATTGCAGCGGGACTGACCATCGGCGGGAAAATTCCTTATACAACCACATTCGCCAACTTTAGCACCGGAAGGGTCTACGACCAGATCCGTCAATCTGTGGCTTATTCTGGTAAGAATGTAAAGATATGTGCATCCCACGCCGGGCTGACCCTGGGAGAAGACGGCGCCACCCATCAGATCCTGGAAGATATTGGCCTCATGAAAATGTTGCCGGGTATGACCGTGATCGTACCTTGTGATTTCAACCAGACCAAGGCTGCCACCATTGCCATTGCCGACTATGAGGGGCCTGTTTACCTGCGTTTCGGCCGTCCGAAATGGCCCAACTTCACTGCAGAGAACCAAAAGTTTGAAATCGGAAAAGCGCAGTTCCTTTCCGAAGGGGTGGATATTTCCATTTTTGCCTGCGGACACCTGGTTTGGAAGGCTATTGAGGCTGGAAGGATCCTGGAAGAAAAGGGATACAGCGTTGAACTGGTCAATATTCATACCATCAAGCCCCTGGATGTGGAAAGCATTCTGAAATCCATCGGTAAGACCCGTTGCGCGGTAACCGCAGAAGAGCACAATATCATTGGGGGCCTTGGGGACAGCATCGCACAGGTGGCGGCCAGACACTTCCCCATACCTATTGAATATGTGGGCACCAAGGATACGTTCGGAGAAAGCGGCAAGCCGGAAGAGCTGCTGACTAAATATGGCCTGGACGCTGTCGATATTGTGGCTGCCGCGGAAAAAGCACTCGTTAGAAAGAATTCGTAGTCCGAATAGGACGTAAGTATGGGGCGGCCCCGATATGTATTGGGCGGACCCGATAATAGTTGAATTTATCGGGTCCGCCCAATACCGTCTTATGACTTACAGCCGAGGGCCTTCGGCCCTCTTTTGGGGAGCTTCGGCGCTCCTTTGGGGGTGCTTAGGTCCCCCTATATTCGGGCGCAGAGCCCCCTTTTTGTTTTCCTCCTGTTAAGCCTCTTCTCCCATTAAACTTGTTTTTCCATATTCAATCTATTATACGGAGATATTGGATATATTAGCACGGATTAAATCCCTTGCATGGCTACGTTCGCCGATGATAAAGAATTATTGCTAAACTTCCGTGTTCCAGGGACAAGGGAAGCCGCATTCACCCAGATTGTCCGGAAATACCAGGAAAAGCTATACTGGCATATCCGACGCATTGTCCTGGACCACGACGATGCCAACGACGTCCTCCAGAATGTCTGCATTAAGGTGTGGAAAAGCCTTGATAACTTTCGGGAAGACAGTCAGTTATACACTTGGCTATATCGAATTGCTACCAACGAAAGCCTGACTTTCCTGGAACAGCAAAAGAAAAAAGCCACCGTGTCGTTCAGTGACGTAGAGACGGGGTTAAGCAACAAATTAAAGGCCGACAGGTACTTCGACCCCGGTAAGCTGGAGTGGAAGCTCCAGCTGGCCATCACTTCTTTACCCGAAAAGCAGCGCATTGTGTTCAATCTCAGGTATTATGATGAGATGCCTTACGAAGAAATGAGCCGGGTGCTGGAGACGTCGGAAGGCGCTTTAAAGGCTAGCTACCACCACGCCGTCAAGAAAATCGAGGAGTTCATGCTGAATCATTAAACTTTCTTAATGTATAAACGTCATAGATAGGTACATGGCACACAATGACAACATAGGACGCGAATTGAGGAGCATCTCGGAAGTGGTAGCTGGTTTGCCCGGCAACACTCCCTTTACAGTACCTCCTCATTTCTTTGAGCAATTCCCCGAAAAAATGCTGGAAGCGATCCGGCATTCGGCGGAAGGGCAGGAAGAAGATGCGTCCGGGATACTGGCTGGTTTAAAAGACCGGTCTACGTTCCAGGTGCCGGCTGGTTACTTTGACCAACTGCCGGTGAACCTTATGAAGCGGATCCTCCTGGAAGAAGAGGCGGAAAATTCATTGGAAGAAGAAGAAATCCTGCCCGCTATACTGACCGGACTCAGGGACCTGCCTACGTTCAGAATTCCCGCTGGTTATTTCGATGCGCTCCCGGAGCAATTGGCCGTGCAGGCCATAGCAAGCGATAATAACATGGGCGTTGAAGAAGAGCTCAGGCGCTTGTCGCCTTTTATGGCCTCAATGAGCCGGGAGTATCCAGGGAAGGTTCCGGAAGGTTATTTTGACCTCTTTCCCTGGGAGGCAGAACCAGGACAATGGGAGTCTGAACCGGCAAAGGTCATTCCTATTTCACGCACATTACCGCTGCGTAAATTCCTTGCGGCAGCTGTGATGGTCGGCGTTCTTATGGCAAGCGCTATTTCGGGATTCCATATTTATGATTCACCCTCCGATTTTCTTCGCAGTGGGGTTAATTTAAAGACCAAGGCCCAGTTTAATACGGCCCTTGCCCGGATTTCCGATCAGGATATCCTGGATTATCTGAAGAGCAATACGGACGTGAGCGATGCTGACCTGATCGCAAGCGAAGTAGATGAACAGCAGCTCCCAAAAATAGAAGATAATGCTGATGGAACTCACCCGGCAGAATTGACCCCGGCTGAAATTTCCGGTGAAAACAAAAACACCGCACAGTAGCATTAAAATTATGATATACCCATGAAGAAGTTTCTTCTCACTATATTATCCCTAATGGCAGCCGGGCTAGTCAGCGCTACTTTAGCGCAGGCCACCTTCCAGCAGCAAGAGGATCCTGCGATCAGGCAGGCCAGGGCACAAAGGGTGGAAGCGCTGAAAGTGGCCTATATCAGCCAACAACTCAATCTCTCTCCGGAAGAAGCGAGGGAATTCTGGCCCTTGTACAATCAATATGAAAATGAATTGCATTCAGCCCAGTTGGAGCATTCGGGGGATGAATTAAATAAGGAAGAAGCCGTACTGAATATCCGCAAGAGATACCAGGATCAATTTACCCATATTCTTGGCCGCTCCCGTACCAATCATTTTTATCAATCCGAGAAAGAATTCAATCGCATTCTTCTAAACCGATTGAACAACCGTGCACCACAACGTGTGCCCATGTATAAAAAAGGCTTCTGATCGGACGGCGCTTATGCCGTTTCCCCTGCTCTTTCCGATATGTTAATTTTGGTAAAGAATGTGGTAATTTAAGACATAAACAAACGCCCCCCTTTTGTCCTCAAATCCACCTCTACCATAGCTCCGGGGACAAAGTTAAGCACCCCTCATTCGTCATGAAAACAGGGGGCGCTCCTGTCGTTTTTATGCATCCCTATTCGCTCAAATTCACTGGTTAATTCAATTAGCAATTTTTGGAAACTAAATTATTTTTTCCCTACATTTGCATATAGGTGTTTTTCATAGGTTAGCAACGGCCGACTCTTTCTAGGGTTGGCCTATTTTTTTGTTATTATTACAATTATTATAATCCGGAAGTTTTTTTTCGCCCGCTACGAACCAACGTTAGTACGTATTATAAGGCAATGAACGGGTATTTAATGTCATGATAGAACAATAGCGTCCAATGTTCCTCCGCTGCCTCCGCCCACCATTTCTTCCTTAATTCCATGCATTTCTTCCCGTCATAATCATACTTGGCTATAAATCTATTTTTCATCTGACCCAACTGCGGCGCATCGTCTCCCCCGAAGAAAATGGACTGTTCTCCTTCCTTTATCCAAAAAACCTGGTGAAAAGGGGTGTGGCCTCCTGTAACTTCATATCGAATGGAAGGGCCAATGGTTCCCTGCGTATCATCAAGGAGCACTACTTTGTCCGTCTGTCTAAGGGGCGATAATTCTTCCGGGATATACGAGGGGAACCCTTTTTCCAGGGCATAATCCAGTTCTTTCCGCTGCACATAATGGGTAGCCCCGGGAAAGCTAAGGGAATATTCACCGGAAACGGGATCCTGCCCGGCTATTCCGCCGGCATGGTCTTTATGCAAATGACTCATCAATACTTTAGTGATGTCCATGGGGTTGATCCCTGCATTGATAAGGTTCTTGTGTATTTGAAGGGTCTGGTCCGGCGTCCGAAAACCCAGGCCGGTATCCAGTAGCAGGATGTCTTCAT
>Ga0302303_10002249_pt1 | contig 11849 bp, 10 predicted proteins | sample III_Palsa_E2_1_FD_194542 | JGI IMG/M metagenome (GOLD analysis project Ga0302303, IMG submission 194542) | Peat permafrost microbial communities from Stordalen Mire near Abisko, Sweden - III_Palsa_E2_1 | ecosystem: Environmental > Terrestrial > Soil > Palsa > Peat permafrost | place: Sweden... | reverse complement strand
AAAAGTTGATGTAACCAAACTGGTTTACCGAAGAAAATGCAAACCCGGTAATCAACCTCGCAAGTTCATCGAATAATTCAGGTAGGATATACTTGTCAACTGGTTTATCATAAATAAATCGCACGGGCGCATTTTCAATTAAATAAAGTACATCTTCCTCTTTTTTTCTTTTGACTTTCTGCAACTCATCTGAATTTGCCTTGAGATTCCCGGAAAAAGAAAGCGAGTATTTCTTATGGTTTAATTGCCGATAGATCTGAAAAATAATCTTGCTGTTAACTGGTATATCCGGTTGATTTGTACTAAATGTTTTTAAAAGCAGACCAATTGCCAACTTCCATAACTCCATATTCAGATATTCCTTTTCTTTATCCGGGAATCTAATCTCATCAATTAATATAAAACTTAATGATGCCAGGTCAGGTTCGACCATAAGATAGGTGATTATTTCCGGGCGTTCTAACAAGATAAACCGTGTGGTTTCCCACATCAAATAAGGTTTAGCCAGACCACCTCGTAATAAATTCTTAACCCTTTTGTGAAAATCATTTACGCCATTTGTTCCATTTTTATCAAAAGTATGTTGGTTTACCGCATCATACTTTACAAGCAGTTTAATTAATAAACTAATAAAGTGACGGGAATGTTGATTATATAAATATGTAGTATCTGCATTATTCTCAAAATGAATGAAACTCTGCATTAATTCAAAGAGGTCACTGACGTCAAGTTTCTTTGAAATCTCTTTACCCGGAACATAAACACATTTTTATAAAGTTTAATATTTTCAAAACTCATGCATGCCGATGATATAGCTTTTGGGATTTTTACAAATCCCAATACATTCCTTAACCAATTCGTTTCAAATAATTGGTTCTCATCAATTGCAATATTGTTGCAGTTTTCGTAAGAAGTCTTAAAGTTTTGAAAGCCTGCCAGATTTAGCGACAAGGCGCGAAATTCCCCTTTATAAAGAACATCGGCCCAAAATCTTGCTGCATCCCAAAAAACATCTGCTTCGGGTGCTACAAGAGAATCACTATTATAGTTGTTTCTGTTATAATTCTGCTTTATAAATGCGGTTAGGCCGTTTAACTCCTCTTGTATGTAATGATTCATTCCTATTAAAGTGAAAGGTTAACATGAATTATTGTAAAGCTAAAACTCTTTGCCGTATCGGGCTAAGTTAAAATTGAGTTATTATTAAGATGTTGTATCATATCTCTTGAAAAAATATTCTCCCCCATAACATCAGGTTCATACTTACGGCAAAGCTGTATTCTTTCACCTTGTTTACCCTTTTTATTGCCACTGAGTTCATCACGTTAACTTTATGAAAAGGATTGTTGAACAAGAAGAAAAAGAAGCAAAAAGGAAAAGGTGTGGGAATGTGGTACTCTCGTTAGAGTTTTCCATATTCCTACACCAAACAATAGTAAGCTTTTGATTAATGATTTCACGCTACTGATCTAAAGGGTCTTGACATTTTATGCGGCTAAGCGTTTTTTGTTGATTACATAATGTTTAATGAACTGATGTTCTCTATGCAAAAACGAAAAGGATGAAGGGTTAATAATATTTTTTTTAAGTTAAAAACATTCATTATATTTGTATAACAAGTTCATTGACTATCACTTATACGAATAAACAGGCTTCAAAATACACCAAATAAAAGCACATTAAATGTGCCCTATTCGGTGCCCGTTCTTGTTTGTTTCTGATATAATGTATTGGATATTATAGATTTAAGTGGCCGGATAATCGTCCTGCCATCCCGACGATACCGAACAAAGCCTGTAGATCAACGATTTACAGGCTTTTGTTTTTTAGATGGGCCGATAAATCATTGTTTTACCGTGATTTTCTAATTCTAATCCTGCCAACAAGGGGGTCATTTTATAAAAAAAGCAAGCACTTCAAATTCATTCTTACTAAACAAAAGTCCGTTTTGGATAAATCGCCATACTGGTAGCGATATACTTTTGCTAAAAATATTTAAAATGAAAGCAATTGTATTGAATGAAGCAGGAGGTGTAGACAAACTGACTTACCAGGATATTGAAAAACCTGTGTTAAAAAGTGGTGAGATTCTGGTAAAAACTAAAAACATCGGAATGAATCCGATGGACGTTCACATCCGCGGGAATGAACAAATCCTTACGCGTTTTTTGGGAAGTGAAAGGCCTGCCATTCTCGGTTGGGATATTTCCGGAGAGGTAGTTGAAAAAGCGGATGATGTAACTGATTTTGAAATTGGCGACGCTGTTTTTGGTTTAACTAAGGGCAAAGGCTATGCGGAATACGTGGCGGTAAAAACCGGCATCATGGCCCATAAGCCGGAAAACATCAGTTACGAGGAAGCTGCCGCTGTACCAGTTGTCGGCATAACGGCCTGGGAGGCTTTGATCAAAGTCGGAAACGTAAAAAAAGGCGACAAGGTTTTAATCCATGCAGGATCGGGTGGAGTGGGATATATGGCTATACAACTCGCTAAATACCTTGGCGCTACAGTAATTGCCACGTCGTCCGGTAAAAATCGCGATTTCGTGTTATCGTTAGGTGCTGATCGACACATTGATTATACGATCGAAAAATTTTACGAAGTGGTTAAGGATGTGGATTTTGTTCTTGATCCTATCGGAGGAGAAACCCGCTTGAAATCCATTGATGTGGTGAAGAAGAATGGCACCATTGTATCTATAATACCACCACAATTTGAGGAGGCTCAGGAAAAAGCGCGTGAAAAAGGCGTAAATTTGATTCTCCTGCTTGGGCAGGGAAATAAGGAGGAAATGGAATCCCTGGCCGGGCTATTACGGGAAGGTGTTCTCAAAGTGCATATTTCCGCCGTTTATCCATTTTCCCAAATGGCCGATGCGCATTTACAAATAGAAAGCAAACGAACCGTAGGAAAAATAGTTATTGAACTTTGATGTGAAACAATTTAGCGTAAAAATGCAGCAGCCATACAGATTCGAAACCATCAGCCAGTTTCACCAATTCAGAAACCAGCCCCCACCGTATCATCCATTGATCAGTGTTATCGATGTTTCTGTTGCCAAACAGTTGAACGATGATGAACCCAGGAGCTTTGTTTTAGATTTTTATACCATTGCGCTAAAAACGGTACGCAACGCTAAAATGAAATACGGGCAGCAGCTATTTGACTTTGACAGTGGTATGATGGGCTTTTCATCTCCAGGCCAGGTGATCAGTGTGGAGCTGGAGAAAGGAAAATTATTAGAACAGACTGGATGGCTGTTGCTTGTTCATCCCGACTTTCTCTGGAACACCCCGCTGGCAAAAAAAATAAAACAGTATGAGTTCTTTGACTATGCGATTAACGAAGCCTTATTCGTTTCAGAAACGGAGCAATCTATCCTTACGGGTATTATCCAAAACATAAGGCAGGAAAGCTACAGGTCGATTGACAAATTCACGCAGGAAATCATTATTGCCCAGCTGGAGGTACTATTGGCTTATAGCGATAGGTTCTACCAGCGGCAGTTTATAACCAGGAAAATGGCCAACCACCAGATTTTGGATAAACTGAACGACCTATTAAATGAATATTTTGACAGAGATACAATGGAGAAAAACGGGCTGCCCACAGTTGTATTTGTTGCTGAGCAATTGAACGTTTCTCCGCATTACTTGTCCGGACTGTTACGTTCACTTACCGGGTTAAATACGCAGCAGCACATTCATGTGAAGCTGATTGAGAAAGCCAAAGAACTTCTTTCCACTACTTCTATGACTGTTAGCGAAATCGCTTACGCTTTGGGTTTTGAGCAAATTCAATCGTTCAGTAAGTTGTTTAAAACCAAAACACATGTATCTCCTTTGGGCTTTAGGCAGTCTTTCAATTGATGGAATCTCTAAGCGGCTAACCGGTTCAAATCTTGTATAAAAAAATTCAAAAATTGTACAGGGAGGGCCCCTATACTAAACAAAGCCTGTAAATCAATAATTTACGGGCTTTGTTGTTTTATATGAATTTTTAAATATTACTAAACCGTTATACACTGCCTCAAATCCCATCAGGTTCAAATATCTGTTTATTGGGGAAACAGCTGAATAATTCCCAATTTTATCATTATTGGAGCCGCCCCATAATATAAAAGAATGATTTTCTGTATATCTCTCAACAGAATTCCTGTAAAAATCCCCTCCAAAATGCCGCAAGTTAAGTGTTTGTGCAACAATTATATGACAAGTAAGCAACAATTATATGACAATCAATTATTGATTAAACTTTCGCTGTATTTTCACATTCAAAGTAAAAATATTGATAAAACTGACCGTCAAAAAAAAATCAAGTATTTATCATTTTTATCTTAAAATATCTTTTAAACCCTATACCACAAAGAAAACAGCATGAAAAGGGCAGCTTTTATACCCCGGCAACTACTCTTTATCCTTATTTTAACAGGGATATATGCCACCGCGATAGCGCAAAAAACAGATAATGTACAAGTAGGCAATGTTTGGCCGCCATCGCCGGTAAAAATTGATGGCAAGCTTACCGAATGGGGCAGCACTTTGAAAGCCTATAATAAAACCACCGGCCTTTGGTACACAATTGCCAATGACGATAAAAATATTTACCTCGCCATCAGGTCAACCGATATGGATAACAATACCAAAATCCTGGCGGGCGGCATCAGCTTAACCATCAATACAGCCGATAAGAAAAAAGACAAAAACGCCTTTGTGATCACCTTCCCGGTCATCAGCAGAACAGGCGGCGGCCGGGGCGGGCGCAGGCGCGGCGGCTTTGGGCAGCAGGATGCGCCCGACTCCACCGCGATTATAGCGCAGCAAAAACTAACGCTTGCCACCAGCAAGGAGATAAGCGCCATTGGTTTTAAAGAGATCACCGATACGCTGGTATCCATTTACAACGAATACGGCATAAAAGCAGCCGCCAATATTGACGATAAGGCCAATTTCGTGTATGAATTATCAGTGCCTTTAAGTTTACTGGAGATAACTGCCGATGGCAAAAAAGAGATTGCTTATAACATTAAGGTTAATGGATTACAATTGGGCCTGCCGGGAGGCGGTTTCGGTGGTGGTGGCGGTAGAAACGGCGGCGGTGGCGGTGGAACTGGAGGCGGCGGCTTTGGCGGCGGTGGCGGCGGAAATGGCGGCGGTGGTGGCGGTGGTGGTTTTGGCGGCGGCAGTAGCGCCTTTGGTGGTGGCAGCGCGTTTGGTGGTGGCAAAAGTGCCCCGAGTGCTGATGATTTAACCAGCCCTACCGATTTTTGGGGCAAATACATACTTGCAGCAAGCAGCAACACAGCACAATAACCACAGCTATACATGAAAAAATTATATATCCTGCTTATTGTGATACTTATATCCCAGCAATTACTGGCCCAGGATGGCGGCGGCAGGCGACGGGCGGCCCCACCGGCAGCTCCCCTGCCCTTCAGGGAAATAAGCGGCATTGTTAAGGATACTACCGATTACCCGGTTGTTGGCGCCATAGTAACGCTCATGTCAAAAACTGATACCCTGCGCACCGCTACCAATGCCGATGGGATCTTCGTTATTAAAAATGTGAAGGCGGCTGTGTTTGTGCTTACTATTACCGAAATTGGTTATGTAACCTCAGTACGTAAATACCTGAATAACGACGCGGTTAAAAAAATAGTTTTAGACCCCATTATACTTAAATCAAAATCAAATGTGCTTAAAACGGTAGTGGTGAACGGCACCCCGAGCATAACCTATAAAACTGATACTGTTGAATATAAAGCCAGCGACTACAGAGTACGCGAAAATGCCACGGTAGATGAATTGCTAAGCAAAATGGAAGGCATGGAAGTAGGATCCGACGGATCACTGACCCACCAGGGGCAGCAGGTTACCAAAGCACGCTTAAATGGCAAAGACTATGCCGGCGGAAATGTGGCCCAGGCCATCCAGAACTTGCCGGCTGATATAGTTGATAAAATACAAATAGTAGACGATTATGGCGATGAAGCGGCCCGCACCGGCGTTAAGGATGGCACACCGCAAAAGGTATTGAACATTACCACCCGCGCCGATAGGTCGGTGGGGAATATTGGCCGCTTAACAGCCGGCGAAGGAGACGACGACCGGTATAGCGATAAGGTGTTCTTACAGCGCATTAATGGCAATCAGCAAATATCTGTTATCGGCGGGATATCAAATACAGTGAACGGCGTGGCCAGTACGGGTATCAATAGCGGCAGTAACGGCACCTTTGGCAGCCAGAGCACCGGCGGCGGCAGCGGCGGTACCACCAAAAACGCTTCGCCCACCATTAGCTATACCGACCAGTTAAGCAAAAAAATAGAGCTTACCACCAGCTACTCCTACACCTATAACGATGTAAATTCCATCAACAGCAGCAGCGGGCAGCAATATTCCACCCTGGGTACCACTTATTTCAATAGTAACAGCATAGCCGACAATACCAGCATCACCCATAAATTCAGTTTTGATGTGATATATGACATCGACAGTGCGAATTATTTAAGAATATCAGAGCCCACCGGCGGATCCAGCTTTAGCTATACCGGTTCAAACAGTACCAATACTTCGCAAAACTATCAAACCGGGGTTATCCACCAAACCTCGCTGGGTAATACGGCAAGCAATAATACGGCCCCCAGTTATGGCGCCAATGTGTTTTACCAGCATTTATTCAAAAAGCCCCGCCGCAATATATCCCTACAGTTAACCTACGAGCATACCAATAGCGAACAAACCAATATTCAGGATAACCACATCCTCTATTACGCGGACACAGTTAGCACCATGACACCATTCCTCGATTCGCTCATACACCGGGTTATTCAAAGAGGCAACTTAACCCGGAATTACCGGGCCAGTTTAACCTACGTGGAGCCATTAACCATCCTGTCGCAACTGGAATTTAACGCACAGTACATATACCGCGGATATAATAACAATGCTTATACCGATAACATTGTAGATAGTTTAAACGATCTTAGGCAACCCATCGACAGTTTAACCAACGTTTACCATTACGCCTTTTCCGAGGGCCGTATAGCGGTTAATTACAGGCTAAATAAAACCAGCTACAACCTGTCCATAGGTGTTACTGCCATACCTACGCTTTTGGAAGGTTCAAGAGAAGGCATTTCTGCCGCGATCCGGCAGTCGAGCTTTAACCTGATCCCCATTTTCCGTTACCAGTACGTTTGGTCGCGGCAGGAAAGAATCTCCATAAACTACTCCGGCACCCCTACCGAACCCACGTTTAACGAGATACAACCCTATACCGACCTTACCAACCCGCAAAACCCGGTAATAGGTAACCCCGATCTGAAGCCCTCATTTACCAATACCATCAACCTGCAGTATAACAACTACATATCCGATTCGCAGTTCAATTTATCGGCGAATGTGGCCGCGTCGTTCATTAATAACCAGGTGGTAACCAACAATGTGCTGGTACCGGTTTACGTTCGCAAGGCCAATGATACCACCGCCGCCAAAAGCTATATTACCGATACCCACTACGTAAATTTGAACGGTGCCTATAACATCAACGGCAATTACAATGTGGCCAAACAGTTCGACGACCGCCGCTACAACCTCGAACTCAACGGCAACGTTACCTATGGCTATAATGTAGCCATGACCAACGGTATCGAAAATTTCTCAAGGGCCTGGAGCTATAACGAGCGTTTCGGCCCCAAGATAGACCCTAACGACTGGCTGGAAGTAAACCCCTACGTATCATACAGCGTAACCAAATCAACCAATACCTTGAGCGCCTATAACACCGATACCAAAACCACCGCGTTAAGCCTTGCGGGGCGGGTTAACCTGATACCAACACTGTTGGTGGGCTACAGCGCCAGCAAAAACTACGTTAGCGGCATAAGCGATAACCTCACTAAAAACCCCTTTGTAATTAATGCGTACCTGGAACAGGAGTTCTTCAAAAAGCACAACGGCATTTTGGGTATACAGGCATTCGACTTATTGCATCAGAACAATTTTGTGAACCGGGTGATTACCCCAACCGGCTTTACCGATACCAAAACCAATGCGCTAAGCAGGTATTTTATGGTAAGTTTCCGCCTCATATTGCAAAAATGGAGCGGCGCGGCCAAACATAACGGTAAAGTAATGCAAAGGCGCGGCGACGGAAGCTTTATTTATTAGCAAAACCACCGGTGTGCAGGGCATATCCGGTACACTTTGTTCTGTTTTTGAACACATACACCAAATAGCGATAAATTCAGAGCCCGAACATAACCCGAACATAACCCGAACACCACCGAAACACCCCCGAACACGATCGTGAACACCCGAACAAGCCCGAACACTTAAATGGTTGATAAACAATAAATTAACAAAAAAAAGCGTTTCCGCAAGCGAACGGTTGCTCATTGTGCAACAAATTGTTTGTCAACAACTTACAAAACAGGTGTTTCCTGCCAAAAAACACTTTTCGATACACTAAGCCACTAAGTACTAAAATGTGTTTACAATCACTCGCCGGCATCACTTATAAATTGGTCGGCGAGTTTTTGCGACAATCTAAAGTTGGTTTGTTGTATGAGGCCAAGGTTAGGGCGAAATAAAGGAAGGATGCCTTTTTTGTTTGGCGGTTAATAATACACCGGCTGTTCCCTTAACCGGCATATTCAATTTTATCGCCAGTCTTCTATCCGCCGCGTCATCCAGGATAAGATAATCACATGCAATTTCGCTGGCCAAAGCAATAGCACTTGCTTCACCCTCATCCACATATTTATTAAACGCTGTCATTAAAGAAGGATCTGCCGATTTAATGGTCAGCCCCAACCTGGTAATGGATGGCCATATTCTGCGGCTATTTCAGGGGTAGTAAATATAATTGCAAAAACCTGGTGCAAAACGTCGAGCGCTCCAATTTTTTCCAGCAGAATAAAGCAACTGGTATCAGTGATGACAACCTTATTTTCCGGATGATTTTCTATACTCATCTAAGTCTGCCATTGCGCTGTTGTCCAAAAAATGAACATCATAATTAACCAGTATCTCTGCAAATTCCCATTTTTTCATTCCAACCATCTCCGCAGCTTTTCCCAGTGTTAATTTACCTGCTTCATATAGTTTAGCTGCAATAAAACGGGTAGTTTCATCATGCTCCAGTTCGAGCTCTTCAGGCACCTGTAGAATCATTGCAGCCATAACTAAAATATTAAATTCAGTTAAATATACATATCATTCACAAAAACTGCGTTCTGTTAATTATGGTCAAGTTTATAAAAAAATGCCCCCCGTTCCTGCGAAGCAGAAGTGAGGGCAGTTCAAGTAACTTAGCGAGATTGGGTGAATAATTTACGCCGGTGAAACTTTAACCGGTTTAAAGCTTAGTGCTACGCAATTTATCCATTACAATACAAAAATTCAGTGCCAATTACTCATGTAAAACCAATATCGCTTTTACCGATTTATTCATTACCTGGTTTACGGTACTGCGGTTAAACAGGCGGTAAACTATGTTATGATGATGCTTAACAAGGCACAATATATCGGTTTCATTTTTGTCGATAAAATCCATTATACCGTTAATGGGGCGGGCATCGGTTATATAGTTAAATTCAAGTTCGGTATTTTTTATCAGGTCCTTTAAACGGCTTTCACCGGCTTCAATATTTTTAGCGCCCGATTTTTCGGCCACGTATAATACCTGCATTTTAGCCGATCCGAACGCGTCAACCATTTCATTAAGCGCGTTCACATCCCCGGCAGATAACCTGGTTTCATAATCCGTGGCAAGCGTAATAATTGGCTGGGCAGAAAACTTGCTTTCCAGCGGGATGATCAGCGTAGGTATTTTCAGTACCGAAACCATGGTACTTACGTTACTCCCCACTATCCCGGTTATGCCGGTTGAGCCTGTAATGCCCATCACCAGCAATTCAACATGATGTTCGGCTATATATTTACCTATTACATTTTTTAAAAATCCTACACCGCAAACCGTAGTTACTTCTACATCTTTATATTCATCGCCATCGGTATATTTCGCGGCCCAATCTTTTAAGGCCTGCCTCTTGTTATTATAATAATCATCAATAAAAATGGCGTTGTAGGTGTTGTTATTAATGCCTTCGGTGGGGCCTATGGCATGTATGGCGCATACTTCCATGTTTAATGTTTTTGCTAATGCCATACCATAGGCCATAGCATTGCCCGCGCTGTTTGAAAAATCAGTTGCAACAAGTATTTGTTTCATTTTTTCAATAGATTAATTTGAATTCGCTTAGTAATTATTAAATAAACAAATGGAAGAACATAAATAATAAAAGTGCTAAAATTATAGCTACCGGCAAAGTTAATACCCATGCCAGGGCTATATTTTTTAATGTTTTGCTGTTTAAGTTACCCGCCCCGCCCGATGCCAGCATATAACCGGCAATACCGCTCGATAGTACGTGCGTGGTACTCACCGGTAAACCAAAACTGGTGCTAAGGCCTATAGTAGCAGCGGCAACAATTTCAGATGTAGCGCCCTGGGCATAATTTAAATGCTGGTTACCAATTTTTTCGCCAATGGTTACCACTATGCGTTTCCAGCCTACCATAGTACCAATACCCAACGAAATGGATATGGTAGCAATAACCCATATCGGTGCAAAATCGGTAAGATTGGTAATATCTTTCGAGCCGGAGGTAAGCGTTTGCCTGTCCTGGTTGGCCAGTTTTATATCCGCCGCGCTTAGTATGGCGGCAACATCCTTACCCACAGCTTTTATTTGCTTGCGGAATTTGTAAGTTTTAACCGTATCGGTTTTACTTAATAGTTGCGTTTTGGTTTTTTCTATGGCCGAATCGGCGCTTACGATCAAACTTTTACCGGCAGCATCGGTGGCGGTAGTTCTGCCAAGCACCTGTTCGGTTCTGTTTAATGATAACAATATCTTATCGTTAGGAATGGAATGATTCACCGCGAATTTTGCCGGTAAAAAGGCTATCAGTATCAGCATCAGCAGTCCCACGCCTTTTTGGCCATCGTTACTGCCATGAAAAAAGCTAACCAGCGTACAGGTGGTTATCAATAACAGCCGTATCAAAATGGGCGGGGTATCTTTTTCACCTGTCGGGATATGGAACAAGGCTTTCCATTTTACCACATGGATCAAAAAATACATTAATAATGCCGCCGCACCAAAACCTATGAGTGGCGATAATATGAGCGATAAGCCTATTTCTTTTGCCTTATCCCAGTTTACACCCGCGCCACCATAATACCAGGTAAAGCCAATACTGGCGCCTATCATGGCACCAATAAGCGTGTGCGAGCTGGAGCAGGGAATGCCCAGGTACCAGGTGCCTAAGTTCCACACAATGGAGGCCAGCAATACCGCCAGCACCATGCAAGCGCCTACGCTAACCGGCAGCTTCATCAATTCATCAAGCGGAAGCAGCTTTAATATACCCATGGCCACTGCCACGCCGCCCAAAAATACACCCAAAAAATTCCAGGTTCCCGACCACGGAATAGCATAAACGGGCTTTAAAGCCTTGGTGTAAATAACCGTAGCAACGGCGTTAGCGGTATCGTGAAAACCGTTAACAAATTCGAAGCCTACTACAGCCAGCAAACAAACAAAGAACACACACAATAACGATGTGCTTAGGCTAATATCGCCAAGCAGCGGTAGCGTAATAGTTAATAAGTGGAGCATAATTTTGAGCTTGATTGATAATAAATAATTGCGATACAATAGATTACAACCAAAGAAATAAATTACACATGTATTTTTTAAAAAGTTGATGTTATCAAATTATTACCTTATAAGAGTTTATGTTAGCTAATTATGCCACTTGGCCTGGCCCCCAACCAG
>Ga0302303_10002239_pt1 | contig 11890 bp, 10 predicted proteins | sample III_Palsa_E2_1_FD_194542 | JGI IMG/M metagenome (GOLD analysis project Ga0302303, IMG submission 194542) | Peat permafrost microbial communities from Stordalen Mire near Abisko, Sweden - III_Palsa_E2_1 | ecosystem: Environmental > Terrestrial > Soil > Palsa > Peat permafrost | place: Sweden... | reverse complement strand
CAAATTCTTAATCACCTGGAATTGCTCGTGCTCGCTCTGCGCCGACCCAGCCAATCCCGAATTATCCTGCGGCAGGCGCGACATCCAAACGCTGACCGCCAGAAGCAAAGCGATAGACAATGCCAGCCGCGGCTGCGGTACGAACCAGCGGAACCAGCGCGGTTGCGGCTCTTCCGCGATACGCGCGCGCATGCGTGCGTCGAAGCCAAAAGACGGCTCGATGACCGGCACTTCGTCCAGGACGGTCCACAACTTGCGCAGTTCCTCCGCGCGTGCGTGACATGCCGAGCAAGCCGCCAAGTGCTCTTCCACTTCATGGCGGTCCGCCGAGTTCGCACGGCGATCCAGGTACGGAATCAGTTCCTTTGAAACATCTTCACATTTCATGATGAGCTTCCTTCCCCGCGTGCCGCGCTGGCGGTGAAACAAGCGGCGCCAGTTGCACTCGCAGGGTCTCGTAGGCGCGAAACAAGAGCGATTTCAACGCGCTTTCCGAGCAATCTAAAATCCTTGCAATTTCTCCATAATCCATCTCTTCATATTTATGCAGCAAAACCGCTACGCGTTGCTTTTCGGGAAGCGCGGAAATCACGCCGCGAATGAAATCCGCGCGGTCGCGTTCCACCATATGCTCGTCGATGCGCATCTCGCGTGTCGGCAATTGCAGCGGCGCTACGTCCTCATCAACCGGCGGAGCATCCAGCGACACTTCCATCTGGCGGTGGCGGTTATCGCGTACCGAATTCAGCGCCAAATTCGTCGCAATCCGAAAAAGCCAGGTGGTGAACTTCGCACTGGGAGAGTACTGCTTGCGGGCGCGATACACTCGAAGAAAAACTTCTTGCGCCAGATCCTCGGCCGTTGCGGTATCTCTCACCATACGATAGAGGAAGTTGACCAGAGGCGTTCGATACTTCTGCAATAGAAGGTTGAAGGACTCGTCGTCCCCAGCCTTCACGTCCAGCATCAGTTGGACGTCAGACCTGGTCATGGCCTCCACATTGTATCTAACACCTGTGGCCACTTAAAGTTGCAGGTCGGGGAGCGTTGCTCAACCCGTATCCCTACATCGCTATGACACCTCCAGCGGCGAAAGGTTGCTGAATCTAAATGGGTTACGAAGCTTGAGCTAAAGTTAGACACGAAAGAGCGCCTTCAGTCCAAGCAGAATAGCCACGCCTAGAAACACCAGCAGGGCCATGGCCGGGCCGGGCTCACGGTTCACTTCGGGAATCAGGTCCGACGCGGCCACGTACAGGGTGACTCCCGCCGAAAACGGCAGCGCATCGCTCACCACATTGCCGAAAGCGAACATTAAAGCCATCCCTAGAAGCGTCGATCCTCCCAAAATTACCGAGGACATAAACGCCATGCGCCGGCTCTGTCCGCTTGCCAGCATTAGCGACGCTACCGTGGATCCCTCCGGCAATTTGTGTAGAAAGATCGCCAGGAAAATTACAACTCCTAGCGACGTGGAAACGAGGAGGCCCGAAGCGATCGCGACACCATCGAAAAAGGTGTGGATTACCAGACCGAGCAACGCGGCATAACTTGCGTGCGCGCCCGAGACCTCTTCATGATGCGTTTCTTCGCCGAAATGAAAGTGCGGCGCTACGGTGTGCTCGAAAAAATGAACGAGCAAATACCCGGCCAGGACAAACAGAAAAACGGAATTCGCGCCGTGGAAAAAAATCGACCCCGTTTCCGCCTGGAGTTTCAAGGACTCCGGGATCATTTCGAGCAGCGCCGTCGCCAGCATGAATCCGGCGCCGAGCGCGATGAAATATTTCAAATAATGTTTTAGCGAACGCGCACGGGTGATCAGTAATCCGCCGACGACGTTTGCGCCGGCAGCGCTCACTCCCAGCAATAGCGCCAGAAGTATCCGATTTGCTTCCGAGGAAAACATGCGGCTAACTCGAGTGGCGGAACAAAATTACATCGCCGTCCTGCACGATGTACTCCTTGCCTTCCAAACGGACTTGGGCGCGTTCGCGTGCCACGGGAAATCCGCCCGCCTTCAGCAGGTCTTCCCAGTTCACCACTTCGGCCTTGATGAATCCGCGCTCGATGTCGCTGTGAATCGCGCCCGCAGCTTTCTGCGCGTTCATTCCGCGCTCGATAGTCCAGGCGCGGCACTCCGGCTCGCCGCAAGTGAGGAACGAAATCAAGCCCAGCAACCGGTAGCTGGCCTGAATCAATCGGTCGCGGCCCGATTCCGCCAAGCCGTATGCGCGCATCATTTCCGCGGCTTCCGCGTCCGGCAACTCGGAAAGTTCCGCTTCAATCTTGCCGCAGAACGGCACCACAGCCGTGCGAAGCTTCGACGTCAATTTCTCAAGATGATGTTTTTCGATCACGCGATCGATGTCCGCCGCTTCATCGTCTCCGAGATTCAGCACGTAGAGCATGGGCTTTCGGGTGAGAAATTCAAAGCTACTGAGCATCTTCAGCTCTTCCGGCTTGAAGTCGAGTTCGCGCAGCGGCGTTTCGCTCTCGAGCGCTTTGCGGCAGCGGGTCAGGAGCTGCAGTTCGGCTTCGAGGATCGTTTCTTTCTTTTTCTTCAGGTCTTTTTCCACGCGTTCGATGCGTTTGGAGGCTTGCTCCAGATCGTTCAGCATCAGCTCGATTTCAACGCTCTCGATATCGCGCAAAGCGTCGAGCGAGCCCCCTTCGTGCGGCACCGCCGGGTCTTCGAACAGCCGCACCACGTGCGCCAGCGCATCCGCTTCGCGCAGCGGCACCAGCGAAGCCGAATTTTTCTCGCGGTCTTTTTGCAGGCCGCCGACATCCACGTATTCAATCGTCGCGTACGTGATTTTTTTCGGCTTAAAAACCTCTGAGAGTTTCACCACGCGCGCATCGGGAACTCGCGCGATTCCCACGTGCGCCTGATTTGGTGAGCTTCGCGCTTCCACACGCGCGCGCGTAAGAATTCGAAACAGACTCGTCTTCCCTACCAGCGGCAGTCCGATAATTCCAGTTTTCATAAGCGAGTGATACTAACATAGCGGCGCGCCACGAACGACGCGGGCGGCTTCAGACTTCGCGGTCGCGCTCACGATTCTCCGCTGATGGAGATTCGCCGATGCGAGTTCGCAATTAGGGCAGAGTGAAAGCTACGAGAGAATCTCCTTGAGGTTCTTCATCTACTTTGGCGTGGCCACCCGCGGCGATTACCACATATTGCTTGCCGTTCTCCCGCATTTGATACGTCATGGGCATGGCGTGGCCGCCGGCGGGGAGCTGCGCTTTCCAGATTTCTTTTCCGGTCTCCACATCAAACGCGCGGATGAACGGGTCCAAGGTTCCGCTGATGAAAACCAGGCCGCTGGCGGTTGCTATCGAGCCGCCAAGATTAATCGAGCCCGGCGGAACAGGCTTGCCCGGAGCCATTTCGCCTAGCGGGACCTGCCAGCGAATCTTGCCGGTGGCCATATCCACTGCCGCCAAAGTCCCCCACGGCGGCGGGACGCACGGCAAACCCGACGGCGAAAAAAGAAATTGGCGAAACATGCCGTAGGGCGCGCCGCGCTGCCACCCGTATTCACCGTGCGATGTGTCCGTGTTGTTGTCCGAGTCGTCATCAATCTTAGACTGCGAGATCATCCTGACTCTCGCTGGCAGATTGTTCACGTTTACCAGCAGCAGGCCGTGCTGCGGATCGAATGCGTACCCGCTCCAGTTCATGCCGCCGACGTTTCCGGGCACCGTCAGCGTTCCCTGCACACTTGGCGGAGTGAAAACGCCCTCGCTGCGCAGCCCTTGCATCATGGCGCGGCAGGCCTCGCGATCCGCTGGTGTGATGCCCCATGCGTCATCCGCCGAAAAATGCTGCGGAACGAGCGCGGGTGGCGCTGACGGAAACGGCTGAGCCGGTGATGCGACTTCGCCCGGCACATCGCTCTGCGGCACCGGTCGCTCTTCCACCGGAAACACGGGAACGCCGGTATCGCGATTGAGAACGTAGAGGAAGCCAGTCTTGTTGCCTTGAATCACGACCGGGATCTTCTTTCCGTCGTGCACGATGGTGGTAAGCAGGGGCGGCGATGCCGAGTCGTAGTCCCAAAGATCGTGATGAACGAGCTGGAAGCCCCAGACGAGTTCGCCGGTTTTCGCCCGCAGAGCAACCACCGAGTTCGCCCACTTGTCATCGCCTAGTCTAAGTCCGCCGTAATAATCAGGGCTTGCGCTTCCCGTCGGAACGAAAACCAGGCCGCGCTCCGGGTCTGCAACAATCGTGGACCACGCATTCCCTGCTCCGGTGCGCCAAGGCTTGCCTCCGTTTGCAGCAGAGCCTGGCTCGTTCGGCGGAAGCGGTTCCCAACTCCATCGCAGCGCCCCCGTGCGGGCATCGAATGCGCGGACCACTCCGCTCGGCATATCCACGCGAGAATTGTCGTTGATGGCCGAGCCGACGACGACGATGTCGCCGATCACGGTAGGCGCTGAGGTCATGTGATATTGACCCGACAAGTACCGCGCGACATTCCTCAAACTCAGTTGGCCGCTCGAACCGAAATCAGGACACGGGGCGCCCGTTGCAGCGTCGAGCGCGAGCAGGCGCGCGTCCAAGGTTGCTTCAAAAATTCTTCGATGGCACAGCTTCCCTTCCGCGCGATCAGGATCCAGCCAGGTGGCGACTCCCCGATTAATCATCCCGTCGCCGTAGTCGGCGGCTTGTTCTACCAGCGGATCGTAAGCCCAGCGCTGCTTCCCCGTTTCCGGGTCGAGCGCGATCACGCGGTTGAAACCGGTCGTGAGGTAGAGCGTTCCGTCCACGAGTATCGGCGTAGTTTCGAAGCCGCTTCTTTTTCTGCCGCCGCTGCCATCCGAAATATCGCCGGTATGAAATGTCCAGGCAACTTTGAGCTGCGCAACATTCTCGCGAGTGATTTGAGTGAGCGGCGAGAAACGCATTCCACCGGCGTCGTGCCCATAGACGGGCCAGTCGTCTCGCTGATCGCCGCGCGGAGGGGAGGCCGCGCGAATTACGAACAAGCACACCACACCGAGCGCGATAATTGCTGCGAGGCGGACTGCTGTTTTCATGGTGGCCTCCGAGGCCGATTCTTCGGCTCGTTCCAGATGAGTGCCCGCATCTTACACTTGCGGGTCCTTCTCCGCGTGAAATTGTGCAAAACGCCCAGCGAGCGGTATCCTATCGCCTAGCTATGAACGAAAAACCTACTCTTCCGTTCGATCACGTTAAAGCGCACGAGCATCTTTCGCAGGCTGACAAGCGCCTCGGCCGCTTGATTACCGATATCGGAGAATTCCCTTTCAAATTGGACGAGTGCGACAGCGTGTACGAATCGCTGCTCGAAGCCATCACCCACCAAAGCATTTCGGGCAAAGCCGCCGCCACGATTTACGCTCGAATCCAAGCGCTCGGCGCGAATGGCCAGTGCCCCACGCCCGAAGAAATTGTAAACGCGAGCCCGCAAACTCTTCGCGACGCCGGACTATCGTTCGCAAAGGTTGCGGCCATGAAGGACCTGGCGCAGAAGACGATTGACGGCGTGGTCCCTTCTCTGGAAGCAGCGCAGAAAATGTCGGACGAAGAGCTTGTCGAGCGCTTGATATCCGTGCGCGGCATCGGCGCGTGGACCGTTGAAATGTTTCTCATATTTCGGTTAGGACGGCCCGACGTTCTGCCGATTCACGACTACGCTGTGCAGAAAGGTTTTGCAATTCTCTACCGCAAGAAGGCTATGCCGAAACCTCGCGAACTAACCGCGTTCGGTGAACGCTGGCGCCCTTATCGCACGGTCGCAAGCTGGTACATGTGGCGCGCCTACGGACGCGCCGGAAAAGACGCAAGGAAAATCACAAAGAACACAGCGAAGAAGAAACTCAGGAAAAAGAAAGCCAAGAAGGATCGGCCGAAAAAGCAATCCGCCCGGAAGAAACGCGGCCGCCGTTCGTAACTTGCTCCTGCATCGCGCGAAATCTAACCACTCGTCACCGTGATCTCCCGCACCGTAAGAAACAGCGCGGCAAAACCAATCAGCAGCACCGCCCCTTCGAGTTTCACCGAAATCCCGTGCAGCCGGTCGAATTCAACGCGCAGCGGGTCGCTCGGCGGAGTCGCCATCACCGAGCCCATTTCCGTCCGCAGCGCCAGCATTCTCCGCATCACAAAATTCTGCGAAGTGACCGTGAGCACGAGCATCAGCGCCACGCCAATCGCCGCCGGCCGAAGCAATCCTTTGAACGACTCCGCGAGCCCGACCGACGCAAAGAGATAAAGCAGCGCGGCAACCACGCCGAGCGTGTGCAGCCGCCCCAGCGTGAATTGCACCAGCGCTCCAGCCTGGTCCTGGTTCGATAGGACGCGAAAAGCGCCCGGCGCGACCGCCGCGCTAAAATAAAATATCGATCCTACCCACGCGCCCAACGCGAACACTTGTACGAATCGCAAAATATTAGTCATCGGTCGAAACTCTTTCGGCGGCAACAAATCGCCGCCACACATCGCCTAGAATGCGCCCAGATTATCACGGCATCTCGCAACCTAGCAGGTCAGGCCAAAATCTCTTGCGCGGTCTTTTCGTCGCCATTGCCACTGATGCACTAATTTGGGTAAACTCCTGCCGCAGTCCGGCGGAACACTTTTCGGATAGCCTCACGGCGAAAAGGAGAAAGTATGAAACCCACTCTCCGAGAGATCGCGATATTCGCAGTTGTCATTATGCTCGCGGCCATCGTTCTGCTCGTCCCAACTCGATCCGTTTCCGGCAAGACGCAACAAGGTGGTGGAATCTCCATAACCTTCGGCGTCGGTCAACAGCCTGGAGTGGTATATACCCTCACCTGCGAATCGAAATCTTATGGACGCACGTACTGTGCTGCTGACACGCGCGGCGGCGCCACAATCCAGCAACAAATCTCCAGCGCACCGTGCATTTTTGGAAGCACTTGGGGAGCGGATGGCGCGGGGATCTGGGTGCAAAATGGCTGTCGCGCCAGCTTCGTTGTAAATCCCTACACCAGCGGACCATGGTGGTGGGATCCAGGCCAAGGTCATCGCCCACCCAGCAAGGGCATTCCCAGCCGTGGCGCCTGTTTCTTCAAGGAAAGATATTATCGCGGCGAGTATTTCTGCATGACGCGTGGTGCAGGTTTCAACTTGATGCCTTCAGGATTTAATAACGCGATCAGCTCGATCAAGGTCTACGGAAGAGTTTCGGTGGTCATCTACAAGAGCGAGAACTTCCAAAGCGATAGCGCCACGCTGAACGGAAGCGTCTCTGACCTGGCCTCCTGGCGCCTGCCGAGCGACCGATCCCGCAACTGGAACAACAAAATCAGCTCGATCCAAGTGAATTAGGCCGTCTCAAGTCGAAATCCCGGGCAACTGCAAAACGAACGTCTTGCCGCGCGAAAACGGCTCCCACCCTGCAGCGATGGCTCGGCGGATGTCGCCTTCGATTGTTTTCACAGAGAATTTCGGGCGTTGAGGGAGTTTTGGCGCTCCGCGCGAAGCAGATTTCTTTGGGAATGGGTACTCGAGGATCAATTCTCGATGGTGGCCGTCTTCGGTCCGAATGGAGATGCACAACCCTTTATATCCATGCTCCGAAGTCCACTGTGGCTCGCTGAGCAATCGCCAATAAAGGGTCACCCCGTCCACGGAGATCAATCCTTCTCTAAAACGCTTGCGCCTCTTCTTTTGACCATGCATGGCTCACGCAGCCCTTCTTCTCTTCTAGATTGTATCTGCTTTCTGAAACCTTTTGAACACACCTGTACCGTTCGCCTTTTCACTTCGTCCAATGAATGATGATAAAACTTGTATGTGGGGTTCGTGGTGGGCGACCAAGGACTTGAACCTTGGACCTCTCCCGTGTGAGGGGAGCGCTCTAACCACTGAGCTAGTCGCCCACAGTACTGACTTTTTGTAGCAGAAGGCCGAGCCAATTGCAAACAACGACAAGCAACGCCAGCACGCGCCTCGCCGGGCTCTTGCGCTCCATCTCGGCGGTAGTGAAAGGCAAGGAAGACGTCATTCAATTGGCGCTCACCACGCTTCTCGCGCGCGGCCATCTACTGATCGAAGACGTTCCCGGCGTCGGAAAAACAACTCTGGCCCAGGCGCTGGCCCGCTCGTTCGATTGCTCCTTCCAACGCATCCAGTTCACTTCGGACATGCTGCCCAGCGATGTGATCGGCGTCAGCGTGTTCAATCCCGCCACGCAGGGATTCGAGTTCAAGCCCGGCCCCATCTTCGCAAACATCATCGTCGCGGATGAAATCAACCGCACCACGCCGAAAACGCAGTCCGCCCTGCTCGAAGCCATGAACGAAGCGCAAATTACCGTGGACAACACCACGCATCCGCTTCCCAAACCTTTCCTGGTGCTGGCCACGCAGAATCCGATCGAACATCATGGCACCTATCCGCTTCCCGAATCGCAGCTCGACCGCTTTCTGATGCGCATCCGCATGGGCTATCCCTCGCGAGCGAGCGAAAAAGAAATCATTCGCAATAATTCCGGCGCCGCTCCGGTGGACAAAATCTCAGCACTGATGGACGCGGCCGACGTGATCGCCATGCAGGACGCCGCCTCGCAGGTAAAAGTGGAAGAAAGCCTTTTGGACTACGCGCTCGAAATCGTCGAACGCACGCGCCAGACCGAACAGCTGAGCCTGGGCGTCAGCCCGCGCGGCGCCGTGATGCTGCATCGTGCAGCGCAGGCGCGAGCCTTCCTCGAAGGCCGCGACTACTGTTTGCCCGACGATTTCAAGCGCCTCATCGTCCCCGTCTTCGCGCACCGCGTGGTGGTCAGCTCGCGTTACGTCTCCACACAGAAAAAATCCGAGCAGGCCGAGGCGATACTTCGCGAAATCATGGACACGACGCGCGTGCCATTGTAGCGCCGGCATCTTGCCGGCGATCTTTCGTTCCGGATCGCAGCCACGAAAACGGCAGGCGAGCCGCTGGCCCGCTTCTTATATGGAACAAACTCTCATCGCGCGGCTTTGGCATAATCGCGACCGTTCCGGGTGGCGCAGTTTCGGCATTGCCATGCTGGTGCTTTCGGCTGCGCTGATCGTCGCGCTTTTTTCCGCCGCAGCGGCGCAGGAAGGCCGCGTAGGCGTTGCCGCCGTCTCCACTATCATCGCACTCGGTCTGGCCGGCTGGGTCGCCGTCGTCATTGTACCCACGCTCGCCCGGCGCACCAGTCTGCGCTGGTTCGTTTATCAGGTGAACTACCGCCTCACGCGTGAAGGAATCATCTACCTCGTAGCCGTTTTCATCCTGGTTCTCGCCGCCGTCAACACCGGAAATAACCTGCTCTTCATGATCCTCGCGTGCTCGCTCGCCGGAATCCTGATTTCGGGCGTGCTGTCTCGCGCGGTCTTGACTGGAATCGATCTCAAGTTCGACATGCCCGAGCATATTTTCGCTGAACAACCGGTTCTCGCCGAACTTGAATTGCGCAACGAAAAGGATACTTGGCCCTCGTTTTCTCTCCGCGTCGCGGGCGAAAACAAGAAAGGCGCCGCCGAAATCCTTAGCCGGCCCGTATTCTTCCCTTACATTCCGCGCAAAGGGTCGGCGCGGCAGAAAGTCGAGCTGATGTTTCCCCGCCGCGGCGTCTATCACCAGGATACCTTCGGCATACGCACGCGGTTTCCCTTCGGCTTCTTTGAAAAAAGCCGCAAGGTCGATTCGCAGCTCGAAATTGTCGTGTATCCACGCGTCGCGCCCACCGACCAGTTCTACGAAGTTCTTCCGCTTTTGAGCGGCGAAATGGCCAGCCATTTTCGCGGCCGTGGACACGAATTGCATTCGCTGCGCAATTATCTGCACACCGACAGCGCGCGATTCGTGGATTGGAAAGTCACCGCCAAGGCCGGCCGCCTGATGGTCCGCGAATTCGCGCGGGAAGACGAACGCCGCGTGATGCTGGTCCTCGATCCGTTTGTCGGCCCCCCGCGTGCCGAGCTAGGCCAGCTCGCTGAGGCCGAACACGCCGAACGGTTCGAGCGCGCCGTAACCATGACCGCCTGCATTGCCTGGCACTTCAACGAAATTAATTCGGTCATGCAGTTCCGCACCAACCGCTTCACAACGGAGATGGCCCCCGCCGCCGAAATTATCTATGAAACGTTGCGCGAGCTTGCCACTCTGAAACCTGACAATTCTTCCGTCGGCGGAGAATTTCTCGACGACCTCGCCGCCGATCGCGAAATTTTCAAAATCATCATTACCAATCGTTCGCAGCACTCCATCCCCACCGCACTGTGGTCCTCTTCCTATTTCCTCTTCATCGATCAGCTCTAGGTTTTGTATCCAGTTTTTTAGCCTGTCATCCCGAGCGCAGCGAGGGATCTGCTCTTTATTCCAACGCGACATGAATCCCTGAAGCCGGCGCGCGTTCATGCGAGAATACTTCGCGCATGAAGGAAAATCTCCCGCCGCGCCAGCTTAAGAATTTTCAAACGCGCTTGCTGCGCTGGTTTCGCGCGCACAAACGCGACCTCCCCTGGCGGGCCAGCCGCGACCCCTATCGCGTTTGGATCGCGGAAGTAATGTTGCAGCAGACGCGCATCGCCGCCGTGATGCCCTACTACGATAGCTTCCTGCACCGCCTGCCGGATGTAGAATCGCTTGCTCGCGCGCCGCTCGTGGAAGTTTTGAAACTCTGGTCCGGCCTCGGGTATTACAGCCGCGCGCGCAACCTGCATCGCGCCGCGAAAGAAATCCTCCTGCATCACAACGGAAAATTTCCCGGCGCGCTCGACGCCGCTCTGCAGCTCCCCGGAATCGGCCGCTACACAGCCGCTGCAGTGTTGAGCATCGCTTACGACGTGCCGCTCGGCGTTCTCGATGGCAATGTCGCGCGCGTCCTGGCGCGGCTTCTCGCCATTCGCGGCGACCTGCGCGAGCCGCGCCGCTGGCGAGAGCTAGCGAAAACCGCACAGGACTGGCTCGCCAGCGGCTCACCTGGCGATTGGAATCAGGCGCTGATGGAATTGGGCGAGACGATTTGCACGCCCCAAAATCCCCGCTGCGAAATCTGCCCCGTCTCGAAATGGTGCCGCGCTTACGAGCTTGGCTTGGCCGATGAAATTCCCTCTCCTCGCGTCAAGCGCGCCCCCGTGCGCATAAGAATCGCCGCCGCGATTCTTCGCGATCCGCGCGGCCGGACAATCCTGGTGAAAGATGCGGGTGCGCACGACGAAGTGCTCTTCTCCCGCATGTGGCAATTTCCCGCCGTCGAAGTCGCGCGCCATCCGCAAGCCGAACTCAAAAAGCATCTTCGCGCCACTCTCGGCCTAAACAGCATCGCTCTCGAAGAACTTCCCGCCGCGCGCCACGGCGTCACCTTTCGCAATATCACGTTGCTCCCGTTCCTCGCCCGCGTAGAGCGGCTTCCGAAGCTGCCTCGCACCCGCGTCCTTGCTCTCAAAAATCTAAGCCGCCTTCCGGTTTCCAGCGCGACTCGCAAAATCGCCGCGGCCGCATCCCTACCGTCGGTCCCTCAGCGGCTAAAGCCACACTGAATTTGCGTCGTTTACGGCACGACTAAAGTCGTGCCCTGACGAAAATCGGAGTTGCGACACGGGCTCCTCGGTACAGTTATTTCCGCGGCATCGCTTCGGTTCAAAGCGCTCTGCCTCGGCCTACGCAGTGCTAGCATCGTAAAGGCACCATGTCCTCCACGCCATCAGCGAGCGCGCCGCCGCTCCCGGCAGTCCAGCGCTATTTTGAGGTATCGCTGTTTCTGCTGGTCTCGACAGGCATCATGGCCGTGGTCCTTACCGGCAAGCTCGATCCCATTTCGCTCGTGATTCCGCCCATCGCGCTCGTTTACAAAGGATTTCGCATCTGGCGCGACCGTGGCCCGGAAATTTCCGCGCGCGTCGCAACCTGGCT
>Ga0302303_10002237_pt1 | contig 11898 bp, 10 predicted proteins | sample III_Palsa_E2_1_FD_194542 | JGI IMG/M metagenome (GOLD analysis project Ga0302303, IMG submission 194542) | Peat permafrost microbial communities from Stordalen Mire near Abisko, Sweden - III_Palsa_E2_1 | ecosystem: Environmental > Terrestrial > Soil > Palsa > Peat permafrost | place: Sweden... | reverse complement strand
GACTTTCCGAATCCCTACTTCTTTGGTCTTCTGAGCCGCCATAAAGGAAATCAGGCCATATAGCCCAAGGCAGGAGATAAAGATGGCCATGGCGGCGAAGATCTTGAAAAGCTTCGCCTGAATGGCTTCATCCTGATAAAGACCGACAATCGCGTCGTCAAGAAAAGGAGCATTGAAAATATGGTCTGGGAATGCCTGCTCGTATATCTTTTTAACCCGCGACATCGTCTCGCTTATCCTGGCCGGATCCAGTCGTACCGCCAGTGTGTAAAAGTTGCTGGCCGCCGGAACAACGACCAACGGGCTCATCTTTTCCTTCAGGGATGTGCTGTTGAAATCCCGGATAACGCCTGCGATGGGAAGTCTTGCCCCCGATGACCCGCTCAGCCTAATAAATCTGCCCAGGATATCCTCCGGGTTTTTAAAGCCCAGCAAATGGGCGGCCGTTTCATTGATGAGCAGTTCCCTGGCTGTGTCAGCGGCAGCGGGAAACCGACCCGCCGCAAGTCCTATATGAAAGGTTGACAGGTAGCCCGAATCGGCATATCGGTACAGCAGCTCAAAGGCCGCCGTGTGCCCCTCATTTTCAAAGGTGAAAGCCCCGTCATTTTCCTCCACCGAAATGGGCGGGAGGTTGCACAAACTGGTGGCCTGCACGCCCGGCGTTTGCAAGACCTCATTTTTGAAATAGAGGTCCTTTCCCACCATTTCCTTCGAATAAGGCAGGTCGATCAGCGCAATAGCAGTCCGGTCAAAGCCCAGGGGGCGGGTGTGCAAAAAATTCAACTGTTGCACGATCACCAGTGTACCAATGATCAGGATCTGGGCAATCGTGAACTGCAGCACAACCAGGATCCTCCGGAGGGATATTCCCCCGATCGTTTTAGTGTTGATTTTGCTTTTAATGGCGCCAACGGGATCGAATCCTGAAAGGACCATGCCCGGATAAAACCCGGCCAGAAAGGTCACGACCAATCCTGTTCCTGCCAAGAAAAGCAGTGTGGAAAGCGGTTGTTGGAGGGGAAGCGAAATGTCCCGCTGTAATATTCCCTTGAGTGCGGGCATGGCCAGTTCCGCGAGTATACTGCCCAACGCCAGCGCGAGGACTACCAGGAACAACGTTTCTCCCAGAAACCGCACCAGTAGCTGGGACTTGCTGCTGCCCAACACTTTCCGTACGCCTATTTCCTTTACCCGTTTGAACGATTGGGCCGTAGACAGATTGATAAAGTTGATACAGGCCACCACTAAAAGGATCGTTCCAATGAGGCCCAGGGACCAGAGTTCCTGGTAAGTCCATCCCTGATCCCCATAGTGCGAAAAACGGGTGTCAAAATGTATTTCTTTCAGGGGTTGGAAAAAGTTCGAGTCCCTGCTATCTGAACCGGGAGCAAAGGCGATATTATGCCTGCCGACAAAGCCCGGTAACAGGGCTTCCATCGATTGTATGCCCTGTCCCTTTGGAAGCAGGAAAAAGCACTGGGAGCCACTGCTGAAACTATCCCAATTGCCCGGCCGGTCTTCCAATTGCCCGGCCATGCGGATCCTGAATGTCGCATAGGATAGAACAACTCTTAAAGAAAGGTCAGTATTGGCAGGAGGATCTTCAAGAACACCGGTGATCCGGAATGGCTGGTGGTCATCTCCCACAAGGATGGTTTTACCCATAGCGTCCTGCCATTGCCCAAACCAGTCTTTGGCCACCGAGCGGGCGATGGCCAGCGTGTAGGGATCATTCAAAGCGGTCCGGGGATTGCCGGCGATCCAGGGAAAGTCAAAAATGTCAAACAAGGACGACTGCGCATAGAAAACATCCCCCGACCTGAATTTCTTCTGCGGCTCCCCATTCGAAGAAGGCAGCAAAAACTGTTGCTGATATAATGCCCAGGTGGCCGCCACCCGCTCAACCTGCGGAAACTCACGACGGAAGGCCGCGGCCAAAGGCACCGGTGTGCACCCGTCGTATCCAACCGTTCCATCCCGATAAGTTTCCATCGACACCACCCGGTATATGCGGTCCTTTTTTGAGTGGAACATATCGATGCCCAGTTCATACCGGATAATCAGGAAAATGAGTAAGGCCGACCCTATTCCAACACCCAATCCAAGAATGTTGAGCAGGGAAAACTCCTTCTGCCTCCAAAGTGTCCTGATCGTTGTACCGAGGGCCATATTGTTTAGTTCAGTTTATTTCGGATAAATGAGGGAGCGCTGGAAAGCGCCCCCCGATTAGAGACATGAGAAAACTAGAGTAATATATAAACACAGAAAATGCCTTCTTTTTTCTCGCTTGTAAATAATTGATTATCAAGCTCAATAACGGGATCCGGGGGTCCCCATCTGTTCACAAACGGACACTCATTGTACAATATCGGACAGCAATAAATGTGTTCATTACCGAACAGTATTTTATTAATTTAGACCCATGAAAAAAATTCCCGCCAGTATTCTGATTGTGGATGACGACCTGGATATCCTGGTTTCCGCCCGCATTTTCCTGAAGCAGCACTTCCAGCTAGTGAATATCTGCCAGGATCCCAAGGAACTCCATGAAAAACTCACCCAGCAGGAAACGGATATCGTCCTGCTGGATATGAACTATAGAAAGGGCACCAACGACGGAAAGGAGGGCTTATACTGGTTGAAATTCCTGCAGGAGACAGATCCTACCCTGATCGCTATCCTAATGACGGCCTATGGGGATGTGGAACTCGCAGTCGAGAGTTTAAAGTCGGGCGCCACCGATTTTATTTTAAAGCCCTGGAATAATGAAAAGCTATTGGCAACCTTGACTGCCGCCTGGAAGCTTCGGACGACCAGCAATAAATTGCAAAAAGCAGAACAAGTGCAGGAAAGCCTGCAAAGCGACCTAATGGGAAATCCCTCGTTGGTAGTCACTGCCGGCTCACAGGCTATGCAAGGGATCTTGAATACCATTCAAAAGGCGGCTCCCACGGACGCCAATATCCTCATCCTGGGAGAAAATGGAACGGGGAAACAGGTGATTGCGGGCGAGATCCACCGCCTCTCGGCCCGGGCAAAGGGGGTCTTCATACACGTGGACCTCGGTGCCTTGCACGAAAATCTTTTTGAAAGTGAATTATTCGGACACGCCAAGGGCGCATTTACCGATGCCCGGGAGGATAAGGTGGGGAGGTTTGAACTGGCTGAAGGGGGCACTTTATTCCTGGACGAAATCGGGAACCTTCCTTTTCACCTGCAATCCAAGCTATTGCATGTATTACAAAACAGGACCGTTAGCCGGGTCGGTGAAAATAAGGAGAGGCGTATCAATATCCGTTTGATCTGTGCCACCAATATGCCTTTGCAGAAGATGGTCCGGGAAAATACCTTCCGGGAGGACTTATTGTTCAGGGTCAATACCGTAGAGCTGGTCTTACCCCCTCTCCGTGAAAGAACGGATGACATTAAACCTTTGGTCAACCATTTTCTAATTCAGTTCTCCGGCAAATACAGAAAAACCTTAACCTTGCATAAAGAGGCTCTTGACGCCCTTCTTCAATACAAGTGGCCCGGCAATATCCGGGAATTGCAACACGTCATGGAGCGCGCGGTCATTATGGCCGACGGAGAAGACATCAGGGAGGGCGACCTTCATTTATCCAACCACAAAGCGGAGGGGGATGGTCTCACCTCCACCGGGCTGGATCTGGGGAGCATGGAACAACTGTTGATCAAAACCGCGCTCGAAAAACACAAGGGTAACATCAGCAAAGCTGCCGCAGAATTAGGTCTTACCCGGGCTGCCCTGTACAGGCGCATGGAGAAGTTCGGGATTTGAATTTCGGCGGCTGACGCCGATCAATAACATGATTTATGAAAGACATCCTAGCCCTGTTAAAACACCATTTTGGATACGAGGCATTCAGACACAACCAGCAAAGCATTATAGAGAATGTCCTCAAGGGGCGGGACACCTTTGCATTAATGCCCACGGGAGGAGGCAAGTCGGTTTGCTACCAGATTCCCGCACTCGCCCTGGAAGGAGTCGCCATCGTCGTTTCCCCGCTTATTGCCCTGATGAAGGATCAGGTAGATGCGCTTAAGTTATACGGGATCAGGGCCGCCTACCTGAACTCCTCTCTTTTACCTGGTGAACAGCAAACCATCTATAAGGAACTCCGGGAGGGAAGCCTTAAACTCCTCTACATCGCCCCTGAAAGATTACTTGGAGATAGTCACTTCCTCCAATTCCTGAAGGGAATCAAGGTTTGTCTCTTTGCGATAGATGAGGCGCATTGCATCAGCCAGTGGGGTCATGATTTCAGGCCTGAATACCTGCTGCTGGGACAGCTTAAGACTGCGTTCCCTTCCATACCGCTCATTGCCCTCACAGCCACAGCAGATGCGCTGACCCGTAAGGACATCGTCTCCAAACTGCAATTGAAGGAGTATGACTTGTTTGAGAATTCCTTTAACAGACCCAATATTCACTACCGCATCCTTCCGAAGAAAAAGTACCTGGAACAATTGCTGGATTATATCCGGGAACACAAGGAAGACTCCGGGATTATTTATTGCCTCAGCCGGAATAATACAGAAGACTTGGCCAAAACCCTCAACAAGGCGGGATACCCGGCAGCGGCCTATCATGCCGGCCTGGAAAAGGGGCTGCGGGAAGAAAGACAAAACAACTTTCTTAAAGACGACGTAAAGATCATCGTCGCCACCGTCGCCTTTGGTATGGGTATTAATAAAAGCAATGTCAGATATGTCATTCACGCAGACCTTCCTAAAAACCTGGAGGGGTACTACCAGGAGACCGGTAGGGCTGGAAGGGACGGACTACCCAGCGAAGCCATTCTCTTCTATAGCGGTGCGGACCTGTTTAAATTACAACGGATGATTCTGGTGGATGGGAATGAGGCCCAAAGCCGCATCCTGGCCGACAAGCTCAGAAAGATGGCCGACTACTGTGAACAACCAGGCTGCAGGCGCAGATACCTGCTTCGGTATTTCGGAGAAGACGCTCCGGAACAATGCGGGAATTGCGATGCCTGCTCCACTCCGCGCAGCCAGGTTGACGCCACAGAACAGGCCCAAAAAATACTGAGTGCCGTCTCAAGGCTCCAGGGCCGTTTCGGATTGAATTATGTCGTTGATTTCCTGAGGGGCAGCACGACCACCAAACCATTCCATCAATCACTCAAAACCTATGGAGCCGGCAAGGAGTTGCCCAAGGAACAATGGAAGCGATATGCCAAAGAACTCATTCAATTGGGATACCTTGGTCAATCGGAGGGCGAATATCCCTTATTGCAACTCACCCCCGGTAGCGATGAAGTACTGAAGGGTTTGAAAAAAGTCTGGCTTACAGAAACGCCCGGGCTGGTGGCGGGGAAAGCCCATGCGGCGGGGGCCAGCGAGGCGGCGTTTGCCGGAGCGGGTTCTGGCGGAGCGGCTTTTGGCGGAGGCACGCCAGGCGACGGCGGGTCGAAGGAACCGTTGCCGGAGAAAGTCCTCTTCGAGGAACTGCGGCTTCTCCGCAAACAAATAGCGGCCAAAGAAAAGGTTCCTCCTTACATTATCTTTTCGGATGCCACCCTGAACGAGCTGGCCACTTACCTGCCCCATACCCCTGAACACCTTTCCAGGATTAACGGCTTTGGAAGCGTGAAACTGGAAAAATATGGCGTTGTTTTTCTACAGTGTATCCTGGATTATAGCTTTCCCCGGGCCTTTGCGTCCAGAATTCACCTGAAACAAGACAAAAAGAGAAGATAGCCGGTTGCCCCTGTAATGGCGACCGAAGAATTGGCGCTAAAAGAGCGTGGGCTGCCGGTCGACCAGGTAAACGGTCAGTTCGGGAGAGGTAGCCTCGTTGTGCATGTGCATGAAGAAGTATAATTCCTCCAAGCCTTTATCCAGCCACGTACCTATTCTTTTGACCCAGTCATCGATGCGGGTATAATCCGTGGGATGCAAGCTGTTTCCCACAAACCGGATAAATGTTTTTGGAAGCGTAAGGTGCATATGGGCGCAATCCCTGCGGCCGGCCGTATCTGTAATAACCGCCCCGATCTTCAGTTCGCACAGGGTATTGAAAAGTTCCTCGGCCGCCGAAAGATCTGCGAACCAGGAAGGGTGACGAACCTCGACAAAGAATTGCAGGTCAGTAGGTAGGGAACGCAGGTACTCAAATAAGGGACCTTTGCGGGAGGGGTTATACTTTTCGCTTACCTGTAGGAAAATAGGGCCCAAGTGGTCTTTAAAGGCCAAAACTCCTTCCAGGAAAGCCGTTGTCTCCTCCTCTACCCGGATGAAGGAGCTGTAATGACTGATAGTTTGAGGGATTTTGGGGCAAAACAAAAAGTTCTTGCCTTTCGCTTTATCCGCCCATTTTTTTATCTCGGCGGGAGAATAGATCTTATAATGGGTTGCATTGAGTTCTATGGAATTATAGTGCTTCGTATACAATTCCAGGAATTCGGACTCTTTTGTTCCCTTGGGATAGATCTTGCCAATCCACTCCTTCCTACCCCATTTAGCACAGCCCAGATAGACCTTGGGACCATCTTTTGGGTGGCGGGCCCCGGACAGTATGACGGCATTCTCCACCGGATCACAGGGCAGGGTAAAATCAATTTGATTTAATTCCGGCGTGGGAACACTGCCAAATTCCATGTGTAGTTCGTTATTTACTCCTGAAAGTAGCCATCATGGTGTTAGCGGTCGAAGGGTGACCGGTATCGAAGTCCGCTTTACATTTCTGAATATATAATCCCAGGTCGAAGTCGGTAACCCCATCTACAAATTCGTAGGTTGGCCGGTATTGTTTGATATAGGCCTGCATTTTATCATCCGGAAGATCGGTCAGCTTCTTAATGAGGTTCTTGTTGAATCGGTGGTCAATATACTTTTCCTGTTCTTCCCACTCAAAGAACCTTTGATACCCTCTCTGGCGTTTGTTATATGCGAAATGGAACATGTCCACTATGGCATCCAGGTCAAAACCAACCCCTGCAGATCCTGATTCCGGGCCGTTTGCAGTCGTTCCCAGGCGCGGGTTATGAAAATCGAATATGCGCTCATATTCCTTTCGGTTCCTCAGAGAGTCCTCCCTGTAAGACGATTTTGTGATGTATATGGGAGGCAGGTCCGGGGCGTAAACGTGCAAGGCTATATCAAAGCTCCAGGGAGCATTTATTTGCTTTACGGAGAACCAGGGGGACCTTTTTCCCAAATAGGAGAAATATATAGAATCCGTGTCATACACGATGATCTTGTATTCTCCCAGGGTATCCGTCAGTGTTTGGGTGCCCGATTTGCTTAATACGGTGACGGAGGACAAGGGGATTTTTTGAGAGACATCATAAACGGTGCCTTTTACCATGATCTGCTCCTGGGCGTTCGCAAAATGCACGGTAAATAACCCGGAAATCAGCACCAGGCACCTACATAAGGACAAGCGGGTAAATTTTCTCAAGGAAAAATAATTAGGTTGTAATATTACTTAAGTGAGGTGATTATTACCAAAACTATACCTCGTTTTAACAACAATTTCATCCAATAAAATCACCGACCCATATACACCATAAGGATCTGCACGTCACTGGGGCTGACGCCTGCAATCCTGGAGGCCTGCCCCAGGGTTCCAGGTCTTATCTTCCCGAATTTCTGACGGGCCTCGTTAGATAGGGCCTGGACTTTGTCGTAGTTGAAATTATCCGGGATCATGAGGTTTTCCATTTGGCTCATTCTTTCCACCAATTCTTTCTCTTTTTGAATATAGACGTCATACTTCAGTTGAATATCAGCCTGTTCCAGGATATCTACGTCAAAGGAGCCTGCCCCGCCTGCTGCCGCATCCAATGCTGCGGACAGTTTGGGGATGGCACGGTATAAGGGAGCCAGAGAGATTCCCGGCCTCAATAAAAGTTGATGGGCCTTTTGTTTTTGGGTGAGCGGTGCTGAGTCGTGCGCTTCCAGAAATGGATTTATTTCTTCCGGCTCCAGGAACAGGCTACTCAATACTTCTTTAACCGCCACCACTCCCTGCTTTTTGGCGAGCATTCTGTCCATTCTATCCTGGGAGGCCAACCCTAGCCTGTAACTCATTTCGGTGAGGCGCAGATCGGCGTTATCCTGCCGTAACAGCGTACGATATTCCGCGCGACTGGTAAACATGCGATATGGCTCTTCCGTTCCTTTGCTGATGAGGTCGTCTATCAGAACACCGATATAGGCCTCGCTTCTTTTCAAGATCAAGGGCTCTTTTTCCCAGGCCTTCTGATGGGCGTTTATTCCCGCCATCAAGCCCTGGCAGGCGGCTTCTTCGTACCCGGTGGTCCCATTGATCTGGCCTGCAAAGAACAAATTTCCAATCAATTGCGTTTCCAGCGAATATTTGAGCTGCGTGGGGGGAAAGTAGTCATATTCAATAGCATATCCCGGCCTGAACATCCTGCAATTCTCGAACCCGGGCACCAACCGGAGGGCCTCATGTTGCACTTCTTCCGGGAGTGAAGTGGAAAATCCGTTGACATAAATTTCAACGGTGTTCCAGCCTTCCGGCTCAACGAATAACTGGTGCCTTTCCCGCTCGGCAAAACGGTTGATTTTGTCTTCAATACTCGGACAATACCTGGGACCCAGACCCTGGATGCGCCCCTGGTACATAGGAGACCTGTCAAAGCCCGTTTTAAGGATCTCGTGTACTTCCGGGCTCGTATAGGTAATCCAGCAGCTCTTTTGCCCTCCACTGGCCACCCTGGGGGTCGGAAGAAAAGAAAAGCCTACGACTTCGTCGTCGCCCTTTTGCTCAACCATCTTTGAATAATCAAGGCTCCGGCCGTCAACACGTGGGGGAGTCCCCGTCTTAAGCCTATCACTTTCAAATCCGAGTCCGACTAATTGTTCAGTGATTCCACTCGCTGCCTTTTCTGCCACACGCCCACCCCCAAACTGCTTCTCCCCGATATGGATCACTCCATTGAGGAAGGTGCCGTTTGTAAGGACCACGGATTTGGCCAGAATCTCGTGGCCAAGTCCGGTTTTAACACCCCTTACCTTCCCGTCCTTGATCAACAGGCCATTTACCATGTCCTGATAAAAATCTACGTTGGGGGTTTGTTCCAGCATTTCCCGCCACACCGTGGCAAACAGCATCCGGTCATTCTGTGATCGGGGGCTCCACATGGCGGGCCCCTTAGAGCGGTTCAGCATGCGGAACTGAATGGTGCTCCTGTCGGTGACGATCCCGGAGTAGCCGCCCATAGCGTCTATCTCCCTAACGATCTGCCCTTTTGCAATTCCGCCCATGGCGGGATTGCAGCTCATCTGGGCGATGGTTTGCATATTCATGGTAATCAGCAGCACCTTAGAGCCCATATTGGCCGCCGCCGCCGCCGCTTCACAACCGGCATGGCCGGCGCCTACAACTATAATATCATATTCGGGGAACATGGCGCAAAGGTACGAATTTGCAGGAACGGCTGGCCAGCCATAAACGCCCGCACAAAAGGCCGCCACAGGCGGTCTGCCCGAAGGGCCATCATAAGCGGGTTCCCGCCGAAGGGCTAAATTACAGAGCAGCCCTTCGGCGGGACAAAGGCCGCCACAGGCGGTCTGCCCGAAGGGCAACCACGTTCCACGGAGAACGGTTTCACCCCGGAACTTTTTCTATCTTTGCTCCATGAAGCGTAAGAAATGGACACCTAGAACAGAGATTACCGAATCCTTGTTAAAGATCCGGGAAAAGCGAAAGTGGCAAATTGCCCTGAGAAGGTATGTGCTTGAGCAGAAGGGGGGCTTGGCCTACGCCCCCTATTTCGGCCTCGACATCGCCCAATTCAGGAATTGGATCGAAATTCAATTTGATAAAGGAACAACCTGGGCCAATTTCTCCGAAAGCTGGCAATTCGACCATGTCCTCCCTGTCGCCTTCTTCGACTTCTATAACGAAGACGATCTAAAACTCTGCTGGAACTTCATCAACATCCGTATAGAAAAACTGGAACCTAATAAGGCCCGGGGAACCAGGCTTGACCTTATAGCTGTCAAACACTACTTTCAAACCCTCTATGAAAGCACCCATTACGCACTTGCCGGGGAAATGATCGCCAAGATAGAAACGCTGGAAGTGTCCCAAATGGGAAATACCCCACCATTGGAAAGCTTCTTAAAGGAAAAGGAAGACTATATAACCAGAATCTCCACCTTCTCCGCCTACGAATTTGCACAGCTAAACGAAGGGCTGTCGATTGATACTATCCTTGAAGAACGGGCATTCCATACCAAAATACACACGCAAGGGCAATAATTAATCTATTGATTATTAACATGAAAGGGGCTGTTTCATACCGAAACCGTTCTCCGTGAAACATCATAAGCATTGGGCCATATACTCCTCTTCCTTCTGTCTCATGATCTCCTGTTCGCCCGGGGTCTTATCTCCATACCCCGCCAGATGGAGGGCACCGTGAAAGATAACACGAAGCAGTTCAGCTCTAAAAGACACCTTCAAGTCCCTGGAGTTCTCTTTCACCCTGTCTACGCTAATGTAGACCTCCCCCTCAACACCCTTCAACGGGTTATCCGCCATCTCGAATGTAACAATGTCTGTATAATAGTTATGTTGAAGAAAGTCGTTGTTAATCTGCAACAAATAATCGTCAGAGCAAAAAACATATTGAAGGGATCGAAGTGGCCTGCCCTCCCTATCGAACAAGTGCTGGAGAACCGATTTAAGGGCCGTTCTCCCTTTTAATGAAACCGTAGCGTCGGCAGACGAGAAATGGATCATAGAACGTTAATGTATGGATTTCCGCAATTCGTAACCAAATCAATTTTGCACAAAGGTAGCTTTGCAAACGACAATGGTAAAAGATGATAAAAAGACTATCCCAGGTTGAAGTAGGCAAAAAAGCAATTATCCGTTCCTTTGATAAAGACGATATCTTCCTCAAACTAATGGAAATGGGCTGCGTACCCGGAGAAATTGTAAGCATTGATCTGGTAGCCCCTTTAGGAGATCCGATATCCATTTCAATCGCCGGCTATAATCTTAGTTTACGCTTAGAAGAAGCGGATATGATCTGGGTGGACGACGCATAGGAGGAATCTGCTACCTTTAAGAGATGAAGCATATAGGCTTATATTTCGGCTCCTTTAATCCCATTCATGTGGGCCACCTTATCATCGCCCAACATTTCCTGAACAACACGGGCCTACAGCAAATCTGGTTTGTAGTGACCCCACAGAACCCCTTTAAGCCCTCCTCCTCTCTCCTTAACGAATATCACCGACTACACCTGGTCCGCCTGGGGATTGGAGAAAACCCTGCTTTAAAGGCCGTTGACGTCGAGTTCCACCTTCCAAAACCATCCTATACAAGCACCACCCTTGCCTACCTGGAAGAAAAGTACCCACAACACGATTTCTCCATTTTGATGGGAAGCGACAGCTATCAGAACCTACCCAACTGGCATAATGCTTCTTTTATCCTCAAACAATATCCTATTTATATTTACGAGCGTCCAGGATATCCCGTCAATCCCCTCCCGGCACTGGCAAAAGACATGGTCGTGCTAAAAGCCCCCCTATTGGACATCTCTGCCTCCCATATCAGGGCTCTTCTCAAACAAAACAAGCCCGTCACCTACCTCGTACCGTCGGCGGTAGAACAAGAATGCGAAAAGAATAATTATTACAGGGATTAGAACAACCACCCAAGCAGAAGGCAGGTCAGCACGATAAATGGCGGGCGGATTTTAGTAAAATAAAGGATACAAAAGGTAGAAATGATTACCGCCACGTTCACATAACTCTCCGTGCGGTTATCTGTCAGGGAGATATCCTTCAGTAAGTAAAAAAACGAAGCGATCATAATCCCCACAACGGCCGCTTGAATACCTTCAAGCGCCCTATAAATCGCCG
>Ga0302303_10002236_pt1 | contig 11899 bp, 6 predicted proteins | sample III_Palsa_E2_1_FD_194542 | JGI IMG/M metagenome (GOLD analysis project Ga0302303, IMG submission 194542) | Peat permafrost microbial communities from Stordalen Mire near Abisko, Sweden - III_Palsa_E2_1 | ecosystem: Environmental > Terrestrial > Soil > Palsa > Peat permafrost | place: Sweden... | reverse complement strand
TGCCGCTGCTGTTACCGTTCAGCGAGGTGATCGATGCGCCGTTGGTCGTGTTGCTGATATCGAACGTGCCGTAGTCAATGACGTTGTACGCGCCCGCAACGCTGCCGTTGCCGCTCAGTGCCAACGTGCCGCCGAAGATCGCGGTATTTCCGGTAAACGTGTTGACGCCCGTCAACGTGAGTGTGCCGGTGCCATTGTATTGATAGAGCCCGCCGCTGCCACTGACCACGCCGTTGTACGTGATGGCATCGCTGCGGTCGAAAAGCAGATAACCGTTGTTGGTCACGTCACCGACAATGGAACCGGTCGTTCCTTGATCGCCGATGAGCAGATCAGTGCCGTTACCGATCGTCGTACCGCCGGTGTAGGTGTTTTCGCCCAACAGGATTTCAATGGGACCTGCCACGTTGAGACTTCCACTACCGCTGATGACGCCACCGAAGGTACCGCTGGCGTTGGTCAGTGATAACGACTGTGTGCCCAGGTCGACATTACCGCTGCCGTCCAGCGACACGATGGATGCGCCGCTGGTCGTGTTGCTGATATCGAACGTGCCATTCGCAATAACGTCGCTGGAATTGGCGATGCTGCCCATGCCGGACAGTGCCAGCGTGGCGTCGGCGTTGATGTTGGTGACGCCGGTGTAGGTATTGCCTGCGGTGAGAATGGTCGTGCCGGCCAGCACATTGACTGCACCGTTACCGCCGATCGTCGGATCGAAGATGTAGCCGGGATCGGTGTGGTTGAACACCAGGGAACCCGTACCCGCGCCGAAAGTGACGGCACCGGTATCCAGCGTACCCGCCGCCGTCGCCGCACTGCCTGCGGCCGCACCGATGTTCAGCACACCGATCGAGCCTGCATCCGCCGCAATCGACACGCTGTCGCCCATCACCGAAGCACCGCTGGCGATGGTCAGCGTGCCATTGCCACCATGGTTGCCAACCACGATCTGGCCGCCTGGCTCAACTGTCACCGATGAACCTGCATCCGTCACGGTCACCGCGCCGGTCGAACCGGCCTGGTCGGCGATCGAGAGAAAACTGCTGTCGACCGAGCCGCCATCGGAAACCGTCAGCGCGCCGCTGCCGTATTTACCGACATTGATGCTCGCCGCCGCGGTGACATTTGCGCCGCTGGTGACGGTGACCGTGCCGGTATCGCCGGCGTTCTGGCCGATGTTGAGTTCGCCCGTACTATTGACCGACGCGCCATTGCTGGCCGTCAGGCTACCGGTGCCGGTGCTGCCCACCTGGAACGGCGTGCCGCCGGCGGTTGCGGTGATGCTCGACCCGGCGCCGTCCACGATCAACATACCGTTGTCGATAACATTCCCGGTGCTGGTCACACTGCCGCCACTGGTGATCGCCAGCGTGCCGCCGTTGATCGCCGTGTCGCCCGTGTAGGTATTCGTGCCGGTCAACATTTCATTGCCAGCCGAAAGCGTCAGACCACCCGTGCCACTGATTGCACCACCGAACGTATCGTTGGCGTTGGACAACGTCAGCGACTGGCCGCCGAGTAACACCGCACCACTGGTGCTCCCGCTCAACGAAGCGATGGTGGCGCCGTTGTTGGTAGCGCTGATATCAAACGTGCCGTTGTCGACCAAACCACTGGATGCGGCGATGCTGGCATCACCGGTCAGCGCCAGCGTACCGGCGCTGACCGTGGTAAGACCGCTGTAGCTGCTGGTGCCGTTGCTCAACGTGAGCACGCCGGTACCCGACTGCGTCAGATTGCCGGCGCCAGTGATCGCACCGTCGAAGGTCACGTCGTCGGAGTGGTCAAAGGCCAACGTGCCGTTGTCGGTCACATCACCCACGATCGAACCAGTGGTGCCACCGTTACCGATCTGCATTGTGCCGGACTGGATGACATTACCGCCGGTATTGGTGTTGGCGCCAGTCAGTACCAGCTCGCTTGCACCGTTCTGATAAAGCGCGCCGGTGCCGCTGACCACGCCGCCGTAGGTCACTGCATCGCTGCGGTCGAACACCAAAGCACCGCTATCGGCAACGTTACCCGTGATGGAACCCGTAGTGCCACCACTGCCCACCTGCAGGGTGCCGGCACTGATGGTGGTGCCTCCGCTATAAGTATCAGCTCCTGCGAGTATCAGTACGCCATTACCACTCTGGGTCAATGAACCCGCACCAGAAATCACGCCGGACACAGTGAGATTGTCCGTGCTGGTGTCGACGGTAAGTGCGGATGTGCTGCTGTCGAGTTCTATGGCATTGCTCAGGCCCAGACTGCTGTCTTGGGCAGCAATCGTGGCGGTACTGCCGGAAGCGAGTTCGATTGCGCCGTTGATAGTGGAGCCGGTCTGCAAATCCAAGGTGTTGTTGATGCCACTGAACAAAATGGCATCGGCTTGCGCGCCGCTGCCACCATTGGCGAAGCCACCGCTGATGGTGCCGCTGTTGACGATCGAGAGGCTGCTACCCGTAATTCCAACGCCACCGGCACCGGCACCGGCACCGCCGTTATTATTTCCGGCTGAACCGCCTGCGCCACCGCTAATGACCCCTGTATTGACTAGGTTGCCACCCGCGGCATTCGTAAACACTACTCCAGCGCCACCAGCACCACCTGAGCCACCTGTTTCATAACCGGTTGAACCGCCTGCACCGCCTGCACCGCCCGTGACAGTGCCGTTGTTGGAGAAGGTCGTGCCGGTACTCGAGAGCAGCACGCCGCCGCCGCCCTGGCCGCCGCCACCGCCGCCGCCTTCTCCTCCATTGCCACCCCAGGCGCCACCCATTCCGCCAGCGCCACCGGTCACCGATAAACCAGCGCCCACGGAAAAATTGCCGCCGGTGCTTACGACACCAAAACCGCCGCCGCCGCCGCCGCCGCCGCCGCCGTCGACAAATCCGCCGACATTATTAGTCGCGTTGCCACCGGCACCGCCCACGCCGCCGCTCTTGCTTACGGCAAGAATGGTGGTGGACGAATAGGCGCCACCGACGCCACCACCAGCGCCCCCTGCTCCGCCGTTACCTCCATTGCCCCCGGCCGCACCTTGACCGAGCAATATGCCGCTAAAGTACGAAGCGCCGCCGCCGCCGCCGCCGCCATAATCCCACGGGCCCGAAAGATTCGTTGCGCCGGCTTGGCCGACCGGATTACTTCCCGTGCCACCAGCACCACCGCTAGCGCCGTTTCCGCGTCCCCCATTGCCTCCGTCTGCACGCACTTCAGTGGGTGTCACGGCAGCCAGAGCAAACGCCATCGCGCAAGCCAGCATCAGAGGATGTCGAATGAATCCTCGAATACGACTCGTTGAACTGGAGCCAGCACCGCCCTGTGAGGAACTCGCCAATTCGGAAACCACTTGCGGCACGCCGAGCGTGCGGTTGAAGACAATGCGGTAGATGCGATTCATGGTGGAGCCCCCTGTGGTGTTACTAAATGAAATGGCTTGCTAGTTATGGCTGTGATCCAGTGCATCGCCCTGCCCGGATCGAATTTGTAGAAACAGAATTTTTGTCGACGAAGTCATCGGCGATTGGCCGTGCTCAGACCACCCGCACCCCGCGCAGGTTGAGTTGCGGCTCGCGCCAGAAGGCGTCGTTCTCGAAACGGCAGAACACGTCCGGCGGCAGGATCGTGCGGCGCGCGTGCGCCTCGATCTTGTTGCGCACCGTATGCAAGCCGGGCGTGCCGGCTCGCAGGTCGAACTCGTTGGCGTCGTAACTGACGTTGTCGAAGTCGTGGGCGAAGGCCGGTTCGCCGATGAAGTCGTAGATCGCCTTCACGGCCTTGGCCGGATCGCTGGTCAGCGTCTCGTACTGCAGCAACATCAGATTGGCGGTGTCTTCGCTGTAATACGCCTCTTTCAGTGCGTTATAGGCAAAGCCCACCATGCCGTCGCCGTTGGCGAGGCCCTCGGCGCGCGAGTAAACCGTGCCACCGGGCTGGTAGTTGAAGATGGACGAGGGCTGGAACGCGTTCTTGCGCACCAACCGCTCAATGCTGTCGATGATCCACGGCATGTGCCGCACGCAGGCAATGACCTTGGCCGTCGGAAACAGCTCTTTCAGCAGGCGCAGCTTGCTGCACCAGATCCGGTTGGTATCAAAGAGCACCTCGGCGGTGAATTCCTCGCCGTAGTAATCCTCGAACAGGCCCTGCAGCAGGCGTCGGCGCTGGGCATCGGTGATGAATACCGAGTACTCGTTGCGGCCACTCATCTCGCCTTGCAGAGTATTGAACAGCCCGCCGACGGGGCCACTCATGCCGGCATGAAAACGCGGATTCTGGCGCAGCAGCCCCGCCAGAAGGGTAGAACCCGACCTCGGCAGACCCGAAACAAAGTGAAATTGATGCTCCATATTTTCCCTCTGCCGACGTCTTATCCGTTGGCACGTTGAACGAAAAAAACTGGCTTATGCCCGTTGAACTTCACCCAACACCTGTTCACGCCTTGCTGGTGCGGGCGATGTCCACCCTGTCCAGGTAAACCTCGCCTGCCCGGCAAGCAAAACTCTCCTGCGCAAGCTTTTTCGACAGGCCACAGTAGGGGCCAGGGTTAACTTGATGTCATTTTTTGTGAGTATGGTCACAAAATTTGGCACCTATTGACCGTGCGTCTCACTTCCAAAAATTTGCCGTTTATGCTTATACAAATCAGATGCCGGGATAAAAAATGGATCCAGGCCAGCCAGAATCCGCCGTGTCCGGTCAGCAGGGTCTTTCGAGGCAATGCTCACTTTCGCCCGTGTTCCAGGGCGAAAGTTGCGTGGGTGGGCGTGACCCGACGCTGTGCGTCGTCACAACCGATTTGCGAGTACAGGAGCAGGACATACCGGCATTTGCGTTTCACCAAAACCAGGACAGCGCTTCGCGAAAACGCTCGTTCAATGACTTGCGATCGTTGGCATGCTGCTTGCTCGACCTTTCATCAAGGCTGGATCGGTTGCTTTTTCCTCGACGGTACCTATGACCCAAACATCAATCGCGCGTCGACCTGTCGATGAAGACACACAGCTCGCGTACACCGCGACCAGCAGCTTCAGCACACACGCGCTAAGTACCGACGCGCAGGTACTGGCTTGGCGCCAGCGAGTCGGCCACGTGGTCGACGTACCGCCATCGTCCACCCAGCTGACCGGCGGGTTTAGCGCGAACATCGATCTATACGCGGTTGACGGGCTGGTCTTTACCGACTGCAGCACGGACTCGATGGTGCTTGAGCGTTCGGTGGCACGCGTTTCCACGGACGCGCGCCGGGATTACGCTTTTCATCTCTTTCTGGAAGGCAGCACTGGCAATGTGACCGGCATGCGCCACAGGCGCAGCACGGCCAGCGAGTCGAAGAGCATCATCGCGTTTGACATGAGTCAGCCGTTTCGCGTCGACCGGCCGGCATGCCGGGTTCTGACGCTGTTCGTGCCGCGCGCCATCGTGGATGCGGGCTTGCCCGATAGCGAATCGATTCACGGCCGCGCACTGCCAATGGATACGCTACTTGGTCGGCTTGTCTGGGATCACATGGCAGCCATCGGCAACGAGATATCCAGGCTTGACGCCACCGATGCCTTCGACGCATTGCGCGCCAGTGCCGAACTTCTCGTCGCTGGATTTCGAAAAACGTCTCATCTGGCCGGCGACCATCGTGCCGCCGTGCAAACCGCCGTAATCGGTCAGGTGCGACGCTTCGTCGAGGCCAATCTGCACCAGAGCGATCTCACGCCTACCTATGTCGTCAATGCGCTGCAGCTGAAACGCGCCACGATTTACCGCTGGTTCGAGTACGAAGGTGGCCTGGGCACCTATATCCGTTATCGCCGATTGCGAACCGCGGCCGATGAGCTGGTGCGCTTTACCCACCTCCCGGTGATCGAGATTGCCTACGGGCTGGGCTTCAAGAGCGCCTCGGATTTTACCCGTGCTTTTCGTCGGGCCTTCAGCATGAGCCCCAAAGACATGCGGGCTCAGGCTATCGCCCTTCAGCAAACGCTCGCGGCGCGCTGATCAATCCGCACTGACGCCAGAGGTCGCGACTCGTGCATATCTATTCTCGGGAAACCGATTCAACGCATACAGCGTAGTCGCCGTGGCGCCGATCAGATACCACGCAGGCATCATGGTGTCGCCGGTGAGATGGATCAGCCAGGTCACCAGCAGCGGCGAAAATCCGCCAAAAATCACCACGCCAAGGCTATAGATCACCGAAAGCCCCGCCGCTCGTTGATGTCGTGGGAACGCCTCAAGCATCAGCACCGATCCTGCGCCGGCGTTATTCAGCGAAAGCGCCACGTAGGCCGCCATGATGAGCAGCCCCCCGATATGACCGACGCCCTGGGTCAACATCCGGAACGCGGGATAGGTCGCCATCAGGGATACCGAGAACATGACGTACTGAACTGTCTTTCGACTCGCGTAGCGGTCGGCGATAACGGCGACCAGCGGCGTCATCACCAGAATGATCAGACCCGATAGACAGGCTGTCACCAGACTGATCGTGGCGGGCCAGTACAGTGTCTGGACCAGGTAACTCGGCAAGTAGAACACCGCAACATAAAAGCTCGCCGACGGCGCCGCCATCATGAGCACGCCGTACACAAGCGTGCGCGCATGCTCCGCAAACAGCGGCCTGAACATGAGTTTTCTGCTGGATTGCTCGGTGATCGCAGGCATGCGGCGACGCAAGTACCAGCCTGCCGGACCGATCAGCCCACCAATCATAAAAGGTATGCGCCAGCCCCAGTCCTGCATGGTCGCTGGGGAGAGGAGCGCCGTCGTGCTCGCCGCAATCAGCGCCGCCGTAAATGCGGCCATTCCCTGACTGGCACCGCGCCAGCTGACGATGAAACAGCGACGCTCGTACGCCACCGCCTCCATCAACGATGCCGACGCTGGACCAATCTCTCCGCCCGCAGCCAGCCCCTGCATCAATCGCGCGACGACCATCAGCACCGTCGCCGCCGGACCGATCGATGCATAGGTCGGCATGCACGCGATCATCCACGTCGCAATCGTCATCAACAGGAGCGAAAGCATCATGCCCGTCTTGCGGCTTCGGCTATCGGAGATATGTCCAATGATCGCCGCGCCGAGCGGCCGCATCACAAAACCGGCGCCGAACGTAGCGAGTGACAGCAACAACGACGAGACGGGATTACGGGACGGAAAGAACAGCGTGCCGATCGTCACCGCCGACAAGCTGTAGATCGTGAAGTCGTACGCGATAAAGCCATTGCCCACCACAATGGCGGCAACCATCCGCGTCAGTCCCGCGCGAGCTGGCCTATCGAAATCCGTCAGCATGGTCATGGCTAGCCGCGTTTCCCGGATTTGTGCGGGCAGTGTTTCAAGGCAGCAGTGAACATTTTGCGTACGGGGATCAATAGGCGATGCCAATTTCCCACGGCTCTAACTTTGTCGATAGGCATTACGTCGTCCTTGGACAGACTCTCAACAAGATGGCATGGCTTGCCTGGCGATCGCCGTTGCCGGCGCAGGCATCGCCGACCGGCGCCCCCCTTACTCCGTGCAGGTTTAATTGCGGATCACGTCAGAAGGGTAGAACCCGACCTCAGCAGACCCAAACAAAGTGAACTGATCGCACATTCCCCCTGGTATTGACGGTTCCTATGCACACCTCCGTGCGACGCATAAGACATACAAGCTAGCGGTGGAGATGCCGATTTCACCGAGGCCAAGCGATCTACCGCCGGCGGCCTGGTAAACCTGGATGCATCAACCGCGCCATGTTACGGCATCTCCACAACCTTCAAGGCAGTCGGCAGAGCGAACTTTTTCTGTCGAGCATGTTCAGTTCCGTATTTCTCGCGAGTGGTCGGCCGAAAGATGCCGGCGCATGGCCGGTTACCGACACTCACGCACGGTTGTGCGGATGCCTAACCTGGCCGTGGCCACGCACCACGAAACGCTCGATAGTGAGCGACTCGGCACCCATCGGGCCGTAGGCGTGCAGGCGGGTGGTGGAGATGCCGATCTCTGCGCCGAGGCCGAGCTGGCCACCGTCGGAGAAGCGCGAGGAGGCGTTAACCATCACCACCGCTGAGCGAAGCGCATGCACGAAACGCTGCACCGCGGCTTCGTCGGCGCTGGCAATAACCTCGGTGTGATCGGAGCCGTAGCGCTGGATGTGCGTGATGGCCTCACCGAGATCGTCGACCACGCGCGCGGCGAGAATCAGGTCGAGGAACTCGGCAGCGTAGTCGTCGTCGGTCGCTGACTTCATGACAGGCACCAACTGGCGACTGCGCTCGCAACCACGCAGTTCGACACCACGCTCACTTAACGCCGCCGCCGCCAGCGGCAAAAAGCTTTCGGCAATGTCCGCATGCACCAGCAGGGTTTCCAGCGCATTGCAGACACCAGGTCGCGTGGTTTTGCCATCGATCAAAAGATTGAGCGCCAAAGCAAGGTCGGCCGCGCGATCTACGTACAGATGGCAAACGCCCTTGTAGTGCTTGATTACGGGCACGCGTGCATGCTCGGCGACGAAGCGGATCAGCCCTTCACCGCCGCGTGGTATCGCCAAGTCGACGATATCGGTGAGTTGCAGCAGCTCGATCATTGTCTCGCGCTGCAGATCCGCGACCATGGTCAGCGCGGCAGTTGGCACACCGTGCGCTTCCAGTACTGATTTCAGCACCGCTGCAATCGCCGTGTTTGAGTGGATCGCCTCAGAGCCGCCGCGCAGGATCACGCCATTGCCTGCCATCAGGCACAACGCCGCGGCATCCGCGGTAACGTTGGGCCTTGCCTCGTAGATCATCGCCACCACGCCGAGCGGGATGCGCACACGCTCAATGCTGAGTCCATTAGGGCGTATCTCACGGCGCGTCACCACACCTACCGGATCAGGTAGTTCAGCTACTTCGCGCAACGCATTGGCGATGGCAGCCACGCGTGACTCATCCAGCCGCAGGCGATCGAGCATGGCGCCCTGTACCCCCTTTTCCTCTGCCTGTTGCATGTCACGTGCGTTCGCAACCAGCACCGCGCCGGATTTCGCTTCCAGCGCCGTCCCCATGTCACGCAGCAGCGCGCGTTTGGCCTCGCTGCCGAGCGCAGCGACGACCTGCGCGGCATCGCGGCAGGCAAGTGCCTGCTGTCGAATTCCGCTCATGCGACGGCTCCCATGTCGTTCACTGTAGCGAGATCATCGCGATGCACTACCTCGGCGCCGTAGCTGTAACCGAGTAGGCCCTCGATCTCGCGGCTGTGCCGACCGGCCAGTCGACGCACCTCGGCAGCGCCGTACTGACAGAGGCCGCGAGCGACCGGTCGCTCGGCCATATCGACGATCTCCACCAGATCGCCGCGGTGGAATTCACCTTCCGCACCGAGCACGCCACCCGGCAACAGCGAAACACGCCCGCCGGTCAGTGCATGGGCAGCACCCGCATCGATGCGGATGCGCCCCATTGCGGCCGGCGCATGCCGTAACCAGTATTTGCGGGCTTGCATGGGACTGCTGGCAGCGGCGAATAGCGTGCCGTGCAACCGACCATGCTGAAGTGCTTGCACAGTCTCCGCATCGCGACCGCTGAACAGTGCCGTGGGAATACCCGCTACGGCGGCTTTCGCCGCTGCCTCCAGCTTTGTGCGCATGCCACCGGTGCCAACCGCACTGCCACTGCCGCCAGCCATCGCCAGGATCGACGGTGTCAACGCAGGCACATGTGCGATCGGCCTGGCTGCCGGATCACGACGTGGATCGGCGCTGTATAGCGCATCGACATCCGAGGCGATCAGCAACAGGTCGGCATCGACCAATGCGGCAACGATTGCCGCGAGATTGTCGTTGTCGCCGAGTTTCAACTCGTCAACTGCCACTGTGTCGTTCTCGTTCACCACCGGTAACACGTCGAGCACAAGCAGCTCACGCAGCGTAGCGCGTGCGTTGAGGTAGCGGCGACGGTTGCGCAGATCATCATGGGTGAGCAGTACCTGCGCTACTGGCCGTGCAGACAACGATTGCCACAGCGCGATCATCGGCGCCTGGCCCAAGGCGGCAAGCGCCTGTCTCGCCGCTAGACCACTGCCATCGGCCGCATGCTGACGCAGCAGCACACGCCCAGCCGCTACCGCGCCGGAAGACACCAGCACCACCTGACGACCAGCGGCATGACTGGCGGCAATGAAACCAGCCAAGGCTTCTGCATAACGCGAAGTCAAGCCGCCACCGTCGGCAGCAAGCAGGTTGCTACCCACTTTCAGCACGGCACGACGCCAGTGCGGCAATGCCTGCTCGAGCCATTCCACGTCCGCGCTCATGCCGTATTCCCTTCAAATTATTCCGCTTCAATTCAACGCTGAGTGTGCGTTGGCCCATTTAAGGATTCATCAGTGCTCTATCAATCGCTCGTTGTGCCAACGGCGCCATTACGGCATAACCAGCTGGATTTGGATGTATACCATCGCCGGAAAAATCCCTTTTCAACATGTCGTGCGGGCCAAGCAGCGCATCGTAGTAATCCAGATAAACGAAATGCTGGCGACGTGCATAACCCTTGATCCAGTCATTAAGTGCATGGATTTTTTGCGGTGGCCGACCCGTTGTCAGAGGAAAGTAGTCATCATTGACCGGCGTTATGGAGGCCAGCACAACCTTGATGCCGTTGACACGCGCTAGTTCGGCCATGGATGTGAGGTTGTCTTCAATCATCTGCAGTGAATACGACCCGGTGTTGTCCGCAATATCGTTCGTGCCAGCGAGAATCACCACTACGCGAGGTTTCAACGCAATGACGTCAGCACGAAACCTGATCAACATCTGCGCTGTGGTCTGCCCACTGATGCCGCGGTTGATGTAGTGCTTTCCCGGAAAGAAATCTCGACCACGCCAGATATCAGTAATCGAATCACCCATAAAGATAACTCGCCCATCGCCTTTCCTCGGCGATGGCAGCGCTGCGTTCTCGCCACGGTACCTTTCCAGTTGTGGCCAGTCGGCCAACAGCTTGTCCTTCTGTGCAGCGCTCAGGACAAAGGGATTCGTGGGCGGCGTGGCTGGCGTTTGATGCTGCGCAAAAGCCATATTGCTAAAGAGAAAAGCTACACATATCCATATGGTCTTTTTCATACGCCTACCAGATTAGAGAGATGAGAATATTGATGACACCAATATATGGCGAACTGGATGAGCGCAATCACCTTCGGTGGCACTGAGATTTCTCATTGCTCTGAACGGGACTTGTGACTGACCACCCGGCAGCGGCTGTTCGCGAAGCACGCTGCGCGGACTCATGAATCCTTGTTCCCAGGTGATACCAATTGTTCGCCCGTGCGAACCGGCGGCAGAGTGTCCTTTGACAAGACATGCTCTTGCCATATGTCCGGAATATCGCCTGCAGGAAGCGTGGCACCTGGCAGGCGGCGCTTCAGATTCAACGCGGGACGTTCAACCAGGTGCCACGAAAGCACTGCACAAACCAGCGTACAGAGCATCGAAGCAAGCAGGCCCAGCCAGTAAGGGTGACCTGGTCCCATAAGCCACGTCAGCCATTGCTGGATCATGAAGGCATAGATATACATGCCATACGAGAAATCGCCATAACGACCGAAGCGCCGCAACACCGGTGTCGACCACGTACCCACCCTAATCACGACAAAAGGCAGCACCATGTAAAGACCGGCATAACCTTGGTGGCATGCCAATAGCACACCAGCCAGCATGATCAGCCCGAGGAACAGGCGCAGGGGATGCCGGAACCACGTTCCCTGGAAGAGATAAAGCAGCGCGCCATAGCAAAAGAAGCTGCCGTACTCGATACCGAAATCCGGTGCTAAAAACCTTGCGTTCGGATTGTGCTGGACGTCGTAAATGAGATAGAGATAGCTCACGTAGAGCAGCACCAGTGTCAGCAGAAAAAAACGCATGTGCGGCCGAAGCCATCCGCACACACCTGCC
>Ga0302303_10002233_pt1 | contig 11906 bp, 10 predicted proteins | sample III_Palsa_E2_1_FD_194542 | JGI IMG/M metagenome (GOLD analysis project Ga0302303, IMG submission 194542) | Peat permafrost microbial communities from Stordalen Mire near Abisko, Sweden - III_Palsa_E2_1 | ecosystem: Environmental > Terrestrial > Soil > Palsa > Peat permafrost | place: Sweden... | reverse complement strand
CAGCCATGATCGCCATGGGCGATGCGTTGGCCATCACCGTAATGCGTGCACGCGGATTCAGTGAAGAAGACTACGCCAAACTGCACCCCGGGGGGTCTCTAGGACGCAAGCTTACGCTGCGCATTGCCGATGTCATGCGCCAGGGCGATGCCGTGGCCATTGTATCAACGAAAGCCAGTCTTATAGAGACCGTCTTCGCGATTACAAAAGCCCATGCCGGGGCCGCAATTATTGTGGATGACGCGGGCGTGCTTGCCGGACTAATTACCGATGGAGACATCCGAAGGCATTTGCTCGACGACGGCGACATTCGGACACGAATCGCGGGAGACATCCTCAATCCCAACCCAGGCACCGTCCCACCCCACCTGCTTGCCGTGGAAGGTCTGCAGATGCTAGACGAGTTCCACCCCGACCCTGGGAGCAAGGCGGGCGAAGCTCCTGTGATAGACAACGACGGCCGTCCTATAGGCATGCTGATGCTTAAAGACCTGGTCAAAGCCGGCATAACAACGTACTAGAAGGCACTATGAAGCATATTTCAGAGATAAAACTCCTCGTCATGGATGTCGATGGGACTCTCACAAACGGATTAATTACTTACGATGAGCGGGGCGGCGAGCTAAAGTCTTTCCATGTCGCGGATGGTCTTGGAATAGTCATGGCCGTCTCTGTCGGGCTGCACTGCGCGGTCATCACCGGTCGCTCAAGCGAAGCCGTAACCCGCCGTATGACGGAGCTTGGCGTTGCGGATATCCTGCAGGGGGTTTCGGACAAAGCAGCCGCCGTCAAAGAGCTGATGGCCAAATACGAAGTCACCTCCGAACAAACAGCATTTATCGCCGACGACATCAACGATCTCCCGGCCTTCGCGCAGGTAGGCACCAAAATTGCTGTATCAGACGCCGCCACTATTATCCGCCATGCCGCGGATATGATCCTAACCAAACCTGGAGGCCACGGAGCCGTGCGGGAGGCTATCGAGGAAATTCTCAGGGGGCAGGGTCGGCTCGACGACGGTATGGAAATCTATCTTGCCCGCCGCGCAAAACCAGAGAGCGGTCAGTGAGCCTGACCATCCTGCATACCAACGACTTCCACGGCCACTTCACGCCAGAGCAGTCAAAAATCGTGCTCGGGCTGCGTGAACGATACCCGGATTCGCTCCTGGTGGACTGCGGAGATGCCGTAACCGCGGGCAATGTGGGCGTGACGCCAGGCGGAGAGCCCATCCTTGAGCTGATGTCCGACATTGGGTATCTGTGCATGACCATGGGCAACCGCGAGTTTCACATTGCCGACACTCTGCTGCGGGCAAAGATCGGCAAGGCTCGATTTCCCATCCTGTGCGCGAACATGCGCTGGAAAGAAGATAAAGGAGAGAAGCTGCCAGTGGCGCCGAATGTCGTTGCAACGACCAAGGACGGCCAGCGCGTCGGTATCTTTGGTCTGACGGTGCCAATGGTCACACCTCGCATGACGGCCCGCGTCCTCAGCGCCTACCTCTTCGACGATCCTATCGTCGTGGCGAAACAACAGATCGCCGAACTGCGCGATTCCGTCGATGTACTGATTGCCCTCACTCATATCGGAATTCGCGAAGACAAACGCTTGGTCGAAGCCTGCCCCGAACTCGACTGCATTATCGGAGGCCACACTCATGTCGTGCTGGAACAGCCTGAAATCGTGGCGGGAGTGCCCATCGTGCAGGCTGGCTGGCACGGACACTATATCGGACGCCTTACTCTAGATAAAGAGGCTCCGCCAACCGGTGAGCTGTTCTCCTTAAATACAAAATGATATCTCTGCTTATCATCCCCATCCTCTGGATTGCAATCTCCGCCGGCCGGGCCGCCTGCGGCCTGGTAAGGATGCCGCAGAACGCCACGGCACTTGAACGGCAGCTGGCAGCCTGCGGCATTGGACTTGGAATGCTCGCCTACGGAGTGCTCGCGGTCGGTCTGTGCGGCGCGTTGAATGTCTCTGCCATTTGCGGGGTTCTGATTATGCTGGCGCTGGTGGGCGCCCTGCAGCACACAGCAATGGCGAGGGAACTAATCGCGGGGGCGCGCGCTCTGTCGTCACCTTCCAAATTTCCAGCGCTGTCCCTGGGGATCTTCATTCTATCGGCAGCGCTTGCGGCCATTGCTCTTGTGGGATGCTTCACTCCGCCCACGCTTGGGATAGGGAACACGGGATACACCGAATGGGACAGTCTGTCCTACCATCTGGCCGATCCTAAAATCTATCTGCAGCAGCACAGAATCGGGTTTATCCCATGGGAGAGCCACTCAAACTTCGCCTTTACCGCGGAGATGTGGTACACCATTGGACTTGCCTTCCACAGCGTACCGCTGGCCAAGCTCTTTCACTTCACCTGCGGACTGGGCACCTGTCTTGCGACTTATGCCATCGGCAAACGCCACTTTGGACCTTCCGTAGGCGTGGTGGCTGCCCTTTTGCTGGCTGGATCAGCTCCCGTGCTTTCGGAAGCCGGCACGGCCTATGTAGACCTTGCGGCGACATTTTTTACGGCGCTTACTCTGATGTGTCTGCTGAATGGCCTGAAGGAGAATGAGTGCCGGTGGATGATGCCTCTGTCGGCCATCCTGATGGGATTTGCCCTGAGCTGCAAGGCCCTGGCGCTTACCTCGCTTGCCATGTTTGCCGGAGCGCTGCTCCTCTGGTTGATCGTCCGGCAAAAGCGCTCCGTAGTTATGGCCATTGCAAAAACTGCCGGCTGGTGCGTGCTGGCTCTGGTTATTGGATGTGTGTGGTACGTGAAGTCCTACATTTATACGGGAGATCCCGTATTTCCCTTCGGATACAGAATATTTCACAGCCCGTTCTGGAACGCAGCAGACGCCGCCAATTACAGCGCGGCGAACTACGCCTTCGGCGTCGGCCACAAGCCCATCGACCTGCTGCTCGCACCGTGGAACCTCACCATGTATCCGCTGCCCGGACATCCCACGGGAGCCTATCCTTATCTGGTGGGCACAGTGGCAAGAGCTCAGTCGTTTAATGACTACGCCACGGCCATGATGGCGGTGCCGGCGATCTTTATTGCCGCTATCGTCGCACTGCCCTTCCTGCGCGGCCCGAAGGTCATCGGAGTGCTGGCGGCCTATGCCGGCCTCTCGTTCATCTTCTGGTTCGGCAGTACGCAGTATGTCAGATACCTGCTCCCGCTCTTTCCCGTGCTTGCCCTACTGTCCGCGTGGAGTATCGTAGCGCTTGTCGAAGCCAAACGGTTCTCGGGCTACGCACTCGCCGCTCTGGCGGTTTTTTCTGTCGGCTTCACTCTGGTCAATGGGTTCGATCTCGCAAAAAGCGAATTGCCCGTGGCCACGGGACAGCAGTCCCAGACCGACTTTCTGACACAGACGGACCCCGCTGTCTATGGCGCGATGACCTATATCAATACATCGCTGCCACCCGGCGCAACCATTGTCTTCTACGGTCAGCCAAGAGGATTTTACAGCGATAGAAAGTACTTCTGGGGAGAAGCGGGACACAGCACGTACGTCCCCTACTCCCAGTTCCACAGCGCCGCCGATCTGCAGAACTGGTTCAAGCAGAACAATGTGGGTTATATCCTGGTAAACATGGGCGGAGGCGCCTTCAACATGCGCCAGGGCGAAAAGGACTATCCAGGATGGGTGTACGCCCTCACCGTAGGCGCCGGACCACCGATGTACAACTACGACGGGATAGGCATCTGGCCCGTGCCGGCGAACCCGGTAAGCACGCAGTAGCCTTCTTACCTCTTCTCCCCATTCCTATGTGGGAGAAGAGGTAAGAGGCCGCTTCGCGGCGATGATAGGAAACAGCACGGTGGGTAGCTCGTAGTATCTACCAAAAAAGGAACCACGCATGGCGCGTTCAGGAAAGAATAAGGCAGTGCAGCAAGAAGAAGAAGTCCCGGCCGCCCCGCCTCGCCGCAAGTCTATTGTGCTGACTCCCATCTGTTTGATGTACCTGGCTCTGGCGGTTGTCTATAACCTTGTTATTCTGGCGGGCACCCCCGACCAGCACAATGCCGACGAAAACGCGCATGTGCTGTACGTCGTGAGTCTGGTGCATGGACACCTTCCGGTTTTCGTGGCGGGCAACAACGCCTACGAAAACCACCAACCTCCGCTGTACTACCTACTTTGCGTTCCGTTATTCCTGGCGTACAAATCGCTCGGGGTTTCCGGAGTCATTCATGCGATGCGCTTTGTCGGCACTTTACTCGGTATTTTGCTGATCTTCGTGGCCTATAAGACCTCCCAACTTCTGTTTCCAGACAAAGACGTGCTTAACGGCTCCGTCGCAGCGTTTGTGGCTTTTCTACCGATGAACATCAATCTTTGCGCCAGCGTAACCAACGACACGCTGACCAATCTGATCATTGCTCTCGGGCTGTGGCAGGGCGTAAATATTGTGGTTAATGCCAAGGAAAAGCAATCCCGCAAATGGATTGTCGGGCAAAGCCTGATCTTTGGAGTGATCCTCGGCGCTGGAATCCTGACCAAGACCTCTACCCTGCTGCTCTTTCCCATCGCCATTGTCGTTTATGTCCTGGCCGCGCGCCGAGGCCTGCTGGAAGGCAAGCTTGCCCTTCAAGGCGCCGTGAACACCATCGCTCTTGGCCTGCTTATCGGATGGCCCTGGCTTATGCGCAATCAGATGCTGTACGGCGACCCGGTAGCGCAGCACATCTTCGAGAATGCCTTCGGCAACACCGCGCTTGCCGATACTATAATCCGATTTGTGTGCCACGGCTCCATAAGCGACTACTTTGCGGTAGTTGCGAAATGGACGTTTGCTTCGTATTGGGGAGTGTTCGATTCAATGCGCCTGTTCTGGGGACAGCCTCCACTCGGCAATCCCCCGTCGGTTGAGGCGCCGCTCAATCCCATCTATAACGTAATTCTGGCGGTCGCTGCCTTTTCGTTCATTGGTCTGATCAGGCTGACCATCAAGAAACCGGACTACATTACACCCGCCGTTGGCGTAGCACTATCCATCTTTGTCACGCTTATTTTCCTGACTGGGTTTGTCTTTCTACGGTTTATTCTTGAGTTCTTCCAGGCCCAGGGCCGTTATATCTACCCATCGCTGGTCCCTCTGACCATTTTGTTCTGGCTGGGATTATTTGTATGGACGGAGAAAACATTTGTACAGCGAATAATTTCGGCAGCCGTTATTATCGGCATGCTGGCGCTCAATGTGTATACGATAATGTCTCTGCTGATGCCGCGCTTCGGCGAGTTGGGCTAGGGACAGGTATAATCTGTCACTGTGGCCCATTCGTCTAGTCCGGCCAAGGACGCCGTACTTCTCGGTGCGGAAACAGGCGGTTCAAATCCCCTATGGGCTACCAGGAAAACAAGAAAATAACCAATCCCGCCATGATTGATCCGCCGGCGCAAGCCAAGCCACCCGATCTGCGTGTAAGATGGGAAGGGCTCTTCTGGAAACACTCCAGCCTCGCGCATGTAAACCGGGAAATTTGCCGATTGCTGTGCGATACTCCTCAAGTAGAGCTTTCGTTCGTGGATACGCGCACCTCGTCGGACTTCGATCCGACGGCGGACAATCGGCTCTCCTCCCTTTTTAGTCGTGGTTCCCACCCGCTTTCAGGCCCTGCCGATATCCACGTCAAACAGGACTTCCCTCCACAGATGACACGAGTCCGCGAAGGCCGCTTCGCACTGATGCAGCCGTGGGAATTTGGATATTTGCCTTACGAATGGGTCGAGCCGATTATACAAAATGTGGACGAGGTCTGGTGCAACAGCCACTTCGTGCGCACAGTGTATGCGAACAGCGGCATTCCGGAAGACAGGCTTCAACTTATCCCTCTTGGCATTGACCCCGCAGTGTTTCACCCTGGGGCGCCCACCCCGGATATTCCAGGCGTGGATAACATCGTGTCCCGCCTGAAAGATAAGTTCGTCTTCATTTATGTGGGAGGAACGATCGTCCGAAAGGGATTCGATACCCTGCTGGCCGCCTATACCAGCGAATTTACGCGAAAGGATAATGTCGTACTCCTGATTAAGGACCACGCTACGCGAAGCATCTATTCAAAGATCACCAGCAAGGCAAAGATAGCCCACGTCATGCGCGACGAAAGTCAGCCGGATATTCTCTACCTGGATGACGAGTATCCACCGGATGTGTTGGCCGGAATCTTCTGCATGGCGAATTGCTCCGTCCATCCGTATCGTGCCGAGGGCTTCTGCCTGCCCGCCCTGGAAGCCATGGCCTGCGGAGTGCCCGTGGCAGCCACGGCAGGCGGTCCCACCGACGACTTCGTCGATGACACCACAGGCTGGCGCATTCCTTCCAAGGTCCGCGATTTCTCAGAGGCTGTGTGCGGCTACAACACGTTCGCCGGGCCGGCATCGGTGTTGAAAGTAGAAGTAGACGACCTTGCCAAATGCGCAGCATCTACAACAACCCGTCGGAAGCCGCCGAGAAAGGCAGGCGCGCCGCCGCAAGAGCCGCCAACTGGACCTGGCAGCACACCGCCGACCGAGTTACAGAACGAATGCGCGTTATGAGAGACACCCCACGCCGCATCCGAGGAATGGCCTCGCAATGGGTAAAGCCACAGTAGGTCAGCCCGCTTTACAGCAAATTCAACGCATATCCTACAGGCTCGGGTCGGCCTACGGGCGCTAGCGCGTCCTCCGGGCGACCCCTACACCAGTGTCCGGTACTCATATAGTTCCTCCGTGGGGCACATACCAGAAGGTCACTACGAATATCGCAACACCCACCGAGCATTGGTGTAGGGGCTGCCCGGAGGGTATTCCGATACCCGTAGGTCAGCCCAGGCTTGCAAACTCCTTAAAAGAGATACACCAAAACAAGCTAGTAATATTGACTTTAGATAGGGGTTCTGCTATACTACGTTGGGTTTTACTGCTTTGGCAGTTTGCATTGCAACGTCTTTATTTAGCGTTCGGAGGGGTTTATAAACAACAGGGACTTCAGAAGAGACCCGCGCGAGCCGCGGGTGAATATGAATGAGCGCATCCGGGCTCGCGAGATCCGGGTCATCGATGAGGATGGCAGCCAGCTCGGGATAATGGCTCCCCGCGACGCGATCACGATCGCTCGTGAGCGAGGAATTGACCTCATCGAAGTTGCCCCTCAGGCACAGCCGCCAGTCTGTAAGATTATGGACTACGGCAAATACAAGTACGAGCAGGCGAAAAAGGAAAAAGAGTCCGCCAAGAAACATAAGCAGAGCGAACTTAAAGGAATTCAGATGTTCCCGAATATCGAGGAACACGACTTCACCACTAAAGTTCGCAGCGCCATCAAATTTCTAGAGGACGGCGATAAGGTCAAGGTTACCATCCGCTTCAAAGGACGCCAGATTACCCATCCGGAATTTGGTCGACAGCAGTTGGATAAGGTCATCCAGATGACTTCCGAAGTGGGACAGGTTGAAAAGCCCGCCGCCATGGAAGGCCGTATGATGACTATGATCCTGAGCCCTCTCAAAGGAGCTTCGGCCGCACCGCCTAAACCGGCGGCGCCAAAGCCCCCTCCTTCTGAACCCGCCAGGCCGGCTCCGCAGGAGAATACTCCACCGGCGTAACGGTGTACCGCAGTGGGCTTGCGATGAGCCTCTAAACAAAATGGCGAAGTGCTGACGAACCCGGCGCGACACCAAGTGCCAGGGTTCGTTTTTGTGTGAAACTATTAAGAAGACGATTTCTGATCAAGGAGACCGAACTAATGCCGAAGATTAAGACAAGGAAGACAGCGGCAAAGCGATTTAAGGTTACGGGTACAGGCAAGCTGATCCATACTCATGCTTACCGCAACCACCTTAATATCCATAAAGGCCCAAGCGAAAAGCGACGGCTGGGCAGCGAATCGCAGCTTTACAAGGGCAAGCGAAAGTCCATCCGACGTATGCTTCCAAATGGCATAGCAAACTAAAGAAGTAGACCCCCTCAATCCCCCACTTCGTAGAGGGAGGCGAGAGGTGTGAATCGGCGGATTCCGCCAAAGGAGAATAGAACATTGGCACGTGTCAAACGTGGCGTAATGCGGCATAAGCGCCACCACAAGATACTTAAAGAGGCAGCAGGCTACTTCGGAGCCAAGTCTCGTCTTTACAAATCGGCTAACGAACAGGTCATGAAGTCCGGGCAGTATGCCTACCGTGACCGACGCAACAAAAAGCGTGAGTTCCGACAGCTCTGGATCGCAAGAATTAATGCAGCCTGCCGTGAGCAGGGCGTACAGTACAGCCGGTTTATCGCCGCTCTGCACGCAAGCGGCATTGAGCTCGACCGCAAGGTCCTGGCCGACATCGCAGTGAAGGACAAAGCGTCGTTCGCGGCACTGGTGGCAACGTTGCAGATCACCACGCCCGCGCCCGTGTCCTCTATCGTTGCGGCTTAGTAAGGCATGACCCCACAAGAGCAACTGGCAGAGATTTCCGCTGAAGCTGGTCAGGCAATTGAGCTGGCCAGCTCCACAGCAGATCTCGACCAGATAGATCAGGAATACCTGGGGCGCAGTAAAGGCCGGTTAACCGGATTACTGCGCCTTATTGGCACCCTTCCCCCAGAAGAAAAACCAGCCTACGGCGAATCGGTCAACAGCACCAAGAATCGCCTGCTGGACTTATTGGCGTCCCGCAAAAACGACCTGTCCGAACGAGAATGGACCGATAGGCTCAACGCCGACTCGATCGATGTCACCCTGCCCGGCGAAGCCCGCCGATCCGGGGGACTGCACGTTCTTAACCGCCAGATCGACGAAGTTAAGGCCGCCCTAATCTCGATGGGATACTCCTTCGCCGAGTACCCGGACATCGAAGATTACTACTACAATTTCGAGACTCTGAACTACCCGCCGGACCACCCCGCGTTCGACGAGCAGATGTCGTTCTACGTAGACTCCACGCACCTGCTGCGCACGCAGACAACGGCCTTCCAAGCCCACGTCATGGAAGTCCAGAAGCCTCCGATACGCGCCGCCACGGTCGGAAAGTGCTACCGGTATGAAGCCACGGACGCGACACACTCACACACGTTTCATCAGGTAGACCTGCTTGCCGTGGATGAAGGTCTTACCCTGGCCGATCTTAAGGGCACCTTTGCCCAGCTCGTCAAGCTCATCTTTGGCGAAGCCGAGATCAGGTTCCGCCCGGACTTCTTCCCGTTCGTCGAGCCCGGCGTCGAAGTAGCCATCCGCTACGGCGACCGATGGCTTGAGCTCGGCGGAGCCGGAATGGTGCATCCGAACATCCTCCAATCCATGGGGATCGACACCGAGCGCTACACAGGCTTTGCCTGGGGCCTTGGGATCGACCGCATGCCCATGGCCAAGTACGGCATCGACCACCTCCGGTTGTTCACGGAGAATGATCTCCGTTTTCTGCGTCAATTCTAAAGTTATATGAAGCTACCTGTATCCTGGCTCCGGGAATTTGTGGAGACCTCGCTCGATGAAACGGCCCTCGATGACCGTTTGACCATGGCGGGTCTGGAAGTGGAAGAGACCCATCCTTCCGCCATCGGCAGCGTGTACCACACGAAGGTCACGCCCAACCGCGGCGACTGGATGTCCGTTCTTGGTACGGCGCGTGAAGCGTCGGCCGCCCTGAACTGCCCGCTTACCTGGACCGCGCCCGCAGTGCAAAGTTCCATCGGCGCGGCTGCGCTTCCCATCTCCATCGACATACAGAATTCAACGCTCTGTCCGCGGTATGCGGGTCAGCTTCTCGGCAGCGTGCAGATTGTCGACTCCCCAGCCTGGATCGCGGATCGTCTGACGGCAGCCGGCATGCGCCCGCTCAATATCGTGGTCGATGTCACAAACTACGTTATGATCGAGCTGGGCCAGCCACTGCATGCCTTCGACTACGATAAAATTCCCAATGGCAAAGTAGTGGTGCGCGAAACCCTCGAAGGCGAAGTCATTGAGACCCTCGACGGAACGCAGCGTCCCCTGCCCGCCGGGACCTTAGCCATTTGCGACAGCACACGCCCCATCGCCGTTGCCGGGGTTATGGGCGGCGCCAATTCCGAAGTTACGGAGTCTACAAAGACCATTCTCCTGGAATCAGCGCACTTCGACCCTGGAACTGTTAGGCGCGCGTCTAAGGCCCTTGGACTGTCCACAGACGCCTCGTACCGATTTGAACGTCATGTAGATCCCGCCCTCCCTTTAATCGCACTGGCCAGGGCCGTTGAGCTTCTGAAAGAATTCGCCGGCGCGGTTCCCCTATCGGATCCCCTGGACGTCTATCCAGTCCCAATTGAGCCGCACACCATAGAGCTGTATCCCGACAAGGTGAATAAGATCCTGGGCACGGACGTCTCCCATGCCGTTACCATCGAAGCCTTGGAGAGACTGGGCCTTACCGTAGACGGCTCCTCCGAGCCGTACAAAGTCACCGTCCCAACGTTCCGCCCCGACCTGCGCCTTCCTATCGATCTTGTCGAAGAAGTAGGCCGCATCATCGGTTACGAGAACCTGCCGGAGACTATTCCCGGCCGGCCAGGCACACCAGCCACGGACGGACCGGAAGCCGCCTACGGCACCCGTGTTCGCCGCGCTCTGGCGGCACTGGGCCTGCAGGAAGTGTCTACTTTCACGCTGGCTGCTCCTTCAGCCTTTGATGATGCCGCTGAGGCTGAAAAGCGCGTAACCATCCGCCAGGCTCTCTCCGCGGAACTGAGCGGACTACGCCAGATCCTGCTGCCCAATGTCCTTGATGTCCTCGCACGCAACGTGCGCCACAGGCAGACACGCATCGCACTCTTCGAAGTGGGTAAGGTGTTCTTCCGCGTTGGCGAAGGATACGGGGAAGGCCGCAAAGTTGCAGCGGCCATTACGGGCGACCAGGGGACCGGACAAGCCGCCGATTTTTACACCGCCAAAGGCATCGTCGAGCAGATGCTAGCATCTCTCAACTTCAAAACCGTGGAGTTTGTCGCGGCACAGCGCCCGCACATGCACCCTGGCAGAACGGCGAACGTTCTTGTTGACGGAGTTGTCGCAGGCTATCTTGCGGAGTTAAACCCGAAAACCGTTAAGGATTCGCTGGACGTGCAGGCCGGACTTGGCCGGATTGCCGTCTTCGAGCTGGATATCGAACTGCTGCGCTCCCTGGAGCCAGATCTGGCGCGCTTCAAGCACCTGCCCAGGTTCCCGTCGGTTGCCCGGGACATAGCGATTGTGGTGGCTCTGGATGTGCCGTATGCGTCGATAACGAATGCCGTCCGCAGCGCGTCCACATCGGGACTGCTTACGGAAATCTCCCTGCAAAGCGTGTATACCGGGGAAAGAATGGCCAGCGACAAGAAGAGCGTAGCCCTGCGCCTCGTCTTCCAGGCCGAAGACAGAACCCTGACCGACGCTGAAGTGGACAGCGAACTAGCCTCAATCTGGACAGCCCTCACCCAACAAGTCGGCGCCGAGCAGCGGTAGATCGGGTGATCTTTGAAGCTACCACTCGACGAAAAGCTTTCACCTCGCCCTGCGGGAGAGGCGACGACGTATACGAATTACGATCAGATGCGAAGCGTGGGTGAGGGCGGATCTTTCTGACGCATCTGCGCATAGGATTCGCCCTCACCCGCGCTTACTTTGTAATTGTTTGTCGTCTACTCACTCGCCTCTCCCGCTGGGAGAGGTGCAGATCCTTGCTATTTGTAAGGTAGGGCATGCCACTTACTGTTTCTACTTTTCCTTAGGCTCGGTCACCGAACCAGATTTTAATCTCTGCTTGTGCATTCTCCACGGAATCAGACCCGTGTACAAGATTTTGTTCTATTGTATTTGCAAAATCCCCACGGATTGTGCCTGGAAGTGCATCTTCCGGCTTTGTTGCCCCCATTAACTTCCGACCGAGCACAACAGAGATTAAAATCTGG
>Ga0302303_10002231_pt1 | contig 11919 bp, 11 predicted proteins | sample III_Palsa_E2_1_FD_194542 | JGI IMG/M metagenome (GOLD analysis project Ga0302303, IMG submission 194542) | Peat permafrost microbial communities from Stordalen Mire near Abisko, Sweden - III_Palsa_E2_1 | ecosystem: Environmental > Terrestrial > Soil > Palsa > Peat permafrost | place: Sweden... | reverse complement strand
ACACCGTGCATAAGCAAGCCGGAGATAAACGAGTAACCCATCCTGGAGATCTTCAAGCCGTAGGGATCGTCGGCTCCATCGGGCAAGACAAAGAGATTCTTCCCGGTCTCTGCATCGGCAAGGCTCATATTGAAGTGAGCCCCATTCCCTGTCAAATTAGCGAAAGGCTTTGGCATAAACACAGCGAGCAGCCCGAAGTCGGCCGCGATCTTCTTTGCCATAAATCGGAAGAAGGTGTACCGGTCGCACATCGTAAGGACGTCAGCGTATTTAAAGTCGAACTCAAACTGCGAATGCCCGTCCTCGTGGTCGAACGAATAGACATCCCAGCCTAGTTCATTCATGGTCGTGGTCATTTTATCCACAAAAGGAAAGGCTTCGAAGAAGCGCTGGACGTCATAACAGGGCTTGGTCAGATTGTCGTTCGGATTCGGGTTAACCAATCGTCCCTGCTCGTCCATCTTCAGCAGATACATCTCGCATTCGATGCCCAGGTTGAACGTAAACCCGAGAGACTTAGCCTTAGCTATGGCGTTCTGCAGCACGACCCGGGTTGAGAGCGGATAGGGTTCGTCGTACAGGTAATTGTCCGACGGCAGCCACACGACATCCTTCTGCCACGGCAGGATAATGCCCCGGTCTATATCTGGAATCGAACTGATCTCGTCGTCGTTGGGACGCTGCCCCAAGCCGTCCAGGGCATAGCCCGTATAGAGTTCCGACCCGCGGCACATATCCGCAAAGTGGCCGATGGGTACGCACTTTGCCTTGGGAACCCCATGAATGTCTACGTAGGCAGGAATGGCGTAGCGGACTCCCGCCTCCTGAAACTCGCGCAGGCGCTTCGAAATCTGTTCGTCTGTGTATTTAGTTACCATGAGGCACCTTTCTTGGGGTCGATGGGCGGTTCTTCAGAGAGCGCCAGTTTCACCTGGCTCGATAGGTCTTCGACCGCCCAATTGTAGAGAACTGCTCCGAAGTCAGCAGTTGCGCTGCTCGGAGTTCCAGTCGCCCCATTGCGGCTTGTCCGGTTTACAGGATAGGAAAAGAACAGAGATCCGGTGCGGTCGGGATCGTCTTCGATCTTGTCAGGGCGTACGCCTTCTGGCGCGATAGCCATCATAAGCGATGTCTCCGCGGAATTGGCATGCCAGTCTGCGGCATCTGAAAAGTAGGCATTGTGGACACGGTCCGAAATATCCCAGAGTGATTTGACCGCAACACGCACCTGGGGATATTGAAAACGCAGGGTCTCCAGCGCAACCCGCAGCGGCGCAAAGTTGGTAAAGTGGCCGTTCAAAATAAGCAGCCGAGAAAAGCCGGCGGCCTTTAAAAGCCATTCGCCAATTTCCACAACAGTTGCCGTCAACGTGCCTGGCGAAAGCGACAGTGTTCCCGGCCACTGGGTGGTGTGTCCCCAAGCTGCGCCATAAGGCAAGACAGGCAGAACCGGCACACCGGTTTGTGCGGAAACAGCGTGGGCGATGCGCATGGCGCTCACCGTGTCGACATTCACCGACAAATGCGGACCGTGCTGCTCCGTACTGCCCACTGGCAGAATAGCCATATCCATTCCGCTGGAGCGCAGCGCCCCAATCTCTTCCCAGGTAAGCCATTCCCAGAATACAGGTTCAGACGGCAAGACGGATCTCCACTTCTACAGAATGCACCGAGGAGCTTTCTCCCATATCGGACTTCTGACCGGTATTCAGGACATTGACGTTTGCTCGCGAAGGATCCAGTTTCGGCCAGCGTCCTTTATGGACGAGCGCAACTCCAATCGGGACCTCATCCGAGATGGAAACGTGAAGAGGCAATTCCCCAGCAGCGCTCCACACAATAACCGAGCTTCCCTGCTCCAGTCCACGTTTCTCCGCCTCTTTCGAGTTCAGATGTACTTCGGCCAGCGTATCCTGCTTGCGCACCTTGGCTTCGTTGTCGTAGCTGCTGTTCATACGCCAGCGCGACGCGGGAGAAAGCAAACGCAGCCTGCCGTCCTGGGGACGCGGATCGGCCCATGGCTGCGGAGCTCTGGGAAGAGAGTCTTGCTCGTAGGCGCTTGAAGCGAGCTCGATCTTTCCGCTTGGCGTATCAAACTCGTAATCGGCAAAAGGGATCACAGGCTCGGGGCTGATGTAGACGGTCCCTATTTTTGAAAGATCGGAAAAGCTCAAACCCGTCCCAGACTGTTCCATCATGGATTCGAGCAGCGAACTGTCACTCTCGAAAAGCTCCGGCTCGGTAAAATCCATCTTCGCCGCGAGGCGTCTGAAGATCTCGTGGTTCGGCAGCGATTTCCCAATCGGTTCCATAACCTTAACTTGAGCAGAGAGCGTATAGCTAAAGTAGGAGGCGACAAGGTCGTCGAACTCCAGGAAGCTCGCCGCGGGAAGTACAATGTCGGCATAGTCCGTTGTGTCGGTGGGAAACAGATCGACAGCCACAGTAAAGAGATCCTCGCGCTCGAGAGCATTCTTAAGACGCCCCTGTTGCGGGCAGGAAGCGACGATATTGTTGTTCCAGCAGAAGAGAATGCGACTCGCTTCGGCATCCTCAAGTCGCTCCGCCAAATCCATATGACTGATGGACAGCGGATCTTGTGTATTCAGATGCGGAGCCGGCATATATTCATCGAGCAGCCCGCGGCTGGCCGTCCCGTTCAGATAGAGAAAGCCGGTTCCAGGCTTCCCTATATTTCCAGTCGCCGCAATTAGGGTCGAACAGGCACGAAAGATGTTGCCTCCCGTGGCCTGCCGCTGCACTCCCTGTCCAAGCCAGAGCAGGGACGGCCCCGATGCGTAGGTATGCGCCGCCTCCACGATCTGCCCTGCCGGAACCCCTGTTACGCCCTCGCCCCATTCGGGAGTACAGGACGGCAGTATTGCTGCGATGTCGCTCCATCCTTCAACGTGGGCGTCAACAAAATCGTGGTTGACGAGACCATCTCGATCGATGACATGCAGCATGGCAAACGCCAGCGCGGCATCCGAGCCGGGATAGAGCTGCAAATGCAAATCCGCGGCCGCGGCCGTAGGATGCTTGATGGGATCCACAACGATAAGCTTACCGGGGGCTTCCTTAAGCCAGTATCGATGCGCATGGGGAGCAGACGCCGAAGGATTGGCCCCCCACACAAGAATGCAGTTCGCGTCGGCCGCTGAACGTGGATCGAACCCGTCCATGGAACTGCCGAAAGTTCTCTGCAGGGCGACATGGCCTGCTTTGTTGCAGACCGAGTCCGGATCGACTTCTGTAGCGCCGATTTTATTAAAGAAGCGCAGCGGGAAGCCATAGCCGATCATGGAAAATGTGCCCGTATAGTGCGTTTGGAGAACACTTCCCCTGCCTGAGCTCGCTATGGCGCCCTTAAGACGTTCGGCAATTTCCCCCAGCGCGTCATCCCATTCGACAGGTTCAAAACTCCCCTGCCCCTTTGGCCCCACACGCCGCAGAGGTGTCTGAAGACGTGCGTTCGGATCTCGCCAGGCGCCGTTGTAGGCAAGGGTGCACTTGCCGCAAAGCGTGCCTCGGTTGACCGGATGACTGGGGTCTCCCATCACTTTGAGCACGACACTGCCCTCGCGCACGACATGGATGCCGCACGCATCATAGCAGTCTCTAGGACAGGTCGTTTTGATTGTCTGAACGGGTTCCGGCATAAAACTAGCTTTCGATGGTCACTTTATCGCCCTGTTTGATGGTCCCATTGCGCACGACGTTCGCATAGACGCCCACATGAGCCTCGTTCTGCTGCACTGCCGTCTTGAGAATGCCGATGTCCCGCGGCAGATCGCTCTGCGGCAAGGTTGTCATGACACAGCGGGGACACGGCCCTGTCACTTCTAACCGAACCTCGTCTCCGATTTGGATCGTGTGGCCGATCCAGGCATTTTCCGCGAACCCCTGGGTGCCCGTATCGATAATAATGTTGGGGCGAAATCTTCGTGCTTCGAACCTACCGTGCGGATAGGCGGCGCGCAGGGCGTCGATAGTAGACGTCGTCAAAATATGGATTATGGCCAGATCAAAAAACGTGCCTTCTAATGTATTTTCGTCGGTGACATGGTCGCTAAAGGGCAGGCCGGGCACATCTTCCGGCCAGTACTCGTCCAGGTGAGGCTTCTCAGGAGGCTGACCGGCAAAGACCACCGCTCGCCCAAGGTTCTGCGACAGCTTTTCGTTCAGATCCGACTCCGTGCTTGAAATGGTTACGCCTTCGGGTGTTGTTATCTTAACCGACGGCATAACCGATGGAACCGTGGGAGAATCGACGAATGCCGCCCGAAACTTGAACATGGTCGGCCATTTTTTAGGATTTTTCGCGGTAACCGTTTTGCCGTCTTCCGCATCCATCAACGCGAAGGCGCGGTCTCCAAGGAGACCACGCTCGGTCACTACTGTTGAATTAATCTCTTCCCCCTGCATGGATTTGACAGGATACCGCCAAAGAGAGACGACCGCGGCCGATACAGGTTCAACCAAAGCTTCGGGCATTTCACTATCTCCTCTATTTCAAAGAAAGGAGGAGTGGTCTGGATGGTCCCGGACCACTCTCCTAGAGTTTAAGTATCTAGCCTTCGTGGTGGATGACTTCACGCCGTCCGCCAAGATCGTCGTCACCTTCCTGAAGTTCGGGAAGTCCCGGATCCGGAATGTAAGCCCCTTTCCGTTTGTCCTGAACCAGGGTTCGGAACAGATAGAAGGGTACAACCATCGCCATTAGCCCCCAGCCCACACCCATAACCGTGAGGTTCATTGTGTGGCCAAAGATAACCGGACTGGCGACCGGAGTGGCGTCCCACTGAGGACCGCCTACGACCAGCAGCATGATATTGAAGATCGTGATCAACACGCCAAGCGGCACAACGAACGCCGGAAGCTTGATCGGATGGTCGGTGTTTTGAGACCTGGTGCGCAGGACAATGTAGGCCGGCACGAGCAGGATAAAGACCAGGACGTACCCGACATTGGACGCTGCTATCAGATTGACGACATTCGCCTTAAACAGGAAAAGCATCGCCAACGTGACGGCAAGGTCCACGAACATCGAGCCGACAGGAACGCCGAACTTGTTGATTATGCCGAACTGCTTAATCATCTGTCCGTCGTGTGTCATCTGGTACATGGAGCGGGACGACCCTATGATTGTGGTCTGCACTCCAAGAAGCAGCGCCGTAATCAGCATGATCGACACGATAATCCCGCCGGCATGGCCGAAGATCGCTTGAGCGGCCGGAAGAAAGGCAACCGATGCATCCTGGGACAAAACACTCACCCCAACGATTCCCAACATAACGAAGGGAAGTACGGCAAAGGAGATGAAGAACGCGATCCCGGTCGCGGACATAGCCTTGGGCGCGTCCTTCGCTGGATCCTTCAGCTCAGCGATGGTCGTCGATGCGCATTCCGTCGCATAGGCAGACCACATGGCGACGAACATCCACTTGATCATCTTCATCCAGGTGGCCCCGGAGTGCCAGGAGCCGCCAAGCGGCGTGAATGGCAGGATGTTGGACCAATGAAATATATGCGGCAGGAAGACCGGCGATGTTGTAATGACGACCAGCGGGCAAATGGAGCAGATGGCCATGACCGCCGAAGACCAGATTCCTGGCTTAAGCCCGATGTAGTTCGTCGCGTACAACAGGAAGGCCATGATGACCGCAATGGTCAGCAGCGCGCCGCTCGTCAGACCCGGAATAAGCGACTGCAGGTAACCCGCCGCGATAATCAAATTGACCGGGATAACCGGCACCCAGGCTACCCAGTAGCCCCAGTTGGCGACAGCCCCGACGAAGGGAGAGATATTTTTAAACGCTTCGTGCACGTAGACCGCGGTGCCGCCGCTCTTGTTCGGAAAGAGCGAAGCAAGCTCGGCGATCATAAAGCACTGTGCGATCCCGATCATGACCGTAAGCGTCCAAACGAAGACCGAAGCAGGGCCGAGGTCGGCCGCAATGGCTCCAAGGGAGGTGACGATAAGCAGCGATCCACCAAGTCCAACTACAAAGCTGGATCTCCAGGTAACGGAACGCTCCAGTGATTTCGGCTGTGTTGAAGCCGCCGGGGTCGTAATGGCCCCTGTAACGGTGCTCATATGTGTTTCTCCTGCGCGCCTTACAAGGGCGCGGACGATACTCGAGAAATTCGTCCGTCAGCGCAGCATCGCGAGTCGGGGAAACATATTGGAACGCCATCAGTGGCAAAGAACGGAGGTACTGAGTGATGCGTTCACTGCTTCATATTTATTGCAGCAGTAACTTAGTCGAAGTTGACGCAGTCACAATACCCAATTCAAACATCGCACTCCTTAGCCTTCAGGCCTGATTTTTACTAGCCAAAAGGACAGTACATCTATTTATCTGTCTCGTAAGGTGTAAGCCACTCGATGAGAGCGGAGCGATACCTGGAAATGCCTTTGTAGTCTGCGATCTCGTCCGCGAGAGATACAAGGACACGCCGCAAGCGCTTTGCCCATTCCGGATTTTCAACCAGTTCGTCCATACGGATCATATAGGTACGAATGCTGAACAGAACACCGTGGCTGCGTGGAAGGCGCGCCAGCACCTGCACTTCCACACGCAGATGAACGAGTTCGGCAACCGTTTCTATATTTACCAGCGTCTTATCAGGACCCCACAGATGGTAGATCTCAGGAGCGGTGTCCAGCCTGGGGTTAACGGTCATGGTCCAGTTGAATCGCTGCCAGGGCTGATCGACCTCCAGGTTCATCAGGAACTTCTTCGCCCGTTTGAACACACCAAGATCGTGCGCGATGGGCACAGGACCATGCCAATGCTCGAAAGACATCCCCAGGTCAAAGGGCAGCGACCAGTCTGCAGGAAAGGTGACAAGGCCTGCGTCAAGATACAGATCGTCTTCACGCTGATCCAGCAGGCAGAAATCACCCTGCATCTGCCTGCCAACCCACTCTAAGGGCTCCGATGGCAGTGTCGCCGCATCGCCAAAAATGAAATCCTTCTCTATGCCGAGCAGTTTATTCGTCCAGCTCCAATTGTTTCCGGACCGTTCCAGAGTAAAGTGCTCCGGGTAGTCCTTTGCTAGATGGGTCAGGCCCATCTCCAGAAAGTCCCACTGCGCGTCCATCATATTGGGCAGGGTCAGATATCGTCGGCCATAGTCTTCGGCCAATATACGCTCGCGCTCAGCCATTTCGGTAAGATAGTGCTCGTCGATGTCAAAGAGATGCTCATCAAATGTCCCCGGAGCGCCCTGCCCAGCCGGGACAACGTTCACCGAGTACATATAACTCTCGCCCGAAAACGGAAACGGGAAACGACTAATAGCCTTCTGTGAGTTTTTCAGGGCTAAAAGAGGCCGGGATTCGGTAATTGCTGTCATTATTACTCTCCTGGCTATCCTGGCAGCGCCACTTCAAGCTGTTCGCCGTGGCATCGTGAGACACAGGCGAGAAGTCTTCCCATGGCCCACTCATCCTCGGTAAGACATCGGTCGCGATGATCCGGGCTGCCGCTCAATACATTAAGCTCACACGTTCCGCACTGCCCAACGCGGCACGACGACGCGATTGGCACCTGCGCCTTCTCAAGGGCTTCAAGCAGGGTTTCCGTCGCCCCTACCTTGAGCTTCAACCCTAGTTCCGGAAGGCTTACCATAAAAGGTTCTGCGTCGTTTAACACCGGAGGCGCAAACTCCTCGAAATGGATACAGGCTGCGGGAAGCCCAAGTTCGGCGGCGGCTCCAGAAACGGCGGAGATAAGGGAGTGCGGTCCGCAAACATAGATATGCGTGCCCAGCGGCTGATCCGCAAGCAGGGCCGATGGGGACAACCGCCGACCTTCGCCGGAAATATAGAACTTCACATGATCCGAAAACTCGTCACAGAGCTGGCCGGCAAAGGCTCCGAGAGAATGGTCGCGGAAGGCGTAGTGCAGTTCAAAAGGAACGGACTGCCTGCTCAGCACCGGCAGATAAGAGAGAAACGGAGTGATCCCAATTCCGCCTGCAACCAGTACATGCTTGCGGGCGTTCCGTGCAATCGGAAAAAAATTGCGCGGCGTTTTGATCTCAAGCACTGCATCCGTGTTTACCTGATCGTGCAGATAGGCGGAACCGCCCTTAGATCGGTCCATCTCTTCCCTGCGCACGGCGATCTGATAGAATCCTCTCTCGGAGGGATCGCCAATCAACGAATAGGAGTTCGACCAGCGCCTGTCCTGGTGGGCCAGATTCAGAACGATATGGCTGCCTGGCGAGAAGGCAGGCAGCAAAGAGCCGCCTTCGTCCACCAGAGTGAATTTTCTAACCTGCGACGTTAACATTTCCGTCGCGGCGACTCTTACCATTCTTGTACTGCCTGGTTTCATATTTCCACACCGCACACTTACACGTAAATCATCTCAGGTTCGGGGATCACACCCGGCTCTTCAGCGTCTATGACCACTCCCATGTAGGCGCCCATCCGCCTGGAGAAGTGGTCTCTTACCGTAAGATAGGCTGCGCACTGTTCGCAGCGGTAAACCGTGGAAGTGACATATTCATTGATCGTTTGACAGTGCACACAGTAAACTCTGCGAGCTTTGCTTCCGGACAGATGCAGTAGGATCCTATCCTGCTCGATGCCTGCCGCACGAAGCGTCTTCTCTATCTCCCAAAGAAACCTTTCAGGGCCGGCGGCATAGAAGGCGGTATCCAGCCCTGCATCTGCCAGCGTATCTTCCACCAGAACTGCCGTATAAGTGTCCGGCAGTCCGTCTTGGATCGCTACAACATGCACTTCGGATCCCAGCGATTGGGCAGCCAGCACGCCCTCACAGGGACCCTGAGAGAAGATAATGTGCCGTCTCGCCGATGTATCGAGATCAAGCGGTTTGTAGACCGGCTTGCTCTTCATCCGTTTACTCCCGGGGTCACAACCGTGCCGGTAAATCCTGGCAGGAAGGACGGTTCCGGCCCGCGGTGCCCGACATAAACCGCCGTGCCATCGCATCCTGCAAGAAAGGTGACCATATGCGGCGGAGTAAAGACAAACACATCGCCTGGAAGCGCCTCGTACACCACTCCATCTTCGTCCTTAACGATGATCTTCCCGGTCACTATGGTCTTGACTTCGAGATACTCATAATAGAAAGGGAAGTCAACAGATGGACGCATCTCGAAGCGTCCCACCGTCAGTGCATTTTGCGCATCGGTGATCGGGATATCGATGATGCTGCTTTTCAGGCCAGGGCACATGTAGGAACTCTCGAGATCCACCATCTCCGGGGTGCCATACTTGATAAGCTGTATGCCTGGCTTTGTTGCCAGTGGCGCTGGCGCCTCTAAAGTGCTGTTTTCCATATTTCTTTCTCTTTTGTATTGAAATTGTAGAGTTTTTTGCCGCTTTGTATTTTACGAAATGTGGACGGGTCTTTGTCGATGCCGGCTTTCGCGAGCGCCTCCGCAACAAGGATCAGGTCGTCCTCCGTCATTTCGGCCTCGACGGCGTCGCTGCCCATAGCCTCGGCTGTGCCGGCGATATAGATCTTGCCTTCGTAAAGGGAATCGCCAAGGCCAGGACCGGCGTCACCGCCGATAATCAAAACGCCTTTCTGCATCATAAAGGCGGACATCGTCCCGACATTGCCGCCAACGACCACCGTTCCGCCCTTCATCGCAATGCCGCAGCGTGCTCCCGCATCCCCTTGAATGGCAACGAAGCCGCCGCGCACGGTAGCACAGGCGGCGGACCCTGCGGAGCCGTGCAGTATTACGGATCCGCTCATCAGGTTTTCCGCCAGCCCCCACCCCGCGTCGCCGTTAATCTCGACATCAATTCCATCGCACAGACCGGCACAGTAATAACCGACATTTCCGTCGATAGTGATGCTCAGCGGCTGGGTAATTCCGACCGCCAGATTGTGCCTGCTGTCCGGATGCACGAGAGCCGCAGCAGCCTCCGGCCCGGAGGTTGCGACGGATTTCAAGAAGGAGTTAATCTCCCGTGTGGTATGTCCGGCGCAGTCGAACGATTTTATTCCTTCTCCCATACACGCACCTCCAAAGGCTTAATTTCCTTCACCGTAACGGTCTCGCCCATCAAGTGTCGCAAGCCTTGCTGTTCGGAAGCAAGGACGACTAATCCATCTTTTTCACAATACAGTAGCGGCTTGGTAGCGATGGGGTCTCGGGTTACGCCGAGCCCTTTTGCCGTAGCAACGATAAAAGAAAACGATCCATCGAGATCGGTTCTGGCCGCTTCCAGCGATTCCTTGAGTGTGTATCCTTCCGCCATCTTCTCGCCGAGGTAGAGGCCGATGATCTCCGAGTCGTTGTGACTGGCCAGTGTAAACCCGCGGGCCTCAAATCTCTTGCGCATCTTGTAGTAGTTTGTGATGTGCCCGTTGTGCGTGACCGCAATGTCGGGATACGGCCGTCCCCAGAAGGGCTGAGCGTGGGCAGGATCGATCTTGCTCTCGGTCGCAAGGCGCAAATGGGCAATTCCATGCGTCCCGGTCCAGTCGCTCACGGCATCGCTCAATCCGACCGCCTCCCCAACCACTTTCCGGACGCTCATAAACTCTCCGTACGAAGTAACTACACTTCCCGGCAAGCCCGTCTCAATTCGGCTGACCAGAGCGATGATCTCTTTGACGGGATCACCATCCCCAAGCTTAACGGCAGCCTTAAACCCTTCAGGGACAATATCGAGATCGGAGAGCATACCCTGGCCAAGGTCGTACACAATGCGCGGCTCTGGGAGTCTCTCTGGTATAATCACCTCCAAACTCTGCATTCCAGCTTTTCCAGGATGCGGTCCAAAGACCGCAATCCCTGCGGAATCTGTTCCTCTGTGCTGGAGACACGCAGCTAAGGTCATCAGCGATGCGCCAACAGGATAGCTTGGATCCGATCCGTTCAGGTTTATTACGCCAGCAATTCCGCACATTAAGCGAACCCTCATCGTATGTTCGAAACATAGCGACAAACAAAGAAGACGCACATGGAAACGGTGCGTCGCCGTGCGACTTACCGTCTCTAATAATGCGTCTTCTATGACTACTCTAACCCCGGCTAAACACTGCCGGAGCAACTTCTATTAATTAGGAGTATATCTCACCCCGGAAGAAATGTCAATACGGATAGCAGTCATTTTTTAAAATTTTCTGTACACATAGCAAGTAATTGACGAGCAAAAGGCGCTAATAGTAATGATAGACCTCGACGAAGTTGACAAGCAGCTACTAACGGAACTAACATTGGATGCCAGGGCATCGGCTGCGGCACTGGCAAAAGTTGTAGGACTAACACGCCAGGCCGTTGCGGACAGAATGGAGAGATTGAAAAACGACGGCATCATCCGCAGCTACACGACATCTCTGGATCCGGACAAACTGGGGCTCACTATAAGGGCCTTTGTCGCCATCACGCTGATGCCGGGCTGCTCGGAGAAGCAGGAGGTCCGCGTGATTGCCCTTTTGCAGGAAAATCCGTGGGTGCAGGAGTGCTACCGCGTTACCGGAGAAGACTATTTCCAGGTAAGAGTAATTGCCCCGGAGATCTCCGCACTGCGTCAATTGGTCCTGGATCTGCGGGCCACAGGGGTTGTACAGGGAACCCGGACCATGCTTTCGCTGGAGACATTGTTCGAGAAAAATCCGGTTGGGTACTGTGCGGGCTGGGATCGATAGGTCAGGAGTAGCAGCCATAACGCCGAGATCGGGCGTTATGCCGTTTCCCCAATTCTAAGTTCCACGGGAAGCACGGTTTCCAGGGAGATAGACTCACCGGCAAGGCACTTAACAACCAGGCCCAGCGCCGTTGTAGCAACGTCGGCCCAGGGTGCAACAATGGTTGTTAGTTTTACGCGTGGGCGAATTTGGGTTTCCATGCCGTCGAAGCCTACAACGGCAAAGTCCTCAGGGACTCTGTGGCCCTCGTCATTCAGGTAGTCCACTA
>Ga0302303_10002229_pt1 | contig 11920 bp, 10 predicted proteins | sample III_Palsa_E2_1_FD_194542 | JGI IMG/M metagenome (GOLD analysis project Ga0302303, IMG submission 194542) | Peat permafrost microbial communities from Stordalen Mire near Abisko, Sweden - III_Palsa_E2_1 | ecosystem: Environmental > Terrestrial > Soil > Palsa > Peat permafrost | place: Sweden... | reverse complement strand
CCCCCGTCAACCGGTCCCACCGGATGATGCTCTGTCCTATCTGGGTGCCGGCATAGCTGAACACACCGCCAAAAGCTTTGGACACCGTCATCCCGCCCGGGTCCTTGATGATGCGGTTGACGACCAGCATGTCCCGGCCCAACAGGGAGTCCGGTATCTCCGCCAGCCATCGGTCATCCACCTTATGGATCGAAAAGAAACCCCGCGAGGTCTTTGCCGTGGCGGGAACCACGTCCTTGTACGGTCTGATCTTCGGCCGCGCCGTATCCTTCCGCGCACCGGCAATCGTCGCCCTGATGGCCGTAGTGTCGATACTCTGCGCCAGGATGGGGCCCGGCGACATGAGAAAACAAGAGGCTGCCAGGACCGTCATCCCGGTCCCCGCCTTTAAAAAAGGAAAATGCATGTTGATGGATTTTTAATTATTCAAACCCGGGAGTTTGGGTTAAATGCGTATCGTTTTGCACATCGCTCAACGGGATAGGCCACCATTGCTGATACCCATCGCTGTTCCAGCTGCCACCCTTTTGGACCGCCACGTTCTCCATCAGGGCGTTCAGCATCCCCGTGCGACGCAGGTCAAAAAAGCGGTTGCCCATTTCACAGAAGAGTTCGACCCTGCGTTCCCGGGCAATGGCGCTCAGCACATCCGCCTGCGACACAGCCGTGGAGGCAGCCAGTCCTGCCCTGGCCCTGATCGCATTCAGATCGGCAAGTGCTCTGCCCAGGTTGCCCTGCTCCGCCCGGGCTTCCGCACGGATTAGGTATTGCTCGCCCAGCCGGCACATGGGAATAACCTCCTGCGGGGCCGTATAGGAACCGATAGCCTTGAACTTGTAAGCGTAATTGTACACAGCCGCGGGCGTCGACCCGCTGGCCGCCACCGAATCCACGCCTACCCAGTCGGTATACCGGAGATCACCCTGCTCGAAAGCGTCCACCAGCGAGTCGCTCATACAAACCCCAACGGCCTGGGAACTCGGGGAAGCGCCTGCTCGCATATAATACGCCACGACGTCCGGCTCGACGTATGCGGGATAGTAGTTATCGTCCGGCTCTATCCCCCAGATGATCTCCTGGCTCCCGATCAAAAAGGTATTCAGGGGGCTGACCAACTGGAAATCGCTCGCGTCCCCTATGACGCTATCGGCCTGCACTTCGGCATCTTTCCAGTCTCCCGTATAGAGGTAAACCTTGGCCAGCATGGCGCTGGCGGCCATACGGTTGGGCCTGCCCCTGTCACTGGTGGTAGCCCCCGTCGCGTCATAGTAATCATCGGACAGCAGAGACTGCGCCTGGCTGAGATCGGCGATGATCTGAGCGTAGACCGCCGGCTGGGCGCTGCGGGCCAGGGTATTATTGACAGCATAGTTGGAGGAAACCACCAGGGGCACTGTTCCGTAAAGGTTAGTCAGATAGAAATACGTCAACCCTCGAAGGAAGTAAGCTTCCCCGAGCCACTGGTTCTTATGGAGTACGTCCGTGGCAGAAGCCCCCGGCAGATTCTCGATGGCCAGGTTGATCGCATACAGTTGGCCGTACATTTCCGTCCAAAGCCCGGTGACGCCGCCAAGAGTGCTGCTCACTCCGTCCTCGTAGAGGGCGATGCTGGTGGGAGTAGAGCTCAGGTTCCGCAGCTCATCCCCGTAGGACCCCGTCAGGTAGCCTACAGACCCCGTTCCGGCGAAGAAGCCCTGTTGGTAAATCGCATTATAGATGCTGTTCAACGCGGCTGCGGAAGTATTGTCCGTCGTATAGACAGACGCAGTGGTGATCTCGTTGACAGGCAGCGGCGCATCCAGGTATTTTTTGCATCCGGTAACAGAGGCCAGGCAAAGGGCGCACAGGGCCGGCAGCAGTATATATCGGTGTAGTAAAAACCGTATCTTTCAAATATTCTGCATTTTGCATAAAATTAATAAAAATCGCCTTTGATCATCGCCCGAAAGATTTCTCCGGGAAACTGGCGTATTTTTATATGATTGTTCTTTATAACAGCGCAGCGCCGATGTCATAAAAGTAAAGGATATTCTGTCGGAGACAACGGAAGAACTTGCCGCTGACTTCACATTCCTTCATTATTGTCGCTGAAAAATTCCGGGAACTTTTCCTGAATAGGAGCGTTGTAGAATCGCAACTTTAATCGGCTGGTTTAATAAACAAAAGCCCCGGCTATCGGGGCTTTTGCGTCATCTGCCATCCACCTTAAAGCGACCGCCCTCCATCTACGACAACCGACTGCCCTGTCAGAAAGGGAGCGCCATTGGACCCCACATAGACAATCACATTCGCCACCTCCTCCGGCCGGCCAAGACGTTGAACCGGCTGTTTGGCCTTCGTCCTTTCCTTACTCTCCGGGCTGCCCGCAAACCGGTCAAACATACCGGTATCTATCGGACCGGGCGCCACCGCGTTCACCCGAATGCCCAACGACGCCACCTCCAAAGCAGCCGATTTCGTCAAGCCTTCGACCGCATGCTTACTGGCCGAATAAACCGAGGCGCCCGAACCACCCCTTATTCCCAGCGTCGATGAAACGTTAACAATGCTTCCGCGCCCCTGGGCTTTCATCACCAGCAATTCGTGCTTCATCGACAGCAATACACCCAGCACATTCGTTTCAAATGTCGCCGCATAATTTTCCGCTGTCTGCTCGGTAACCGGCCCGATTTTCCCCTCTGTACCCGCATTGTTCACCGCAATGTCCAACCTTCCGAATCTTTCCACCGTCCGCTCGATCAGCGTTATGATATCTTTCTCCTGTCTGACATCCGCGAAGATAAATTCCGCTTGCACCCCCATAGCCTGAAGTTCCGCTGCAAAATCAAAGCCCTCCTGTTGCCTGCGGCCGGACACTACTATCCGCGAACCCTCCTTTCCAAAGGCGAGTGCCGTGGCCCTGCCAATGCCCGTAAGGGCGCCTGTAATCAATACGACAGCCCCGGACAAGCCGGTAGCCGGGTACCCTGTTTGTGTTGCTATCATGCCAGGAGCCCTCCATCCACTCCAAGAGAGGCACCGATGAGATAGGGAGATTTATCAGAGCCGAGGAAAACAATCGCCTGGGCGATTTCTTCCGGTCGCCCTACTCTTCCCATCGGGACGGTGGATATCAACCCATCATAATTTTCTTTAGTACCGGTAAAACGCTTCAGCATTCCCGTGTCCGTCGTACCGGGAGCGACAACGTTCACCCGAACGCCCGTCGTGGCCAATTCCAGGGCTACGGATTTCGTAATGCCTTCCACTGCATGTTTGCTGCCTACATAAATAGAGGCGCCCGCTGCGCCGATATGGCCATACGTGGAAGTGATATTAATGATACTGCCATGGCCCTGCGCCTTCATCACCCTCACCTCATGCTTTAAGCTCAATACGACACCCAGCACGTTAGTATCAAAAGTTTCTGCATAACTTTCCGCGGTTTGATCCGTTATCGGCCCCGGCGTCCCTTCAACGCCTGCGTTATTCACCGCTACATCAATACGGCCGAACCGCTTGACCGTCTGATCCACCAGGCTTTCCACTTCCTTCTCAAACCGGACGTCAGTCTTGATAAATGCAGCCTCCACACCTTTAGCGCGGAGTTCGGTTTCCAACTCCCGGCCCGCTTCCTCGCGTCGCCCGGCGAGTATGACCGTAGAACCTTCATCGGCGAATGCCAGCGCCGTCGCGCGGCCAATTCCCGTAAGCGCGCCGGTAATCAATACGACGCTGTCTGATAATTCCCGTTTGCCATTTTGGCTTTTTGTTGTCTTGCTCATTTTGATTGAGATTGATGTTTTACAATTATTAAATCTATTTACTTCGATATTTCGATATATTAGGGCAAAAAAAAGTCACCAAAATCCCCCAGTTAACGCCAAAATCCCCCTCAGTTGATGCCCAAATCCCCCGGCTGACGCCAACAGTTCATAGGCCGGTTGCGCCTTTCTTGCCCTCGATCATTTCGATTCGACAACAAAGATAATCGACATTTCGATATATCGACATATTTCGATAAATAATTTTTGACCCGACCGTTATTTACCGGCAAAACCCTTCAGGTAGGAAATATAGGCGCCAAAGACTTCTTTATTGATCTTATAGCGGGCATGCCGCCCGTCTTTTTCTGCATGCAACAGGTCAGCATCGACCAGTTGATTGATATGATGGGAAACAGTTGACTGAGCCAATGTAAACATCTGAGTGATCGCCTGGCATTGCAACCAATCCTTCTCGTCCTTAATGGCCTGGATGATCTTGATACGGTAAGGATCACTCAGCGCCTTGGAGATCTTTTCCACCCTTTTGTCATCGATATTCATATTCATGTATACAAAAATATCGATTTAGTTCGGATCTCGCAATATGCAAACTCTCCCCCCATTACCATTATTCCCCGCACCCAAACTTATCATTCATATACCTGAGCCCTACCCAAATCGGATGATCAAACCCTTTCGGTGACAATTCAAAAAAAATCGGGATATGATCCTGAGCCACACAGCTCGTTTTCACATGCACCATACAATTCAAAGTCATCGGCTTTTGCGCCATATAATCCAGCATATCGATCGTCCCGGTATAGGTCTCTCTGTCATCTCTCTCCGTGTCCGTTTTCTTGAACTTCACCTGCACCGGCACCAGCTTGTCCGCAGAAATATGGTCCCTCGCCACGGCATTCGCAATCAGGCCCTCATAATAAATTTTCAGGTTGTCTTGTAAAATGGGGATATCGATCTTTTGACCGCCATCCAACCAAAGCAGGTAGGCAAAAGACCAGTACTCATCGCTGGTCGGATCACGCCATCCCCGTGGAAAACGGAGATCATCCATCCCCTTCAAGCCGAAACGTGGCGCAAAAGGTGGTGGTAACGCAACCCCTTCCGCTCTCCATCCATCCGGGATGGCAAAGGAATAAGGAGCGGCCCAGGATTGTTTTATAAGAAAGTCGGCAATTTCTCTAGCCATTCCATCTGCTGCCGGAGGGTCGTAATTGGCCAGAACGACAACGGTATAACCATTTTCAGGGATCATAGAAAGCGCTCCATTGATTCCCCGCGAACCGCCCCCATGACCAATAATATGCCTGCCCCAAAAACCGGTGATGACATTAAAGCCATAGCCATATTGAAATCCCGGACCTCTGGGCGATGCTACCTTTCCACTTGTAATGGTATCCGTTAACGCTTTGCTCAACAATTTGTAACCAAGCAGCGCGTGCGAAAACCCTAAAAGATCATCCGCGGTGGAATATCCGCCGCCTGCGGAACTCCCTTTAGCGGGAAGAAACGGGGTATTTACCAGGCGTGGTTTGTTGTGCGACGGATCGGTCATATCATCGTAAGTATAGCCCAGTGCCATATTCGGTACGGCCGCATCCCGTTCATAATAATCGGAATTGATCATCCCCGCAGGTTGGAAAATATGTTCCTTCACATAATCAAAATAATTCTCCCCGGATACTTTTTCAACAATAACACCCAGCACAATAAAACCGGCATTACTGTAAGACCATCCTGATCCGGGTTCAAAAAGCAACGGATCGTTTGCAAAAAGGGAGAGATAACTGGTCAGGCTTTTATATTTATCCCGGTTCTGAAAAAATTCCGGCCTGAAAAAATCACCGAGACCCGAGGTATGCGTCAGCAATTGATGGATGGTGATCTTTCTAGCTGTTTCCTTATTGGGATAATCCGGAAGCACAGACGTCAGCGTATCATTGTAAGAAAGTTTACCGGCCTGCACCAGTTGAGCAATGGCCACACTGGTAAACATTTTATTCATGGAACCCAGATTGAATTTTGTATCCGTTTTATTGGGGATATTTGACGCTGCATTAGCAAGCCCGTAAGCTTTCTTGAGCAGGACTTTATCGTCTTTTGCAATCAGCACCACTCCGGAAAACCGCCCCTCCTGCACGGCCAGGTTTACATGCCGCTCGATCTCCTTGACAATAGCTGGCTCAGTCAATTGCCCGGATGGCCAGGGTTCCGCGTTTGCGGCGGTAGGATCTTTCTGGTGGGCAGTAGAATCCTTGCCAGGCTGCGCAAAACAGCTTAGGGAACCAATTGTCAGTAATCCTGTAAGGGCTATTTTGTAAAATCGCATTTGTTTTCCTATTTCCACCAAACCTACTATCTCCCACGCACAAAAAGTAGAATGAAATTTGCCTTGCCGCGCTTTAACGATCCTATAACTTCCTGAAATCGTTTGGGATAAACCCAGTCAGTCCTTTAAAGACCCGGATAAAATGGCTCTGATCCGCAAAGCCGCATTCGAATGCAATCTCCATAAGAGAATGGTTGGAGGACTTAACAAGCGCAAGGGCCTTTTCAATCTTTAAACGCCGGAGATATTCACCCAGCGTACAGGAAAAATATCGCGTGAAATGTTTAGAAATCGTTATCGGGTGAACGCCGGACATCCGTGAAAGCTCCTGCAGACTCACCGTCTCGTTCCACCTGTCCGCCAGGTATTCGCGGACCTTTCCGATCCATTCAGGAACCGGTTTGTTCCCCGCTTCTTTTTTATAAAACCGCTCCGGTCCTGTCAGAAGATCAAGGAGTAGCAGACGAATGGATTCACCCGCGTCCGGATCTCCAAATTTCATTTCCCGATAGGCTTTCAAGAGTAAAAATTTTGCCGCTGCGGTCTTACCCGTAGCCTTTGATATTGCTGATTCGTCGAGATCGTTTTGTGCAAAAAAAGAAGAGTCGAACTCGAAGTTGATATTTTTCGATCCCCCAAGCGTTTGAAGATTTTGATGCGGTTCCCCTGCCGGATAGAAAACCAGTTCTCCTGCAAATCGCTCATAAACCCCTTTCTTCCATTTTTCCTCCGTACCGCCCTGTAATAAAAAGGTTAGGTGTGGGTTTACATGCGCATGCTCCGGAAAGCCGGGTGCTTTTTCTTCCCCGTATTGCGTCAGGCTTACAAATACGCCGCCTGCATACACGCAGGATTGGTTTGTCCCCAGGTATTTGCCCGCCTCTAGCATCAACATATAGAAAGATTAATTAGCTGTAGGAGATCACAATCATGCCAATTTTTTAAACTACTGTCAGTCAACTCGTTATTCCATCTATAAAACCAGGACTGCCCGCATTGGTACACTCACTGTCCGGTTTTACCCGTAGTTTTGGATTTATTAAATGAAAAACATCAAGCGATTGATCGCCCTGACGGTCCTGGCCGGCGCCCTGCTAAAGGGTACAGCGCAACAGCACATCGTGTCCGGTCCTTTGTCAAAACAAGTAAAAGGGCAGATCGACCGGCTCTTCCAGACCTTTGCCAAGCCCGGGTCGCCGGGCTATGCGATTGGGATCATTAGGGATCGGCAGATTTTATACGAGCAGGGATATGGCTCGGCCAATCTCGATTATGACCTGCCCATCACTCCTCATTCGGCATTCGACATCGCCTCCGTTTCAAAGCAATTTACAGCTGCTTGTATCGCCTTACTGATAATGGAAGGTAAATTATCCCTGGAGTCACCGGCTAGCCTATATATACCCCAGTTGTCAAAATATAAGGATACCATCCGTGTCAAGCATTTGATCTTCAATACGAGCGGTATCATCGACTATTACAAGCTTCCCCGCCCGGGGGGAAGATCCTGGAACACTTTCAATTATTTTGATAACGATGATTGTATAGCGGCATCACTCGGCCAGGACAGCCTTTTGTTCAAACCAGGTGCGAAATGGGATTACTGTAATGTAAACTATATGCTGTTGGCAAAGGTTGTGGAGAAGATCAGCGGAGAGTCCTTTCGGGTGTTTTCACGGGAACGGTTATTCGCACCGCTTGGAATGGAAGACACCCGGATCAACGATGATGCGACCGAGATCATTAGGAACAGGGTTACCCCATACAATCCCAGAACACCCGAATATATCAACGCCTACTTAAAGGATGGCATTGTCATCGACAGCGGCGGGCTCTGGCTGCAGCACCCCAGGAATTCGCCGCATTATGGCGGCAGCGGCGTGGTGACAACCGTTGATGACCTGTTGATATGGAGCCGGAATTTCTTCACAAAAAAATTCGGCGGCCAGGCATTTTATGACCTTATGCACCGGACCGAAAAATTCCCGAACGGCCGCGACAACCAGGCATTCGGACTTTATTTCGATGTGTACAGGGACAGGAAGTTTGTCGCCTGGGATGGCGGCGATTTTGGTATCAGCTCCCAACTGATCCGCTTCCCCGACAATAAGCTGGCCATTGTCGTCCTCTCCAACCTGGGCCCGGGCGAGGCTTATAAAAAAGCAAATGAGATTGCGGACATATTGATAAGTAGTGGGATACTCCCCGTCTGTAACACATCTATGCCTTAACGCCCCATAAATAAATTAATTCCCTAAAAAATAAATTTCTTAATTTAGACCGATCGGTCTATTTTTGCCTTATCAAATTACTGCCCAATGACCAAGTCAGAAAGGACCCGACAGTTCATCATCGAAACATCGGCCCCCATTTTCAACACCAAAGGGATCGCCGCCACAGCCTATAGCGATGTCATGCAGGCCACCAAAATGGCGAAAGGCGGACTGTACGGACACTTCGAGAATAAAGACCAGCTATCCGCCGCAGTCGTCGATTATAACCTGACTAAGCTGGTCGAAAAAGTACAACAGGCGATCGGCACAGCCGTCACCGCAAAAGATAAACTGTTTGCCTGGCTGGACGCTTTCAAATCCCCGACGCAGTTTCCCGTCGAAGGAGGCTGCCCATTGTTGAACTTCGGAACGGAAGCGGACGATACCAACCAGCTCATAAGAGAAAAAGTAAAAACAGTCATCGAAATGGCACAAAAGACGATAGCCGCTATCATTCAGCAGGGAATTAAAACCGGAGAATTCAAAGAAACGTTCAATGGCAAAGAATTTTCCATCAAAATGTTCGCGCTGATAGAAGGGGGCACTCTCATAGGCCGTGTACTAAATACCAATAGCCAGATGACCATTATTACCAACCTGCTTAAAAAAGAGATTGCATCTCACTCTCGCCAATGACCAACTTAATCCAATTCAATAAATCCATTCCCCAGAAGTACGAGGATTACCTGACACCGTTCATATTTGATCCTTATGCCGAAGACCTCGTGGAAAGGATCGACGCAAGCATCAGCACAAAGCCCGGCACGACGAACCTCAAAAATGTGCTGGAACTGGCCTGTGGCACCGGCGCCGTAACCAGACAACTGCTGGCCCATCTGCCCCCCACTGTACACCTGACCGCCACCGATCTGCAACCTGACATGCTCGATATAGCAAAGTTCAGCGTAGCAAAGCGCCATCTGTCAGCTTCAAACATAACCTGGGATACCGTCGATATGACTGATATACCCTATGCAGACAACCGCTTTGACCTCATCGTCTGTCAATTTGGATTAATGCTCGTCCCGGAAAAGCTAAAGGCGCTCACGGAAATGTACCGGGTATTAAAACCCGGAGGACGTCTGCTATTTAGTGTATGGAGCGGCATCCGGCACAATCAGATATGGGACATCACCGGCTCCGTCATCGGGTCTTTTATAGGTACCAATCCTATGCTTCAGGACCCCGGTCCATTTTCAATGGCTGACAGTAGCATCGGATTGGAAGGATTAAAAAGGGCAGGCTTCCCGGACGCTAAAGTAACCCCTGTAGACAAAACAGGTCAAATAGAAACCGCCGCTATGGCCGTTAAAGGGATCATCGAAGGTCTTCCGGTCATTACGGCCCTTAGCCAAAAAGATCCCTCGCTCCCGGCAAAGGTCCAGGCAGCGCTGGAACAGGAATTAATCAATCGGCTGGGTGACCATCCTTTGCAATCCTCTTTGCAAGCCCTGGTCTTCGAGACAAATAAATAACGCTTATACAAAAAAAATGCAAAACCTATCCCCCTCCATTTACATCATCTTTGGCGCTGACTTTCTTCTGGCCGTCTGGCTATTCATGAAGGCAGCTAATTATAATTATGCGCGGCCTGTTTTAGCCATCATAACGTTATGGACGATCCTTCAATCTGCGGTCGGCTTATCAGGGTTTTACAGCGATATCCATACCATGACCGGGAGATTCCCCCTGCTGGCATTTCCTCCATTGATCTTTCTCCTGGCCCTGTTTATTGCACCAAAAGGAAAAGCATTTATTGATGGCTTAAACATCGGTACGCTGACCCTTTTTCACATCATCAGGATACCCGTGGAGATCGTTTTATTCTTCTTATTCGCCCATCACGCCATCCCTAAAGCCATGACTTTCGAAGGCGCCAACTTCGATATATTCTCGGGCCTGACGGCGCCGCTGATCTATTATTTTGGCTTTGTAAAAAAGCAACTCGGCAAACCCATATTGGTCGCCTGGAACATCGCCTGTATCCTCCTGCTTTTAAACGTAGTAAGGATTGCCGCCTTATCGCTACCCGCAAGGTTCCATCAATTTGGCTTTGAGCAACCCAATATAGCCGTTGGCTATTTTCCCTTTCTGCTGTTGCCTTCCTGCCTCGTACCCCTCGTTCTCTTTTCAAACCTTGCCGCCATCAGGCAGTTAATGGCAAAGAAGATTATCATTTCATAGCTCCCGTCCACGCAAAATTCTTTAGTTTTGAACCCACTCGATTCAAAAATGAAGAAAATCACTTTTTTTATTGCAACGGCGGCCTTTCTCGCCTCCGCCCTCGCCCCCACATCAGGCTTCGCCCAAACTATACCCCTCTATAAAGATTCGACCCAGCCCATAACCAAAAGGGTGGCCGACCTGCTGTCCAGGATGACCCCCGAAGAGAAGTTCTGGCAGCTATTCATGATCCCGGGGGATATCCCTGCCGGCGAAGAAGAGAAATACAAGAACGGCATCTTCGGTTTCCAGGTAAGTGCCGCCGCAAAAAAAGGCGATGCCGGCGCTCAAATGCTGGACTATGGAGTGGCAGAAGATGCAAAGGCCCTGGCAGCAAAAATCAATGCCCTCCAGAAATATTTTGTAGAACGGTCGCGACTGGGCATCCCCATGATCGCCTTCGATGAAGCCCTGCACGGGCTGGTCCGCGGCGGCGCAACCGTTTTCCCGCAAGCCATCGCATTGGCGGCCACATGGGATACGGCCCTCGTCAGCCGGGTGGCGACTGCCATTGCAGCGGAAGCGAGAATTCGCGGCATCAGGGACATCCTCTCCCCCGTCATCAATATCGCTTCCGATCCCCGCTGGGGACGCGTGGAAGAGACCTATGGCGAAGACCCGCTGCTGACGTCGGCGATAGCCGTGGCCTTTGTTGCTCCCTTCGAGCAATCCGGCATCATCACCACACCGAAACATTTCATCGCCAACGTGGGTGACGGCGGACGCGACAGCTACCCCATTCACTTCACTGACCGGCTGCTGGAAGAGATCTACTTTCCACCGTTCCGCGCCTGCTTCGAAAAAGGTGGCTCCCGCTCGGTCATGACCGCCTATAATTCACTCGACGGCACACCCGCTACCGCCAATAACTGGCTGCTGACAAAGAAATTAAAAGAAGACTGGAATTTCAAAGGCTTCGTTATCTCCGACGCCGATGCCGTTAATATTATCAATGCCCTGCACCTCACTTCACCGGACAATGCCGTATCTGCCGCACAAGCCATCGGTGCCGGCCTGGACGTGATCTTTCAAACATCCTGGCAACAGCATACATCCTTTATTCCTCACTTCCTCGACGGGGGCATCGACCCTAAAAGGATCGACGATGCCGTATCCCGCGTGCTGACGGCAAAGTTCCAGTTGGGGCTGTTCGAACACCCTTATGTAACCGACGCCGACCAAAGCACCCCCAGCACCCTACAAAAACTCCATAAAGCCCTCGCCAGACAGGCAGCCGTGGAATCCATCGTCCTGCTGAAAAACGAAAAAGGCATTTTGCCCCTGGATCGACAGGTCCATTCCATTGCCGTTATCGGCGTCGATGCTACGGA
>Ga0302303_10002226_pt1 | contig 11944 bp, 11 predicted proteins | sample III_Palsa_E2_1_FD_194542 | JGI IMG/M metagenome (GOLD analysis project Ga0302303, IMG submission 194542) | Peat permafrost microbial communities from Stordalen Mire near Abisko, Sweden - III_Palsa_E2_1 | ecosystem: Environmental > Terrestrial > Soil > Palsa > Peat permafrost | place: Sweden... | reverse complement strand
GCAACATCTTCTGGCTTGTCCACGTCTGTTCCTATTTCAGCATAGGGAGTGACAATCGCCTTTGCTGTTGCTCCATTGCCGATCAGCCGCGATACACCCGCTTCCAGATGCTGCAAGGATAACATCGATGGGGCGATCAATTGAGAGAACAGGACGCGCATAAGGAGTGGAAAGCCCAATTGTGCTCCTAGTTTGGTCACGCTCTTGCGCGCGGCATAGGCATCCTGAATGACTTGTTTGTTGGACTGAAGTCCCTGTGCGTCTACCAGCATGATGTTTCCGCCGGTGAATGTGCCTTCCTTCGTCTTTAGCGTGGTTCTCTTCAAGCCTGGAAATCGCTTGTTGTACTCATCCATTGAGATGATGGGGTAGCAGAGAGTGGCATGCGTGGAAGTGGATTTCTCAACAAAGTCATCTATCCCCTCAGCGGTTATAAAGGGTATGTCGGCCGTTACGATCAAGACGTTTCCGCCAGCCGTCACTGCATCTATCCCCGAAAACAGGTTCTCCACCAGCGTGTCGCCTGGCGCGATCACTCGATACCTGAGATCGGCTGGAACCAGGCCGACCACGACTATCTCACCGATAGAGCCGGAGTTTACGAGCGCTGTCACGATATAGTCCAGCATGGTCTTACCGGCGATTTGGACCAGGGCCCGTACGGACTGTCCGGTTGCGGATGTCATCTCTGGCGAGTTTGTGCCGCCAGCAAGGATTACTGCGGGTGTTTTTGAGTTCATAGGGTAGTTTAGGCGTTCTTGAGAGAGGTGAGATAGACTGAAAGTCCGGCGGATCGCAGGATGTTTGCATCTTTTTCAGCATCTACACGCTCCTTATAGATCTTGAATACAGATGCGCCGCTTCCGGATAGCAGGGCTGGACCATAGTCGTCGGACGTCGATGCCTCACCGAATAGCGTAATGGTTCTCATGACATCTGGTTCGATGGCTGAAATAATCTCGTGAAAGTCGTTGTGGAATTGGGGCATCGATGTCGATTCGAGGGCGCTGAGGAAAAGGCTCGTGCTGGATCCAGGTTTCCTGCCTGGATCTGAGTCCAATGCTTTGTATGCCTCGGCAGTAGAGATGCCGTACTTACCCTTTGCAATCAGAACAGGGTAGGGTGCGAATGCCGTTTTGATCTGGTGGCAGGCTTCTCCGGTCCCTTCAACGAGGGCTGTGCCGCCGGTAAGAAAGAAAGGGACATCTGATCCAAGGGTTCTGGCTAGCGTCGTTAATTCCGCGACCTTAGCCGGGATGGCGAAAAGACGGCAGATGGCAAGCAGTGTGGCCGCAGCATTGCTGCTTCCTCCGCCGAGGCCGGCTTGCGAAGGGATGTTTTTTGTAAGCTCAACTGATATACCGTTTCGTGCAATATCGAGATCGAATGTCTGATCCATTAATGAGATTGCTTTGACGACCAGGTTGGTGGAGTCCATGGGAATACCCTTAGACTCAGGGCCACTGACGGAAAATCGCATTCCTCTATCGACCTGACGGTCAATGTGAAGAGAATCGTGCAGTTCCACGGTCTGCATGATCGATCTAAGAGGGTGCAGGCCATCTTCCCTGGGATGTTCGACATCCAGAGTAAGGTTGATCTTGGCGTAACAATTCAGTGTAATTGATTGCTTGACGCCAGACTGAACGGCGTCTATCATGATCCCAGTCCCTTGTGCATCAGCTCCGCTTCCGCGATGGCTTGGGGAAGATCGGTTGGACGGGCTTCTCGGTAATGGGGGAAGTTGGATAGCACAACACCAAGGAAATTCGAGCCGTAGTGGTCGTCGATGGCGAGCATTCGTCCGATAAAGTAGCGCATTCCCGGCTCGTCGGCGCGCTCCAGCCATGCCTGCTTTAAACCCTCTTTATGATAGAGCGCCAGCGGCGGCTTAATCAGTAGGTCTTCAAAATTGGGTTCTCCGCTGAAATCCCCCCAATCTTTCTCGACGGCTGTTTTTGTGTCGGTCGACTGCTCCATCCAGCGGACGATGAGGCGTTCTCCGAGGTAGCCGTTGGCCCAGTATTCAGGAGCCGTGTATCCTCCAATAGCAGGCAGGGCGAGGTGAGAGTATTCATGTACGATCTCTCTAATCCACTCAATGGAACTTCGCTGTGTGGAGAGGTCGTAAAAGTAAATATTGTCCTGCCACTGCTCGCCGCCCATCTGGCCGGCGTTGCAGATCCAGACATCAAAGGGACGCTCGTCGTTATACGGAGCGTGCCCGGTGCGCGCTACTAACGTATTGTGAGCGATGAGGAGAAGCGATCCAACCCGGCGGGCAAAGTCGCTTCCATCGGGCGTTGCATAGTGCAGGCGGCAAAACTGCTTTAAATCCGTACCGTCATTGGATTTTCCTGAAACAAATACATACGTAAGTCGTCCAAATACCCAGTTGTGCTGCGGCTCGGTGGCCTTGGAAGCTATATAATCAGCGGGCTGTACGATCACCGCATTGATATTGGAGATCTTTGAACTTATAACAGGTAAATGAGACAGTTGGTCTTTGGTTACCATGTCGGGCAGTCCGGAACCGACAAACTGTTCTATGTCGGACTTAACAAGGACCGAATCGGGGGCTACTTGCTGAGCCTGCAGCAAACTGACCAGGGCAGAAGCCTGATCGCCGTTCTTAATAGAGTTTTCACTGCTATCGAGTAAAGTCTGCACGTCCGACACATTGGATGTGCTATCCGCTCTTGATGAGACAGAAATACACGCAATTGCGCAAATTATCAGGAAAAAGCGTACGAGGGGGCCGAACCGTAACATGAAGCATTATAGCATACACCCGGAAATTCTGTCGTTTGGAAGAGCTCTAACAGTATCAGCGGTTCTTGGAAGCGTTCTTCTTTCGACTGTCGTATTGGCCGATACGCCTACTCCGCTTTCGGCCAAGGACCTTAAGCAACAGGCCGCGGAAATCAAGCTTGGGCAGGATACGGCTGCAGAAGTGGCCAAAACGGACAAGTTTGTGACAGATAAAACGGAAGTGGACCGAGTGAACCGGATAGGGCAGCGTCTTGCCGCAGTTGCCAACACAACCCAATACCCGGCTGGGTTTGGTAACGATAAGGTCTTTCCCTTCACCTGGCACTTTACGATTATAAACGATCCCGATGTGAACGCCTTTTCAATTCCAGGGGGATGGGTGTATATCAACAGTGGTTTGCTCAAGCTTATTCGTTCGGATGATGAGCTGGCCGGAGTTCTAGGGCATGAGATTACTCACTCGGCCCACCACCATGCAGAAGCGCTGGCGCGCGAGCAGAGCAAGCTCAGCTTCGACATGGCCGCGGCTCTAATAGCGGCATTGATCGCACATGTGCCAACTACAGACATCGTCAATGGCGCGGCATTTGGAAGCTACGCGCAGATGGGGGTCCTAAATACTCAATACAGCCAAAGGGCCGAGAAGGACGCCGATCATGGAGGTGTCATTCTGATGCAGAAGGCCGGGTTCAATCCCGTGGCCATGCTGACGTTTATGAATATGCTGGGGGATATAGAACGTAAGAGTCCCTCCGTCGAGCTTGGGATCTTCAGAGACCACCCCTACACGGAGGACCGTGTCACCGCCATTACCTCAGAACTGGCATCCTTAAATGTGGCTATTACCCCGGCGGCTATCCGGGAAGCGACAAATACGCCGAAAGTTACGTGCGTGGCGGATGGAACCAGCCGTGAGAAGCTGATTTTTGGGGCAGATACATCCAACCCACTTCCTTTAGTATCGCTTGCCGATCCTGGCGGCGTGCGCGCGGCCAGTGCTGCGCAAATGCTTAACGATCTCCTGGCAAACGGCTTAAGACTGGGGGATGTGCACGCGGTCTCGGATACTGTAGTCGCAGATAATCAGGTTATCTTGACTCTGACGCAGGCCGACGCAGGCAATGGCCCTGGAGCAACCCCTGAACTCATGGCCGCGTCGGTGAGAGATGCTATTCAAAAGGCCCTGTGGGCGCAGTCCATTGCAGACAACGCCCCGGACTACTAGCATTACCAGCCGCGGCTAGCGAGCAGTTCTTCCTTCGGAAGCAGATCCAGGTTGATTCCAACCATGGGCTCGCCAATGTCGGCTGAAACTTCGGCCAGGATCTCAGGATTGTCAAAGTGGGTTGTGGCATCGACGATCGCCTTGGCCCGACGCTTGGGGTCGCCCGACTTAAAGATGCCGGATCCTACAAAGACAGCCTGGGCGCCTAGCTGACGCATTAAGGCTGCGTCTGCGGGGGTTGCAATGCCGCCTGCGCTGAAATTGGGGACCGGAAGTACTCCCGTGCGGTGCAATTCCACAACGAGTTCGTAGGGAGCTCCGAGGTTCTTTGCCTCGGTCATGAGCTCTTCAAAGCGCAGTGTTTGAATTCGGCGAATACCGGAGAGCACTGCCCGCATGTGACGAACTGCCTCAACGACATTTCCCGATCCCGCTTCACCCTTGGTTCTAATCATTGCCGCGCCTTCGCCAATGCGGCGCAAGGCCTCTCCGAGATCCCGGCAGCCACAGACGAACGGCACCTTAAAGGCATGCTTGTCGATGTGGAAACTGTCGTCGGCGGGAGTAAGGACTTCGGATTCGTCCACAAAGTCGACGCCGATTGCTTGAAGGATCTGAGCTTCAGCAAAATGGCCGATCCGAGCCTTGGCCATAACGGGAATGGTTACGGCGCTAATGATCTCTTTGATCATTTTTGGATCGGACATGCGGGCAACGCCGCCATCGCGGCGTATGTCCGCCGGCACTCGCTCAAGAGCCATAACAGCGCAGGCGCCCGCCTCTTCGGCGATCACGGCCTGTTCCGCATTGACGACGTCCATAATGACGCCGCCCTTTAACATCTCCGCCAATCCTACCTTTGTCTTCCAGGTAGATTTCTGTTCATCACCCATAATATTTCGTCCGTTCTATGTACTTTCGTGCTTTTTGCAGTCTAAATTTCGTGCCGCCACTCCAGGGCTTGAATCAGTGTCGCCTGGTCGGCGTAGTCCAGGTCTCCGCCAACCGGCATGCCATGGGCAATACGGGTTACGCGGACCCCAAACGGCTTGAGTAGTCCTGACAGGTAGAGAGACGTCGTGTCTCCTTCGACTGTCGGATTCGTAGCGAGGATCACTTCCTTAACACCCGCGGACGAGACGCGGTTCACCAGTTCTTTAATCTTCAGCTTGTCGGGGGTAATCCCATCCAGAGGCGAGATCACTCCATGCAGTACGTGGTATCCGCCGCGGAACTCGTTGGTCTTTTCCATGGCGATCAGGTCGCGGGGTTCCGCGACAACACAGAGTTGTGTCAGATCGCGGCGAGGGTCTTTGCAGATATCACAGACTTCACCGTCCGTATAACTGAAACAGACTGTGCAAAACCGAATGCCATCTTCAATTCCAAGCAGCGCTTCCGAGAAGCTTCGGATCTGTTCCGAAGGCAGGCGCATAACGTGGAACGCCAGGCGCTGCGCGGATTTGGGTCCGATGCCGGGAAGCCGCTCAAATTCATTTACAAGTCGAGCCAGAGGCTTAGGATAGTAGACAGGCATTGTAGTTGATTAGAAAAGTCCGCCTGGCAGCTTGCCGGCCAGATCGCCTGGGATGATCGAGCGGAGCTTCTCTTCACGAGTTGCATTTGCCTTATCGATGGCCTCGCGGACGGCAACGGTAACGAGATCTTCCAGCGTTTCGACATCGTGGGGATCGACGACACTCTTCGAGATCTTGATCTCGATGATTTCGCCCTTTCCATTGACGACAGCCGAAACGAGTCCGCCGCCGGCTTGTCCGGTGACACGAGCGGTTGCAAATTCCTCTTCGGCTCTCTTTGCCTGCTCTGCTGCTTTGAGAAGGCCTCCGATGCCTCCGGGAAGTTTACCAAAAGGTGTGTTTACCATGATTCATGTCCTTTCATTGACTCAATCCATATCTAAAAGTGTGCCACCAAATTCCGCAATGACTTTGTCGAGAAGCTCGCCGTCATTTTTGTATGTCTCCACTCTGGCAGGTTCAGGCTGCACGCGTTGAGGGGTGGAGACGCGCAAGACGCAGCGTACGGTGTATGTGTTTTCCGGGAGGTCCAAGGTCTTGTTGAGAATATCCTCGAAGACTTTGCGGCCCCGATCGTTCTTTGTCATTCGGTCGACGTGCAAGGGCTCGATCAACTCTATTGTAATAACCCTGCCCACGGCCTGTACGGCCTTGCCGTCGCGGATAAAGGGTACGCCGGATGCGCTTCGGGAGCCCATTCTGTTGACTAGCTGTGGCCAGAGTGCATTGAGCTTGTCTATAACTTCTGCGGCCTCTGGGACAACTGTTGCCGGAGTCGGAGAGCTTGCTGAGACTGGCGCCTTGCCTTCAAACAATGAGTCATGGCCCGGTTCCAGTGGCAGCGGCTTGTCAGAACTTTCATCCGCGTCGTCCTGCCGGTGGTTTATTGAAGTTTCTCTAACAAGGCTTGTGAGTATTTGCCGGTTGTCCTCGTTCCTGGTTTCGGCCGGGGCAGGGGAATTCACAGGCTGTGCTGAATAGCGGGTTGGCTCCGGTACCTGGGGCGCTGCGACCACAGGTCTGGGGGGTGGGGCTGGTTGCCTTACAGGAACGCCTGCCGCAGGTGGCGTGGACGTCCCTGATTGACCGGCCAGGTTGAGCAAGGCCAGTTCGAGAAGCAGCCTGTGCTGAGTAGACGTTCGAACTTCGCGTTCTGCGGCGGCAAGGATGCGCAGATGTTTGATCAGGGCCTCGGGAGAATAGCGAGAGGCCTGTTCGCGCAGGACCGAAGTATCTACATCCGATTCCAGGGAAGACTCAGAGGCGCCCAGCTGAACCACAAGAAGATCACGGAGTCTTCTAGAAAGGCCTTGAAGGAAGTGTCTAACATCTTTACCGCCGGCGATCAATTCTTCCGCAAAGTTCATGAGCTCGGCAAGATTGGCGTCGGCAATCAAGACAACGGAGCGATCGACCATTTCGTCGTCGACCATGCCGAGGACGAGGTTGACGTCTTTGCGGCTTATGTCCTGGCGGTTGTAGGCGAGGACCTGTTCGAGAAGAGTGAGTGAATCTCTATAAGAGCCGTCAGCGGCGCGGGAAAGCAGTCTGAGTGCGGAATCCTGGGCTGTGGCCGATTCGTGCTGTAAGACGTATCTCAGTCGCGTCTCAATTTCTTCGAGGGTGCCGCGGCGAAATTCGAAGACCTGGCAACGCGAGGCGATTGTGATCGGCAGCTTATCGGGCTCTGTTGTCGCGAGAATAAAGACTACACGGTCTGGCGGCTCTTCCAGGGTTTTCAGAAACGCGTCCATGGCGTCGCGGGAAAGCTGGTGGGCTTCGTCAATGATATAGACCTTGTAGCGGCCGACCATGGGAGGGAATTTTATATTAGCTGTTAAATCGCGGACGTCTTCGACTTTGCCATGGGATGCTGCGTCGATTTCAACGACATCGACCAATGACGAGGACGTAATTGACAGGCAGGGTGCACAGACATTGCAGGGAGTGGTGGTTGGCGATGTGAGTGTTCCATCGGGTCCAATGCAGTTGAGAGCTTTGGCGAGGATTCTGGCGCAGGTCGTTTTGGCGGTTCCGCGGGTTCCGCAGAAGAGATAACCATTCGCTACTCGGCCTGCGGCTATCGCGTTCCGAAGTGTTGTTGTAACGTGTTCCTGTCCGACAACATCTTCGAAGTCTTGAGGCCGGTATTTGCGGTACAGAGAAACGTAAGCCATATAACTTGATTATACCCGTCTGGGATAGGACACTCCGCTCCAGTACTACCAGGAGGAAAGGGGCGTAATGTTGTGCGTGCGGCCCCATGGTTACCCCAGGGCTGGAAACCATGCCACTTTTGACCGATACCCACCCAAATGCCAGAACCCCGGACTGGTGTCCGGGGTTCTGTTTAGTTATTTTGATCGTGCACCCAACTTCGAAAACGTTGTCCCGCGTGTTACACATTCACCCACAAGGGGTTCGCCGCTAATTCCGGACAGAAGCACCATCGGCACACGGGCAACTCACCTTATCGCTGCTTCGTTCCCGACCTGACGAGGTTCGGAGGTCGTCCGTTGCGATGGGTCCGTCCATCAACACCGCGCACGTGCGCCAAACCGTAAGACAGCGCTCCTTAGAAAGGAATTCAGCCTCCCGTAACCCGGGTTTGGAGTACAAGGCACCGGAAGCGCCCCGCCTAGCACGATCAAAGTTTGTCCGGTCTGATAGACCGGACCTAATCGAATACGGTCTGTTTGGACAGGCCGAGCAGATCATCGCGGGTCAGAGTGATCGTCTTCTTGTAAAGATGAAGACCCTGGACAGGATGAACTTCGTTCCCAGGAATGATACCCGAGTCGTCCGAGTATTTGGTATGCGCCAGACCTTCGCCGAGCCATCCAATACGATCTTGAACGTTTGGAGGGCAGTCCGCCGGGTTTGACGGGTTGAACCAGAACGTCAGAGTGTACTTTGGCGCGGTAAACGAATACATGTCCGGATCCTGGCTCATGTCAACTTTTCGCTGCCATGTTCCCTTGCGGGCCGAAGCCGAGTCCTGCATGATCGTTACATCGTCGTCTAGCTTGTTTCCAATAAGTCCAAATGTGGCCAGTTGGGGCATTATGTAACCTGCGTCAGAAAGCCTGTATTCAACACGGCATCCATCGACCGGTCCCCAGGTCACCTGATGTGTTTCCAGGTTGTACTTTTCGGCTCCCGTTGCAGTGAGCGTGCCCTTAACAACGAAGATCTTCGGGGCTACTCTGACAAGCTCTGCGCTGAAGCCAAAGTCCACAGGAGGCTTGGTGTCTAGCGGACGCCATTTGGCGCGCTGCTGCATCTCGTACAACTGCTTCTGAGCAACTTGCAGACTGGATTTATCGGAGTAGACATTTCCGACATTAGTCTTGATGTTGAGCTCATGCCGACGAATACAATATTGCCATTGCGCTTCCGCCTGCGGTATTTCTCCGAGCGCTTCGTAAGCGTGGGCGAGACCGTGGCTGGTTGTGGTGATAGAATTGTCGCCAGTTTTTCGCACATCCAAAAGCTCAAGGTTATTTGGCTGTGCATCGGACTGCTTGTCCAGATCTTCCATGGATTGTTGGCCCATGGCGAAATATTGGACAGCTCCGACGAAATCACCTAACTTACGGAAGTAGTGAGTGAAGGCCATGTCTCCGGCCATGTCGGGAACATTTTTGTTGTTCTCAATACCTTCACGCATCAGGGCTAGCGCCAGCGGAATGTACCTGCGGTCAGACCGCTGATCGGCATCCGTGAAGTTATAATCCATGTGCCAGGCGCCCGTTTCGTAGACGTCTACGTCTTTCGGGTCAAGCCAGGTGATCATACGGATCATTGGAATAACGGCGCCGTAGTCTCCATTGTCAAAGAATTCGTCTGTTCGCACCCACAAGAGACCCGCGATTGCCTCTTTAAAGCCGGTCACTGCAGGCAAAGCGAACTCGATGGGCAAGTCGCCCATTACTTTGTTGCTAACGTTGGCGTCTAAATCCGTTTCGTACTGTGCTCGCCAGGGATCGATAGACTTCTGCAAGAAAGCAATGGGGAAAAGCAGAATGACTATGACGATCACCAGCAGGTTTCTTGAGTTACTGCTGAGCATTTTACTACAGCTCCCTCTTATCGAAGATAAGGACAGCGGCCGTCAGCACGAATGCGCTGTAAACGATGGCGTAGCCGATTGTTATCAAGAAGTAATGAAACTCGTTCGTTACAATTACATCTGGGTGAATAATCGGGTTTTCAATGTTGAAATTGCCAAAGTTTGGAAGAATCAGGTGCAGAACTTTAAAGAAATCGACGGCGATTATGCTTTTCTTACTATCCTGAGTTCCGAGCGATTCTATGACTGAAGACATACTTCCAAGTAGAAATACGGCAAAAGTCAGGAAGAAGTTAACGAAAGGAGACAAGAACGCCGAGAAAAATACTGCTATGGAACAGACAAGGAACAACTGGAAAAAGGTCATCAACAGACCTTTTAGAATTGCTACGTTGACATGCCCTTCCTTATAGGAGACAAGCAGAAAGAATACTGCGCCCATAAGAGCGATGTTCGCAAGAACCGTAAGCAATCCGCCGACAAATTTTCCAAGTAGGAACTCATACCGCTGTACTGGTTTACTTAAGATGGTGTAAATTGTTCGGCGTTCAATCTCTTGGGGGATCAGGTTGATACTCAGAATGACGCTAATAAAGACGCCAGCAAGTTCAATGATACCGAGTCCGATGCTGCGTACGGTTACCATTTCCTGACGCGGATCCAGACTACCAAACGCGAAGCCCATAATGATTATCGCAATGGCAACGAGAAGAAATACGTTTAGAATCTTTCGGCGCATGGCTTCGCCAAAGGTTCCCTGGGCTATGATCCAGATAGTGTTCATGAAATCTGATATCTCCTAGTTCGACGACACAGTCGAGGTGGTGGAAGTAGGTATGTGCGGACCGCTTTCGCCCTCGCGTACCGTTTCGTAAAAAATGTCTTCCAGAGTGCGTCTTGTTTGCGCCACGGAAACGACGTCTCCCTTGTTGGATCGGACCCAGTCCAGAACCGCATTCTTGGATCGATTGTCGGCGCTTGCCGTGATCACGGTCTTAGGGCCAACAAACTCAACATTGGAGGTAATTGCTTTGAGGCGTCCGAGGTCTGAATTCTCAGGATCGATGTTTTCTGCAATGATCTCCACGTTTCCGCCGGCGATCAGGTCTTCGACAGTGCCCAGGCGGCGAATCTTGCCTTTGTTAAGGATGGATACGCGGTCGCAGACAAGTTCGACGTCTGACAGTTGGTGGGATGAGAGGAAGATCGTTCGGCCTTCGCTCTTCAGATGAAGAATGAGATTGCGGATATCGCGGTGGGCGACGGGATCCAGTCCTGACGTGGGTTCGTCGAAAAACAGGATCTTGGGGTCGTTTATCAACGACTGTGCAATTCCTACGCGCTGCAGCATACCTTTAGAGAAGGCGCGGAGCGGCTTCTTGCTGTCGGATTGCAGTCCAACCAGATCGAGCAGGTAGTCTACACGCTTGTCTTTAGCGGCACCCTTCAGTCCGAAAAGACTTCCGTAGTAGCCGACAACTTCCTTAGCTGACATATGCTCGTAGAAGTAGGGACTTTCGGGCAGGTAGGATATCTTTTCCTTGACTTCGATGTCGCCTGCTTCCTTGCCCAAAACCAGAGTGGTTCCGGAGGTTGGGAAGATGAGGCCAAGGAGTGTCTTGATGGTTGTCGTTTTTCCAGCGCCATTCGGTCCGAGGAATCCGAATATTTCGCCTTCATAGACGTCGAGGCTGATATCATTTACAGCAGTAATATTGCGGTAAGTCTTAACGAGATTTTTGATCTCGATGACCTTTGCGTAGCCGACGTTCTCTTCGGCGGCTTTTTGCATTGCGAGACCGGGGTCTTTTGCTGTATCCGCCAGAGATTCGAGATCTTTAGATGAATCTTGTGCCATGGTTCCTTGCGTTTACACCTCTTTGTGAGACTTATGTATCCGTACTTAATCAGTTAAGCACGATTACTCTACGGGAAAAGTTCCCGCCATGTGACCGGAAAATTGCTACATCGCCAAATTTATCAATTTTGCCCATGTTTTTAGCTAAAAACAGGCGCTTTATGGCCCTTTACGGCCCAAAAGCCACCGTATTATACTGCGTATTTAACTGAGTGTCAATTAAGCAAGAGGGCATGTCTTCGAGCGCTGTTAGCCGGCTGGCAGCAGAGCTGTCTTCAGCACGGCATCGACATTCTCCACGGCGATTAATGTGAGCTCATCGGCAATCCGGGACGGGATTTCGGCCAGATCGGCTTCATTGTCTTTGGGAAAGAGAACCGTTCGCAGGCCGGCACGGTGTGCGGCCAGAATCTTCTCTTTTAATCCACCGATGGGCAGAACTTTGCCTCTGAGTGTGATCTCACCGGTCATCGTAATTT
>Ga0302303_10002224_pt1 | contig 11945 bp, 13 predicted proteins | sample III_Palsa_E2_1_FD_194542 | JGI IMG/M metagenome (GOLD analysis project Ga0302303, IMG submission 194542) | Peat permafrost microbial communities from Stordalen Mire near Abisko, Sweden - III_Palsa_E2_1 | ecosystem: Environmental > Terrestrial > Soil > Palsa > Peat permafrost | place: Sweden... | reverse complement strand
GGATGAAAAATGCCAGTACAAGGAACGCTACATCGCACATCGCAGTCATGTCGATTGATAAGTTTCTCCACTTTAACCTTTGTTGGTGCACTGGCCAGGTTTATACCATAAAGCTAAGAATAAATTCAAAACTATAACGCTCCCGTAAACTTTTAACTTCCAGCCAAACAGAAAATTAAGCAGTCATTTCGAAATCTCGCAGCCCACTTGAGCGCCATTAACAACTAACCACGGAAAAAAAATCGAATCCCGATAGCTATCGAAATTCCGAAATCCGAAATAAACCCTAATTTTATAAAATCAAATACAAATAACCATGGACAGCCTGTCGCCGAATATTTTTGTTGATAATATGAACGAGACCATCGACTTTTACCAATCGATCGGGTTTCAACTGGTGATGACGGTGCCCGAAGCCGGCGAAGATTTCGTCTGGGCCATGATGTCCAACGGCGGAGTGACGGTGATGTTTCAAACCTTTGGCAGTTTGGCTGAAGAGCTGCCGGAGATCAGCCGGAATAATGGGGGATCGCTGCTTTTTTACATCAAACTAAAAAATATTCGGGCTTTTTTTGAGGAGATCAAAGATAAGGTGAAAGTATTGAAAGGGCTGGAGGCGACATTTTACGGCGCCACCGAATTTTCTATCCTGGATAATAATAATTATGTGCTGACTTTTGCGGAGGATGAGTAACCACACCGTTTGAAAAATGATAGAAATTAAAAGAATAGATCACGTGCAGCTCTGCGTCCCGAAAGGGAAAGAAGATGAAGCGCGGGCCTTTTATACGGATATTATCGGTTTACAGGAAATTCCGAAACCAGCCTCGCTGATGGCGAATGGCGGGTTGTGGTACCAATTGCCTGGCGCAGAATTACACCTGGGAATAGAACCGGAGATGCGGACACGGCGGCATCCGGCCTTTGAAATTACCGATGTTGCTGCGGCGCGCGAGCTTTTGGAAGACAAGGTGGAGATTGTGGAGGAGCCTTACATCCCTGGCCGCACGCGATTTGCATTTATCGATCCGTTTGGCAATAAAATTGAATTGCTCCAAATGCTTGATAAATAGAATCTTTCATTACATTTATAAGGTCAAACGCATTAACCTGATAAACATACATGAAATTCATTTCACCAACCATCCATGGCATTATTGACTACCTGGTCGTAATATTCCTTTTACTAACGCCTACTATTTTTGGATTTGCCGGTATCATCGCAATTTTTACCTACGCACTCGCATTCGTCCACCTGGCGCTAAGTTTGCTTACCAATTATCCCCTTGGGCTGCTTAAGCTAATCCCCGTTAACGTGCATGCCGGCATTGAGGTAATTGTGGGTATCGCACTTATCGTGCTGGCGTATACCTGGTTTAAGGATAATATCGACGGGAGTAAGCTGTTTTATGTGATCTTTGGGACAGTGATACTACTTACCTGGCTGGTAACAGATTACACGGGAATTCACGATATCGCAGACACCCTATAGCGCCAGTTCCGCCGATGGGTCCCAAAACAGTTTTTTAAAATCAGCTACCTGGTCGTTCTCCACTTTAACACCCTCGCTTTCCAGCAATTGCTCCATCAGGTTGCCGCCAAAATGAAATTTTGCTGTTAAAAGCCCCTGCCGGTTTACAACCCGGTGTGCGGGTACCGGCGGAATGGCTTTTCCGCATGCCTGCATGGCATAACCTACCATCCGCGATGAGCCTTTTGTGCCAAGATAGTTGGCGATAGCGCCATAGGAGGTGACCCTGCCGGCCGGAATCAGCCGGGCAACCTCGTAAACGCGTTCAAAGAAATTATCACCCTTCATTCCAGCGAGAATTTAATGTAATTGATGTTCTTATTCTTAAGCAAATATTTCTTTTCGTAGTAAGTTTTTATAGACAGCACTTCATCTGCGTGTTCCGAATGATACAGGTCTTCTGTTTTCGCATGAAGCTGCAATTCATGGTGGGCTATCTTTTCGGCCGTATAGGCATGCAGGGCGTCGTTGTCGGTTTTAAGATGAATAATGCCGCCGGGTTTCAATATCGGCCGATATTTTTCAAGGAACTGCGGCGAAGTAAGCCTTTTTTTTTCGCGGCTTAATTGAGGTTGCGGGTCGGGAAAGGTGATCCATATCTCGTCTACCTCATGGCTGCCGAAGTAGTCGAGAATGTTTTCGATCTGTATGCGCAAAAAGCCTACGTTGGTTACGCCGTCTTCCAGCGCTGTTTTGGCGCCGCGCCAGATGCGGTTTCCTTTGTAATCAATTCCGATAAAATTCTGTTGGGGGAAGAGCCTGGCCAAATTTACGGTATACTCGCCTTTGCCGCAGGCCAGTTCCAATACAATTGGGTTGTTGTTTTTAAAAAAATCAGCGCTCCATTTGCCTTTAAAGGGTTTTCCCGCATCTAACTGAACTACGTTGCCGAATGTGTTTACCTCTGCGAAACGTTTTAGCTTATCTTTTCCCACGCTGAAATTTAAAGGCGCTAAAATAAGGATTTGTGATTTATGGTAGCATGGGTAGTTTTTCGGTAACGCCGCAATTTTTAACTTCGATGCGCTCAAATGTGCCGCCAATTGAGCAAATCCATGCTGCAAACACCCAACTTTTATATAACTTAAACGATTTTTTGCCGAAGCGTCAGTCGCAGCATCTTTCCGACTTTCCGGACTTCCAGAGTTCCCGGACTTCCGGACTAAACCGTATCTTTACCGCACATGAAGCCCGCGGAAATCAATATAAAATTTAAGGCGCTGCAGGAGCGCATAGCAGAAGAATTTGATAACGAGAAACCGGATATCAAGGTGCTGCTCTTCCTGATCGGTGTGCAGGAGCTGGGCAAAGGGCCGAAGAAATTCAGCAAACGGCAAAAAGAGGAGCTGATGCATATTGCCACCTGCAAGCTGTTTAGCCTGATAGGCTTTTATGAGCTGGAAGGGCTGGACCAGGATGGCTGGCCGCATTGGAACCTGGTAAAACCCATCCCCAACTATACCTTGCTGGAGCAGGAGATGCTGATGAAATCGCTGATCGTAAATTATTTTGAAGAGCTGTGGGCCGTAGATTAGTTTTTTTGGTAGGATTACACCGATTGAGGATTGATTTCACCGATTGTTTTTTCAGGATTTCACCGATTTGAAGATCGATTACACCGATTTAAGTTGGTAATCCACATTAAATGGCGTTTGCAACAGCGAGCGATCTGAATGGTTGATTTTTAGTTTTTAAGAACTATCAGAAACACAATAATTGTATTTTTGAACCTATAGGTTTAGCCTGATGACCAAACAAAATCGGTGAAATCAAAAAGTAATCGGTGTAATCCCAGAAAATAAAAAAAATCGGTGTAATCCCAGAAAATAAGATGAAGAGACTTTTATCAATTGTATTTTTCTCCCTTGCCATTACCGCAGCCTTTGCTGGCGGTCCGAAAAACCAATATGTACGCATCACCACCAGCTATGGACAGTGCATTATCCGTTTGTATAACCAAACACCCAAACACCGCGACAATTTTATAAAGCTTGTTAAAAAGGGTTTTTATAACGGAACCCTGTTTCACCGGGTGATACAGAATTTTATGATACAGGGCGGCGACCCTGATTCAAAAGACTCGGTGAAAGCCAAACCCGGCGCTGAATTGGGTAACGGTGATGTGGGCTATACCATTCCCGCCGAATTCCGCGACAGCCTGTTTCATAAACGTGGGGTGATTGCCGCCGCGCGGGATGATAACCCGGCAAAGGCATCGAGCGGCTGCCAGTTTTATATTGTGGAAGGCAAGCGGTTTAGCAATGGTAAATTAGACACCTTGGAGACAACGCGCTTAAAAGGTCATAAAATTCCGGAGTGGCAAAGGGAATATTACCGTTCTGTAGGCGGCGCGCCGCACCTGGATCAGAATTATACGGTTTTTGGAGAAGTAGTTATGGGCATTGATATGGTTGACCGCATAGCCGCTGTGAAAACCGATGCCAGCGACCGGCCAAAGACGGACATATCCATGACGGTGGAATTATTGAGTAAGAAAGAGTGTAAGGAGTTGGATGCGCTGAGCCCCCCAGCCCCCTGAAGGGGGAGTCGGGGAAGCATCAACGGGAACAATGTCGAATAATGAATTTCGAATGTCCAATATCGAAGTTTCACTTTATCATTCGACATTCAGCATTCGATATTCGACATCAAATAACCACTATCTTAAAGGATGAGTATACAGCGTTATCGAACCATTTACACATTCAACAAAAAATTAAATTCCCCCTTTAGGGGGTTAGGGGGCGGGGTATGAAGATCATCACATATAACGTAAACGGAATCCGCTCCGCGATGAGCAAAAATTGGCTGGCCTGGCTGCAGGCTACTGATGCAGATGTGGTTTGCTTGCAGGAAATAAAGGCTACGCCGGATGTCCTAACAGACCTGCTTCTTGTGGAGCAATTGGGTTACGAACACTACTGGTACCCTGCTGAAAAGAAAGGGTATAGCGGTACAGCCATTTTCACCAAAAGAACGCCCAAACACGTGGAATACGGCTGCGGGATCAGCGATTACGACCGCGAAGGCCGTAACATCAGGGTTGACTTTGACGAAGTTTCGGTAATGAGCGTTTATTTTCCATCAGGGTCCAGCGGGGATGACCGGCAGGCTTTTAAGTACCGGTTTTTAGATGAGTTCGGCAGGTACCTGGAATTGCTGCAATCACAATGCCCAAAGCTGGTTGTATCCGGAGATTACAACATTTGCCACCGGCCTATCGATATTCACAATCCCAAATCAAATGCCAACTCTTCGGGGTTTTTGCCCGAGGAGCGGGAATGGATGGAGAATTTTATCAACTCCGGTTATATCGACACCTTCAGGCATCTGAATAAGGAACCGCATAACTATACCTGGTGGAGTTTCCGCGCAAATTCCCGCGCCAAGAATTTGGGCTGGCGTATCGATTATAACATGGCAACGCATTGCCTGGAACCAAATATCAAACGATCAACCATTTTGCCCGAGGCAAGGCATTCGGATCACTGCCCGGTGCTGCTGGAGTTGGACTTTACCCCCTAACCCCCTGAAGGGGAAACGATAACGAAATAATTTGAAAGCAAAATATGTCTTATTTAGATTTTTATAACTACAACTTCACCTCGCCCCACCCCTGCCTGTAAGTCCTGCGGATGAATTGGTTTGCCGGTTCGTAATTGGTAACCCGTTTGTTTTCGCCGTCCCATTTTAGGCCCACATAGCGGCCGCTGAACTTATAGCCTTCCATGTTGCCGTAAACAGGGTCGTTGCGCCTTATCTTTTCCTGTATGTCAAAGCTGCGGAGCAAAAGGTTGCCCAGTAATACGGTTTCCGTTAAGGGCCCGGCATAGCCTTCAAAAGGCGAGTCCACTTCCATGTTACCGTATCCGGCGATGGCTGCATCCACCCATTGCCACCAATGGCCGTCCATACCTCCCGGTACGCGGGCATATTTTTCAGGGATGTTTACATCTTTATTTAATGACAGCGGCAATAACCTGGGATGACTGCCACCCCAGCCGCAGGAAACTTTCCCTTTTGTGCCGATGAACAGGGTACAACCTTCAAAGTCGTTTTCGCCGGGGAAATCGCCGAGGGCTTCGTTCATGTTCACATCCGGATCGAGCTCGGGCAGGCGGTCGGGTGTGATACCGCCATCCATCCAGTGCAGCTCGAGCGGCTTTCCGTTTTTTAATGTAAAATCAAATTTGATATGGCTGGAGACAGGCCCGCTTTCGGGGAAAATGCCTTCTTTAAAAATGCCGGTATAAACGGTGCTGGCGCTCCCGGAAATCTCAGTCGGGTATCCCAATCCAAGTAGTTTAAATGGCGGCCCCATAATGTGGCAGCCCATATCGCCAAGTGCGCCGGTACCAAACTGCCACCAGCCGCGCCAATTAAAGGGCACCAGGTTGTCAATGTAATCCACGTATTGTGCGGTGCCAAGCCATAGGTCCCATTTCAACCCGGATGGTACGGGTGGTTTTGTCGCCGGCCATGAAATGCCCTGCGGCCAAACCGGACGGTCTGTCCAGCAATAGACTTTTTGAATGTCGCCGATCAAGTCCGCTTCAAACCATTCCCGCAGTGTGCGCATGCCGTCGCAGGAGGCGCCCTGGTCGCCCATTTGCGTAACTACTTTGTATTTTTTCGATGCTTCCGTCAATACCCTGGCTTCATAAACATCATGTGTGAGCGGTTTTTGCAGGTATAGGTGCTTGTGCAGCTGCATAGCGCTCAGGCCCACAATGGCGTGGTTATGATCAGGGATAGCCACCGTAACCGCATCAAAATTTTTGCTTTCCTTGTCGAACATTTCGCGCCAGTCGTGATAAAATTTCGCTTTAGGGAACTGCTTACGCCGTTCGGCAGCGGGGCGTTCGTCGACGTCGCACAGAAAGGCGATCTCGGCATTCTTTTTTGGCGCGGTGGCAAAATGATGAATGTCGTTTTCGGCTTCGCCACCCGTGCCGACGGCAGCTATGTATAATTTATCGCTTGGCGCCTTATAACCTTTGCCCAATACAAAGCGCGGTACAATATAAAAGCTCGCTGCCGCTACCGCGCTTTTTTTAAGAAAATCGCCGCGGCTGATGGCGCCTGTTTTTTCAGTTTCTTTCATGGTCGCTGGTTATTTTAAGTGTAATGGCCGTACGGCAACTTCTTTAAAAAACACCACGTCGTTATCCCCATGGTTTTGCAGGCCGATATAGCCGTAATTTGGCCGAAGCCCGCGAAAGGGCTCATAGTCAAATTTCCGCTCGGGCACGGGATCGCCCTCGGTATAGTCGGTAACTAACTGGCCATTTACGTAGACAATGGTGCGCGGGCCGTCGAGGGTAATTTCCATCACGTTCCACTCGGGACCGGGTCGGCCAGGCTTCGAATGCGGTTTGGTCAATGAATAGAGAGACCCGGTAATGTGGTATTCATCCTCGCCCGAAGTTTCCGGGTGATTGTCAATCTGCACTTCATAGCCATAAAATACCGGCATCCAGGCCTCGCGCGGCTCCAGCGGAATCCGGATAAAAAAGCCGGAGTTACTGTTGTCTTTTTGCATTTTATAGACGACGCGTATAACGCAATCACCAAATTTTTCTTTTGTCCAATAGCACAGGCCCATTCCACCATGGCTGCCTGTCAGGCCGTTTTCGACATACCGCATGCCAGGACCAACCTGCTTCCATCCGTCGAGGTCCTTGCCGTTAAACAATTGCCGCCAGCCGCTGTCAACCACCGTCGGTTCTATAACAAGATGCGATCTTTTGGTCGAGCTGTCTTTTTTTGGTAGAAACGCGCTACAGCACAGCATAATTGCGGGCATAGTAAGACATAAACACAAGGCCCGGAAAGTGATTTTTCGGTTCATAATTGATTTTTTTAGGGATGAGTCCCGATAGCTATCGGGGTGAGAGGTGAAGCAAATCAGTTCTCAAACCAGTTTATATTGGCGATTAAAATTAGCGATATTTATTAAAGTTCCCAATAAGATTTAACCGGGATTATTTGAATGAAAAACGGGGCAGATATTTATATTGCAACCGAATAATCGCTCCCTGATGAAAAAATATTTATGGTTAACCGCCTGCCTGCTCTTAAGCTTTACCACGGCTGTTTACAGTCGCCCGTTTATCGATTCATTAACCAAAAAACAGTTATTCACTGCCCTGAATGCCTTCCTGGTGGCCAAGGAAGGCCCGAATAAGGAAAACAAATTTGTTTTGAAACAAGACCTGTTAGCGATGTCGGCCTTGCTCGACGAGATGAAGGGTGTGGATAAGAATGTCAAACTGAAGGATAACAATTATTATCGCTCCTATCTCACTAACATCGTCGATTTAGGGAAGAATACCTTTTTGGTGCAGGTTTCCTATATCGGCATCAACGACAAGGCGGCGGTACTCCGGGCAAGCTTTAGGTTTATTGCCCGGAAACAGGATACCAGCTTTTTCTTTTCTTCGCTCCTGGAACAAAATACGCTCACCTGGAAAACCAAAAGGCTAAGCAACATTACCTTTCATTTTAAAGATACTTTGGATCAGAATGAAGCTAAGGATTACCTGAAGTTTGTTGATTTATGCGATAAGAAGCTGGATGTGAAGCCCGAGCAGATTGAATATTATATTTGTGATATCTTTCCTGAAGCGCTGCAGGTTTTAGGCGTGGATTATAAATCTGATTATAGTGGTGTAAAGTATGACGACATCACCTCGCACGAAAACCATGCAACACTCGAAATAAGCGGCGGCTATACAGGGAGCCAGCGTTTTGACCGGCACGACCTTTGGCACGACCGGCTGCATATGGTTTTATCGGTGGATAGTATAAACCGTCCTGTCGACGAAGGATGCGCGTACCTGTATGGGGGCAGCTGGGGTAAAACCTGGCCCGAAGTGCTGGCTCTGTTTAAGAAATACGTCGCAGACCATCCCGATGCCGATTGGCTTAAATTATACGGGGAAAGCACGAACTTTTATACAGAAGGGCAGAAAACCTTTAAGGTGGACTATATACTTAATGCCCTTATTGTGCAAAAGATTGACAGGGAAAAGGGCTTTGCCCCGGTTAAAGAGCTTTTGAGCTGCGGGAAGCGCGAGCCGGGCGATGAAAATTATTTTAAGGTATTGGAAAAGGTGGTCGGCATCACAAAAGCGAATTTTAATGAAGCTGTTTGGGGGTTGGTAAAGCAGAATTGAGGTTAGCTATTTGGCCACTTCGCATCATCCATCCTATTATCAAGCACCGCAACAATCGATATGGTGTTGGTTAAATACGTGTAAAATACCGACAGTTGTTTGCTCAAAACAGCCCGCCGGATTTTCTTATTACTTTCAATTAAAGGATATAGGTCGGGGAATGTGGCAACAACGGCCTCAAAATCACTTAGCAAGTTATAAAGCTTGTTAACTTCCCTTTAAGTAAACTTGTAGAGTAAATAATCTCGTATTGTCCGTACATCCGCAAGCGATCTTTTTGAATATACTACTATAAGTAATTCATTATCTGCCATTTTTTAGCTGACTCCAAAATTCCGACGACGATAAAATTCTCCCATTTTCAATATCTTCCAGGCCTGTGTTGATATGCTGCTTTTGATATTCTGAAAGATCATCCCATGAAAAATTATCTGAATTTACGGCTCTTAATCCATCCAAAAGGGAAAGCATATTCACATCCGAAAGCTGGTCGATCCATGCTTTCAGATTTGATTTGGTTTCCTCTACTTCCGCTACTGACATAATCGATGACGTATAAGACAAATTTACTTATTCTTTTTCAAAGAAAGATAACGTTGACTATGCTTTAAAATAGTAGGTTTTTAACCTTTTTGTTTTGGTTGAAATCAGCCGCGACCCTTTCTATATAACAAAGGTTATTTTTAGCGAAACGTCAGTCGCGGCGTCTTTCGGACTTCCGGACTTTCGGACTTCCCCCCTATAAATCTTAGTCCAAAATAGATACCTTTGTAACCTCAAAAATTGGATAAGCATAATGTTTGAAAATTTATCAGATAAGCTCGAGCGGGCGTTTAAAGTATTAAAAGGACAGGGATCGATCACGGAAATTAACGTGGCCGAAACCATGAAGGAGATCCGCAAGGCGCTGCTCGACGCCGACGTTAACTATAAAACCGCAAAAACGTTTACCGACGAGGTTCGGCAAAAAGCCATTGGGCAGAATGTGCTAACCACCATCTCGCCGGGGCAGCTGCTCACCAAGATCATGAGCGACGAGCTGACCGAACTGATGGGCGGCAGCACAGCGGAATTGACTTTGCCTGGTACGCCGACGGTGATCCTGATCGCAGGTCTTAACGGCGCGGGTAAAACCACGTTTACGGGTAAGCTGGCCAATTATCTTAAAACTCAAAAGAACAAGAAGCCGCTCCTGGTGGCCGATGATATTTACCGACCTGCGGCGATAGAACAGTTACAGGTTTTAGGCAGCCAGATCGGCGTACCGGTTTACGCCAACCTCGAATCGAAGGATCCTATTGCGATTGCCAGGGAAGGTATTGCCCTTGCAAAGCAGAACGGCAATAACGTCGTGATTATTGACACGGCTGGTCGCCTATCGATCGACGAGGCGATGATGCGCGAAATAGAGGAGGTAAAGGCAGCCGTAAATCCGCACGAGATCTTGTTTGTGGTGGATGCCATGACCGGCCAGGATGCTGTAAACACCGCGAAAGTGTTTAACGACCGCCTTGACTTTACCGGCGTGGTGTTAACCAAGCTGGATGGCGATACCCGCGGTGGCGCGGCCCTCTCGATCAAATCGGTGGTAAATAAGCCGATAAAGTTTATCGGTACCGGCGAAAAGATGGAAGCGCTGGACGTTTTCCACCCCGACCGTATGGCCTCGCGTATTTTGGGCATGGGCGACGTGATATCGCTCGTTGAACGTGCACAGCAGCAATTTGACGAGAAACAGGCCGCCGAACTGCAAAAGAAGATCCGCAAAAATAAATTTGATTTTAACGACTTTTACAGCCAGATACAGCAGATCAAAAAGATGGGTAACATGAAGGACCTGATGGGCATGATACCGGGTGTTGGAAAGATGATGAAGGATATCGACGTGGATGACAATGCCTTTAAATCCATCGAAGCCATCATACAATCGATGACGCCGTTTGAAAAGGAAAACCCCGATAATATCAACCAAAGCCGCCGTAACCGTATCGCCAAAGGTTCTGGTAAACCACTGGTAGAGGTTAACCGGCTGATCAAACAGTTTGAGGATATGCGCAAGGTGATGAAGCAGATGAGCAATCCTGCGGCCATGGCCAATATGATGCGGAGAATGCCGAAGTAGTCGAAAGTCTGAAGTCCGAAGTCTGACTTTATTCCACTATCTACAGGTCGAATATCTGTCCTACAATTCAACAGCTAACTTTACACAAAGCTTAACCCGCTAAAGTTTTTGGTTAATACCTGGCTGTTGTTTACATCCAGCCATTTATCAAGCAGGGTAGCGTATACGTCCCTGAAATCTACCTGATATTTCAAATCCCCGTTATCCAGTTGCGTCAAATCTGGTGCATCGTTATAAAATCCGGCTTTTTTCAGCTGCCCCCCAAATATTAAAACGTTATTAGCCGTACCGTGGTCGGTGCCGTTGCTGGCATTTTGTTCAACACGGCGGCCAAATTCGGAGAAGGTCATCACCAGCGTATCGTCCAGCTTGCCGGTTTGTTTAAGGTCTTTTACAAAAGCAGCTACGGCATCGCCATAAATTTTAAGCTGCCTGCCCTGCTGGTTCTGCTGGCCCACATGGGTATCAAAACCACTTAGGGACACGTAGTAAACACGGGTTTGCAAGCCGGAATTAATAAATCTCGACACCGTTTTTAGCTGGTTTCCCAGGCCAGTAGTAGGATATGTTGCACTTACGGTATAAGTTTTGGCTGTGTTTTGGATATAATCTGCCGAAGAATAAGTCTCAATCATCGTCTTATAAAGGTAGCCAAGGTTATCTTCGCTTAGATTGGCATCGTGGTCGTGTACCAGGTCCTTAAAAAATGGTTCGCGGGTGGTCTGGTACAATTTATTGGGATCCTGCACAGCAATGCCTTTCATCTTTGCGCCCTTCATGGCCAGCGATAAGGTATCATCTACTTCGATAGCAGTATAGGGCTTTCCGGCCTGGCAATTGGCGTCGAGGTAGCGGCCTATCCAGCCGGTTGTCAAAAACTGGTTGGCATCGCTCCCGGTTTGCCATATATCCATCGACCTGAAATGCGACCTGTCGGGATTTGGATAGCCAACGGAATTAATGATACTCATCCAACCCTGGTCGTATATCTCCTTTAAAGCCGAAAGGCTGGGGTTAAAACCCTGCATATCGTTCAGCTTGATGATATCATTCTGATTAACGGCAATTGTGTTGCGTTTTTGATAATAGATGTCGTTCCCGAAGGGAATAATGG
>Ga0302303_10002219_pt1 | contig 11972 bp, 15 predicted proteins | sample III_Palsa_E2_1_FD_194542 | JGI IMG/M metagenome (GOLD analysis project Ga0302303, IMG submission 194542) | Peat permafrost microbial communities from Stordalen Mire near Abisko, Sweden - III_Palsa_E2_1 | ecosystem: Environmental > Terrestrial > Soil > Palsa > Peat permafrost | place: Sweden... | reverse complement strand
GAGGTTACCGTATTTTTGATGAAGATCGTAGAATAGCAGGTGTCTGTCCCCGCCGAGACAGTGGTAGATATTATACCAATCTGTGAGAGCGGCTAAGAGGGGGCCAGGATATGTGGCAAGGGGGTGTTTTGTGATACGGTATACGGCCAGAAATACAAACTTTATATTTTGTGAGCATTCCCCTCGATTTCATGCGAAAATTTCACTTACACCATGAACGATCCCCAAGTTGATAATTGAACTCCAAAGAAGTAATTGGTAGAATACACTTTGGTCTGTAGATTTCCGGGACTTCCCAGCTGTGTCAAAAATGAAACTTGTAGCACAAGCAACGAGAAGGCCAGAGAAAATGAAGACGCATTTTCTGCTTGTCGATGAACCTGCCGGCATGGTTAAGATTATAGGTGCCTAAGATTTAATTGTGCTGAACCTTGAAATTTGCACTTTGGTTTGCAGAATAGAGTTTAAGTACTAAAAAGTAAATGACATGTAAGGGATGCCAACGGCGCAAGCAATGCAAGGGACTTTGTTTTCGGGCATATTTTAGCGAGAAGAAGGGTAGGAATGATTACGTAGATCACGGCATAAAGTGATGAGATTAAAAGGCCTGCTCTCAGCCGATTCGCCTGCTATAATACGCTATATTCCTCATGTAAATGCCCTAAAACAAGCTTTAAGCTACGGGTAGGGTATGCCACACCTTTTTAGCGTTCACTCCATTTAGAACAGGGGCAGTCTCGGCAAACAAGCTTGTAGAAAGCGTCTCTTGAGAGTCTCAGCGCTGTGATTGCTCTGCCAGCAATCTTATAACCCTTTGATGTCTCACAGCGTACTCTAGAGTCCACTCAGGCCGTTTTTGCTAAAGTTATAAGGACTTATAGTGGACAGAATCACTAGATTCTCCAAGCTACAGGATGCTGAATGCGTAAAGGCCCTGTACACCTGTTACTTTATGCCGTATTTTCGTAGATAAGCTTAATGGAACGGACCGATGGCCCGCTTCATATTGAAATTAAGCGTTAATTGCACCTTTACAGCCCCCTCCTTGTGCTGTATATTACTCGAAGAATTTGTCGCTTCACGTTCGAGGTCCCAGGTCTCGCATTTTGATCCAGTCAAATCATAATTCAATTGTATCTTCGAACTGACCAAGAATCTGTGCAAAACGATGCTATATACTCTATTCAAGCAACGGAAGAAGATAAATCAATATAATCCACAGACACCACAACTTCCAAGTTATTTTGTCCGAGTTCACGTTTCTAAAAACTAAAACCCTATATGCGATCGCCACTCCCACCACCACCGTAGGCAAATAATTAAGGATAGTCAGACCCCAAAAGGTAGGACAAGCAAAAGACCAGAATAAAACTGGAACAGCCACTGAGAGTCGACCAACCTCCTCTCCGAGGACAAGTCGTAGAGTCTTCCTCCCTCGCACTGCAGCACCTTTCATATCCTCCAAATCCTGGGTCTGAATAGATGTGAACACATTGCTCCAATCATGACAAACCAAACAGAAGCATACGGGCCGAGCCCATGCGTAATGCCTGCAGTAACGAGAGTTGATCCTCTGGCGTGACAGATGAAGCCTCCAGCTTGAAGGAGATTCCGGAACATATAACCCTCATCCGCACCGCCTAGATCATTGTACATCCAGGTGAGTACAACCATCCAAGAAGCCTCGTCGAAAGCTCCGATAAAGTATATGGCCAGCAGACAGCATGGGACGGCAAGAAACAAGGTTCGCCGAGCTTCTTCGGGGGTGAGCCTCTTTGAGGGCAGTGGGCGGAACGGTTTGTTGATTGAGTCTTCTATGATGGATTTTGGCAAACGTTGGTTGGCAATATTGAAGCAGAGGAGGTTGAGCCAGTTCCAAAGGAGAACATGTGGAGTGCGCGAGAGAATTGGAATGAAATGTGGGGTTTGGTTTGTTGTAAGAGATGAGCCTGCGAGCGCACTGAATATTCCGACAGCTGTTTGGGTAGAGACGATTGTTTTTAGATCGCTATAGGTAAAGAGCCATAATGTGTAGAGATGGAATTTGAGGTTCCTTTTTTCCTGTTTGCTTTCTCAGCAGGTTGTTCCAGACGTATAGCAAAATGTATCTGAAACTCACTGGAAGCTCTTGAATCACATCTGTCACCGGATCAGCCCCTTGAAAGATAGCTACTCTTTTGCTTGTGACGTTTTTCGTGCGGTTATTGAGCATATTGATAGTGGTAGACTGTATCATAGAAATGCAAGACGTGATTTCGGTAGGGAATTATCGGGTTTAAATTCTCAATCGAGGTTTAATCGATAAGTTGCAGGTTTCAGTCAAATATCCAGAGATGAGAATAATGGAACTTCTCGAGTACATATTTCACTCTATGTATTTTATTTTTCAACATTCCTTCTATTCTGATCCTGATCTGCGTTTCAAATTACCATTAACAGTAGTAGCTGACAACACTGGGACTTATTCTTGTTTCTGGCTGCGGCATTCCTGTAGCCCTTGCCTACCGTCGATCTTTAATTCAGAAAGAAATTTTCAAACAGGCACAGGAATTTATATCATCTAAAGAGGCCGTTACTGCAAGATTGGTCAGACGGTGAGCAAGCAACCTCATCGGTGGATACCTTTCAAAGTCCATGAACAACACTTTCAGATCTTTCGGCTTTATAAACTTATCCGACGATTTGATTTTTGTTGTGTGACTATTCTGAATTCATTACGGGCTCCAGAATATGCTATTGGTGGGCGCGAAGGGATGTGCGCGGAATATTGGTGGATATCGTCTGCTGATCAATCGCAAAGCCAACCATGAATTCTTGATACTTGGCCACATCGTCGTATGGCAGATCCATGCCAACTTCTGCCGGCCGGAAATCTTCGGAAGCAGACTGCATTTTTGCAATTATTTTGGGAAAGGAATGCTGATGGGCTTCGGCCTACCGCGTCTGCTGACAGAATCTTTGGATCACCAGGATCCGCATTCGTGAGGGTCTGAGTATAAATACTTACGAAGAGGCTAGCCAGCAAAAGCAAGACTGCTTGGTACTCTTTCAGTTCTATACAGATTGCCACATCTTAGTCAAATCCCCCTTTCTCCACACCTATTGCGTTAGATATCGAAAACATGATTCCACTATCCGTCAACATTAGTCCTTTTCATATCCTTATCGCATCAGCAGGTGTAACGATCACCTGGCTGGTCTACCTTGTCGTTTACCGGTTGTATCTCAGTCCAATCGCAGATTTTCCTGGCCCAAAGATCGCAGCATTGACTCATTGGTACGAATGGTACTATGATGTATTAGCACCTGGAGCTGGAATGTATATATGGGAAATAGAGAAAATGCACCAGAAATACGGTATGTTCTAACACTACCCCAACGTTTGACCGTAGCAGCCACATTGATATCTTTAAAACAGGCCCCGTTGTGCGTATCAACCCAGACGAGTTACATTTCGTCGATTTCGAGTTCTACGATACTATCTATGCGTCCGCACCCCAAAAGCGTGACAAGTGGGGATACAATGCCAAATCGCCGGATTCTAACTTTGCTACTGGGTTCACGCTGGATCATGATCTACACAAGCAGCGGCGGGATGCAGTAGCTCCGTTCTTCAGTAAACGCAATATTCAGACCCTGGAGCCGGAGATAAAAGAGCGAGTCGATCGCGTCTGCCAGATTATGGAGGAGCATCACAAGGCACAAACACCGGTGAATTTGGCGACCGTTTTCCTTGCGTTAGCTATTGACACTGTGACCAATGTATGTCTGAGACCCAGACCCCTGATCGTATGATCTGAAACAGTTACTTACCTTTGACATAGGCCTTCTTCCCCGAGGAGTATGGTCTCCTCGCAAAGGAGGAACTCGCCGAGAAGTGTAAGGATGACTTTCTTTTCTTCACACGCCTTCTCCACGTCACACGGCATTTTTATTGGCTAGCCGCCGTAATGAAGATGTTGCCACGCTGGCTCGTCAAACTTTTGGTGCGGGATATCTGGGCGCAAACTGAATTGAAAGAAGTTCGTACTATCCTGAATTTTGCAAAGTGATGCTAAAGATATCCCAGGGTATTGAATCGTCGGTCAAGGAAGCCCTTACCTTTAAAGGCAGGTACAGCCCCGAGATACAGCGCGAAAGGAAGACCATGTGGAAGACTTGCGTGATAATGAGAAGTTGCCACCATCAGAGAAAACACTCGTTCGTCTGACGGACGAAGCTTTCGTTGCATTGATCGCAGGAAGTGAATCTCCAGCGAAAATTATGGCACTCATCGCGTATCACCTCATGCAAAATCCCGAGAAGTCAGTGGAGAACCCTCGCACGCATTTCCCTAGCGTATAGTTAGATGGTGCTGATATTATTGGCAGATTGCAAAGGTTACGCCAGGAGCTCGAGCCAGTTATTTCGTGCCCTGGCTACTCCAGCAATCAACTGCAGGAACTCCCTTACTTCTCTGCTGTTATAAATGAGGGCCTCCGCCTCCATGGCGGCGTCATATGGCGTAGTCAGCGTATCGCACCCGAGCCTCTTACTTTCCAAGAATGGGTAATACCGGCCGGGACGCCGATGTCATCCAGCACATATTTCACCCACTATAACGAAACGTTCTTTCCCAATCCTCGGCGCTTCATTCCTGAGCGATGGCTCAAAACTAGTGAGAATGGGCATGAGAGTGTCAAAAAATATCTTGTGTGCTTTGGGAAAGGATCTCGTAGTTGTTTGGGCTATAATTTGGGTACCTCGATGTTGTTTCTCACCCTCGCTGCTGTGGTGACAAAGTTTGACATGGTACCTTTTGAGACGGATGACCGGGATGTTGAGATTCAGAGGGATTGGAGTATTCCAATGGGAAGACCTGACACTAAAGGGGTGAGAGCCATGGTTGTTAGCAAAATAATAGCTTGAAAAGAACAGTTCAGAGATAGTCTTGATCAAGTTAGTTATTTCATATCTTTGAGTTTTGGCAATAGATGCACGGGCAATCTCTGTTATCGAGAAGTAACTAGTCAGAATGCTATTTATAAACAGAATGAAATCTCTAGTTTATCTTGTCAGGAGCTATGCCAGAGGAAATCAATCCCCGGTGCGATCTCTTGGATCCTGATCAAACGCAATCTCTCTCTATCATGGCAAGCCGGGGCAGTCGTAGAATGGACTCGACCAACAGTCAACAGTGTCAGTCAAAGGTCCTGGTGTTCTCTTCATCAAACTACCATGATGTAAGAGTTAGCGAAACAGCAGACAGTATTCATGCATTCAGCACTCACTCCTGGGGCAATACTGCAGCGTTTACAGCAGCAGCGCCCATAAATAGGGCAAATGTGACAGAAAACTTCATACTGCTGTTCTATACAAGAACAAGTATGTGGTTGGTTTAGAGATTGAAATGGTAACGGGGCTGCACGTCTGGCAATGAAGCTTGGCTGAGGTGGTCTCCTTTCAAAAGGGCAACACTTCATGGAATAGGGAGCTTTATACAAAGTTCTAATATTGAACTAATACGCTATTCAACCCTTCCCCGGAAAGCTGTCCAAACCTTAAATTCACGTGAATTCTTAGCTCGCATCTGGGTCCGCGATTTCCGAGTCCGATATTTCAAATTCCGGACCCCTTCTTCAATATAGAATATACCAGTATCTTTCCTTTCTGTTCCCAGTTAGCTTATTTCCCGGCACCGGATTCGTATTCCGTAGTTTCATGGCCCTGTCAATAATTTGCAAAGGGAGTTTTGCGTTTTTTTCCCTCCCAAACCCAAGTTATGCAAATCCTGCTAATCTCAAGTAGCAGCTCTATGTACAGTGCTCCTGCAACCCTTCTTGAGGCCTAAAAATCAAGTTCTAGATCTCTACATTCCTCGCAGTCTGCTCGTCCATGTTACTTTTCCTGCAAGATGAGCAACATAGACCACTTGCTCCATCACCGTGTTGAGTTGGGAGGAAATGAAGAAGAGCTAAGTGATAGCTCAATCTTTTCGCGTCACTCCGAAGACGAAGTCAAAGAAGAAGAGGTTTGCTGCTCGACTCGAACTAAGTCAAATCGTAACTTAAGATTTTCGATCATTTCGCTTTCGTGTATCGTACTATCAGCCTTGTCCCTGGGGTTAATTGTGGGTGTTGGTCTTTCGAACAGATCCCAGAAATATGCCGTCCTACGTGATTGTACAGAAAGATTATCCGTATTTTGTAAGCCTTCTCGTAATCTTTGTGCTCCTTAGTGGCCCTGCTAATAGTTTGACTCATGTAACACCAATTCTAGAAGCCGTAGAATATGAAACCGTCCGATTTGATGGTGCATTTGCTCATAAAAATGTGTATAAAGGCGATCCCCGGCCTGAGTTGGATGCGGCGTGGGATCGAATTGAGGCACGTCAGTTGGATTCCAACGAAACCAGAAAATTTGTCGATACTGATGTCTATGACCACTAGTGCATAAAATCAGACTAGACGAAGGAGATATCTACCAAATCAACAAGAGCACAAATGCCATCAAATTCCCCCCAGAGAACGGTGGAGGATATGTGGTTGAGATAGAGGTTTTCCACCAGCTCCGTTGTTTGGTAGGTTCATCCGGGTCGGGGAAACTAAGAAGCAAGCTAAAGACACAGAACATGTTGCGAAAATTGATCTATCGAGATTATTACAACACTACAGAGCATATGCCACGTATCTTTGAAGTTAACCCAGACGTTTTACGTGATCATACGGGTATGACTCCCCTGCATTCTGTCTTGCAGAAGTCTCTAGAATTTACGCTGATTGTTCATTCTCTGATCAGATCAATGCATTGACATTCTCCGTCAGTTAATCATGTGCACAGGCGATACGACAGCCGTAACTGCAAACTATGTTGCCGGGAATTGAAATCCATATCCTGATTTTAGCACAACTCATGTTTGTCGAAAGTTCGAGCGGCTGCTGGAATGGGCTGAGGAAAATGAGCAGATGGTGATACATCGTTTGCCAGATAACGTTGTTTTGGCTGAGCCGCCTCTATGAGTAGACTTCTCAAGATTAATATGATCTGTGATTGCTGCATCTCACTTGCGCAGTACGATAGAAATGTCTTCTTGATACAGCGCAATTTTGGTTTGCCCTTACTTTTACTTAAGTCAATGCTATACAGGCAAGTCCCAATGCGTATATCAGATACTAGAGCAGGATAGCTTCCCGGATTGACATAGGGATATTGCAACCATGTCTCCTATGGTATCCATTCACAACCGATTATAGTTCCCAATTGGACTCGCGCCTCAGGAGGACCTCACTTACTTCTCTTGAAATTATCCCTCTTCAGCAGGTGGTGCGAATAAAGCACATAGTTTATAGGTTCCGAAAGGTTCCGATGAGACAGTCTTGTAACGGGAGTAGTGTGCCTCATACATAGTTCCTGTTCATGTAAATCTTACTCGCCTTTTAGAATCCTCATGCAAGAGCGAAAGTCTTTCAGCTGCAACTCACTGAACCTTACATGCATAAAACTAGAATTAGTGGAGGGCCAGGATATGCATTATGCACCTCGATCTCCATCCGTCGCAATTGCAAACAGCCTTTTAGGGTACTTGCTTCAATCCATTTCCTAGCCGCTTCTAAAACATGAGTAATCGTTCCGCCCTACCCAGTATATTACCGTGACACGCTTGCATCCCTTTCCCATTTCTCCAATTTTACCCCATACTCAACAGCCCCCAACTCCATGCTATCCGCTTTTATCTGTCGAGGCGGGGGACGGGAAAGCCCTTGCTTCGAGCTATATCCGCTCATTTGCCGACGACTCCTTTACGAAATGTCTCTTACCCACAACTGAAACAGCCGACAGAATCCGGGACGTTACCTCTCGTTGTCCGAGGAATTTCGGTTATCCGGCGATCAGCCACATCGTCTCCTATTCCAAATGGAACATGCCCACATTCATCCTACAGGACCTCATTCATGCAAATATGGTCAGGGCGCCGATCATTCCCAACCCCGGTGGGGCGTGCTGTTAGATCCGAAAGGTCTGAACGACGGTCTAACGGTGTATTTCACGGAACAGATTGCTGAAGCTCATATTCGCACCATTGGTGAAAAGCCCCATATATGTGAGTAACTGAAGGGTATCTAATTGCATGTGCTTAACAAGATCAGCGCTTGAAATGCTTGGAACGCTGTCTGAATACAGAGGGCAAAGAGCTGGAGCACAAACGGGTGCACTTATTTGGGCGACAAGACAGGGCCAATCAAACCCCTGTCTCGCTACTTAAGCGAGAGTTTTTGCCAAGACCTTGCCAAGGCCCGGCCACTTATATTGCGTATCTTAACACGACAGAACTAATAATTAAATAATTATATCTCTTAAGCTTTAGTCTTGTAATTAGAAAAGTATTTTTAAAATTTTGAAATATTGTGTTTGTATTGTACAATCAATTCTATATTACGCCTAATAATATAATTTTTCTTAATTATTTTGCACGGCTTTTAAAGCGGCGCAAATGAACTTGGTGGGGTTGCTTTAGAAATTTTGGTTGCCTGGAGTTGATGCCTTACGTGTTAGGTTTTTATCGCCCAAATAAGTGATTCCGCACAAACACGTTCAATTGGGAAGTGAACTTGCTGAGAAGTACAAGATGCTTTGGATTGTAGATGCGTCGCTATCTTCCACCCATTTGTGCACAAAACTGGGCTTCAAGGAGGAGGACATTGTGACAATAGACCTTTCTCATTGTGGGAAGAGACGGAATGACTACTTTCCGAGTTATGGTTTATAGGCGCGAAGTTTGAAAATTTGATTTAGAATTGCCAGCTTAGATGTAGAACATACATGTGGGCGTCTTTACCATGATTATTGTGTTAATCTCTTGCAGTGAAATGTTTTTCCCTCTCTCCTCTACCAATTCATGCCCGCAATGTACCGTGTGCCTTGTGTCTGCAATGTATCCATCAATTGGTCCTCCTCGTATGGCAGCTCTGTGTAATTTTCTCCACATATATGAGCAGTGATGTAGGTGATGCTCGTATGGGACGTAAAGATCCTGCAACCCTTTCTGAACCTGCTCAACAGGTATCTCTTCTCGCCCTTCATTGTCGGAATAATATCTCCACTGTCGAAGAGATGCAAATTCTTCAGAGAGCTCAGAATCGTAACAAGGTGGAGGAAGCCATGAAAAGCTCATCATGTCAAAACGACATCTTGATGCACGTTCATCTGGGGTTAAACCACCGCACGTGAGCAGAGCGTTGGCACGGGACGAGAACGAACGACTTCGCACAGATTGGACGGCGAAGATAATTGCAGCAAGGCTGATAAAAGCCGTAAAGATAACTTGTGCGGTTGTTTGGCAAGTCGAATAGTATCGTATGGCTGTATTCTGTTTAAAGAATGCCATTTTTTTGTAAAAAAAAAAATCCAAAATATTCAAGAAGTGAAGATCACAGGCGAGTTCAGAAAGGCGAAATGTTAAGCAGTTGTTACTCTTTACATGGCAGCTTCCCCGGCATGGATTTTTTTGGCTCGTCCGTGGAATCATTCCAGTCTAGACATTAGGCTCAAAGGGTAGTCTAGATGCCTCGGTAGAGTCTTCAGAGAGCATTCATGGGTGTCTACCTGGTCTAATATAGCGGAATGTTTCAAGTCATTTTCACATGCCAGTAATCAGAAACTGAGGCAGGGGCATACTTGGCGTGCTGGGTGCAGTGTTTACACTAGAGGCAATATTACAGGGAGAGTATACAGGCTACTGGGATGCTGGGAGAGTGTTGCGAGTATTTAAATAAGAGTCTTAAAAGTCTCGGGAGTTTCGGCCGCAACGCGGCCTCTTTTTATCTTGTCTTCTTAATAAATTATAGATTATATTTTAATATCTTAAGAATATTTTATAAAAGATTTATATAAAAAAATATATATATATTCTTTATAAAATAAAATATTAATTTTTTATATTATTTTTAAAAAAATATATATATTAAAAATAAAAAAATATTTATAATAAAGATTAAAAATTAATTTTAAGAACGAGAATAGAATAAGAATGTCTAAGAACGAGAACCTCTGAGAACGAGAACGTCTAGGAACTAGAACGACCAGGAAATTGAGCAGTGACACCTGCAAAACCTTACCAGCACTCTTAGCACTTCCAGTAACCAGTAACCACAACTCTTGTGGGACGCTTTGTGATTCTTGTTTGGATCGCTATAAGTGAAACGCAAGATTTCTATTCCTTGCCACTCTCGGTGTGAGCTGGCTACATGCTGGGCAATAATCTGCGATATTGCTGTCCCCTAGCAGTTTCGCAATTACAAACTAACCCCCATGCGATAGTAAGCGTTAAGACAAAAGACGTTTCACTTCTATTAGCAGTCTAGCATTCAGACTCCACAGCATCTCTAGGCGGCTAGAAAACCGGCTATCCGCCTTCCATTCCGCTATTTGGGAGTCTCCGAGTATTTCGCCATTACCCCACTATTTCTTGCTCTGTAATTAGTTTACCATCACAGAAGTAATCATGAAGCGGGGCATTGCTCACCTCTCATACCAGCAGAATACCTAAACTTTACGATGCTCCTCTTTACTAAATAGCAAGATTTCCAGAATTCCCAAAGCTTGAGGGAACGCAGTCGCAATTGCCGGATTCTACATCATGAGTCAAAAAATTATAAGACGCCGAGGTGCTTGCGAGCATTGCAAACGGAAAAGAATACGATGTAGCTACCCTTAACTTCGCGCTTTCATCCTTTACTTACTCAACAATTATTTCTAGGCGATGGAAAGCTACCTTGTTGCTCTAATTGTCAAGTTAGACCCAATAACCCAAAAAGTCATCAAAAACATCCTTTTGATAACCTATACTAGCGGCGGACAGAAGACTGTATATACAAAAGAACAACGAAGGGCCATCGAACACCCGGAAAGAGTACCTTATCAGCACCAAGTTAGAGAATCACCAAAGACTTATAAAAACTAATCATCTGCCTAGGTAACGAAAACGCAGAGTTTGAGAACTTTCGTTTCGATCGGTCGTTGTCCTCACATAATAACTTGGACAATTTTGACTTCTTCCTATCGGACATTCCATCGGAAACATTCCATACGGAAGAATTTTTTGATTCCGACTTTTTTACAGAACTTGAACCAGGCGTTAATTTTGATTTTGCCGGGGCATCGCAAGACGATTGTCTGGAAAATGGCTTGCCACAACCGGCAACCACTCTACCTCTCATGCACCAAGACAGAGCTACCCTCGAGGCCTTATTTCCTGCGTCTACTCATTTCTCATCACTCGGACCAGATCTTCTGATTTCCAAGGAGGTATGAATCATTCTCTTGCTCACTGACCTCCTCGAAGCTTGCTAAACAATCGCCCAGCAGCACATAAGTTTCTCGAGTAAGATAGTCCGGGATTTTCCCCAGTGTCTTTGGAATTGATTGTAAGCAGGAAAGTCTTCGGATATGAAAGGATGCATTCACGAATTTCTGAGAAACCTTGAGCAGTGTGATCAAAGTGAGAAGGTACAAATTTTGCTGGAAAAAGTTGTCTCAAAATCAGAAGGCTTTCTAACTAGAAACACTTTCTCTGAGCGGGAAACAGAAGCTGCGTCTCATTTAGATGATTCAGAATGGCAAAGCTCGTTGTTCAAGTATACAGATGGTAGGACTCTTTAAATTGGTTGTAATGGCAATATTTGTTAACTACTTACAGTGTACTTTTCCCTGTTTCAGATGTAAGCTTACGTCAAAGTTACTCTTGTGCTATTTCCATTAAAGTTTCTAGGCAATATCCAATTGTGGTCAAATCAGAGTTCAATTCTTCCTACGAATCTGTTATTAGCCAGTCGTCTGTGGTCACACCTACTATCAATGCTCTTGTCCACGCTGTGCTCGCGATTGGGTGTTATAACTCTGTGGAAGGAATCGGCGATAATGGATTTCAAAGGAAGAAGCAGGCAAATAATCTTATTTCAATTGCAATGAGGGAGAGAGTAAACTTGTTGGATGGT
>Ga0302303_10002216_pt1 | contig 11982 bp, 10 predicted proteins | sample III_Palsa_E2_1_FD_194542 | JGI IMG/M metagenome (GOLD analysis project Ga0302303, IMG submission 194542) | Peat permafrost microbial communities from Stordalen Mire near Abisko, Sweden - III_Palsa_E2_1 | ecosystem: Environmental > Terrestrial > Soil > Palsa > Peat permafrost | place: Sweden... | reverse complement strand
TTTGGGCATATTCTTCGCTGAGCCCAGGCCCGCCATCCGGAGAATCCATGGACGGAATAGACGATAAACTTAAGCTGGACGACGATAACGACACAGACTTATCCACAACGGCTGCAGGTCCGGCGAGGGACTTCTTCTGTACTGTAATCGTAAGCGCCTGATCGCCGGAGACTACATATGACAGGTCCTGAGTGACTTTAACGTCGTCGCGTTCCTGGCGCTGCCCGGTAGTACGGGAAGACACCATCGCTCCTACCATTGTTGGCGGTAGATGCGAGAGTTTAGTACCGCTTACTATGACGGCGGATGTTGGAAGCTCAAGCCGCGTTACAAGCTGGTTGTTTGTCGGCTCTTCCAGCAGTTTTTTGACGAGTTGAGCGACGTTCGTTGCCGTTGAACCGCCGTTACTATCCGCCGGGCGAAGCATGAAGATGGCCCCGAGCAAACTGGTTGCACCGGACGAGGAGGGGGCCCCGCCGTGAACCGACAGGGTGAGCAGGCCGTTTGGCGTGTCTCTTGGAATTTTTATGTCGACAGTCTTATAAACGGCAGGCTGTTCAAAGGGGCGAAGCACCACGCCTACGTGAACCACGTCACCCGGAACGTATTTGCTCTTTGAAAGAAAGATTCGCTCGATGGTTGCCGTGTCGTGGCTGTGGCGGAGCACAACATCAACGTGGACTGATTTAAGTGTGAGGGGACTGAACTGGTTTCCAGTTACAGTGTGAACGATGTTGTCCAGATCTCCGACAGAACTTTGGCCAATGTCGAGGTCATCGAAGTATCGGTTGTGCCGAACGATGTGGCCATAACCGTTGACATCGGCATCTACAGTGACATCGGCGATGCAATCCCCTGGCTGCCCGTGTACCTGTTCGATGAGCTGGTTCGCGACCTGCGTTACCAATTGCGGCGTAAGCAGAGGGTGATTGATAACATTGACATGATAGGTCTTCTGCACCTGAGCGGAAACGTCGTTAATCGACAGCGTTACCGGAATCATGTGGGGCAGCGAGCCAATTTCGGCTCCCACGGCGTAAGGACGGTCCTGGGTAATTCTGCCCACCGTCTTCAGTGGGGAGCCAAGCTTAACCGAGCTCTGGTAAGACGGATAAATATTGACCACGTAAGCCGTCGTAAGGGCCGCGTCCACCGGCCCAAATCCAGTGAACGGATGGCCGAAGAGAAGCAGTCTATTCCCTTGCCGGTAAGTCACTGTACCGGTTGCCGTCAGGTTAACATCGCCCTGCACGAGCGATACGCCCACAGCGGAACCCGGCTGCAGCGTGGCTGTTTTAGCGAAGGAGCTTTCAGAGCCGGCGTCTCCGCCTCCCGCAATTAAATCCATGTGGTATGGGGACAGTGCTGTCGCCATACGTGCTACGCCTTCCGGGGACAGTCCGCTCACGCTCACTGGAATTGAAAACTCTTCGAAATGCTGGCCATTGGAATTCACAGAATCCAGGGGTGCGGGTAGGGCGGATATAGGACCGGTGGTCGATGGAAGCTTTGGATTCCAGGAATCAAACATTGCTTCAATGGGTGTGGCAAGTGCGATGGACTCCCGTGGGAAATCTGTTCCAGGAATTCCCATGGAGATTGCGCCCGCCAGCCGGCCGCCAATATAAATAGGGCTTCCGCTCATCCCGTGGGCTATATTCAAGCCCTCTGTGACGGAAGGGCCGTCCAGAGCACGGAATAGAATATAGTCTTTCCCGCCATTGAACTTGGAAATAATCCCAAGCACCTCAATATGAAACTTTTCGATCTTCGTTCCCTTGAAGACCGTAAGCGCATACCCCTTCATCCCAGGTCGGATCTCGCTCACAGGCATGAACTGCTTTGTGTCGAGGGTGAATCCAAGGGAGGACACGGCAGTTTTGCTCTGCTTTTTAAGGCCTGCGGGACTTTGCTGTTTTAGGGAGCGGGTGATCGGTTTAGCAATGGAGGAGTGGGCAGCAACTCCCGCAGGCACAGCAATGGCAAGTGCCAGCGGAAGGAGCGTGAAAGGGCGAACATTCATATTGTAAATTCCAGCACGAATTGTCAGCTCTTCCCGTACACGTCCTCGGGATTGAACTGCTGTTCCGTTATCGTATTCCAGTCGCCGTTATCGGCGTTAAACTCTCTGTAGTAGCAAGTCGGATGGCCTGTGTGGCAGGTTGCCCCAACGGGGCGGGCAAGCACGAGTATGGAATCCTCGTTGCAGTTGACGCGAAGCGATTCAAAGACGAGGACATTTCCGCTCGTGTCGCCCTTTGTCCAGAGCTTTTGACGAGACCTTTGCCAAAATGTTACCTTGCCTTCAGAGAGTGTCTTGCGGAGCGCGTCCCTGTTCATAAACCCGAGCATGAGAACCGAATTAGTTTCTGAGTCTTGAACGACGGCAGGAACAAGTCCGTCTCCCGTTTTATCGAACTTGATAGTATCGAGGATTGCCTCAACGGCTTCTTCACGATTCATACGCCAAAAAATCTCCAAATGTTAGCCGATTATGTGGCGAATGACTGCCAGGATGGTTCCGAAGAGTAGAGCCATGGCGGGAGGAGCGCATCCGGAACCCGTCTGAAAGATCGTGCCCTGGCCGATTACATCGTGCCGATTGTTGATTTTCGGTGGCGTCAGACTATAGTCCGGAGCAGAAATCTGGAAGCGCTGCGGCTCACGCGACTTTCCTCGCCAAACCCAAAGTTCTGCATCCGACGTTGCCGCGGGATAGTTCGATGTCATCTGGAACAGGATGTTGCCGTCTTCGGGGAGAAGAATGCCGCCTTCCCAGCGCAGCCAGCTTTTGCCGTCGGGATCCGTAACCCATCGTATGGCTTTCCAGCCGGCAGGGCACAGCTCATTGGTAACTGCTTCCGGATATTTGACCTTGGGAGGAATGCCGGTGAAATGATAAGGGCCGATGTCTAAGCGAGTAATTCCAGGGCCGCCGGTATCTTCGGCGATGGAGAGCTGGTATATAATCCCAGTGACAACTTGCTTTGTTTCGACGTATGGAGAAGTGACCGTCGGCATCAGGTTAACTGACCTCCTAGAAAAGGGCTTCGCGATCTAATTTGATAGAGATCGAGCAGAATACGATTGTACCAGAAAAGTGCCTCGCAGGCGAACTCTGTTTTACGGGAAGGAGAGCGTCTGCTTGACAGGCCTGCCCGTTTCTCGTATCATTATGTCGGCATCTCAGATGCGATCACCGTAGGAGACTTTACCCTTGGCTTCAAAGAAGAATAGAACTAATTGGGTTATCCCCGTTTTTATTATGGCAGTTCTGCTCGTGGGCATAGGCTTTATCAACCGCCTTCAGAACCCCCCGCCTGCTTCGCCTCCGCCGCCTCCTCCACCTCCGCCTGCGGCGACTGCTTCTGCGAAGCCGTCAGGGCCGCCCGGAGCGGCGGCGAAGTTTACTGCAGCCCCAGAGGATGTTGTAATCAATAATCCCGCGACGGCCAAGACACGCCTGGAGCTTGGATGGGAGTACGATCCCACCGTTCAGGCTCACCCGGAGCAATTGCAGGCTTTGATCTCAATGTTGATCAGGTCTGCGCAAGCAAGTGGAGGTCAAGTTTCTTTTGTTGCCGCCGATCTCGATTTGCCAAAGGCGGAACTTTCGCCTGCGTCGAAGGGTATCCCAGGATTGGGTCTCTATATTAATGGAAAGTCGAGCGCGACTGTACAGGGCAAGCCCGTTGATCTGTCTGGAAATCCAGGAACAGGTAATCTGACCCAGACATCTCTGAGCCCTGTCTTAGCTTCGATGAATTTGCACCCCTAAGGCGGCATTGGCGTGGCATTTCTGCCTTTAGTAGCCTTTCTTCTTGGTTTCTTTCTGTTCGCAGCGAGCAGCGCATTGACATACCTGTCCGTGCGGAGCTGGGTTCGATCGCGCCCTGACCAAACAGGGTTTCGATCCTGGCGTGTTCCACAATGGAGCCATGCGCTTCGCACCGTGGGCTTTCTAGCCATTACCCTGGGAAGCCTGGTCGGCTCCGTAAGCGATTCGGATCCAGTGATCGCCAGACTCGATGTCGTGGCGGCGCTTCGTATCGTCGGGGACCTTCTCATCCTCGTAAGTACACCAGCGCGATTACGGCGTCTAAATTTGGTTGGCGTTGCGATAATGCTTTTGCTTGCCGGTGAGGCACTGGTTATTTTGCGCAACCGGGGCATTTTGCACGATGTCCTTATTCCCAGTACCACTCTTTATGGTGTTAGCCTTTTGTCCATGTTGTGCATGGATTGCGGTATCGCGATCTTGTGGAATCGCTTCACGCGAACCATATTGAGAATCAGGCTAACCGACCGCTTTGCACTTGCCTTTTCCGTCTTCAGTGTATTTCTTGTCATTCTGGTTACGTTCAGTATCCTTGCCGTTTTGCAAACCAGCTTGTTTGATAGTCTGGGCCTGACCAGGAGAGATATCGAGCAGGCGTTTGTTGCGTTGAACAAGGCTTTGATCATTCTCTTTATTAGCGTGGTTGCGGCCAGCGCGATCATATCCGTGTTCCTTGCACAGAGCCTGATTGCGCCTGTTAACCGAATGAGCCACGCTTTGCAGGCGATAGGCAAGGGAGAGTGGAATACACGACTCAGGGGCATTCACACCAGGGATGAAATGCGGGATTTGGCGAACGAGATCAATACGATGTCTAAACGGCTGCGCGATGCCGATGCCCTGCGCGCCGAGTTCGTTTCGTTTGTTTCCCATGAGCTTCGGAATCCTCTAACTACCGTTAAGGGCTTCGCTGAAACGCTCAGGGCGGTGGACAGGCCGGGCCATCAGGACATGAGTCCTGAAGAGCGGGCCGAAATCTACGAAATCGTCTGCGAAGAATGCGATCGGCTGATTCGCATGACCAACGAACTGTTGGAGACAAGCCGCGTGGAGGCTGGGAAGCCGGTCGTTCTTAAACTCGTTACCTTTGACATGGTCCGTCTTGCAGACAAGGTCGCAGTGATCATGGGTAAGCATACGGACAGGCACAAAATTACCGTCGAAGGTCCGGCAAAGGCAGTGACCATTGAGGCGGATCCCGACAAAATTGAACAAATCCTGATCAACTTGCTCAGTAACGCCATTAAATATTCGCCGGGCGGCGGAGATATCGATGTCAAGGTCCGTGATACGCCGTCCAGCATAGAAATTGAAGTGCACGACTGTGGGGTCGGGATGTCTCCCGAGCAGTCTGCCCATGTCTTTGACAAGTTCTATCGAATACAAGACGACCAGCAGGCGGCTGGAGCGTTTTCCGGGGCGGATGGGTCCGGCATAGGGTTGTATCTCACCAGGGCGCTCGTTCACGCGCACGGCGGCACAATTAGGGTAGAAAGCGAAGAAGGCAAGGGCGCTGTCTTTGCTGTAACGCTGCCGAAGCGGCAGATGCAGCCGCGAGAAGATGAGCGGGCCGCTGTCGTGGATTCCGGATCAATCGCGGAATCCGCGATCACCGATCCCATTGCACAGGCTTAGCCCGGCTCCTGACTTTGTTTGCGCGCCGCCTTCATGATCGTTCCAATCACCGACAAAATCTTTAGCAGCTCTTTGGAGTGTTCCTGCAGCGCGGCAAAGTCGATGTTTCGAATGCCCTCTGCAGCTATTTTCGTGTGCTCTACCGTCTCTTTGACCGCTCCGACCGTAATTGTAGCCCGCTTTATGATGCGCTTTACACGGACGCCTTCCTGGTCATACACACCCTTTCCGGCAGTTATGATATTCTTGACCGATTTAACCGGTCCGCCCAGGCGGCGAGCCGAACGCAGTACTTCATTCTTGATCTTAAGGATGGCAATGACAATTGTGGCAACGACGGCGATCAGACCGACGAGTGTCAGGATAAGCAGCACGGACATTATGTCTGAAAGAATTTGCATGACTTATTGTACTCTCAATTCGGGTACCATTGTACGTTAAGGAACTATTTTAGGAGATCCATAAATGGCGAAGGGTTTAATAGCCGGAGACTCCGTGCGGGTAGTAGAACGCGCGCAGGGACCGGCGGACATCAAGTCTAATCTGTATTACCCACATTACGCGGGATTAACCGGCGTAATTGGGAAAGTCTATACGGACAATACAGCTTCCGTGACCATTGACGTGGGGTCTCTTCCTCCTGCACTCAGGACACGGCATGAAAACAGCACGCAGGCGATGCGTCAGAAGTGGCTCGACGGACTGTCCGATGAAGCGCGCAACCGGTTAACCGCTGCTGAGAAGAAACTGAGCTTGCGTTATGCGATCCTCGTTGGTGTGGACGATCTCAGTCCAGAGACCAGAGCCGCTGCCTTAGCTGCCCCACCGAAGAAGATTGAGGCTCCCGCACAGGCCGCTGCGAAGGCCGCTGCCTCTTCGGAAGCTGCACGCAAAACTCTGGAAGAGATCGAAGCCGAAGAGGCCAAGCATTTCGCAGAGATCGCGAAGCAGCGTAACGACGAGCCCTCGCTGGATTTCTAAGCTGCACGCAGCACTAACTGTTATTTGGCGTTGCATTAGAAAGCAGGCAGGTATTGGTGCACGGCTTCATTGCCGGACTGCTTATCGCTGGGATTAGCCTATCGACGCCATTTTTACTCGCTGCGCTGGGTGAACTCTTCGCCGAGCGTGCCGGGGTCATTAATGTCGGGATCGAAGGCATGGTCCTTGTAGGCGCTTTCTGCGGCTTTGCTGCGTCCTATTTCAGTCATAGCGCCTGGATTGGCGCCCTTGGAGCCGCAGCAGGCGGGATAGTATTTGCGGGTCTGTTTGCTCTGGTCGCTGTCGGCTTCAAAGCCGATCAGGTCGTGGCCGGCACTGCGGTAAACATCCTCGCCTTGGGCGTCACGGGCGTCTTCAATAGAGCTCTCTTCGCTCAGGCGGGTTCTTCGGCTACTGCGTTTTCTTCGATCGATATTCCTCTGCTCGATCGCATCCCATACCTTGGTCCCGCGCTGTTCACTCAGAATGCGCTTGGCTATCTGGGCTGGCTTGCCGTACCCGCGGCGTACTGGTATCTCTATCGTACAAAGCCCGGCCTTCGCCTGCGCGCTGTAGGTGAGTATCCCGCAGCCGCGGAGTCCGCCGGGGTTCCTGTTAATAGAACACGCGTGTTCGCCGTGCTGTTTGCCGGCGCTCTGGCAGGGCTTGCAGGCGCCTATCTGAGCATCGGCTACACCAATGCGTTCATAGAGAACATGAGCAAAGGCTACGGGTTCATAGCCCTCGCGGTAGTCATCCTCGGCCGCTGGAACCCCGTTGGCACGCTGCTCGCCGCCCTTTTGTTCGGCATAGCCAGCGCCCTGCAATCGCAGCTTTCCGTCCTGAAAATCCCGCTGCCGTATCAGGTCTTCCAGGCGCTTCCCTACATCATCACCCTCGCCACTCTCATGTTCCGAGCCGCCGGAAGAGCTGGGGGGCCAGCGGCACTCGGTCGGCCGCACGAGCGAGCTTAGTATATTTATGCCGGGAGACCCTTTCAGTCATTGTCTCATGTTACAATATAAAATGCCTCGTCTGCTCCCATCCGATTTCTTGAAATATGTCTTCGTTTGCCTGCTGCTAGGATGGATTTTTGGGTCCAACGCTTCGATGTGCTTTGCGTGTGTGACAGTTGGATCGCAGCCAGTACGCATTGCCGATGAATCGGCCATTATTGTCTGGGATAGTTCGATGCACACTGAGCACTTTATTCGCACCGTTAGCTTTGATACAAAGAGTACTGACTTTGGTTTTCTGGTGCCGACTCCGACCACTCCCGAACTCGAAACTGCTGATGATTCAGCGGTCCCGTTCTTAACGGATTTACTACAGCCGCATCTTCGAGGTGAGGTAACTCAGGTTATTCCGACCTCGATCTGGTTTACCATGTTGGGCGGTTTAACGGGAAGCTATAATCTTGCTCACACGCTGGGCATGGACAATCCGGGAGGGATCGATATCGTTGCGGAGCAGCATGTTGCTGGAATTGAATCGATAACCCTGGCTGCGTCTAATACAGCCTCTCTTGAGCGCTGGATGAAGGCAAATAAATATCCCTGGTCAACTGACCAATCCAATTGGCTTAAGCCCTATATCGATCGGCACTGGAAGATTACTCTGTTTAAGTTCACTAAAACACCCGGTATGCAGGGAGCCGTGGCGAGTAATCTTTTGAAGATGTCCTTTAAGACAGATCGACCATTTTTCCCCTACAGCGAGCCGCAGAGCCAGCGTGAACCTGGTGCTTACGATACGCATCGTCTTCTCCGCGTGTTTGTGCTTGGGGGCTCGCGTGTGGACGGTGTTCTTGCGTCAAACGGAGAACAGGTCGTTTGGCCCGGAAGGACTATCTGTGCGACTCCCCTTACAACTGAACAACGAAACAGGCTTGCACCATTGTTGAGAGTTGGCTCGGAAGACCTTCCTGGCGGCTCCTGGCTAACAGCATTCGACGATAGCTCCTCTCCCCGTCCAGGAGTGGCTGACCTCTATTTTTCACCCAGCGATAATCATGGGGAAGTCCGACCGCATCCTCTTGACGAGCGAATCAAGCACAACTACTTCATCTCGATCGACCTGGTAGCCATTCTTGTGTTGATTTTAGTTTCGGTTGTACTAAAACGCATGAAAAAAGCCGGCCGAATTACGAATCGCTACGAAGCTTACAAGGCGCTTGCGGCAGTGTTGTGCTGCTTTCTTTATGTCTGTGCTTTGGTTTCCTGCAGCGGCTATTACTTTGCGTCAATTTAGACGGGTGGCAAGAGCTATTTTGCCCCATGGCTTTGCAGCAGGTTGATGATTTCGGGGTGGTTCATCTGTTTTGCCTGGTCGAGGGCGGTTTTATCGAAATCGTCTTTTTGATTTATGCCCGCGCCACGTGCTATCAAGAATTTTGCGATTTCAATGTGATCGAAGGATGAGGCGTTCATCAGCGCCGTGGTGCCCGTGTTGTCTTTTGCGTTAATGCTTGCGTGTCGTGAGACCAGGAATTGGGCTACGTCCAGATGGTCCCAGAAGGCGACTGAAATGAGGGGTGTTGCTCCCTGGTCATCGCGTGCTTCCATGAGAGCTGGATGGGCAGTCAGTATGACTTTTACCGTGTGCAAGTCATCGTTCTGAACTGCATCGAAGAGTTTTTTAGCCGCCGCGCCTGGTGTCTCTTTGTAGCTTGAACCATCCGGAGTACTGCTGCTTGACGAGATGCCGGCCCCCTTTGTTGGATCGCCGAGGTCTACTCTCCAGACACCATCCTCAGATCTTGCATAGAATGTTGACGGCAATTGGCTTCCGGCTTTAGGGCTGAGTACGGTGATTTTGACCGTCGTTGGATCGATCACTGTCATTTTGTATCCAGTTGGATCGGCTGGATAGTCGGTGACAGGCGGCGTTGGACTGGATTGACTGGATAATTTCTGGACGCGCGTGTCGAAGGGGACTAGTCCTTTGAGAAGGTCGCGGCCTCTGGATGTTGCGGATACTGGCAGGTTGTCCAGACTACCTTTGGGCATTGTCTTGTCATTGAGGCCAAAGCCATTAAGGTATGTTACAAGGTCTTTCGAGAAGTTGGGGTCTGGATTTTTTGTCCCCATGGCTTGAAAGCCCGCTACGAGCGAAAGGCCGAGGGCCTCTATAATAGCCATCTGCGCTGCCGATTTGTTCGTAAGGGCATCTGCAATTTCGGGCATCGTCGTTGCGGAGCGCAAATGCTGAACAGCGTCAAATGCTGCCTGCTTTTGGTCATCCGCAGGCAGCACTGTGTTTGCCGTATTAGGAGTTGGGGCTGGTGCGACGGGATCGGACCAGCACGTCTGGGCCATGCAAGTGAGTGCTGCTGCTAAGCATATTTTCGGAATTATCCGCATGAATCGACTCCTTGCGTGGCCCAAATGTCTATCGGTTAAGCCATTCCCTGCCTGTGCTTTTGATGAGTTGTTCGGCTTCTTCCGGGCCCCAACTGCCTGCGGCGTAGCTTGGGATTTCCGCAGAGTCGTCGATGGACCAGGACTTAATGATTGGAGTGATCAGCCCCCATTCGGCTTCTACTTCGTCGTCTCTGGTGAAGAGGGACGCGTCGCCTAGCAGAGCATCCATAATAAGGCGCTCATAGGCGTCGTGTATGCGCTGGCCGAAGCTGGTGCCGTAGGTGAAGTTCATCTCCACGGGAACTACTCTTGTTTGCTGGCCGGGCGGCTTGGCTCCCAGGCGCATCGTGATCCCTTCGTTGGGCTGAACGCGGATCGTGATGATATTTGGCTCTGCACCGGTGTGGTCGGTCTGATTGAGCAGAATGGGAGGGATGTCCTTGAAGGTGATGTTTACTTCCGTAAGACGCTCCGGCATTCTCTTTCCTGCTCTGACAAAGAATGGAACTCCGGACCAGCGCCAGTTCTGGATGTCGAGGCGCAGCGCCACATAAGACTCCGTAACGGAATCTGCCGGGACGTTAGGCTCTTCTTTGTATCCTGGGACCGGCTTTTTGAGGATCTCTCCGGGGCCGTACTGTCCGCGGACAACAACGCTGGAGCAGGTTGTCGATTTAATCGGCTTGATGGCGCGGAGCACCTTGGCCTTTTCATCGCGGATGTCGTTGGCAGCCATGGTGTTGGGCGGTTCCATGGCGATGAGTGCGACCATCTGCAGGGCATGGCTCTGAACCATGTCGCGCAGTTCGCCGGCCTTATCGAAATAGCCTGCCCGCTGTTCTACTCCCACGGTTTCTGAGACTGTGACCTGAACGTTGTCGATGTACTTGTTGTTCCAGAGAGGTTCGAAGATGGCGTTCGCGAAGCGGAAGACGAAGATGTTTTGCACCGTCTCCTTGCCGAGATAGTGGTCGATGCGATAGATCTGGTCTTCATCGAACACGCTCTTTAGCTCGTTGTTCAGGGCTCTGGCCGTGTCGAGGTCGGATCCGAAGGGCTTTTCTACGATGATGCGGGTGAATGGGGTGTTCGTTTCACCGTCCTTCTTTGCAAGACCCGCTTTACCCAACTGCTGAATGACCGTTGAGTAGGTTGATGGAGGCGTAGCCAGGTAGAACAGGCGGTTGCCGCCCGTTCCTTCGTGGGCGTCGGAATGCTCCAGGCGCTCGCGGAGCCAGGTGAATCCCTTGGCGTCGTCGAAGTCCGAGCGGTGGAAGACTACGCGGTGCGCGAACCTGGGCCAGCAGTCATGGTGCTCTTTCCATAGGTCCGGAGCGAACTCTTCGAGAGACTTTTTCAGTTCGGTTCGGAAGCTTATATCCGAAAAATCGCGGCGGGCGAAGCCTACGATCTTCAGCTTATCGGGCAACAGTTTCTGCGTCTCCAAAGAAAAGAGGGCAGGGATCAGCTTCCGATGTGCGAGATCGCCAGTAGCACCAAAGATAACGATGTTGCAGGGCGGCAACGGGTGCTCGATGAGCAGCGTCTCATCTACAGGCTTCACCGTCGTTTGTGTTGTTTCAATAGCCATGGACACTCCTCATGATGTTGGGAAGAACTTATACGCCTATTTTTTCGGCGATAGTTTGGGCGGAATCTCCGGCAGAGATCTGGTCTGCGGTACTTTCGGAGGTTCCTGAGTGCGTGGTCGATTGTCCGGAGCCGGTGGCGTCGGAAATCGTACCTTCCGTTTTAACAGCGTGGCCGCCAAATGCGTTTCTTAGAGAGGCAATTACTTTAGCCGCATAGTTTTCGTCCTCGCGGGAATGGAAGCGCTCGTAGAGGGATGCGGTGATGACAGGCGCGGGGACGTTGTGGTCGATGGCTTCCTGGATAGTCCAGCGCCCTTCGCCGGAGTCTTCCACGTATCCGCGTACGTGCTCCAGGTTTGTGTCGCTCTGGAAGGCAAGGACGAGCAGGTCGAGCAGCCAGGATCTGACGACGCTTCCATAGCGCCATGCGGAGGCGATGGCGGTGAGGTCTAGCTCGTATTCTGAGGCGTGAAGGATGTCGAATCCTTCGCCGTATGCCTGAAGCATGCCGTATTCGATGCCGTTGTGCACCATTTTTGTGTAGTGGCCGGATCCGGATGCGCCTGTATAGACG
>Ga0302303_10002212_pt1 | contig 11991 bp, 8 predicted proteins | sample III_Palsa_E2_1_FD_194542 | JGI IMG/M metagenome (GOLD analysis project Ga0302303, IMG submission 194542) | Peat permafrost microbial communities from Stordalen Mire near Abisko, Sweden - III_Palsa_E2_1 | ecosystem: Environmental > Terrestrial > Soil > Palsa > Peat permafrost | place: Sweden... | reverse complement strand
GACACGTTGCCGGAGATCGTCCTCGCTGATGCCCGCAAGCCCATTCATCTGCCCGCTCTGTCCGTTCACTGCAACTGAGTCGTTAGCGGCATCCGCAGTTTCGCCAATTCCTGAAAGCGAGGGCATTGCCGTGCCTGTGTTGCCGGTCGAAGCTGTGACATCCGTGGTGTCTTCTCCCCCTGCGGTCAGGCTAAGATTCTGCGTTCCTCGCGCTGTCGTCGTACCGGCGCTAGCTGTCTGCTTTGCCTCGTCTGCGGCCGCTTTGCTTGCCAGCTCCATACCAAAATTCGTTGGCTTTTCAACGATTGCAATCCCTTGCGAAGCCGCCTGTACCTCTACGCCTGTCAGCACGGCTTCCTGTGTGGCTGCGGCAAACCCCATCAACTCAACGCGCACAACATACCGCCCATTGCGCGGAATCTTCATTGCATAGTTGCCATCGATATCGGTAGTCGTTACATATTTCTTGCCGGTCAGCGTATTGGTCGCGGTGATGGCTACGCCAGGTAGCGGAACACCGCCCGGCTTGCCTGCCGTGCCTGCCACTATGGTTCCATGGATCGTCCCACCTTGCGGGGCAGCGGGAGCAGCAGGTGTTGCCGTAGCGGGCGTTGCCGTCGCCGCCGGACTCGCCGCAGTCTGCGCCCATGCCGGCCCTGCAAGCACCATCCCGCTCGAAGACAGCATCAGCACCGCAATCCCTGCCGCTCTTCGTTTGCTCAACCGACCTTCCACATACACTCCTTCTGTCGCCGCTATCAGCGGTCCAATCGACTGTCCTGTTAAGTACGTTCTTGTTGAATTGTGTCGTGGTGCCTAATTTGAAGCCGCGCCGGGTGCTGTTGCCGGAGCAGGGGGAGATGCCGGAGCGCCATTGGGAGAGCCTTCGCCACCACGGCGTCGTCCTCCCTGTCCAGGCGTGGCCGCGGTCAGCTGAGTTGGAACAAAGACGCCGTTCTTCACCGATCCCGTCCCGGCTACGTTGTCTCCTATCTTAACGTCGGCGAGTGTAATGCTCTCGCCGGTGGCAGCCGGAGTGTTGGCCGCTCTTGCATCGCCGCCGCCTCCAAATCCTCCTCCGCGCCCTACACGGCCACGTTTGAAAGAGGTTGTCTCGTCAAATCCGATCGTCTGCGAGACACCATCGGGACGCATCACCGTCATTTTGGCGTTATCTACGTCAATTGCGGTTACCTTGCCGGCGATATACGTCTTACCCAGGTTCTCGCGCATCTTCTTCAGCTCTGCCGCGTCCGTAGCGAACACCATGGCGGCGTGCAGCGTCTTGTTCGGAGCATCCAGATTTCCGGCGGCCATCACCCCGTCGCCGACCTTCAGATCGGCGACCTTTACGGTCACACCGCGACCCTTCATCACCCGGGTATTGTCGGTCGTCACCACCTGGAAGCTGGTCCCGTCTTCACCCTTTATCGTCAGGGTCGACCCTGCAACAGCGGTTACCTCACCTTGAACCCGCTGCATCCCGGCAAACTGGCCTCGACCGCCACCGCCGCCACCCTGCTCTCCGGGGTCCTGCGCCCACGCGGTGTGGGCAGGGGCCAGCCCGCAGGCTGAGAGAAGCAATATCGCCGAAACCGCCAAACCACTCAATCTATGTCGCATAGCAATCACCGCCTGAACCGGCTGTAAACCTATCAGTACAGACGCGTCCTTGCCGAAGAAGACGCGTCTGCCGCGAAATTATTCAAGACAATAAAGTTTATGGCAGATTTCAAGCCCCGGTCGTTGCAGTAAGAGGGCTAGCGTCTGTCGAAAGCGGCAGCGTTTGTTCCGGTCCGCGGTGCATCATCCGGTTTCGGATCAGGATCGAAGGCCGCTCCACCAGCAGGAAGAAGATCGCGCCCACCACCAGCGAACCCGCCAGCACAAACCCCGTCCGCTCGACGCCGCGCTGCAGATGCAGCACCTGTGCGGCAAACCCACGTAGCACTTCGTTGACCGTCGTATGGGTCAGGTAGAGGCTGTAGGCCGACAGTGCCAGTGCCTGCACGGTCCACCGTGTTCCTCGTGCTATTGCCGAAACAGGCTCCCATTTCAGGCCATACGCAACGCACAGCCAGGCGGAGTACCCGATCGCCAGAAGCGTAAACACAACCACGTCCAGCGCTGCTCCCGCGTGCCATACCGGCACAATCACAAGCAGTACGGGGATGAGTGGAAGCAGCCACCGTGAGCCCTTGCATACCTTGGTAAAAGCCGCCTGCCGCTCGACAAAGAGATACGCCAGCCACAATCCTGCGATCAGGCCTTCGCAATGCAGGTGGGTCATCCAGTACCAATTTGCCGGCAGCCCGGTTCGTTCCAGCGCGAGCATCCGCAGCACGAGCGGCACAAAAAACGCGCATGGCAGCAGAGTCGCGAAGGCTCGCCGTCCCAGCCAACGGTCTACCGCTAATGCCAGCAAGGGTAGCGCCAGATAGAAGTGTTCTTCGACGCAGAGGCTCCAGGTCGGCACCCATCCGGTCATCCCAAGATAGTTCTGCAGAAAGAGTGCGTAATACCAACGCAAGGGAGCTTGTGGAACCGCAACGCTTGTCACATGGCGTACCGCAAGATAGAGCAGCAAGCCCACGGCATAAGGCGGCAGTGTTCTCCACCAGCGGGCAATCCAGAAGCCGCTCAGCTTGAATTTTTCGCCTTTTGACGTACGGAAGTAAATCCGCCCAACCAGAAATCCGGACAAAACAAAAAAGAGATCGACGCCGGTTCCAAACTCACCAAGCACGGGAATCCCGACCAGCGTGACGCCATGCGAAAGCACGACCATTGTGATCGCAGCGGCACGCAAAATATCGAGCCCGATATTTCGTTGTATGGGTGTTGGGTTCATGGCTAGCTGGAATTTCTGTCCCGGCCAGTATCGCAGCGAAAGCCGCTGCAATACTGGACGGAAAGGAACACACGCCCGAGTATAGAGCTACGCCTTAACTTCCGCCCTCACCGTAGCTTCAGCCTTAACCAACCCGCGATTCGCAAAGCTGGCCTTCACGAATGCATGGAACAGCGGATGCGGCTCCAGCGGCTTGGACTTGAACTCCGGATGGAACTGGCAGCCAAGAAAGAACGGATGCTCTGGAATCTCGACGATCTCCACGTAGGTTCCCTCGGGCGAAGACCCAGTCAGCCGCAATCCGCCGCCGGTCAGCACGGCTTCATACTCACGGTTGAACTCATAGCGGTGCCGGTGACGCTCGGAGATCTCTGTTGTGCCGTAAGCTTTGGCGGCGAGCGAATCCGGTTCCATCACGCACGTCCACGCACCCAGTCGCATGGTCCCGCCCATCTCTTCCACGCCAATCAACTCGCGCAGCTTATAGATGATGCGGTGCGGTGTCGCCGGATCAAATTCACCGGAGTTTGCCTTCGCCAGCCCGCAAACGTTCCGCGCATATTCAATGCAAGCCGTTTGCATTCCGAGGCAGATTCCGAAGTAAGGAACCTTGTTTTCCCGCGCATAACGGATCGCATTCAACATGCCCTCGATGCCGCGCTTGCCAAACCCGCCGGGAACGAGAATTCCATCGAAGCCCTTGAGCTGCGCCGCATAATCTTCGGCTTCCAGACCTTCAGCCTCAAGCCACGTCACCCTCAGCTTCAGGTTCTCTGCAAGTGCGCCATGTACCAGCGCTTCCTTCAGCGATTTATAGCTGTCCTCATACTCCACATACTTCCCGACGATGGCGATCGAAACCTCATCCTTCGGGTTGTAAGCGCGATGAACAATGTCCTTCCACTTCGAAAGATCAGGCTCCGGCGCTTCCATCCGCAGATACTTCAACGCGAGCGTATCCACACCCTGCTGCGCCAGGTTCAGCGGAACTTCATAGATGCTTGGCACATCACGCGCAATCACTGCCGCCTGTGTTTCCACGTTGCAGAATGCCGCAATCTTCTCTCGCATCTCGCGCGGCACTTCGCGGTCCGCGCGGCACAGCAGAATGTCCGGCTGGATACCGATGGAAAGCATCTCCTTCACGGAGTGCTGTGTCGGCTTGGTCTTCAACTCCTGCGCCGCGGCGATCCACGGGATCAGCGTCATGTGGACGAAGCATGTATTATCCCGGCCCAGCTCCTGCCGCATCTGGCGGATCGCTTCGAGGAAGGGAAGCGATTCGATATCGCCGACGGTCCCGCCAATCTCAACCAGCACAACATCCACGTCACCGGTGCCCGCAACCTTGCGCATCGCGGCCTTGATCTCATTGGTCACATGCGGAATCACCTGCACGGTCTTGCCCAGGTAATCCCCGCGCCGCTCCTTGGTGATGATCTGCTCGTAGATTCTGCCGGTCGTCAGATTGTTATCCCGAGACAGCTTCGCATGGGTGAACCGCTCATAGTGCCCGAGATCGAGATCGGTCTCCGCACCGTCGTCCGTTACAAAAACTTCGCCGTGCTGAAACGGCGACATCGTTCCCGGATCCACATTCAGATACGGGTCAAACTTCATCATGTTTATACGCAGCCCGCGCGCTTCAAGCAGGCAACCGATTGAGGCTGCAGCCAGCCCCTTGCCCAGCGACGACACAACTCCGCCCGTCACAAAGATGTACTTTGCTGACATAGCATCGACCTCTTCAATTGTTCTTTTTGGTTGTGCTTGGTGTGCACGTCCAAGTATATCGCAGCCCTGCTGTGGCCAGTTTTCCACCGGAATTTACCTTTGCCCGGAGGGAACAGGCGCCTTTTAGCCCCCGAATTGAGGCACAGAAATGGGGCTTTAGCTCCGGAGGAATGTATGCTGCTCGCATGACCTTCGCCGACCTTTCTCTGGGTCTCGAACGCCGCGCCTACACCGCGCTCCAGCGCTTCGCGCACCGCAAATCCCGCCAGCCCGCGCACCTCCTCACCGGCGAACAGGGTGAAGACGCCGCTTTTTTCCATCTGCGCGGACTCGGCTACACCATCGTCGCCCGCCGCTGGCGCTCGGAACGACTCCGTGGCGATCTCGATCTTGCCGCCTGGGACGGCGACACCCTCGTTTTCTTCGAAATCAAGACCCGCACTGCCCGTGACATGGCTGCGGCAGAGACCCAGATCGACCCCCACAAGCAGAAAATCCTGCGCCGCATGGCGGCCGCCTACCTTCGGCAGCTTCCCGAACGCCATCGCGACCGTGTTCCCGTCCGCTTCGACGTTCTCTCGGTCTATATCCTGCCCACCGGCACCGAGTTCGAGCACTTCCGCGCAGCCTTCCCCTTCCGAACCTCGCAGGTCTGACTGCCCGGCATCTGAAAACCCCGTTTCCGGTGTCTAATGAAAAGCGTAACGAGCGCCGGTTATGCCGAGCCGCTCACCGACATCGAACCACAAGGATCGCCGACCATGACCCTGCTGAACGCTCCCGCCTACGACCCCAGCCGCGACATCCGCAACCGCAACATCATGATCACGGTCGCCGTCGCACTGTTCCTCGCCGTCGCGTTATTTCTTGCGGGCTATATGACAGGTCACGGCTGGTTCTTCTCGAACCTTCCAACTGAGCATAAGGTCAACAAATTTTTCGACGCGCTCGAAGCCAAGGACTACCCCAAAGCCTACGGCATCTACTACAACGACCCCGACTGGCAACAGCATCCGCAAAAGTACGGCTACTCGCTCAAGAGCTTCGTCAATGACTGGACAACCGACCCTCGCAACTTCTACCCGATCACCTCGCACCATGTTGATATTTCAAAAACTGACGGCACAGGCTTCTGGGGAACAGGCGTCATCGTCGCCGTCCGTGTCAACGGCAGCCACAAGCTCTTTATGTATGTAGACAAATCCGACGGCACCATGACCTGGCCCGCGCCTCACGAGCTCCTGTACAACTGAGTGCCGCCTCATATGTGAGCAACCCTCGCGGCGTGAATGCGCTGCAGGGTAATGGTGGGCCCGGAGGGATTTGAACCCCCAACCAAGGGATTATGAGTCCCCTGCTCTAACCGTTGAGCTACAGGCCCTTCAATAACTTACGCACTAGCCACAATGTACCGTGAACTGCAGCGGGCGGCGGTTGCTTAGGCTCGGTTATGGCGAAATCGCCCGACTGTCGAAGACGCTCAAAAGCGCGCTCAACGGCCTCCGGTGTTGGATGGATGTAGCGTTGCGAGACCACAATGCTGCTGTGACCAGCAATCCGCATGATGGTGAAAGCATCCACCCCCGACTCACCGAGCCTATTAAGCATTGTATGGCGTAGAGAGTGCAGGACAAAGTCGACGCTCCCGCCTTGCCGTCGAGCTTAATGTAACCCGACTCTGCCGTGTTCGCTGGAGCATCGCGCCAGCCTCATGATTGTAAATGCATCCGCTGCGGCTTTCCCTAATCGTGTGAGGAAAGCTCTCTCATTCAACTGGCCACGGACTTGGGAACGGAGGCCCTCTCCCGCAACCATGGGATGGCGGGCCCTATAGAAAGGAGCAACGCGAGCCCACCCACACTCAAGCGGTGCAAAGGGTTGAAAAGTGCGTACACAGTGGCAGCAAGTGTCAGTCCAAGCTGAATGGCAACAAATTCATACACTGTCGGGGTCACCACTCGCGCAGTGAGGTCAAAGCTTTGCGAGGTGGTCCACTCCAGAACTCGTCGGCCGCTAAAAGCTCTTGCAATGGTTACGCCAATGGCGTGGAGCGTCACTACCGAGTGTCGCCCCACCATACACAAACGAATAAAGGCGGAAGCATGCTCCTGGAACAAGATTTTGAATAGCGCGCCGAGAGTCCGCCGCCGCTGCACCTGTCGGAAAAGAAGATGCAGCATTGGTCCCAACATCAAAAGAATGTAGATCAACCAGCCGATCCGTATAGCTCCTCTGGTGCTTGCCCAAATTGATCGGAACAGCAGGTACATCAAGGTAGGCTCGATGAGCGTTTTGAGTGCCTTTTCGACAATCATCCATTTGCCGAAGAACGTCATCCGGAGGGGTCCCAGCGCCTTCTTGCGATCCACCATGGATCTTCCTAACCAAATCAAGTTCTGCCAATCTCCGCGAATCCACCTGTGACTCCTCAACACGAATGAAATCTCATTCGCTGGCCGACCTTCTTCAATTGCCACGTGGGACACAAAGGCCGTTCTGATATAGCCGCTTTCGACCACATCGTGACTCAGGATGAAGTCGTCCGGCAGCCTGTGATGGAGTGTTCTGAAGTAGGTGGAAACGTGGATCAATCCCTTCCCCATAAAGTGGGATATACCAAAGGCATCCTGGTAGACGTTGCTGAATGCATGGGTCGCATTCAACGTCGAACGAGGTGGTTTCGCTGAGCGGAATGTAAAACGCTCTGTGTAGTGATGCTCCGCGCTATGAGTGACTCGCGGCTGTAAGATTCCATAGCCACTGGATGTAAACCCATCCCTCGCCATAGGCGACGGTTTGTTGAGCGGGTGCTGCGCCACAGCCACCAACCGCTGTAGGCAGCGTTCACTCATCGAGCAATCCTCATCGAGCGTTAGGACGAACTCCACTCCGGCAAGGCACCCCAAGTCTCCAGCCGTAGCAGCGAAGGTGCTGGTTCCCGTCACTAACAATTCGACCAGGTCCTCGATCTTCCCCCTTTTGCGCTCCTTGCCCATCCAACATTGCTGGGCTTCCGAGTAAGTCCTATTGCGATGCAATAAGAGGAAGTTTCCTGAGCCGCAAGCAACATTGAGGGCTTCAACCCCTTCCTGCAAAGCAAGCAACAACTCCCGGTCTTCCGGTTGCGTCGCCTCCGGGGCATCTCTAAAATCGCTCAGCAACGCGTACCCTGCCGCCCGATATTCGCTTGTGCTCGCATGCGAGGAAAGGATTTTGCACAACCGGTAGACATCCTTACGCTCGCGAACGAGGCACGGAATCACAACCAGAGCTTTTTTAGCTTCATTGTCGATGATGGCAGGGTCCATGGACAAGATACGTTCGGGAGGCACCAGATAGACACCCAACGTCTGCACCGTCATCAGAATGACGACAAAACATGCGATGAACAGAGCTCCTGTGTCTCCAATCCCGATGGGCGTGACCCGCCGGTCGTCCACCAACATTGGAAATGAAGCGACAACGGCCGACGTCGTGAGTACAAGGACGGCAAACATCCTGGGTCCATTTTTAGCAAACCATGTTGATTCCGCTGGGCTATAGACCTTCTCTGGGTTGAAGCGATGAGCAAGCATGCGTACTCCGTCCCGGTCCACGAGATAGAACCCGATGTGCTGCATTGGGCCGATCCCTCGATACTGCGCAGCCTCCTCCGCCATGGCATGCGCCTGCGTCGCAACTTGGACTTCAGTCACTGACAACCGTCTCGCGAGACGCCCCACCGCAGTCCGGTATGCTTCTTTCGCATATCCATCCATTGAGGAATACGCTTGTGAGACATCCTGCTTGAGAATGCGCTCAAACTTACACATCCCTGCAGCGATATGTTTCCATGCTGGATCAGAGACGATCTCCAGCGCTTGCAGGAGTTGTTCAACGCGTGCCGCCCTGATATCGGACACTGCATCTTTGCAGACGGCACTTAGTAAGTGAAGAACTTCGATTCGAATGGCAAAGGCTAAGAGGCGCAATTCAAAGATGGACAACAGAACGCGGGATTGTATTCTCGCGATGAGTGGTCTCAGTGTGAGAAGGCTGAGCTCGCCACGGACCTCGCCAACATAATATGCCGCGATGAGATAAATACGCGGCTCGTACAGTTGATTTTCGTGCCTTATGAAAGGCAAGTCGTCAAAGGCAGGCAGACCCTCCAGCGACATCGCGGAGTTTGCACTCGCTGTGGCGCTTTTACTATCATCATGCTTGGAAGTCTGTCGTCCCGCCCACGTCGAACATGTCTGGGCTGCGGCTCGAGCTCTCCTTCTGAATGGAGACCGATCGAGCACGTGAAGATATCCAACCCTTGAGATCACCTCGATTAGCTCATCGAACCCATTGGGGACCGGCCGGCCTGTGAGTGTCGCCACTAGTGATCTCCGTACGTAGCCTGCAAAGCTGTCCTGGCGGCTCCTGTTTGAGCTTTGATCCCGAACCTTCACCAAGAATAGATGCCTTCAACGTGAGCCTTCGCTTTGGACCACCTTCCTGTGCTGAAACTTCAGATTTGGTGTCGTAAAAAGTGCATCGATACTCGAGCGCGGACCACCTGTTTAAACATCAGACGCAACGCTCTGTAAAGAATCATCTTATGTGCGAATTGGAATTTATCCAGTGGTTTCCCTAGTCATTTTCCTTTACGACCACATCAAAGGCAGCAAAATGGCAGCACAACTCTTTATCAATCACCGGCGTCCACATTCCTTAGCGGCTGCATGTTCGACGAGAACTTTTAACCTACAAACCCCATACCCGAGGTTATGCGCCATGCTAGTAATCAAACTCTTTGCTGACCCGCTCCAAGCCGACCGCATCCAGGTGGAAGTCTCCCGCCAGATTGACCAGCAAAACACCCACATTGCCACCTATATCGCGCAAGGATCCATCACAACTGCCGCATCGCATTACTCTTCCTACAACCTGCTGCTAAACGACTCATTCGACGAGGAGACGGTGCGGCTCTTTGGGCGATACGGCATTATCCAGTTAATCTCGCACCAAGGCAGCACCTCCGCTCCCGACGATATTTTTCTCTCAGGAGGGCAGGCGCCCGATCAGGATTTACCACCCAACGTGCTGCGGCTTGAGACGGAAGACCATCGTCAACTCCTCTTTCTGGTGCGCAAGATTGCAAACCTGCGAGCTGAGGTGCTGGTCCAGCCATCCTTTAATCAGCACCCAGTAATGCCTCCTTCATCCGACAGTCTCGTGTCTCGTCATCTGCACAAGCTCTTGACTGTCGCAACTGCATCCCTTTCTCCATTTGTCGCGTTGGCTTCCGCTAACGCACAATGCAAAACCCCGACGAATGGACAAAACGGAAGCGCCTCCGGCGCCGGATACTCGGCCGTCAATCAGACCTACATTCAGAACCAGGAGGGTGGGATCAGCCCGGGTGGAACTTCCCCGAACGGCACCGGCCACGGAGCCACTTACTACGGACTTGATTTGGGAATGACAAGTGCCAACAGCCTCGCCAACACTTTTCACTTGCCTCAGAGTACGATCAACTTCTTTTCACCGCTGATCGGCAAGACGGGCTCCGCAGCGGTTCAGGCTTATAACAGCAATCCCGCATTTGCAAATCCTCCTGCCGCCATTCAACAGCAGGTGTACGCCAACGTTTACCCTGCATATTTTGCCGCGGCCGCTGCCAGCTTTAACCAGTTAGCGGCGAATAAGGGCATAAACTTCCAATTCTCGAATATGCCGATGCAGTGGCAGACCGTGACAGCCTCGATGTATTTCCAGGCGGGCCCTCCCACGGCATCGACCAGTTCGAAGTTTATGCAGACCCAGTTTGCCAGCCAGATTGTCAATGGGCAGTACAGTGCGGCATATCAGAATTTGCAAAACTTCCAGAGCCCCAACGTGTATCAAAACCAGAGAGCTGCAGCCAATGCGCAGTATCTATCTAACGATGGCTGCACCAACTGAACCATAAGCGATTTCAAGAGGTTCGGTCATGGGCGTTAAACATTTCCTAACGGCAACAGTTCTTCTACTCGGAGAGTTGGGCATGATATCTCCAGCACAGGCATTAACTCCTCGGCCTCCAAACCATCAACAACTCGATGACATGTGGATGCTGCAGTATGACCATGCGCCCAGCGGCAAGTTCCTTGCCGATCCGCGCCTTAGGCCGGTCCTGCAGCATCTCTTACCTGGAGCACGTTTTGCCTGGGATAAGCGCCCGTTGGCAGCCCTTATTCCTTCCTTGATGGCAGCGGATCAAAGTACCGTGACCATTCAGGACAATCGCTTCGTCACCTTGTCTGGCACTTCTCCCGGATTGTGGACTGCACGAAGCGTTCTTTGGTTCGACACCAATCCGGCGGGTCAAATTTGCATTTTTGCTTACATACAAAACGATTCTCCGGCCTCCGCAGCCGCTGGAACCTCGCCGGAGGCCGACATATACACGGCCTTCGAATCTTTCGACAACCTTCCAACCCAATTCGTGTCGTTCCTGACCAATTATCTAAGCCATCTCAATCCTGGAACATCGCTGACCGCCAGCGTACATCTGTCGGACGGATCTTCCAGGCCCCTCAAACTATCAACCAACAGCGCTCACCAGTGAGAAGCGAATGTCTGCTCAAAAACGGCCGTCGCGACAAATCCGGATCATGATTTTTGCTCATGACGGGCGTGGGTTGGGCCACCTGCGCCGCTTGTCACGGATTGCGGCCGAGCTCGCCCAGGAAGCTTCAGTCTTGTTCATCACCGGGCATCGTTGGGTCGCGAACCTGTTGCCCGCTAGCTGTGAGTTCATTCACATTCCTTCGCTTGAATCGATTATCCCGCACAAAAGTCGATATTGGGGTATGACTCCTTTCGTCGAACCAACTACGGGAATTGGAATGGAGTTGAGAAAGACCATTCTTCAACAATGCATCGACGCTTATCGTCCGCACGCCTTCATCGCGGATTTTCTTCCGATGGGAATAGATCACGAGTTGCTTGGTTTGCTCGAACGTACCGAACCCGACGAACGTCGAAATTATTTCATTCTTCGGGGAGTTCTTGGGGATCCATCCCAGGTGTGGTCGGATGTGTTAACCACCCAGGCGTTCAGTGTTCTTCGACAATACTACGACCGCATTTTTGTAACTTGCGATCCGCAAATAGTCGATGTGGCGGCGGAATACAAGTTCGGAGCTGATTTGCAAGAAAAGCTTGCCTATACGGGGTATGTGGCCCCGCGATCTGATCCGAAGATGCGGGACGCGGTGAGGGAGGAGCGCCAGCTGCCGCCTGACGCCCGCTGGGTTGTATGCAGCGCAGGCGGCGGAAAAGACGGAGAAGTGTTGGTTCAGCAGTGCTGGAATCTTTCTCTTCAATATCCTGAATGCTATTTCGATATCGTCGCTGGCCCCCGCTCCAGTCTCATCGTGCAGGACCGTTGG